>ENA-OYVP01000680-OYVP01000680.1-human-gut-metagenome-genome-assembly--contig:-NODE-680-length-20526-cov-4.940794_pt1 | contig 20526 bp, 18 predicted proteins | sample MGYA00244160_ERZ653377 | MGnify/ENA primary metagenome ERZ653377 (study PRJEB26926, sample SAMN06165160) | human gut metagenome | biome: ENVO:00009003; feature: ENVO:2100002; material: ENVO:00002003...
AACTCACGGCCGACAAGATCATGGTTTCGCCCAAGGGCAAGATCTTTGTTCGTGCCGTGGCCATGCAGTTTGACCGCTACTTGCGCGAATCCGATCGAGCCGGCGGCTACTCCAAAATCGCTTGATGGCAGAAACGTTGCAACCGACAGCCGTAGGAGTTCCGTTGCCGACGGCTGTCGGCAGGCAAAGCAAAGCCGCTGAGTCTGCACTTTTGTCAGCGTTTTGATTCGCTAAACTCTGACAAGTTTGCAGTGAGAGAAAAGAACAGTCGCGAGGAGGAGGCCTCATGCAAAAGTCGTCGAAAACATTGGTGTTGCTGTCGGTCGCGTCCCTGTTGCTTTCCGGTTGCGCGGCTTTGCAGCAGGATCAACAGGGCTCTGAACAGCGGCAAGAACAGTCGCAAAGAGGCGCTATCGATACGATCTGCGTGGTGCGTCATCAAAATCCTCAATTGAGCTCCGATCGTCTCGTGCAGGCCATTGAAGCAGGACTCAAACAACGTGGAGTGAAGACGCGTGTTGTGAACCACGATCAGGTTCCGTCCGAATGCCGCTTATGTCTCTTTTACGGCGTGACAGCGGAAAACAATGTCGCCAAAACATTTGATTTCCAAGCCGTGATTGACGGCAAGGCGCTGCAGCGGGGTTCCGGTCCCGTGCCGGCTGACGGCAACATCAAGCTCGAGACGATTGCCTTGTACGCGGCCAATTATTTGCAAAGCCTTGTCAATGCCGCTAAGCAGAAAGAAGTCCAGCAGGAGACGGCTCCGTAGCAGACGCAGGATAAGGACGCTTGCGTTTTGCCTGAATTTGCTTAAATTGAAGTCGCCGCAGGAAAAAGGCCGCGGCGATTTTTTTATTTCGGGAAGAGAAAATGAAGATCAAGCTTCCCACCGACAAAAAAATGACGCAGAGCACAACTTTTTATTGGTACGACTACGAGACTTTCGGGCTGGATACGCTGCGCGATCGGCCGGCACAGTTTGCCGGCATGCGCACGACGCTTCAATTTGAACCGGTGGCCGAGGCCGATGTTTTCTATTGCCGTCCTTCGATGGAGTACCTGCCCGGAGTGATGGCCTGCGTGCTCACGGGCATCACGCCGCAGACGGCCGACGAAAAAGGCATGGCTGAGGTCGATTTTGCCAAGCGTGTCTTTAAGGAACTCAACACGCCCGCAACCATTTCGGTGGGCTACAACAGCATCGGCTTTGACGACAAGGTCAACCGCGCGCTTTTCTGGCGCAGTCTTTTGGACGTCTACAGTCACGTTTGGCGAAACGGCTGCTCGCGCTGGGACTTGTACCCGTTCGTGCTTGCCGTCTGGGCGCTTCGCCCCGAGGGCGTGGAATGGCCCAAGGTGCGCGGCACCGATCCAGACAAGCCCGAACGTCAAACCTTCAAACTTGAAAAACTGACGGCAGCCAACGGCATTGAGCACAGTCACGCACACGATGCTTCGAGCGACGTGTCGGCTACGGTGGCGCTTGCGCGATTCCTTGCTGAGAAAAAGCAGCGGCTGTGGCAATGGGCTTTGAACAATCGCACCAAAACCAAGGTGGCTGAAGCGCTCGATACGCGTCGTCCCTGTCTGTGGGTCGATCCGAGAGCGGGACAGGAGCGCGGTTTCCTGCGCTTTGTGATGCCGGTTGCTCGAAATCCCGACAATCAAAACGAATACTTCGTCTGGGACTGTCGTGAGGATCCCGATCAGCTCACGAGCCTGTCGCCCGAAGTGATTGCTCGACGTGCTTTTGCGCCGGCCTTCATGCGAGAAGAAGGTGAAGAGCCACTGGCGTTGCGTCGACTGCGCATCAACGAGTGCCCGTTTGTCTGCGCGGATCTGCGTGTGGCGTCAAGTTCGGTCTGCGAGCGCTTTGGTATTGATCTGCGGCAAGTGGTTGATTTCGGCGAAAAGCTCACGCGTCTTCACGGCATGATTGAAGGTCCCGTGCTGCAGGCATGGCAGATCTTTGAAGAACAGAACAAAGCGCGTTTTGAAAACGAAGGCCCCAAGGATCCCGAAACGGCGCTCTACGACGGTTTTGTGAGCGAAGCCGATCGGGCTCGTGCACAGGGACTTTTGAATCTCGACTTTGAGACGATCGCCGAGCAGGTGCACGACGGAAGGCTCTATTTTGACGATGAACGCCTCAATGAATTGCTGTTTCGCCTGCGCGCCCGCTGTGCGCCGCAGACGCTCAATGATGCCGAGCGGGAAAAGTGGCTTGCCGAATGCCGCAAACGGCTTACGCAGCAAGGGTCTGCAACGACGACGCTTGAGAAGTATTTCGAAGAGATCGATTCCGTACGCGACCGCTACGAGACTCTGTTAAACGAAGGCAGCATCACCGAAGAGCGGTACGAGGCCATCCAAAAGACGCTGTCCGACTTGTGGGACTGGGGCGATCAGGCGGCCGAATACGCTCAGGTTGAAGGCTGAAAAGGAGAGAAGCAAATGACGATCAAATGCGCGTTTTTGGGGCTCGGCGTGATGGGGTATCCCATGGCCGGACATCTGGTCAAAAAGGGCTTTGAGGTGACGGTTTATAACCGTACTGTCACCAAGGCTCAAAAGTGGTCGCAGGAGTACGGCGCCGCTTTTAAGGAAACGGCTTTTGAGGCTGTCAAAGACGCCGACTTCGTGTTCGCGTGCCTCGGAAACGACGATGACGTGCGCAGCGTTGTGTTGGGAGAGTCGGGCGCCTTTGCCGGTATGAAACCGGGTGCGGTCTTCGTGGATCACACGACCGATTCTGCCGATCTTGCGCGCGAACTCTTTGCGGTCTGCAAGGAGCGGGGGCTGGGTTTCCTGGATGCGCCTGTTTCAGGCGGCCAGGCCGGTGCCGTCAACGGCGTTCTTACCGTGATGGCGGGCGGCGAGTCCGACGTGTTCGAAAAGGCAAAGCCTGTCATCGATGCTTATGCCTGCAACGTGACGCATCTGGGGCCCGCAGGCAACGGTCAGCTTGCAAAGATGGTCAACCAGATTGCGTTGGCAAGCGCTGTTCAGGGCCTTTCTGAGGCGATTGCTTTCGGCATGAACGCGGGCCTTGATATGAAAAAGGTTCTGAAAGTGCTCGAAAAAGGGGCGGCGGGTTCCTGGCAGATGGCCAACCGCGGCGAAACGATGGTCGACGACAAATTCGATTTCGGTTTTGCCATCGACTGGATGCGCAAGGACTTGGGGATCGCCATGGCCGAAGCCAGACGTAACGGTTCATCGCTTCCCGTGACTGCATTGGTTGATCAGTTCTACGGTGAACTGCAGGCGATGGGTGCATCGCGAATGGATACCTCTTCCCTGATTAAGCGTCTGCCGCGTAAAAAAGCGTAGCTGTCCGCATTTTCATCCTTTTTCGGCCCGCTTCGAAGCTTGGTTCCGTTGCGGGCTTTTTGCTGCTTCGCGCTAGGTAAAACTGTCTAACCGATTTGCCTTTTTGCCAAAAAGGCAACGATTTTCGACTGATTTCTCCACGCTGTTGCGAAATGAGAATAATTCCTATTACAATTCGCAACGATTCAAGACGGTTCGATAGATCTGAAAAAAAACGCTTCTTGCCGTCGCTTCTTCCTACTTTTAAAGAGACAACAAATGACCAAATTCAAGACAACGCTTCTGGCGATGGCGGTGAGTGCCGCCGCCTTCTCGGTTCAGGCAGCTCAGGTTTCGCTTTATGGTTCGGTTTCGACGGGGGTGCTTTACCAAAATCAGGCTTCTCTGTCAGGGGGTGAGAAACCCCAGGAAAGCAAAGATTCGTTCACGATGGAAAGTGGTTTCTGGGGTGATTCCATCTGGGGCATTACCGGTGAAGAAGATCTCGGCAACGGCTGGACCGTCGGCTTCACGCTTGAAAACGAGTTCGGTTCGGACACGGGTGAAATGGCAGGTGCCGAGGACGGTGTTTTGTTTGACAGCCAGGCCTACCTGCGCATCGGTAATGACAAAGTCAATTTTGCCTTCGGCAACATCGGCGGTCTGGCAAGTGCCGGCGGCGACTTTGATTTGCTTTGCGCTTTTGACCCGATGGAAGCCTTTGTCGGTGTGGCAGGTCTCGGTGCTTTTGCGTCTAAGGATTTTGCAAGCGGCAACATGGCTGTTGTCGAAGTGACGCCGATGGAGGGCTTCAAGGTTTCTCTGATGGGCAACACCGGTGATGACGACTCCAATGCCAAGTGGTCGGATCGCGATCACTACTACGGTCTGGGGGTGTCCTACGAAAACGGCCCGCTGGCCTTGGCTGCGATTGCTGAAATGCGTAAGTACGATCGCTTGGCTGATTGGGGCGCCAACGCTGACAACGATGACTCTTGGACCTTTACGGTGGCCGCCGCTTACGACTTTGAAGTTGTTCGTCCGAGCTTTGTGTACCAGCACGCCAGCAAGACGCGCGAATTTGCGGCAGGAGATATCTCTGACGCCGCTTATAACTTCGACAGTTTCATGCTCGGCGCTACGGCTCCGCTTGGACAGGGCACGCTGCGCGCTTCCGTTCAGTACGTCAAGGGTGAAAACGATGCGGTGTCCGACGAAGAGGGCAGTGCCACGATTCTCGGTCTGGCCTATACCTATGACATGAGCAAGCGTACGACGCTCTACGGCGCCGCGTTCTACTCGGTCGGCGGCGACGGTCTTGACAAGGACCTCGGTGCCAACGAGAAAGAATTTGGGCTGATGGGCCGTGCTGATTACAACAGCGTCGGTTTCGGCGTGGGTCTTGTGCACACGTTCTAAGCACACAACGACGCAATGAAGGTGTAAACCGATTCGCAAATAAAAAGAGCCGGGGCCCTCGATGTCACGGCTCTTTTTCAAATCTGAGCGGCGACGATCAACCTTTTGATGCGAACCAGAATTGTTAATTTTCAAGTTCTCTCGTCGTCTTCTTCGGTGTTAAGCGACATCAGGAGACAAATATCAACGCTTGAATGGCTGATTCATTGTTGAAAATACTGATTGATAACCGTTCTCATCGAGATTGAGAAAAGGTATCATTCGCATTGAATTTATCCATCGTTGATGACTTCGGGTCGCTCGGGGAGCGATTTCGGTGCCACCACAGACGCAAAAGCAATGAACAAAGAACGAACAATTCGCAAGCTCACGCAACTGAAAATCGAAGAACCCGGCATCGTCGCCAAGGTCAAGCTGCCGGCTCCGGAAGCAGCTCGTCTCGATGAGCTCGGATTGCATGTGGGCAGTTCGGTTCGAGTGTTAAGCGGCGCGGTCAACGAGAGCATTTTGATTGCCGTCGGAGACAGTCGCATCGGCGTGAACTTCGACGTTGCTCAGAAAATTTACGTGTACTGAGAGCCGCTCAATTGCGACTGAAAAGCAAGCGGCTCGGAACAAGGGACAGGCAAACCATGTTGTTAAAGGAACTTTCTCCCGGAACCAAGGGAACGATTGTCGGCTATGACAAAAAGGCGCCGGAATACCGCCGGCGTTTGCTGATGCTCGGTGCAACACCGGGAACAGCATTTGAGGTGGTGCGCGTGGCTCCGCTGGGCGATCCGGTTGAGATTCGCGTTCGCGGCAGCTTTATCAGCGTTCGAAAGGACGAAGCCGCCATTATGGAAGTGCGCTTGGATTGAGTTGGGGATTGCAAAATGAAAAATATCATCTGTATTGTCGGCAATCCGAATTGCGGCAAAACGACGCTTTTTAATGCTCTGACGGGCTCCAAACAGGAAGTCGGCAACTGGCCGGGCGTCACCGTCGATAAGAAAACTGGCCGTTACAGCTTTGAAGGTAACGACGTTGAGATCGTTGACCTTCCCGGCATTTATTCCATTACGCCGGCTTCGACTTCCGGCGAAGACGAACGCATCGCCCGCGACTACATCCTCACGGATGAAGCGCAGGCAGTGATCAACATCGTTGATGCCTCCAACCTGGAACGTAACCTTTACCTGACGGCGCAACTCATTGAGATGCGCGTGCCGATGGTCGTGGCCGTCAATATGCTCGACATTGCCAAGAACCACAAGATTGAGGTGGATCTGAAGGCACTGCAGCAGGCGCTCGGTTGCCCTGTTGTGGGGCTTGTGGCAGCGCGCGAGCAGGGGGTGCGTGAACTTCAAAAGACGGTTGCGGAATTTCTGAAGGATCCGCAGCTGCCGCCGATGAACGTTTCGTTCGAAGATCGTATCGAAAAGGCTCGTGAGGCGATTACTCAGGGACTGCGCAAAGAAGGCGTGGAACGTCCCGAATGGTTTGCGCTGCAGCTCGTTGAAGGCGCTCCGGGCATTGAAGACAAGCTTCCTGCCGAAGCCTATGCCAAGGTCAAGAAGATTGTTGACGATGTGAACGCCGCCTATGACGGCGATGCCGATATCGTGGTTGCCGACGCTCGCTACAACTTTGTCAACCGCATCACGCAGAAAGCGCTGATTCGTCACGGCGAAATGAGCAACACCATGACCGACAAGATCGATCGCGTGGTCTTGAACCGCTGGTTGGGACTCCCGATCTTCCTGGCGATCATGTACGTGATGTTCCTCTTTACGCAGAACCTCGGCGGCGCTTTCATCGACTTCTTCGACATCACGTTTGCCGGCATCTTTGTCGACGGTTTCGGTCGCCTGCTTGAGGCAGTCGGCACGCCCGAATGGCTTAAGGTTTTGCTCGCCGACGGTATCGGCGGCGGTATTACGACGGTTTCGACCTTTATTCCGCCGATCTTCTTCCTGTTCCTGTTCCTCGCCATGCTTGAGGACTCGGGTTACATGGCTCGTGCCGCGTTCGTGATGGACCGCGTGATGCGCGCTCTGGGCCTGCCCGGCAAAGCCTTCGTACCGCTGATCGTGGGCTTTGGCTGCAACGTGCCCGCCATTATGGCTACCCGCACGATGGATAAGGCAACCGACCGCATCATCACCATCATGATGGCTCCCTTCATGAGCTGCGGCGCCCGCATGCCTGTCTACGTGCTGTTTGCGACGGCGTTCTTCCCGACCAATGGCCAGAATCTGGTGTTCGGCATCTATGTGATCGGCATCATTGCAGCCATCATCACGGGCTTTTTGATCAAGCGCGTGGTGCTGCCCGGTGAAGTTTCCGCCTTCGTGATGGAAATCCCGCCGTACCACATCCCGACGATCAAGGGCGTCATGATGCGCACGTGGGATCGCCTGAAGGCCTTCCTGAACCGTGCCGGCAAAGTGATCGTTGTGATCTGCGCCGTACTGGGTTTCTTGAACAGCTGGGGTACCGACGGTTCGTTCGGCAATGAGGACTCCGAAAAGTCGGTCCTCTCTGAAATCGGCTACACGATCGCTCCGGTGCTCTCGCCGATGGGTGTGACACAGGAAAACTGGCCGGCGGCTGTGGGTGTCTTTACCGGCATCTTCGCCAAGGAAGCTGTCGTCGGTACGCTTAACTCGCTCTACGACCAGATGGCTCGCGACAAGAATGCTGAAGCTGCCGGCGAAGGCGCTGCCGCACCCGCTGAAGAAGAAGCTGACGAAGGTTGGTCGCTCGGAGCCATTCTCTCGGAAGCCGGCGGCACGATCGTTGACAATCTGGCTGACCTGGGCGGAGCTTTTTCTGATCCTCTCGGCATCGCCGTTGACGATTTGTCGGATACGGCAGCCGCCGCCGAATCGCAGGAAGTGACGGTGACGACCATCGACATGATGCAAAAGCTCTTCGGTTCTCAACTGGCTGCTTTTGCCTACCTGATGCTGGTGCTTCTCTACATGCCTTGCGTAGCGGCAATCGCAGCGGTTTATCGTGAGGCAGGCGCAGCCTGGACGCTGTTCCTGGCGGCCTGGACGACGGTTCTCGGTTACTCGACGGCCACCATCGTCTACCGTGTTGGCACGTTTGCACAGGATCCGCTGTACGCGACCGTGGCCATCATGGTTTCGATCGGCTTGCTCGCCGCTCTGTTGGTCTTCATGCGCAACTACGTGAAGAACAATCGCGGCAAGGGTCCGAAGGTGATCCCGATCGCTGTGGCGCAAGCTTCCTAATTAACCAACCGTAAGGCTTCGGTAGCCAAAACTCCGAAGCACCGAACCGGCCGCATCTGATAGTCAGAAACGAGATTCAACGTCGGATGCGGCCTTTTCTTGCTCGCAACACAAGGACAAAGCATGAGCCTTTTGATGGACATTCAGGACTACCTTCGCCGTTATGGGACGGCTACGCAGCCGGAACTCGCGCAACAGTTTGGTACGACCTCCGAGATGGTGGAAATGGTGGCGGAGACCTTGCGAGCCAAAGGCAAGGTGCGGTTCACGAAAACGATGCCCGCTTGTGTGAGCGGTGCTTGCTTAGGGACGTGTTGCGACACATCGACGACTGCTGTAGGTAAACGAGTGCCGGTGCGCGTCTATGAGTGGATTGGCGTCAAGTCCTGACGAATATACCTTGACAACTTAATAGATCGGATCTTTGGCGAACTCCTCCAACAGGTCAGAGAGCGGCGCCAACCAGTTCATGGTTCTTAAACCTATGTCAGCATAAAGCTCGAAGTGGGCCTCGTGATTGCCGGAGACAAGCACAAAGTTTCGGGAAAGTGCCTGACCGGCAATTAAAGCGTCTTGAAACGACAACATACGGCCAAGACGGCGAGAGTGATCATAAAGCTTGGCGGCAACTTCGGCGTCTTCCTTGGTGAAAGGTTCGATCTGAATCGATGACTCAAGTTTTTCGAAAACTTTGAGATACATCCTGGCCTTATGAGTTATCACTCCTTCGGGACTTATTCTCAGAATTCCGTGGTAAATCTCCATCCAGCTCAAAGAAGATGTAAACAGTTCGTCGTTGGTATGTTTCGCAAGATGGCTGTTAAGAATGGCCGACGTATCGTTGGCAGCGGCGATCAAAATATTTGTGTCCAACAGGTAGCAGGTCATTTGAAAAGCTCCTTGGGATTCCAGGGTTTTCTTGGTTCGATTTCGAGAGGTTCCCAATCGTCACCGAGCTCCTGTCTAAGCTGAGCCATTTCATGCATGAAGACTTGCAGACCGTTTTGGAACCCTTCGGGTAGGTCGGGCTTTGGCTTGAGGATAATTTCTCCGGTATCAGGATTGCGGCGAATCCAGACTTCTTTGGTGTCGAATCGAAATTCCTTCGGCAGCCGCACGGCCTGGCTACGGCCGGACATGAAAACTTTTGCGGTTTTGCTCATTTTTTTGTCTAAAAAAGATATATCAATGGGATATATCCGAGTGTAGCAAAGAAGCGCAATGATGTCTCTGCTCAAAGCGGTTTCGCCGTAGAATCCTTCGGTTTCAATGATTTCTAAAGGACTTCAAAATGGCCGGTGGCTTTGCGGACAAGAAAGCGTTGGTGCTTTTTTCAGGCGGACAAGATTCGACGACGTGTTTGGCGTGGGCGCTGAAAAATTTCAAGGAAGTGGAGACCGTCGGTTTTGACTACGGCCAGCGCCACACGGCTGAAATCACATGCCGCAAGCACATCCTAGAGACCATCGAAGACGTTCTGCCTTACGCCAAGGGGCGTCTCGGTCTGGATCACATGATCGACATGAAGGTCTTGGGCCAGATTTCGGAGTGTTCGCTTACGCGCGAGATCGAAATCGAGTTTGAAAAGGACGGAGTGCCCAACTCTTTCGTTCCGGCACGTAATCTTCTTTTTTTCACGTTTGCTTCTGCCATTGCCTATCGCCGCGGCGGCTCTGTTCTCGTGGGCGGCATGTGTGAAACCGACTACTCGGGCTACGCCGACTGCCGAGACAACACATTAAAGAGCCTGCAGGTGTCACTCTCTTTGGGACTTGACCGTCAGGTGGTGATTGAGACACCGTTGATGTGGCTCACGAAGGCAGAAACCTGGCAGCTGGCGCACGACCTTGGTGGTGACGTCTTCGTGGAGTTTGTACGCACTCAGACGCACACTTGCTATATGGGTAACCACGATGTGCTCCACGACTGGGGCTACGGCTGTGGCGAGTGTCCGGCCTGCAAGTTGCGTCAGGAAGGTTGGGAGAGGTGGGTCAAGAATCGACAGCACGCTCAATGACGAGTTCTGAGTTGATGTCCGTGATGCAGATTTAGGCAGTTGTCACGGAAATCGGATATACAAATGACACGGGCCGGAATTTCCGGCCCAAAATGTATCAGTGATTACGGAATCGCTGTCTCGGATTGACGGCGTCCGGATTAGCGGCTTGAGAAAGCGTCCAGCGCGGCTTGGCGGAGAAGCTCCAGCGATGGCGGGCGTTTTGAAGTTCCTCTTCAGTCATGCGTTGCAGACGCATCATGCCGGCCACGGCAATCATGGCGCCGTTGTCGGTGCACAGACGCTGAGGCGGGAAGAAGACTCGTGCACCCCGTTTGCGGCAGGCATCGATCAGGCTGGCTCGCAGCGTCTTATTGGCGGATACGCCGCCTGCCACCACCAACTGTTTGATGCCGGTCGTTTTGATGGCTTTGATGGCCTTGGTGGTGAGCACTTCGGCAACCGCTTCAGTAAACGCCAGAGCCAAATCCGAACGGAACTGAGGATCCGTGGGATCCTTGGCATCGTTGACGGCGGTCAGAACAGCCGTTTTGAGGCCCGAGAAGCTCATGTCAAGCGATGGTGAGTGCAGCATCGGACGCGGCAATTCAATGGCGCCGGGCGTACCTGTTTCGGCCAGACGAGAAACCGCAGGGCCGCCGGGATAACCTTCACCTAACAACTGCGCGGTTTTGTCAAATGCTTCGCCTGCGGCGTCGTCCAATGTTTCTCCCAACAGTTCATAGCTACCGAAGGCATTGACGCGCATAAATTGCGTGTGTCCGCCGCTTACCAGCAGCGCAATGAAGGGAAACTTGGGAGCAGGGTCGGCAAGGCATGCGGAAAGCAAATGGCCTTCCAGATGGTGCACTCCGACCACGGGAATGCCTAAGGCGTAGCCGATGGCGTGAGCAACGGATGAGCCGACCAGAAGCGCTCCGGCAAGGCCCGGTCCTTCGGTGACGGCAACGGCATCAATTTCTTCTTTCTTGACGCCTGCGCGCGACAGAACGTCGTCAATCAACACTAACGCACGGCGGATATGGTCGCGGCTGGCGAGTTCCGGCACCACGCCGCCGTATGCTCGGTGCATGTCGATTTGCGTGTGAACGGCGTCGGCCAACAGTCCTTTTTCGCTGTCAATCAGCGCAACACCGGTTTCGTCGCACGAGCTTTCAATGCCGAGAACTTTCATGAGAACTAAAAAAGTAAAAATTCAAAGTGGAGCCATTCTAGCCACAGTGACTCATTTCCGCTCTGTTACGTGAGGGCCAATTATCAACGATGAGGACGAGGCGGAGGCGGGGGAGGAGGCATCATCATCGGTCCCCACATAAACGGCCCCCACATAAAGCGATCGTTGTAGAGACGCTCGGTTTCCAACTCAGTTCGCAACTGTGCTTCGCGTCTCTTCGAGAGCTGAAGAGCGTTTTGCAAATCTTTCTCAATGTCAGGAGCATCCGCAGGACGCTTCATGACATAACGGAATTGATAACCGTCACCGCAGAGCACGATCGGGTTGGGAGAGGCGACCTTGGCGCCTGAAGGCCACGTATAGGTCACGCCAAGAATACGAGCACAACCATCGGGGCCGCGAGAGGCATCCAAATCATCGTTGGAAAAGGACACGGAGACGGGCGTCACGCCGTACTTCTGGCCGGCAACCGTTGTGACTTCGGCACCTTCCAAGTCGCTTTCAAAGATTACGGTTGTTGAACAACCGCTTAAGAACAGAATCGCTAGTGCGGCAGAAAGAATCGGTATGCGCATGGCTTGCCTTTGCAGGAAAGGAACGTTACCCCCAATTGTAGAGGCCGCCAGGAGGAGTTGATGCCAGGATTTGCAAAGCGTTGTTGCTTAACAATTCCTATCGTTGTGGATAAGAAGGAGGTTCTTCACAGGTTTTGTGAATAAGTTAGGGTGCTCGACCTCTCGGTCACTGATTTGTAATAAATTTTGTGATGTGCCTAAAAAATGAGCACTGCAAATTTGACATCAAACGAGTGAAATTTGAACTGGTACAAAAAGCCCTCTGAGGATTCGGGAGGTTCCGATCTTTCAGAGGGCTTAGTGTTCAGCTATATGCTGAACGCGCTGTAATCAAGCTAAAGAGCTGATTAGAACTTGTGGCGCAGGCCAACCATCACGCCGAACACGTACGGATCGTTGTCTTCGAGCGCTTTGGCACGAGCACCGTATTCGATGCTATCCTGATTGTAGGTGAGAACACCATAAACGTTGGTACGCTTGGAAAGCGGATAATCGTAACCAGCGGACACGATCCAACGAGTCATTTCATCGCCATTATCAATGCTGTCAGCGGCTTCAGCATCAACGTAGGCGGCACCAACGAGGACGTTACCACCAGCAACGGGGATGCTACCGGACACGCCAAGGCTCCAGCCCTTAACCTTACCGGCAAAACCCTGATTAGCTTTACCATAGTTAATGGCGCCGTTGAGCTTGCTCAACTTGACTTCGTCAAAGTACTGAGCACCGGCGAAGAGCTTGACAACTTCAAAGTCGTAGTTGCCGCCAAGGGTGACAGTGAGGCTGTCATCCTGGTCATAGGGAACGCCTGTGTAGTGCACCGAGCTGTAGTTCGTGGAATCAACAGCAAAATACAGGTTCAGGGGGCCATTGGCGTAAGAAGCACCGATGGCGTAGTAACGATCGCTATCGGATTCATTTTCCGTGCCGTAGACATGTTCGACGGTCACGTCGTAATTGCCATCAGGTCCCGTAACAGTGACAGTTTCATCTTCAGAAACAGTATTACCCATACCATACTGGGCAAACACCTTGAAGCCGGCAAAGCTCGGGGTTTCATAGGCGACCATGTTGTCCCACATGCCGGCACCAACAGCCCAGTTACCAGCCTGAGCAGAATAGTTACCCCAAGAGGTACCGAAGGCAGAGATTACGCCATACTTACCCCAGGAGCTGACGCCACCGTTGATGGAACCCATACGGCCGAAAGCAACCTTACCGAAGCCACCTTCCAAGAAGAGCGAAGCTTCACGATGGAAGAAGGAGTCTTCATTCTTCAAAGCGCCGGTATCAGAGGAGAACTGGTTTTCGAGAATGAAACCGACGGTCAAACCGTTACCGAGGTCTTCCGTACCTTTGATACCGAAGCGGGAACCGGACTGCATACCGGATTCCATCGAGAAGGAATTCGTGGAGTCGAAACCACTACGATCGGCGTCAGCATTCAAATACTGGAAGCCCGTATCAACGACACCGTAGAGCTGAACATCAGCAGCGAGAGCAGAACCGGCAAAAGCGCCAAGAACGGCAACTGCAGCAAGAGTCTTTTTCATTTTGATTTGTTCCTATAAAGATAGGGGATCTTTTTGATCAAAAAGGCCCGGGATTTAAGCGTTGCAAGCCTGCAAGGAACCGCAACATGCCCGAAGGCCCAATCACCCTTTGTTCCGAAAGGGTGCGAGCATTCTCACTCCGAATTGCTTAACTCTCAAATTCAAAAGCAAGCCTCAAATAGATGTGATGCTTTTTTACAACACCTAAAGGGCAAAATTGCGGTTAGCAGCTCTGATCTCGCGTTGGCCTCGCATTCTTAATCGAATCAATCGAGACTTCAGTGAGAAGATAGCTCTGTCCACACAAAGGAGAGAACCATGCCCTACGTCAATATCAAACTCACCGGCGACTCCGAAGCTCCAACGCCGGAACAAAAGGAACAGCTCATTGCTGGGGTTACCAAACTCATCGCCGATGTGCTCGGCAAAGACACAACGCATCTGGTGGTCGTCATTGATGAGGTGCCGATGACCAACTACGGCATCAACGGTAAAACCGTCAAGCAGCTGCGCTCGGAAAAGAAGGCCTAACACCTGAAAACAAGACGGGCGATCCGAAAAGACCGCCCGTTGGAGAAGAATTAGCTGGTTTCCTGTTTACAGGAACTGAGCACCGACAATGCCGGCAATCATCAGCGGGATGTTGTAGGCAATGAAGGTCGGTACACAGGTGTCCCAAATGTGGTCATGCTGACCGTCAGCATTTAGACCGCTCGTGGGGCCGAGTGTGGTGTCGGAGGCGGGAGAACCGGCATCGCCCAGAGCACCGGCAGCTGACATCAGAAGAATGGTGGCAGGAAGCGAGAAACCCACAGCGGAGCACAGCGGCACATAGATCACAGCCAGGATCGGCACGGTACCGAAAGATGTGCCGATGCCCATCGTCACAATAAGACCGATGCCGGTAATGATGGTTGCAGCCAGAATCTTGTTGGAGTGCAGATAGGGCACTACGCTCTGAATCAGTTCATTAACAGCGCCTGTTTCCTTGAGAATGGCAGCATAACCGCCTGCAATGAGCATCACAAAGGCGATAAAGCCCATCATGGAAATGCCGCCGGCGATGTGATCGTCCAATTCACGGAAAAGAAAGGCGCGACCGAGGATCATGACCAGAAGACCGATCAAAGCGGCCAGCGGCAGAGATTGCCAAATGAGCTGAACCACTACGGCCAGAACAATGGCCAGAAGCGTTGCCCAGTGCTTGAGTTCAAACTTCTTGATTCCCTCGGCATTGGTTTCCATGCCGATGACCGGTCGGTCTTCGTAGTGACGTGGTTTACGATAGAGCACAAAGACAGCAATCAGAAGACCGATCAACATGGATGCACCGAGAATCCAGTTGACGGAAGCGACGTCCGACACCGTGGTCTTCATGCCGCTTTGAGTCATGCTGTCAGCGACGATGCCCTGGAAGATCAGACCGAAACCGACGGGCAGCGTGATGTAGGGAGCCTTCAGGCCGAAGCTGAGAGAACAAGCCACCGCACGGCGGTCAAGCTGCATCTTGTTCATCAGATAGAGCAGCGGCGGAATCAACAGCGGAATGAAGGCAATATGCACCGGCACGACGTTCTGTGACAAGCAGGCAATGGCGGCCAAAACGAGACAGAAAACCGCCGGACGAGACCCCAGATGTTTGGAAATCCAGGAAACAAGCACCTGCATTAAGCCTGTGTGCGCAATGGCAACGGCAAAAGTACCCAACAGAATGTAGGAAAGCGCGGTGGTGGCGTTGGCCGAAAAGCCGTCGGCCAGAAGCGTCATCGTTTTGCCGATGTCAATGCCGCCCGACAGGCCGGCGGTGATGGCCGCAAGGATAAGCGCGACAAGAACGTTGACTTTGACCAGGCAGAGTACGCAAAGTACCAACACCGACAAGATGATGGGGTTAAAGAGCAAGTCCATCAGGGAGCCTCGTTTGGATTTTTGGAAGAGGGGAACTGTGGCGAAGAAAAGCTTGCCAGAGCTTCATTGTTTTGAATTGTTTCAACGGATACTACCGCATTTGATAGTGCCAAGGAAAGAGATTTGGCGCTCTCTACAGCCTTTTGCCTAGAGGTCTTTGTGTTGTTGGAAAGGGGTGAAAGATCTGGCTCTGAAGTGGTATTAAAGTGTCGAACAGACTTCCATTCGAGGAGCTTGGTGGCTCTATCCGGTAGTTGAATGAAGCCCCCTTTCTGCGAAATCCATACCACTTCACAAAAAAGGCAACAAAAAACCGCGAACCCTTGATTTTCGGGCCTTCGCGGCAATTTCGACATTCAACGGTGTCGCCCGTTTGGTGTAGATGGCGTCCCCATGGGGATTCGAACCCCAGTTCTAACCGTGAGAGGGTCATGTCCTAGGCCTCTAGACGATGGGGACGAGAGGCTTTCATTTGAGAGGCACCATTGTACGACCTGACAAGAAAATTTCAAGTCGCTTTGCAATCAAAAGCCGACCAAACATCGTGTGCTTGATCGGCCTGATTGTTCCGGGAAACCTCGTCAGTGTTTGTCTCGGAAGCTTCCAGACACCAAATTGAATTCAAAGAAACGGCATTCCAACGGACCGTTGAATAGTGGCGTCTTCTTGCTTTCTTTCAGACGCATCTGACGAGGCAGATTGCGGTCGCTCGTAAGAAAGCGTGCCGTCCATCCCGAGAAGTTGTGCTTCAGGTTGTCGGCCACATCCTTCATCATGGACGCTACCGTCGCACTCTTCGGATTGGACTGTTCACCGTAGGGAGGGTTGGCCACAATGAGACCGGCCGGTGCGGGCGGCGTTACCTGACGAGCGTCGCACTGGGTAAACGTAAGGCGTCCGTCGTCAATCAATGCGCCAAGTCCTGCGCGGCGGGCATTCTGTTCTGCCTTGCCGACCACAATGGTGCTGATGTCGCTTGCGGCAATCCTCACTTTTGTGTGCATATTGACGCGAGCTTTGGCTTCCTCAAGTTCTTCTTGCCAAATGTCGCGTTCAAAGCCAGTGAAGTTTTCAAACAGGAACTTGCGCTTAAGACCGGGGGCCACTCCGCAGGCGGCAAGTGCAGCCTCGATGGCAATCGTGCCGGAGCCGCAGAACGGATCGACGAGCGGCGTATCGGCATTCCAGTCTGCAAGCATCAGAAGACCGGAAGCCAAGTTTTCCTTGAGCGGCGCTTCGCCCTTGTCCGTACGCCAGCCGCGCTTGAAAAGCGCTTCACCGCACAAGTCAAGATAGAACGTGCAGTGCGTGTCGTCGGCAAAAGCAAACACGCGGATTTCAGGATGCGCCGTGTCCACGCTCGGACGTCGGTCCATGAAGTGCATGAAACGATCGCAAATGCCGTCCTTGATGCGCAACAGCGTGAAGTCCAGGCTGCGTAAGGGAGAGCGACGGGCATTGATATCCACGCGAATCGTTGCGTCGGGACCAAACCAGTTTTCCCACTTCGTGCGGCAGGCAAAGTTGTAGATGTCTTCTTCGTCTTGATAGTCCGATACGCCCACGCGCATCAGAATGCGGCTGGCCGTGCGGCAATAAAGGCAAGCACGCTGTGCCATGAGCATCGAGCCGGTGAACGTGACGGCTCCTCGTTGAACGCGAAGGCCGGTGATGCCGATGGCTTCGAGTTCCTGGGCGCACAGCTCTTCAAGCCCCAAGGGCACGACAACATAGAAATGAGTGGGATTTTTCATTGAGATTCGTGGTTTTGCCGCTTGCGCGGGAATCGACTGCCGTCGGATCATGTCCGACGACAACAAAGGTATGAAGTGTTGTTGGTGCGAATTGTAAGGAAGAACGATCGCTTCTGGACAGAAACAATTTTTGTGCACCGATTCTGATCTTCTATGCTCTTCGGTTGGCGGCTCTATTCGTGTCTTGCGTATGATTTCTGTCCGTGTCCGTCTTTTTTCCGGATTGTGCCATGCGTTACTTTTGGTCGAAGCTCTTTGCGGTTGCTTGCGTAGCCTGCGGTTGCGCCGTTGCTGTTGCCGCCCCGCTTCACGACGATCGGCCGGTGGTGCGTATTGGCTTGGTAGACACTTTTTCGCCGGAGTTTTACATCAATACCTATGCTGCAACGGTTCAATACCTTAAGCGGCAATTGCCACAGTATCGGTTTGAGTCAGTTGAATTTGCTAATGACTCAGCGGTGACGCCTCAGGAAGTTAGCAAGCTTGATTTTCTTGTCAGCAGTGCCGGCACCTTCGGCATCCGTGGGCCGGAGCTCGGCGCCGAGCACATCGTGATTCGCAAACGTTCGGACGTAAACAACGCTTCGAGAAGCGTAGCGGCCGTTTTTGTGACCAGGGCTGACAACGCCCGCATCAATTCGCTGCAAGACATGCGGCACAAGCGTGTGACGGCGACAAATCCTGCTAGCTTCGACGGGTGGCTGATTGCTCAGGACGAATTGGCGCAAGCTGGCTTTTCTCCCGAAAACTTCTTTTCTACCGTTCAATTTACTGAATACAACTATCCCGACGTCATCAGCCGTGTTCTCATCGGTCAGGCTGACGTCGGTGTTTTGACGCGCTGCCAGCTTGAGCGCTACGAACAACAGGGGCTGGTGGCTCCCGGAGCCGTCAAAGTTATCAACGGCAAGGACGAAGCGGACGAACCGTGCCGTCGGTCTTCCGATCTGTACCCGGCAGAAGTCATCGCTGTCTTCCCGCACACGGATCCGGAACTTGCAAAAGCCGTGACGATTGCTCTTTTGCAAATGCCCGAGAACGATTCGGGGGAAGTCAGTTGGGAATGGGTGACCGTTAACGACATGGTCAACATTTCCGGGCTTATGGAGCGTTTGTCGTTGGGAAGCTTCGCCTATCAGCGGGAATTCACGATCGAGGCGCTCGCGCATCGTTATTCCCGAGAACTCATTCTGATTGCAGCGCTGATTGCGGCTACGCTGTTTCATATCTTTCGCGTCGATCGGCTTGTGATGCAGAGAACGCGCGAACTCGTTCAAACGGTGAAAGAGAAAGAAGCATTGCTTGAACGCATGAAACGCACGCAGCAGTATCTTCAGCTTTTGGAGCGAAACACAATCGTAAGCCAGCTTTCCAGCCTTTTTGCGCACGAAATGAAGCAGCCGGTCACCAACATCATCAACTACGCTACCGGCTTGGAAATGCTTCGAAAGTCAGGACGCGACAACACGGCAGCCGTTGATCAGGCTTTGACGGCAATCAATGATCAGGCGCATCGAATGGCTCAAATTGTGGATCGTGTGCGGGCCTATGCTAAACACGAGCCGCAGACGAAGTCCGAATGCCTACTCTCGGACATCGTCAGCACGATGCTGGAAAACTTCCGCATGGCTCAGAAGTCGGTGAGCTCCATCGTCGTGGACGTGCCCAACACGATTCGTGTCTCGGCCGAACCCGTGGCGCTGGAATTGTTGCTTCTGAATCTGGTGCGCAATGCGGAGCGAGCTGCAGCTGCCGGTCCGTCTCCTCAGGTATTCATTGTGGCCAGAACCGAGGAGCACACGGTTCGAGTGACCGTGTCGGATAACGGACCTCGCGTTCCGGAAAGCCTGTTTGGGCAGCTTGGCCGAATCGGAGGAGTGCAGAGTTCGCAGGGGCTTGGCATGGGCCTGGCAATTGCCAAAGGCATAGCGGAAAACCACAACGGACATCTGGAATTTTCGCGTTCCAAGGACGGAGGCTTGGCCGTGACGCTGGTGATGACAACCATAACTGAAGAGGAGAACGCCCGTGGCGAGAAACCTTCTGCCTGATCTCATTCGCATCGTGGACGATGATCCTTCGGTGTGCGCATCGCTTACGTTTATTCTGCAAATTGCCGGATTTGACGTGGTGTCCTACAACAGTGCCGATCAGTTTCTGGAGCAGGCGACGGATCTGCGTCCCGGGTGCGTCCTGCTGGACGTCAAAATGCCGGGCAAAAGCGGCCTGGAGTTGTTTTGTGAGATCCGCCGCCGGGGAATGCTTCTGCCCGTTATCTTTCTGAGCGGACACGGAGATATTGAGATGGCTGTGCAGGCGCTGCATGACGGAGCGTTTGATTTTTTGGTCAAACCAGCCGAACCCGAGCGTCTGATTGAAAAGGTGCAAAAAGCGGTTGAGCATGGGAAAGAGCTCAGAAGTCAGGCTCGTGAACAGAAGGAGCTCGACGCTTTAATGGCGCGTCTGACGCCGACGGAACTGGAAGTGGCGCAACTGATGGCAAAAGGACTTGACGTCAAGACCATTGCGCAGGTGCAGGAAGTGAGCGAACAGGCAGTCAAAGCACATCGCTCGTCGATCTACCAGAAACTTGATGCCATCAATCCGGTGGAAGTTGCCGGCGTGGTCAACGATTGGTTGAGGAACCGAAAATGACTTCTCGTCGTAGGCTTTTGCAGGGGCTGGCTTTGACTTCCTTGGCGCCGAGAATGGTTGCGGCCGCCGTACCGGAAAACTGGACGCAGACCTTTGAGGTCATCGTGGTGGGAGGCGGCGGAGCCGGCCTTGCAGCATCCGTTGCCGCCGCGCAGAACGGTGCTTCGGTTTGTCTGATTGAAAAGTTACCGCTTTTGGGAGGAGACACGCTGCGAAGTACCGGTTACTTTTCGTGCGTGGAGCCCAGACGCCAGAAGCTCAACGGGATAGAGGATTCGCTGGATTTGCACTATCGGCAAACGATGGAAGCGGGAGGCAATCTGGGTAATCCGAAAGTGGTGCGCAAAATGATTGAGGAAGCGCCGCGTACCGTTGCCTGGCTTGAAGAATGCGGCGTTCTCTTTCACGACATGGTCTACGAAATCTACGGTTCGGACTACAGACGTTGTCTGAAGCCACTGTTGCCCCGTGGTTCGGCCTACGTGCGCGCTTTAAGTCAGCGCGCAATGGCTCTCGGCGTCAAGATCATGCTTGAGACAAAACTCGTTGACGTTCACCTGAATGAAACCGGGCGAGCTGTCGGCATCTCAGTGCAGTCAAACGCAGGTCCTTTCATTTCACTTCGTGCAAGCAAGGGAATTGTTCTTGCCTGCGGCGGGTTCGGTGCCAATGCCGAATTGGTGGCTCGCTATGCGCCTCAATTGGCAGGTCTTCCGACGGATAATTCGCCGGGCTCGACAGGTGATGTCATTTACCTGGCCGACAAGCTCGGCATTGCTTTGGAAGGGCTGCCCTTTGTCGAATGTGTTGCCGGCAATCCGCCGGGGCGCAAAACCCACGCGAGACTGTTCTTGCCCGCAGATTTCGTTTTGATTAACGAAAACGGCTGTCTCTTATACACATCTGACGCTGCC
>ENA-OYVP01000682-OYVP01000682.1-human-gut-metagenome-genome-assembly--contig:-NODE-682-length-20487-cov-5.753279_pt1 | contig 20487 bp, 10 predicted proteins | sample MGYA00244160_ERZ653377 | MGnify/ENA primary metagenome ERZ653377 (study PRJEB26926, sample SAMN06165160) | human gut metagenome | biome: ENVO:00009003; feature: ENVO:2100002; material: ENVO:00002003...
GCCCATGAGGGTGGTCCGGTTCCTGATCCAGCCCATCTGGTCGCGCAGGGCGTCCTTCTGTGCCGTCCCCAGCGCGTTGACCGTGCTCCCAGCCACTGCTGCCATGGTGCGTTTCGCTTCCGAGGGGTTGGAAGACGTCAGGGCTCCTACGGCGTCATCCACCTTCTTGAGGATGGAATCCGCAGCAAGATCGCCGGGCAGGTTCCAGAGAAGTTCTGCTCCGGCCCTGGAATTAAACGTATCCGCAAGGCGGGCATATTTATTGTCCTTGGAAGCCGTGGCCATCAGAACAAGGTTGCCGTTTTCCATCACCAGGTACGCATCATTTTCAAATTTCTTGAAAGCGGAGGAGGAGGGATCCAGCAGGATAGCCAGCCTGTCGCTTCCTCCCAGATCAATGGTGCCATCCGCGTGCATGAGCGTATAACTGCCGTCTGCGTCCAGAGTCAGTTCATTCCCGCCAGTAGAACTGAGAGTTATTTCCGCGCCCTGGCTGATGCTGATATTTCCGGTCACGCTGATGATGGGGCCAGCGTAGTCCGTGTTGAAGGTAAGGTTCGTACTGGAACCGTCTCCCAGAGTCAAGCTGCTGAGGGTCAGCGCCGTATTGGCTCTCGGGTTGTCTACCGTCCCTCCCATCCGGATATTGAGAAGGCCCGTGCTGTTAACTGCCCAGCTGCTGCCGGCAGCGGTCATGACGTTTTCAAACGTCTGCCCGGCATTACCGGAAATATTAAGCAGCCCGCGTCCCTCCAGCGTACCGCTGAAAACGGAACCGCCGCCCGAATTACCGGTATTGACGGTCAAAACGCCTCCTGCGCTCTTCAGTGTTCCCTCTCCGCCGATTCCGGAAACGGTGCTGCCGGATGTCGAACCGAGGTCGAGCGTTCCCGTGGAATCGTCATCTTTTGCCAGATCAAGAAGAACACCGCCCTGAAGGGAGGCTGTTCCGGAAATTTCCAGCGTATCACGGAGGGTCAGCGTTCCGCTGCCCTGGATGGTGCTGGAGGAAAGACTACTGGCGCCGTTGACGGAAAGGGAGGCTCCGCTGCCGATGTTCAGGGCTGCGCCTTCGCCGCTGTCCGTCAAATCACCCATGACGGTATTCCGGTTGATGTCCAGAACACCCCCTTCCTCTGCGCCGGCAAGTTCCACATGATTAAAGCTGTTCCCTTCACCGTTAAGAGCGAGGGAACCGCCTTCCACACGCAGGGTGTCCGTCACAAAAGAACCGTTGACTGTCAGCTTGCCCGTGTTTTGCTTGACGAAGGTGACTCCGTTTTCCCCGACGATGCTTCCGCCCATGATGGAATCCGCACCGGCGTAATCATCAGGAGCAGGCAATCCCGTTTCCAGACGTTCGTTGTTGAGGATGACAACAGCGTTGCCTCCGTCCGCACTGGTGTTTTCCACTTTCAGCGTGCTTCCCGTAGCGCCCAGCAGGTTGTTGATGACCGCGCCGTCCCCGTCGGAATCGCCGGGTGCGCCGGCCAACTGAACGGTAAGCGTCTTGTCCTGGGAAATCACCACGCCGGAGTACATCCCCAGCGTGCCGTAGTTGGTGACGGTATCAGGATCGGAAGTAGAGGAATCATCCACCATATAAAGCCCGCTGACCTGCCCGCTGAGCACCAGGCTTCCTCCATCGGTGCCCGTCACGCGGATGCCGTAATTGGAAAGAATCTTGCTGAACTGGATATCGCCAAGGTTTTCGCATTCCAGCGTTCCGGTCGTCAGGGTGAGCCAGCTTTCCGCACCGGCTTCCTTATGGGCGACGAGCGTGTTCACAATGGCGTCAATGTCCAGATTGACTGTGGCGGGATTGTTGATGACAAGCCTGCCGTCTCCCTGGTCAATGATGGCCGCCCCGGCCGCATCCTGGTTGATGTTATCCGCTCCCAAGGTAAGATTCAATGTTTCCGTGGCTCCCGCCCCCACCGTAATATCTCCGGAAACGTTGGCAAGCCTGCCTCCGGCAGCCAGCGTAATGCCCTTGAGCATGCTGCCGTCAGTTTCCCCCAAATTGACAGAAGAGGCTGAGTCCACGACAATGGCTGCCGTGGCGCCTTCCGCCCGCGTCATGGCGGAGGTCAGCGTGCCATTGACGATTTTCAGCGTTCCCGCTCCATTCAGCACGGTTCCGGCCCACTGGCCTGCCTTGTCTTCCGTGCCAAGCTGGACTACGGCTCCGGCATTTGTAATGCCGAGCGCTCCCGTAGCGGTATTGGCCTGATCCAGAATCAGAGTGCCCGTGCCTGCGTGCGTCAGGCTGGAGTTGCCCTGCACCAGAGCGTTCAACACCAGTTCCGTATTGTTGTAGTTGACGTTGTATTGTGCGGCCAGCCCGGTATCCGTGGAACCCGTGTTACCTCCCAGAATAGCGCCGTCTCCAAAAACGGAATTCCCTTCACCCGTGGCGCACCCCCCGCCGGAACCGAAGTTCCAGGCCTGGCGATTGTTGTTGGCGGAAGTCTCATTGGTGGACAGGATCCCCGAGAAGTCCTTGAGGGATCCCGTGAGGACATTGTTCATCCGAACGTTCGCAGCCATGGCCCACGTACCCGAACCGGAAAGGTTTCCGGAAAAAGTGTATGTGGCGCCGGAGGAGCCGTTCTGCATCGCACCGTGGGTTGCGCCGATTTCAAAATTGGCCGCCGTCGTACCTGCGGAAAAATGGAAGCCCTTGCCGTCGATGAAAACGGTGCCGCCTCCCAGCGTATTTCCTGCCCCAAAGGCTACCCAGTTGGCATTGGTACTCATATTCACCCCGTTGCCGACCAGTTCCAGGCGGCCAGTGAAGTTGGTATTGCCCGTATTGGAGATATTGACCAGTCCCGCAGTATCCGCAGTCCCGATAGTGACGGTGCCCGCCCCATTGAGCTGGGCATGCAGGTTGACGGTTCCGCCGGAAAGAGCAAGGGAAGCGCCTTCACTGACGCGGACAATAGTAGCATTGTTCGGATTTACGCCGATAGTCGCACCGCCCGTGAAAGCGAGCGTGCCCTCTTCCACAGTGAGGTGGGCCAGGGTATTCCCTGCGTATCCAAGGGCCAGCGTGCCCGCTCCCGTTTTGGTCAGGGTAGTGCCGGACCCCATGACATCGGCTGACAGGCCGGCCCAGGAAACGGTATCCCCGCCGCCAAGCACGGAAACGTTCAGGGAACCTCCGTCTCCGACGTTGACACGGCTGGAAATGTCATAACCTGTCGCATCCTCACCGGCGGCGGAATCCGCATAGGCCAGCGTCCCCCCGTTGAATATAATATCCCCTTCCGTTCCCAGCGCTCCGTCAGCGCCAATGGTAAGGGTACCGCCATTGAGTATCGTCCCTCCGGTATAGGTATTGGCCAGGTTTAAGGCAACTTCAGCCGTACCGTTCACGGTAAGCGTGGTGGGAGCTGTGGAATCCGCAATAGACCCCTCGTTGTCAGGATCGCTGACCAACGTGTAAACGCCGCTGTTGAAAACAACGCTCTTGGGAGTTACAATGCCGGAAACCTTGACTTCACCTGCTTCCGCGGAGGAGAAGTAAATTTCCTGATTATCCAGCGTATCCGCCCCCGTCAGCCTCGTCGTCCAGCCGTCAACACTGGTGTTGATCCACTTCCGGTCCGTTCCTCCGTTCCAGACAAAACCATTGTCCCCGCTGACGTCAGCAACCTTCAGCACAAGCTGGTTATTTTCCACCACCACGGAATATTCGAACCCTTCCCTGGTGATGTCGGGCGTCCATGTAAAGGAATCCGTCGTCAGGCTTCCATCCGCAGCCCACTGGGCCAGGACATAGTTAGATGCCTCCAATTCACTATAATTATTGATAGTCAGCGCACAGGACGAATCCGCAAGAGCCAGGGACCCGGCTGTGATATTGATGACAGGCTCATTCGCCACCACGCCCGTCATGTCAAAAGTGAGGGTAGCGCCGCTATTCAGCGTCAGAGCGGAAGCCGTCGTCATTCTGGCGCCTGCACCCATGGAAATGCTGCCCAGAGCCATGGCATTCGTATTCGTAAACGCCAGCGTTCCGGCCTGGACATTAGTCAGGCCCGTATAGGTATTCTGCCCGGAAAGGGTCAAGGTGCCTAAGCCGGTTTTCGTCAGGCCGCCCGCTCCGGAAAGGACGCCTCCAAGGGTGATGCCGGTGGAAGCCTGGTCATGGTAGGACTTGGTTTCCGCATCATACTGGCGGGTATCAACCGTCACATTTCCAGTAAGGTACATATTGTAGGCGGAAGACCAGCCTTCCGCCGCCGTCGTCCCCAGCGTCCCGGAGTTCATGTTCAGGGCAATCGTATTGGTATTTCCGGATGCCGTCATGCCGCCTGAACCGAGAAGCAGGGAACCGCCATTCAGATTAATGGTGGCGCCCTTGGCGCTTACTCCATCCCAGTTCTGCCCCAAATCCAGCGTCTGGGCCAGCACCATGCCGCCCGAACCAATATTCATGACGCCTTTTCCGTCACGGGCAATCCGCAGCGTGCCGGTAATGTTCATCACGGCGTCCCGGCTGATGTTGAGCGTGGTTGTTCCATTGTACTCGTAGCGGCCGATGAAGCTTCCCGCCGTCACGGAAGCGCCGGCCCCCAGCGTCCAGGTGCATGCCGTGCCGTTGGTTGCCAGCACCCTGTACTCTCCTGTAATATCAACATTTCCATTAAGGACATTCGTTCCTACCGCGGATATCAGCGTACCGGCCCCGGTAATCGTATTTCCATAGGTTCCGGCGGAAAGGGTCAGCGTGGTATTGGCTCCCAGCTCATACCTGACTCCAGTCAGGGCGGCCGTTGTCGTTCCGGAGGCGTTCCCGCTCAATTTCAGCGTGCCTGAGGAATTGACGTTCAAACGTGTTCCCAACCCGTTCCACGTACCCGTGGTCAGTTCCAGAACGGAATCTCCCTGCAACAGGACCGTGCTGGTGCCCAGCGCTCCGGCATTGCCGACAACGAGTTTGCTGCCATCGCCAAGAACGGTATCCCCGGCATAGGAATTGGCGTTGTTCACGGTCAGGGAAGCTCCGTCCAGCAGGTTCAGCGTCGTATCCCCGGTAATGGAACCGTCACCCGTAAAAATGAAATCCGTACCGGAAACATTGATTCTGCCTGGAGCGACATTCCCCGCAATCGTCACATTTTTATCCACGCCATCGCCATTGGAGAAATATACGGTCTCCCCATCGGCATAAGCTGACGGTGTTCCGTCAAGGCTCCAAGAGGTATTCGAGCTTTCCGTATTCCAGGTGCCGCTCTTCCACCTCAACAAACCTTCCTTGTCACTCAAATTGACGTAAAGAGTGCCGTTGCTGACGGAAAACGTTCCGTTGTACAACTCCGCAGCAGCTCCGCCCAAAGTAAAGAAAGAACTTTCCGTCAACCCTGCTCCGGAAAGCAAGGCATAACTAATCCCCGTTTCCAGGGAAGACAGCCCCAGCCGTACTTCCGTAGCCTCACTGCCGCTGATGGAATTGACGGTCAGAGCCGCCGTCTCCGCATCAAGAGAACTGAAGCTCAGGATGCCGCCGTTTAACGTCAACCCGGCGGATAAAGTAGCCGTTCCTCCGGAAATTCCCGTGGAGCCCAGCGTGGAACCGGCATTCAGCATATACCCGTCCGCGGACGTAACGTTCACGGTAAGACCGCCTCCGATCAGCAAGGCCCCCTGCCCGATAACACTGGAATCCTTCACCGTCAAACCGCCTTCCCTCAATTCCACTGTTCCGGTAAAGCCGGGGACGGCCGCCGTTTCTCCTTCGGCAGGAACCGGAGCCTGGGCCGTTCCGTTAAGAACCAGAACCCCATCGCCAACCTTCACGAGCTTGCCGTTTCCCGTCAGCCCGTTGGAAAAGGTAACAGTACGTCCCGTGGCATGGTCATTGGCATCCAGCGTGTCAAGGATAGTCCCATTCACCGTGCCCAGAAGTTCTACATAAGAAGCCGTGAAATCCGGGTTATAGCTTATACCCCAGTTGGACAAAGCCCCCAGCGTGCCTTCTCCCAGTTTGATAACGGCCTCTCCCGCCACATTGGCCATGCCATAAGAACCTATGTTCACCCTAGCATCCCCGGATGTTGCGCTGCCCAACAGGAAGCTGCCCCGGAATGAACCGTTTGTTTGAGCCCAAAAGTCCATTCCCAGCAAATCGGCCGTTCCGGAAACGGCATTGAAAATGCCCGTGCCAGACCAGGACAGATGCATCGAAGTCTGCAATGCGGTCAAAGAACCGCCCCTCAAATTAAGTTCCCCTGAATAAGCCCAGTGAGCCAGCAGGAAACTGGCGCTTGTGCTATGGGTATCATTGTTGCCGGTGACAGTCAGGGAGGAACCCTGGTTCACATTAAGCACCCCATGACCCAGCTCGGCAAGCCGGACCTGGCCTGCCGTAGTCACATTGCCGGAATCAAGATCAAGAGCCCCATAATAAGAATTTTCATATCCACCACCGGCCCCGACCCACAGTTTATTAACTTCCAATTCATTATCGGCCATATGAACCCTGCCGTAATAATGGGCTACCTTGAACGATTCCGCCTGGATGTTTCCCTTAAACGTCACCGTGGAACCGGTCTGGGCGCCAGATACGATATTCCCGGTGTATGTGATATTCCCTGCTATGGTCGGGTTGCTGGTTCCGTTAAAGGTCAGCGTATCTCCAGTCGAGACACTCTCGCCGCCCACCAGGTTCCAGAGATACGTGTTGCTGTCGGAAACATTCTGCGCATAGACATTCAAGCTGCCCTCCGCGATTACCGTTTGCCCCGCTCCGATGGATGTCCCCGCATCGGAACCGAACACCATGGTAGAACCCGCCATCATATGCAGGCTGGCTCCGCCAAGCATCCATGATCCCGACTGGGAAGAAGCACCCAGTCTCAAGGCTCCATATACGTAAAGATTCTGAAGGGCCGAGCCCTCCAGCAAATTGACGCTTCCTGCAGAAGAAGCCTCCGTTTTCATGTAAACCGTGAGGGAAGAATTTTCCCCTCCCGTCACCAGGCTTTCAAAACCGGAAAAACGGTGATCCCCGTCACCCAACGTCAGGGACGAACCGTTGCTTAAAACCGTTTCCTGGGCAAAAAGAGTAGCGCCTTCCCCGGGAAGGAGCGTATAATCCGTCTCAAATGTCATGGAGGAGACATTGATCCCTCCGGAGAAATTGACTGTTTTGGAGCCTTCCTCCGCCGTGAAAATGACGGCATCCCCATTCAGGAAGGAAGTATCCGTCTTGGTTCCGTCACCCTGCTTGTACCAGCCCGTTCCCGTATTGCTCCATGTCCCGTTGGAATTCCACACCAGAGTTTCTGCATCATACCCTTCCCCCTTGTACTGCACGGACATGCCGGAACCGTTGGAAACAAGCAGGAAATTACCCGCCCCCAGCTGGCCGGCGGAATCAACCCTCGTCAATGCCTCATAAGCATTATCCCCGGTTTGCTTCCAAATACGCAGGGAATCCAGGGATGCCCCCAAATCAGCCCCTGTAGACATGAAATAGCGTGTGATCAGGGCGTCGTCAACCATCTCGCGATTGGTGACCGCAAGCTCTTCCATGGCGCTGGCAACCACTACCTCCACATTCCATGTTTTGGCGTTCTTGGTAATTGTGGTGGTGTTTGACAGGTTGATCATTCCGTCAAGCCCAATGTGCCAGTAATGATTATCGGCACCGGTACCATTGTCAAAATTGAGATTCCCTCCCGGAGTCGTCATGTTCAGAGTGCCGTCCACATAGATATTGGCATGCCCCTCTGGCTCCATATTTTTGAGCTGGGTACCGAAAGAAGTGGTAAGGGAGGAACCCTTCTCCACGTAAACATTGCCGCCCCATTGTCCAAGCCCCACAGACACACTTCCGTTCCCCGTAACGGAAATGCCGCCTCCGTCCGAGGTATTGGGAGGCGTTCCCGTAACCGTCACATCCACGCCATTAAAAATCAAATGCGGACCCTTATTGTCCACGCGGGACGGCGCCGAGCCTCCCTCCCAGTTGCCTGCCGTCCCCACAGCATCGCCTTCCCCTGCCCCCGTCCATGTAAAATCAGGACCGCCAAAATCGGGGATCTGCCAGAAATCCGCCGAGGTTGCAGCATGGGAATAAGAATAAATGCCGGAGAAGGAAACCAGGGAAGCGAGAAGGGCGGAACGCAAGGACGGAGGGAGATGAAGTCTCATATTAATCAATAATATTTCAGCCAGTAATACCCGGATTTATAATCCGTTGGCAAGTCTATTTTCAGAAATGACTCGCATTAAATAAATAATGGAAAATAATAAACTCCACCTGTCCAGCATATCCACCTACATATCCAGAGAAGCAAAACCATCACTCTTTCATTACAAGCAAAATACATAGATTAAGGAAAGAGGCAGGATTATAAATTCCCAGTCTGCCCATCCGCTTTCCTGATGAAAGCAGTACGGATAAAAACAAAAAGGCCGTTCCCTCCCGGAAACGGCCCTGACTTGAATTATTTTTTCCTTACTGCTGCTGGGCGCCGCTCTGCTTAAGCATCTCCTGAAGCTGTTCCGGAGAAATGCTCATGGGGCCTCCCTGGGGAGCAGGGGCTTCCGAAATGCCGTCCAGTTCCAGATCAAAGATGAGCGGGGAATTGGGTTCAATCGGAGCGCCGGGAGTGTTTTCCCCGTAAGCCAGCTCGGAAGGAATGTAGACAATCCATTTGGAGCCGACGGGCATCGTGGTCAGCGCTTCGGCAAAACCGGGGATGACCTGGAGAGGAAGTTCCACGGACTTGCCCTTGGTGTCGTCAAACACGGTGCCGTCCAGCAGCGTGCCCTTGTACTTCACCTTGAACATGGGGTTCTTGAACTTCTTTTCATCAAATTTTTCTTCGCCGCCCTTGTTCACAACCTTGTACTGGAGGCCGGACTTCGTTGTGGTGACGCCTTCTTTTTTGCCGTTTTCCTCCATGAATTTCCTGCTGGCCTCCAAATTGGCCTTGGCCTTGGCGGAAATGCGTTCGTCAATTTGCTTCTGGAACGCATCCAGGGCGGGTTTCAGCTGTTCCTGGTCCTTGGCGGGCTTGCGGACCATGCCGTCCTTGATGCCCTGCAGGAAGGATTCCTGGTCCAGGTCGTCAAAGGTCAGGGTAGGAATGGAACCAAGTTGCTGACCGCTCTGGAAACCCAGAAAATAGCCCAGGTCCTTTTTCATCTGTTCGGGAGACACAGTAATTTCTTTCTCTTGTTTGGGTTGGTCGGCTGCCGGAGCTTCGGCGGCCTTTTCTTGCGCGCCTGCCACACCCGCCAGAAGAGCGGAAGCGGCAAACAGGGCGATGGAAGGTTTCATCTTCATGGTATTTTTATCCTTTCTTTGAAAAGAGGACTCCTTTTTAACGGATTCCGTTCATATCACAAGACAAGAGAATCGGTCATCCTGTCATCCTCTCCCGGCAGGAGTCCGGATTGCTTTCCGGCCAGAAGGAGAATCAGGTCATGCCAGCGTTTCCAGAACGCGGGCGATCATGGCGGGATAAAGGGTATGCTCCTGCTCCTGAATGCGGGCGTGAAGGCTTTCCGGCGTATCCCCCGGCAGCACGGGCACGCGAGCCTGGCCCAGGATGGGGCCGGTATCCATTCCGTCATCCACATAATGGACGGTGCAGCCGCTCTCCGCAGCTCCGGCGTTCACAGCCTGCTCCCAAGCATGAAGCCCCGGGAAGTCTGGAAGAAGGGAAGGGTGGATATTCAGGATGCGGGAAGGAAATTCCTTCAGCAGCGGAAGTTTCACCAGGCGCATGAATCCCGCCAGGCACACGCAGTCCACGCCGTATTGCTTCAGGCGCGCGGCAACGGATGCCTGGGATTCCTCCGGAAATCTGGTTTTAAATCCCCCGCAGTCAATAACCTCCGCCGGAATGCCCCAGGAACGGGCGCGTTCCAGAATATAGGCGTCCGGATTGTCAGACATCACCACGGCGATTTCCGCCCGGAGAGAACCGGACTGGATGGCATCATAAATGGACTGGCAATTGGAACCGGAACCGGAACCGAGTATTCCTAACTTGGGCAATCTGGACATCCGGGGGATAAAACCACAGTTTTTTGCCCGTGGCAAGTCTCCGGCTTGACAAAAAGGCTGCCGTATTTGCCTAATAAAGGCATGAGAGACCCCCGTTTTCAGGCCCTTGCAGCCCAGCTTGCAGGGTATTCCACAGCCCTGCGCCCCGGAGACAGGGTTCTGCTGGAACTGACGGATATTCCGGAGGAAATGGGAATAGCCCTCATCCGGGAGGCGAGGAATGCGGGAGCAATACCCTTTCTGCGCCTGAACCAGTCCCGCCTGAACCGGGAAATGCTCTCAGGAGCAACGGAAGAACAATACGGCATCATCGGCCGCCACCGCCTGGCGGAAATGGAGGACATGGACGCCTACATTGAAATACGCGGCGGGGGGAACGCCTTTGAACTGTCATCCGTTCCACAGGAAAATATGGCCGCCGCCATGAAAGCCCTGAATCCCGTCTCCCAGCGGCGCATCCGCCATACGCGCTGGTGCGGGCTTCGCTGGCCGTCCGGGGGAATGGCCCAGCAGGCGGCCATGAGCACGGAAGAGTTTGAGGATTTCTATTTCCGCACCTGCCTGATGGATTACGCCGCCCTGCGTCCCGCCATGCGAAAGCTGGCCTCCATGATGGAAAAAACTGAATATGTGAAAATTATCGGGCCGGGAACGGACATTTCCTTTTCCATCAAGGGGCTGCCTGCCATCCCGTGCGCAGGGGAATGCAATCTGCCCGACGGAGAAGTGTTCACCGCCCCCGTCATCGACAGCGCCAACGGCCACATTTCCTTCAATACGCCCAGCCTGTTCCAGGGAATCCCCTTTGACAACATCCGCCTGACGCTGAAAAACGGACTGGTCGTGCATGCGGAAGCGGGAGATAAAACAGGGGAGCTCAACGCCATTCTTGACACAGACCCCGGCGCGCGGAGGCTGGGGGAATTCGCCTTCGGCGTCAATCCGGCCATCACACGCCCCATGCGCAACATCCTGTTTGACGAAAAAATTTCCGGCTCCTTCCACTTGACGCCGGGGCAGGCCTACCACGTGGCGGACAACGGCAACCAGTCCCGCATCCACTGGGACATGGTATGCATCCAGACGGAAGCGGCCGGGGGCGGAGATATTTACCTGGACGGGAAGCTGGTGCGCCGCAACGGATTATTCACCCTGCCGGAACTGGCCATTCTCAACCCCTCTCTATCATGACCACCCACCCTTTCTCCAAAAAGCGTTCCCAGCTCCGCAAGCTCCTGTATGCGGCCGCGGCGGTCATTCTGCTGGGGTCCCTGCTAGCCTCCTACATGCATTGGGAAGCCAATCATCTGGAATTTAATGAAAACACGGCCCCTGCCGGATGTGTACCCGGCCTTTCCGGCCTTCGTATCCTGGTATTGTCGGATATCCACACCAATCTGCCCCTGCTGGAAAAAGCGGCAACAATGGCGGAACAGGCCAGACCGGACATGATCGTGTTTCTGGGAGATCTGTACACGGATTTTCTGCGGGTCACTCATGCAGGCGACTACATCGCCCAGATGAAACGCCTCTCCTCCGTCGCCCCGGCCTACGCATGTCTGGGCAACCATGACATGGCCCTTGCGGACAATGTGGAGCGCGTCCTGAAGGAAGGGGGCTTCACGCTGCTCAGGAATTCCGCCGCCTTCGTCTCCATCCCCAGGCTGGGAAACGTGGAATTCAAACTGGTGGGGCTGGGGGACCTGCGGGAGGGTGACTTTTTCCCGGACCGGTGCATGAGCCCGCGCGAATTGGAGGAAAACTCGCCCATGCCAACCATCGTCCTGAGCCACAACCCCAAAGGAAGGGAATTGCTGGGAAATTACCGCTGGGACCTGATGCTCTCCGGCCATACGCATGGAGGCCAAATCAAACTGCCTTTCTTTTCCACCCCGCTATTGGCGTCGGAAGGGGAAACCATGCACTCCGGGTTCCATCCTTATGAGGACAAGCAGGTATTCGTCACCCGAGGCATAGGCTATATAGGGCCGGGCCGCTTCAACTGCCCGCCGGAAATCAACCTCATTACCATTCCCTAACTTCCCGACCTGACCGCCATGGTTCTCTCTCTGCTGGCCTCCGGAGGCCCTAATGACGCGCCTCCATTCTTCATTCTGCTTACTGTCGTCTTCATGGGCATCATCGCGATTGCCCTCATTCTGGCCCACTTCCGGCAGTCCCTGCTGGCGGGCTACTTCATCTGCGGGGTAATTCTGGCCAACTGCGGCATTCTGGACCACATCCCCAATTCCGACGTCAGCATCCAGGCTCTTTCCGAGGTAGGAATTATCCTGCTCATGTTCACGCTGGGGCTTGAATTTTCCGTCGATGAACTCAAGCACCTGCGGAAAACCGCTCTGGTCGGCGGAGGTATTCAGATGTTCATCTGCACTGCGGCTTTCGGCCTGGGGCTTCATTACGCCACAGGCATGGACATGAGCCACTCCCTGACGGTCGGGGCCATTATGGGACTATCCTCCACGGCGGTGGCGCTGAAATCCTTCCAGGAATTCGGCCTGAGCGGAACCTCCGGGGCAAAAATGGCGGTGGGAATTGCCCTGTTCCAGGACATCGCCGCCATCATGCTGGTGGCAATCATGCCGCAGATCTTCACCGCCGCGCCCGACTCATGGGAAACAGCGCTCAACATCGGCATGGCCGTGCTGCGGGGGCTTGTCTTTCTGGGAGCCGCCTGGCTGATCGGCCGCTACCTGCTTCCGCGCATCATGCTGGCCGTCGCCCGGACCAAAAGCCGGGAACTCTTCACCCTGATGGTGTTCGCCATCTGTTCGGGAATTGCCATGCTCGCCAGTCTGCTGGGCCTGAGCATCGCCTTGGGCGCTTTCACCGCCGGCCTCTTCGTCAGCAGCTCTTATTACAGCCACCGGGTTCTTAGCGAAGTGCTCCCCTTCAAGGACCTTTTCCTGACCATCTTCTTCGTTTCCGCCGGGCTGTTGATTGACATTGATGGACTGTGGGAACACATCGGCCAGGTGGCGACCTTTGCTTCCTTTGTCCTCGCGATCAAATTCGTAGCCTGCCTTACAGCCGCAAGCTTCCTGAAAATTCCAGGGCGCATGGGCATCATGGCCTCCACCGCACTCACCAATGTGGGGGAATTTTCCCTGGTGCTCATCCCTTTCATGCAGGAAATATCCCCCATCCCGGCGCTGGTGACCACCAACGTTTACGCCATTGCCGCCGTCTCCATGGGCATGACTCCGCTGCTGATGAAGGCGGCACGGAAACTTACCCCGCTGCTGGTGCGCATTCCCGGGTTGAAAACAAAACGGGAACGCCTCAACGTGGAAACCCTGATCACACGCATGGAAGGCATCAGGGACCATGCCATCATTTGCGGCTACGGCCCCGTAGGCAGGAGGCTTCATGAAAGCCTGTCCCAGTACGGCATCCCCTGCATTATTATCGACCTGAATGCGGACACCGTCAAATCCCTGCTCAACGGCGGCCATCTGGCCTTTCTGGGAGATATCCAGCACCAAATCACCATGGACCTGGCGGGCGTCCGTACCGCGCGGCTGATTGCCTTCACATTCCCGGACCCTGCCCCGGCCCTGTCCACCTACATGCAGCTCAAGGGAGCCAATGCGGACATCACGGTGATTGCCCGCGCCAAATTCCGTTCGGAAGTGGCTTCCCTGCATCACGCGGGCATCGCCAACGTCATCCATGATGAAATGGAGACGGGCGCCGCCGCCGTGCGCCTGGCGAAACAGAGTTTTGATATCATTGAACCGTCGGACGCGCCATCTCTGTCCCATTAAGCAACGATGAATCTGCCGGACGCCCACACCCATTCCTCTACAGCCGCTTCCGGCACGGCGCCGCGGTTCATCTGCGGCACCTCCCCGGCGGACTGGAAACAGGTGGCCCTTCTGGCGGAACGGGATGAACACGTTACGCCCTTTTTCGGCATTCATCCCTGGTTCCTGAACCCGGCTGAATGGAAAGAGGAAATGCCCAGGCTGGAATCCCTTCTGCAAAAAATCCCCCATGCGGGCGTTGGGGAAACGGGGCTGGACAAATGCCGGCGCGGCATCCCGGGGCTGCCTCTCCAGAAGGAAGCGCTGGAACGGCATCTGGAACTGGCCGCGCGTCTGGACCGCCCCGCTTCCCTGCATTGCTGCCGCGCATGGGGCACGCTGGCGGAAATGCTGAAAAAATATCCCCGTTTGAACATTGTCCTGCACGGCTGGACGGGGGCACTGCATCCCGGCACGGAACTTCCTTCGGGAAACTGGCTTCTTTCCGTAGGGCTGCGGGAAATGGAACGTCCGGGACTCCTTGCCTCCATACCGCTCCATCGGCTGGCGCTGGAATCGGACGGGCATCCGGAAACCCTTCCGGAACTTTACCGACGCGCGGCGCAGGAACTGGGCATGACCGTCAACAACCTGGTTGACCTGGTCCAAAGCAATATGGAAAACCTGATCCGTCCTTGACGCCTCCATTCAACGGGCGGACATGGTTTCGCGGCGCCTCTTCATTCACTGGGTTTCTATTTCCATTGATTCTTCGTTCAATCATTTTCCCAGAAAATAAAAATATTTCCGTTGACAGTTCATCATCTTTTTGCCATATGATGGATTATATTAGGTATGGATACAATTCCGCCCATCTCCCATGAATAATATCTTCCGAATTCTCCTTTTAGGAGCGCTCCCCCTGGCAGCCTTTCCCGTTATCCAGGCGTCAGCGCAGGAACCGGATATCCAGACACTACTTTCAGCCGAACGTTCCTCGTTCATCTCCGGAAAAGCCCGGGATATTCTGTGCAGGAAACTGGGAACCGCAAACCTTGACACGGATAAAATCCGGGCCATGGCACACGCCCCGCAAGTCGCCCTGTTATGCCACCTGTACCAATTTTTCAGCACCGCGGAAAACGGAGAACCGTTCACGCAGCATGAACTCAAGGACGGGGCATTCAGGAAATGGCTCTCCACCCACCCGGAAGTCTTCAGAATGCTTGCCCTATCCGGGGCAGCCGGCAAACAAACCCTATCCATATTTTACCGCATCTGGAACGCGAACAATAAAACGCTCCGCCCCGTTGAAACCAGCATGGCTCTGGGGGCAGGGCTTGCCTCAAATGTCATCCCTCCTGAAGAATGCCTGTCCAAATTCAATTTTTACCGGGAATCCTACTTCCAATCCGCATGCCATCCCCAGGCGGACACGATGCAGCCGTGGGAATGGGCCATCGTTTTCCGTGGCAGAGAGAGCCTGGAAGACCTGTCCTGGGCCCAGCAGTTCATAGAGAAAAAACAGATCCCCCCCGAACAGGCTGGAAATAAATTCATGGGTTTCATCCCCTATCGCAGGAAAAACCTCCAAGGAGTCAGCGTTCATGCCGGAGACGCTTTTTACGACCACAAACCGGTCACATTAAAGCTTTATACGGAATACGGAGGCGTGTGCGGCGCCGTCTCCAAAGGAGCGGCAGGCTTTCTGAGAGCCAAAGGCGTCCCCGCGTGGGCCATCGGGCAGCCGGGACACTGTGCCTTTATCTGGAAACACCCCGGCGGACACTGGAAAATCGGCAACAATATCAGCGGATGGAACTGGTCAACGGGAAAAAGCCAGATACCCTGGAACGGCCCCGTCCAGCTCATCCCGGCTTACAATGCCTTTATTCATCACGGTCTGGCGGAAGAATCCTTCCTGATGACGGTTTTATCTGACTGCTCTCCGCGTCCCGTCCAACGGGAATTGTTGCTGAAAGAAGCCTGCAAGATGAACCCATTTAATTATCCGGCATGGCGTCGTTACCTGAGCATGAAGGCCAAAGGAATCAATGACCGGCAAAAACTCACCCTGCTTAAAGAACTGGCGCAGGCCATGCCCCATGAACACAACCTCCTCCATCATGCAGCGGTAAACATACTCAAAATCCGGGAAAGCAAGGTCAATCCCTATGAACTGTACGCCTGTTTCCTGGATTCTGACTGTTCTCCCGCGGCAGAGGAACTCTTCACGAGGCTGTGCTGGAACAAACTCGTGGCGGATTGCCCTGAAATCGGCAAGATAATCAAATACAGGGAGGGATTCATCGGGAAGCATCTTTCCGTCTGGGCCAGGAAAGGGAACAATGCCTCATGGACGCCTAAAATGAAAAGATACTCCGCCGGCATGATGGAAGGCGCCATCACGGCATTGGAAAAAAGAGAACAGACCCGCACATACTATGTGGCAACCTACCGCCGTCTGCTGGAAATATGGAATGACAAAAAATTAAAGCATCAAGGGGAAATATTGATCAACAAAATCAGCGGCAATAAAGTCTCGCCCCTGCGGCAGAACCGGTAACCAGCACAGAAAATTTTAACATGAACGCGAACGCCATCATCCGGGCATCCTCCCCGTTTTTCCAAAAATACGTCTTATCCCCGGGAATGCCGGCAAAACGCCATCTCGCCATGATGCTGCTGGGCCTCTGCTTCACAGCGCCTTTACTGGCAAATGAGGTATTGCGTATCGAATCACAGGCGGCAGAATACTCTGCCCAAATTTATATTCAAGAAGAAGAAAAAGGTTCCGTACCGGAAAAAGAGAAAGAGAACGATCAAAAAAGAAAGAAATTGGGCATAGGTGAAACAGTAATATTAACCCTGGTTTCAGACAAGCCCCAGCTCATTGGAGACCCATCTCAGATCGAATGGACAATCGAAGAAGGAGAAAATCTGGCTTCTTTTCAAGAGGAAGACAACTCTGTCATTCAAACATTGGTTATTAGAAATGACCTCTCCCAAGGAGGCGACATTACTGTTAAAGCAGTCACGGAAGAAGGAAGAGAAGCGAAAATCACGTTATCAGCCATTGTTCCCGAAGGGATCAGCGCAAAACATTTACGGAAATCATATGACAGAAATCATCCGGATTTTAATAAAAGAGGAGTCATTTATTTTGATCTGCCAAAGGATGGTGATCAAGAAATGGCAGGGGCATCAGCTGTCTTGGAATTAACGTTCCTCCCTATAAGCGTGAATTTTCGAAATGTCCATATTATTGAACGGGATAAGGGCTGCGTTCCCGCCCCGGCTGAAGGCAGCCTGGCAGCCCCACATGATCCCAATCCTGCACCAGTACGCCTTGACACCAAAAACAGGCTATCTGACAACATTGGATGCCGAGAACCTATTGCAAAATTAAAATTCTACGACTTGCCTCAAACTCATAAATGGATTTGCGACTGGAACATCAATGTCAACGGGAAAGATGTAAAAACCATTCAGACTGTTGAACAGCATTTTTTTTACGACTGGATTGACGTCGTCAACGAAATAGCTACGACGACGGTTTCCAAATTCAACTGTTCCGTCAGCAGGTCCACAGAAAAAAATAACAAGCACGTATTTATCAACCAGTCAAAATAAATGAACCTAAAAAAATGATGAAATATTTTATTTACGCGATTGCCGCCATACATCTTGGATGTTCAACTTCCCTGGGGGAAGAGACCGGATTTGATCGCCAACTCCCGGCTCCTGATTCCATCCATATTCGCGGAAAAATGGGAGAAAAATCAAAAAAATTAAAAGAATTTTTAAAATCAGGAGATTTTAAACAATTCTATGGATGTTCAAACACAGTTCTGTCAGAATTGAACGCCATGCGGCGCCATGGAACGATGACGCGGGAAGAGGCCTGCGACATGCTCTGGAGCCTTTATCTGATCAGCGGGGCCCCCATGTATGAAGCTCCGGATTACGACAGCGTTCAGCCATGGCCTTATGAAAACGAGCGGGACAACGACATTGCCGCCAAATCAAGAGTCATTTCCGCGCTCTCCATCATGGATACGAAACAGATGTCGCGCAACCTGGGCATCCACGAACAACGGCTGAAACATCTCCATGCCGCTTACGCCGCCGCCATCATTAAAAGGCTGAAATCTCTACACCTCCCTGATTTCGGAAAAAAAGAGACAGCGCTGAAAGATGCAATAATACGTTCCCATCCTGCCAATCCGGACGGGAATGTCATCGGCTCTGACGTTAAAGATTACGAATGGACTCACAAATGGAATAACCTGGTTACATTTTCGTCAAGAAACAGCATGTATCATAGCTATGTCTCTAAAATCATGGAGAAAAGATTCATCCCCATGCTGGTGAAGTACTTCCCCGACCAGGCCGGGGAAGTCGTCAAATACATCAGGAAGGCGGGATACGGAGACGGCGAGGTTCTCGACCTCATCGACCGAACGGCAGGATACAACTCCAAAACCGCCTACCTCTACCAGGGGAAAAGCGGGGAAGAACACAGGAAAAAATTTCATCAAAAAATACGGAACTCCTGTCCGGACGTGAGCCGGAATGCCAATAAATAAAGGATAAAACGCCGGTCACACTCAACAACATGCCTCAACAGCGTTCACCGGAAAACTCCGGGTTCCTGTAAGCAGTCCACGGTTTTTCCTTGGCAGGTTTCCGCCTCCGGCTATCATGCGGGCATGGGCCTTTTTCAGGATCAAACCAGCTCTTTGTCGGAAATCAAGCGGCTTGCCGCCCTCGTCACGGATCCCTCCCGCAGGGAGGAAATCGGTTCGGATCAATGGCCTCTGGCCATGATTGCCTACGGGCTGGTCACCTGCAATGAAACGGGAAGAGAAGAAGAAGGCGTCACCATTTACAATATGTTCCAATCCCGCTGCGCTCCGGACGCCCGCCGCAAATGCGCTCTGCAACTGGCAGCTTTTATCCGGCAGCGCAAAGGGGACGGATGGAGGGCCCTGCTGCCTTTTGCCATGGCGGATGAGGCGCCGGATATTCGCAGGCAATCCGCTTTCCTTATTTATACGCTGGCCGCGCCCCAGCCGGAGGAGCGGTTTCCCGGAATTGCCGGATTGGCGAATGTCATCTGCGCCTCTCCCTGCCCCGGACAGGCGTCCATGGCTCCGGCGCTGGACGCCCTGATGAGCCTGGGAGACATGCGGTTTGCCCCTTATCTGTCTTTCATTTCCAAAAATCTCCCTCCCGGGCGCCTCGCGGACCTGCTGGCCGAAACGGAGGCCATTCCCACGGACCTGGGCTGCGGATGGCTGCTGGATATTCTGGATGAACATCCGGAGCTTTCCTCCACCATTGCGGCGGTACTGGCCGGGATGCCCTCCAGAGCCGGAGAAGTGCTGGACGTGGTCGTTCCCGTCCCCTCCTGGCAATTCACCAATTCCGCCGTCCAGCCGCTCCATTCCTGGAGTATTCCCGAATACAGGCTGCGCATGGAAGAGCGGCTCTCCAGATATCTTGCCCCGGAAGAGAGGGAAGCCGTGGACCGGGCATGGAACTGAGCCTTCCGGTGTATCCCAACCCGCTGCATTTTTCAAAAAGCCGTCTCCCAAAAATGCGGAACGGCTCTTCTGATTCGGAAAATACAGGCTCATATCGGCAAAAGCCCCCAAGGATAATCTGCTTCAAGAGGAGAAAATCCCCCATGGCGCAGATTTTCCCCGGCCATTTATTCACCTCGCCACTACGTGGCGATGGTGGAAATCCACAAAGCTCCGGTATGTCTCCTCATCCAGCAAATCTCCATGCGTCATCAGCAGGAGCGGGAAAGGTTCACCCTCATCCGTATAAGGAGGATGGATATAATCAAACTGCGGATTGGGGACAAAGCCGTGCCTCTGATAAAACCCCAGCCGCCGGCGTGAGATCCCGTCCTCCGGAGGATCAATTTCCAAAATAACCTTGTGCGGAAACGCATCCCTCAATTCTTCCAGAATCCTTTGCCCGGCGCCCTGGCCGCGCAGGGAGGCATCCACGGCAAAATACTCCAGATACACGAATTTTTCCCGACGCCACGTCACCAGCATCGCAACCACCCGGCCTTCCCCATTTAAAAATACTTCATAACAAAAACCGGGGTCTTGAAACGCCAACGGGAAATCCTGTATCCGCCGCTGTTCATGCACCGGAAAGCTTGTCCGGTAAATATCCAGAGAATCCAGGAACAGCGGATCATCCACACCCGCCACACGGCGCTTGGTCAGCGACTCAGACTTCATGAACCATATCCAACCACACCCGTCTCCTTTCGGCAAGTCCTCCGGAAAGCCTTCCCCAGTCATACAACCAGTTGTTCAGGCTTAAATTGATGCAGTGCTTCCCAATCAAGGAGAAGGAAGAAAAATACCTTCGCGCGACGATACGGAGACAAGGAAATCCCCGTCTGCCTGCCGGGACTGACGGCAGCCTCGGCACCCGTACAAGGGATGCCGAAACAAAGGCATTCCATGTTCTCTTTTATCTCTATGAATTTACTTTTACCTGATGTATAGAAAGAGCCTGCTCACGTCATGAATTCCATTTGAAATTTTATTCCGGAAACATGGGAACCCGTCTAAAGCCATGATGCCGCCCGTCAAGATATTCCTGCTGCTGCTGTCTCTTATACACATCTGACGCTGCCGACGAACTCTAGGGTGTAGA
>ENA-OYVP01000690-OYVP01000690.1-human-gut-metagenome-genome-assembly--contig:-NODE-690-length-20392-cov-4.793185_pt1 | contig 20392 bp, 15 predicted proteins | sample MGYA00244160_ERZ653377 | MGnify/ENA primary metagenome ERZ653377 (study PRJEB26926, sample SAMN06165160) | human gut metagenome | biome: ENVO:00009003; feature: ENVO:2100002; material: ENVO:00002003...
GTCGCAATTGCGGCTCGAGCCCTATGTTTTGGGGTTGTTGCTGCTGGGCTTGGGTGTCGGATCTTTTGTCGGCATGCCGTTGGCAGGCAAACTGACGCAACGTATCGGAGCTCGAAATGCGATATTGCTTTCCGGCTTGGCGTCCTGCCTTTTGCTGGTGGTGCTTTCGCTTGTGCCGGGGTTTTACATTGAGTGCGCAGCACTTCTGGCTTACGGCGTGACACTGGGTTGTCTGGAAGTGAGCGTCAATATTTACGGTACGCATTTGGAAAATCGCAATCAAGCGCGCTTAATGAGCGGCTTGCATGCTGCTTACTCCATCGGAGAAGTTGTTTCTGCAGTCGCGCTCACTTCGTTGTTTGTGCTGGGACTTGCCCCGGCTCAGGCTGTCGGCGCGTTGATGGTTTCTTTGGCCTTAACGATGGTTGTTTTGCTTCGTCGCATCGAAAACCATCCGATAGAGGTGCCCCGAAAAACAAAAGAAAAGCGTAACGGATGGGCTTTCAACGGCTCTATAGCAATTTTGGCGGTTGTTTGTGCCGTGATTTTCCTTACGGAAGGAAGCATGCTTGACTGGAGCGCCATCTATTTGCGTGATTACGCAGGGGTGCCACAGGAGGGCAGCGCTGTCGGCTACACACTTTTTGTTATTGCAATGGCTATGTCACGTTTGATCGGTGACAAGCTGGCAATGAAGTTCGGCGCTGTAACGATGCTTTCCGTTGGAATCGCCATGATGCTCGCAACGCTTCTGGCGTTGGTGCTCTTTCCTTATCCGGCAAGCGCCATGGTCTCCTTGTTTATCATGGGACTCGGAATTGCCAACATTGCTCCGATTGTCATCTCGGCTGCGTCGAGAACGGCAGCAATGGATAGCGTTAAAGCCATTACGGCTGTGACAACTGTCGGTTACGGCGGCCTGTTGGCCGGTCCTGCCCTGATCGGAGCGATATCTTCGGCGGTGTCGCTGCAAGGCGCTTTTCTTACAGTGTGTGTGCTTTTGGCAGTCAGTCTGATACTTGTCCAAAAAAATAAATCCACGTTCAGTTGACGCGAAGGTAAGACGTACCGCAGGACGCGTCTTACCTATGGTCGGTTACAGTAGAAGCCGTAAAGCCCCTGACTTCAATCGGTGGAGGAAGTCACTTGAGGAAGGTAACGGTTTTGTCGCCGCTTGTACGAATGGCTTCGAGACCTTCCGGGCTGATTTGACCGAGGTCGGCCAGGTCGGAACTCCACGGGAATTCCACAAGGAATATCGCAATATTGCCCCAAGGTTTGTAGACGGTCATCGTTCCGCGCGTGATCTCAAAGTGGCGGGCGGAGCGTTCGAGTTCCAGAGCAGGCTTGGGATATGCGATACGTTCATTGCGACCGAAGTTTTCAAACGTGAGCGTCATCGGCAGTCGTGCGATGAAAGCGCGGGCGTCGGCATTGTCGGCCATTTCGACGGGATAACTTTTGCCGTCGATGGAAACTTGGATGGTTTCGGACATAGCGGTTCCTGAAGAGAGTAGACCCAAACAGGCAAGGAGCGAGGCAAATAGTCGCTGGGCATGCATGGTGTTGTTCCTTTCCGATTGGTGTTTTGCGGATTTGCAAACATGCTATCGCGCTGGAAGTGACCAGTCGTGAGCGGCGGTGTCAAAGGTTTGCCTGAAAGGAGCAAGCACAAAAAAGGCGCCTCTCGAGCAGAAGCGCCTTGGTGCCACAACAGTTGATTGTGTCGATTATTTCGTGCCGGTCGAGCCGAAGCCTCCTTCGCCGCGGGAACTTGCTTCAAAATCGGTCACAATTTCAAACTCGGGCTGCACGACGGGCAGCACCACGAGCTGGGCCAGACGCTCGAAGGGTTCGAGTACAAACGGCGCGTTGCCGCGGTTCCAGGTGCTGATCATCAGTTCGCCCTGATAGTCGGAATCAATCAAACCGACCAAATTTCCGAGCACAATGCCCTTTTTGTGCCCCATTCCGCTGCGAGGGATAATGACAGCGGCGTAATTGGGATCACCGATGTGGATCGCCAGACCGGTCTTTACGAGGACTGTTTCTCCGGGGTTGATTGTGAGCGGCTCATCGAGGAGGGCTCGAAGATCGAGGCCTGCGGAGCCCGGCGTGGCATAGCGCGGAAGGTGCTCGCGGATGCGTTCGTCAAGGACCTTGAGTGCAATTTTCATTTTTTCGTCGTGCTTTATTCGTTGTTGGATTTGTCGGCTTCTTCAAGCCGTTTGAGCCGCTCGAGCTTCTGATGCTGCGAGAGTGCGCAAACAAGACCGCCGAATGTTACGAACATTCCTACGGGAATTCTGTCCGGTTTGATTTTTCAGTTGTTTCAGAAGAGAACGGGAACATCCTGCATCTTTTCCTGTACCCGGCTTCACTTTGGTAAAACTTCACAGGCGAAGCACATTATAGGTGCTGAAAATCAGGGGGATGAGAAAGCCCAAGATCTTTTATCCGAGAGGTTGTCCAACAGAGAGCAACAAAGAATGAACCTGGTAAACGAAAGAACGAAAACGCGTTTTTCCTGCACCTTTTCCTGAAAAATAGTGCTTTTAGAACAAAAAAAAGGGAGCCGAAGCTCCCTCTAAAACGGTCAAACCGTTTTTAACGGGTTCACCCAGATGGAGTGCCCGTTTGGTGAATCAGTGATAGTTGACGTAATCAACCCTCGTGACTCCCTTGGATGGTTCAAACTCGAAAACCAAACGCCATTGTGCTGAGACGTTTACGGCGTATGTCGGCCGCTTGTAACGTCCGGCATTTTTGTGTAAGCGGTGGCAATGAGTTGCCTCGATGTCATTCAAGGTCTTGGCATTCCACAGAACGACCAAAAGTTTTTTGACGCGAGCAAGGTGATGCGGATTGATTCCGCTTGACGCATCTACGGAAATGAGTTTGTGCAAGTTTTTTCCTAGTTCCATCAGTTTCTCCAGGACAAGCTGGCCATGCGAGAGATGCGGTTGGCTGCGAGATAAAGAGTCTTCATCTCGTCCCATCCTTCGCATGGAACTGGGACGTGGGCGCGGAATTTCGAATCTCGATAAAAAAGCCCGAATTACAAGGCCTGCGCCCTTAATCTGAATTGATAGGGGGATCGCATCCCCAGCTGTGAATGGGGCCGAGTTCCATTGTAATAGGATATCCAACGAGTCACAGTATCCTGCGCCTCCTTTCGACTGCTAAAGCATCCGGATAACGGTAGTGTTTCCCGCTTCAGGGTTGCCCAAAATGATTCGGCCGGAGCGTTGTCCCAGCATTGCCCACGCTCGCTCATAGAGCCACCGATGCCCTGGCGCAGCAAAAATTCCTGAAAAACATGGCTGCAGTACTGTGAACCTTGATCACTGTGAAAAATCAAGCCAGGAGCCGGGTGCTCATTGGCAATAGCCATACGCAGGGCGTCCACAACCAGAGACGTTTTCATGGTGGAGTCAAAACTGTAGCCAACCAGGCAACGACTGGCCAGATCAAGCACACTGGCCATGAATAGCCAGCCCTCGTCGGTTGGGATGTAAGTGATGTCTCCGCACCAAGCCTGATTGATCGCATAGCGGTTGAACTGACGGTCAATCAAATTCGGTAGCCGTGCCAGATTGTGGTTGCTGTCTGTGGTGGCAACGTATTTGCGATGGTAGCGATGGAAGATGCCGTTGCTTCGTAAAAGTCTGCGCAGGCGCTTAAAACCAACGCTCAAGCCCTGTTGGCGCAACGCAAGGTACAGGCGCATCACTCCGGGAACCTGCTTGCCGCAGCGACTGATAACGGAGCGCACATGACAAAGCAACTCCGCATCGCTGTGATGCACCCCGTGGCGGTGGTATCGATCAACCTTTAGCCACTGATAGTAGCCGCTGGTACTGATCCTCAGCAGGGCGGCAGCCTTTCGAACACTGATGAGTCTTTTGCGCCCGATGAGTTTGCTGTCCAAACAAGTCTTAAAAAAAGCGTACCTTAAAGAGATCATTCAACATCTAACGCAAATCATTCGAGCTTTTGATTTTTTTTGAGATAAAAGAGGGGCACCCATCAAATAGGTGCCCCAGGTGTCAAACAAGAACAGCGCTGTTAATTAAATCTAAGTTCAACTCGCCGGTTTTTATGGCGTCCTTCAGTTGTAGCGTTATCGTGTTTGAATGACTTGCCCTTGCCGATAACATCGAACAAAGACTCATCCAAACCACGGGAGACGAAATAGTTACGAACAGCTTGAGCCCGACGTTCGGAGAGCTTCAGGTTATAAGCATCGCTTCCCGTCCAGTCAGTCCAGCCGAAAATCGTCACTTTTTCGTTGGGTCGCTTTCGCAAAACCTCTACGGCTTTATCCAATCGGTCGGCACTCTCCGCTGTCAGCACGGCTTGATCAAAACCGAAGTTCACATCTTCAATCTCGATCAAGCCCACCTGCGAGCAATCTTTGTAAAGCGCTTCTTCGACAAATCCTTGCAGTACTTCTTCGTTTGACGCAAGCGTTTCCAGATTCAAGATCTTCGAGCAAGGGTTTACGGCAGCCAGTTCTTCGACTCCCGCTTTTTCTTCTTGCGTATAGGCAGCAGAAATAATGTGTACGCAGGCCTTGGGATTGGCGTCGTAGAAAGCTCGCAGACCGTCTACAGCAGAACGTTTGTCTCCGCTCTGAAGATCAAAATGACCGTCGGTTACCAGAAGAATGCGCTCAATGCCGTCAACTTTGGCGGAGAACTTGCCGTAAGCTCGTTTTCCCATCCAAGTTGGACGACCAAACACCTCAAGATTCGTGCTGAGACGTTCGTTGGCGGTACGGACAAATTCTTCTGTCGTACGCTGTGCCGGGGGCACTAGTTCGGCATAAGGCGCAATCGTATAAAGGGAAAGTTCAATGCCTGACTCCGGCGGCAATTGAGAGGCAATTTTGCTAATTACTTCCTTAGCAAGCCTGACTCGCGAGCTATCGTCAATTTCCGCATTTGGCGGTTGTGCGGAGTCCGCCTGTGCGGTGCCCTGGTCTGATGTCGAGAGCGTTTCATGCTGTTTGCGAGCTTTCTTCTTGATTTCGCCCACAGTCTGCATCATGGAGCCTGAGGCATCTACCATAAACACCACAGCATCTGTCTTTTTTCCGCAATCTTCAATTCGTACGGTCTGAGCTGCATCAGCAGCGCTACAAAAAACCGTCGCCGCGAGCGTGGCGGCAAGAATGCTCAATTTCATTTGGTTTCTTCCTCCACGTTAGAACGAGTATTTCAGACCAAGACTGACGTCGTAGTCCTTGGTGTAGCCATCACCTTCCTCACGGTCAAACTGAGCGAACACACGCCAGTTTTGTCCTACCTGCCAATCGGCATTTAAACCGTAATAGAAGCGCGTGCCGGCAATGTCGTCAGCTCGTGCGCTTATGCGAACGCCGTCAACACCCGTGTAGCGAATTGTTTGGTCGCCGCCCAGGAATTCATGCTTGACACCACCGATCACAGCGATCTGGAAGAAGCGGCGATCAAGGTCATCCGGTGTGCCGTAATTGAACTTTTTGCCGATTACCAGTCCCGCTCGCCCTGTCAGGAAGTCAGCGTCGTCCTGATCAACCGACAGTCCGGTCGAAGTGTGGTAATCCTGTCCCTTGGAGTAAAAATAGGAGAGTTCCAGTTGAGGTTCGATAAACCAATGATTGAACCAGCGGCGATCATCGGCACCGTTGCTCAAAGAAAACATGTGCCCGATTTCGACCGAAGCGCCGAAGCCCCACGTGTCATAGTCCGCCTCGGATTTGCCGAGCCCTGTGTTATCCATACCGTGAAGTTCCTGCTCGTAACGACCGGCTTGCAATACAAGGTCAGCGTAACTTCCGCGTTCATGCATCCATGTCGCATAAGCTTTGATCGAGTACTCGTTCAAATCGCCGGTTGCGTTGCCTCCGGCAGCCAGGCCTTCCTGATCGGCGCGACTGTAGCGGAAGGCACCGCCGAGAAGCCAGGCGCTCGATTCGGTTTTACCGACAAGTGCGTCAACACCCACATTGATGCCATAGGCTTCCTGTTTGAAGCCTCTGCCGACTGAAGACTCGACCCGATCCTGCTTGGAGAAGGCTTTCGCCCATACGCCGGCCTGAGCTCCGTAGCGGACTTCGCCGATGCGTTTACGGAGATCCTCAAGATCGGCCAGGTAGGCCAAGGCTTGTGCGGTGGAGGTACCAAGCGTGAGATTGTCTTCAATTTCAGGTACATCAGGATCGGTTGGTTCGGAAGGAACTCTTGCCAAGATCCAGTCGCCAGCTTCGCCGTTACTGACATTTCCCAATCCCAAAAGATCGTCTTGAGTGATCTCTCCGGTTGGGTCTTTCTGCGAGTCGGGCAGGAATTTCCATGTCCATTGGCTCAACATGCCGGCTCCGCTCATCGGCTTGCCATCGGGATCACTGACTGTCATCGATCCTTCTTCCTGTCGAATCAGGTAATGCTCCGTATAGAGCTTATCTGCCAAATCCTGAGGGTTGTCGAACTGTACATGCCCTGTGTAGACGCCACTGACTCTTCCGGCATCAATAAAGTCCAGACTTCCGCTGCTTTCCTGAGCCAAGTCAATGTTGAAATGGAGATCACCGGAACCGCCTGTTTCGCCTTGCGCGGCACCGAAATATTCGCTCTTCAAACTCTTGTAGCCGTTCAGATCCTGCGCATCTCGCCATCCAAGATTCAGTACAGCATCGTTAAGAACGAGAGTGTTCAAATTCGAGTTCTGCGTTACGTTCCATCGCGCGCTGGAACCCGATCGGGCATTGGTGGTTGTTCCCAAAGAAATGTTGATGGTTCCTTCCGCTTCTTGGGGTTCCTGATTGTTAGTGGCTCCTTCAAAGATGCCGTCGGCCAGGGAAATGTCGACTTGAGCGCCACCGTGGGCGTAAACGTTTCCTTGAACAACTGACTGCTCAGTTCCACCTTCAGCCACTACTGAGACCTTAGTTTTTGAACCACTGGCATCAATAGCCGTCGAATTCAAATCTGCTGATTGAAGAACGATTTGCTTGGCGCGCAAAGAAACGGTTGTCCCTTGCGAGTCCGTGGTCTCAGAATTGCCATAATCAAAACCTTTCACGGAAATCACGGATGAGCTTGTCGACTTGCTCGACAGTACCATGGTGCCTTGACTGGACAAAGATACGGTTGTTTTGGAGTCGGCGATAACATCTTCCACGCCAATCACAGAACTTTCTGTGCTGCTTAAAGAGAGCAGAGAGTTAGCGCTTAATGAGATTTCATTCAGAGAGTTAGTAATGTCTTCATCCGACTCTGTGAGAATCGCTTCATTTTTGGCTGAAATGCTGATTTGATCAGCATTTAAAGAAGAGACCGCATGGTTGTCATTCTGTTTATCAGCATAGGAAAATCCGTGATGTACCAGCCCTTTACCGGACGAAGTCAATTGAATGACTCGTGCTTCTAAGCGAGAAGCCGCGTCATTCTGATTCATCAAGGCATATCCCGAAGATCCTGTAGCACTGATACTGATAATTCCGGTTCGATCAGAAGAACCTTCGGCTTTAAGATCTAAGTCCCAAGGGTTGTTATTGTCTGTATGCGTATTGACAAAAACCCCCGAAGCGGCCTCAAGTACGATATTGCCGTTTGTCGCCCTCACGATCAGATGTGCATCTTGGTTGCCATTGTCAACTGCAGAAAGATCAATGGCTAATTTTCCTGCTGTTATGCCAATGTTTGAGGCCGAAATGTCAGCGCTGGATCCCATCGAATATATGGCGATACCAATGGAATCTTCATAGTTAGAGACAATGTTAAATTGATCCGTTACGGATATCTCAGCCCAACCGGCTCCTTGAGAATCTGCACTTCCGGTATTGTCATTATTGGTTCGACCAACGAGAACGCCGAATTCTTCATTACCCACAATAGAAAGCGATTGACTGTCCTTCACAACAATTTTTGCTTTCTCACCAACTCTGAGGGAGGCGTTGATTAACTGATGATTCTCGTCTCCGGTATTGATTTTCACACCAGAGTGGCCAACCAGTGTCAGAGTACTGGTCTCCCGCTGGTTTGCGGTTGCAGAAACATGCCCTTGAATATCTAGAAGTCCACCAGCTTCGGCAAGTACGGTTCCTGCACTGTCGCCGCCTTGCATGTTGACAGCATATGAAGAACCATTTTGGATAATAGAAATCTTTCCAGCGGCATTTAAAGATACATCAAACCCATCGCCATTCGTATATAAAGCACCAGAATCATCGCCTGTGCTGGCTGTATAGGTATCATTTGATGTAATAGAGATATTTTTTAGAGTATCGACAGTTGTTTTTCCGCCGCTTATATTCAGTGTTTGATCAAACGAAATATTTTCAGAAGCATTAATCGATGCTGATCCAGAATTATTAGTAAGTCCTTCGGCAAAAAGCACTTCTCCAACTCTGGAATCTGAGGTGCCAACTGTTAGACTATTGCCCCCCCCATACTCGAATTGTTATCATACAACATCACATTTCGATTGAAATGTACCGATGCTGCTCCTAAAACTGATAATGATCCACCCCCTTCATTTGCGAAAATGCTACCTAAGTTTGTATAGCCATTAAATTCAACTTTATCTAGAGCGTTAATTGAAAGATTAACTACCTGACCTTGGCGGCTGGCAGCTAATCGAGACATGCCAGAAATATTTACTGTTTTGGTGCTTTCATCACCAATAACATAATTTCCAGTGGTTGAAACTCGGATGCCATCGTATGAGATGTTTTCACCCGTAACATTTGAGGGGCTCCCTGTATAAGTGGCACTATTTCCTGTTGAAAAAACAGATATCAAGGCCAAGGCAATTGCATTGTACGCAAATTTCTTAGTCATTTTTAATTTATGAATAAAATTAAATCTATTCAGTCGTTTGGTTATTGATATTTCAAGATGGATTGCCCTCGGCTTAAAAGGCAAGAGTAAATCTCCACAGAATTATAGGTGGTGTTCTCGACCATTCCTAGCATAGTGGCTACTAATTCTGATCTGCCCCCCCCCCTTGGCAGACAAATAATGAGAGCGAGCTCGAGTATGAACTCGAAGGAGGCAAGCCATACAACATGGAGCGCCAATTTGGCACTAGCCTTCGAGTCTGTATCCGAAAAAAACGCCGGTGCTTGAGACCGGCATGATATGTTAGAACTCTGGAAGAATTTCGAAATTGTCTAAATTCTGTTGGATAGCCCTAGAAAGCTCACTTAGAGCGATGAGACCACGGTGCGAAGCGATTCGAGCCTGAGCACAGCCGTAGGCTTTGAGGTGCTGTGTGAATTCGGACAGCGGCATAGGTCTACCTGCGGAACTGGTCTGCAGTGGTGATGACTCGTCTACCAGAAGCAACGCCAGAAGCTCTGCCGAACGGATGTACAGTTTGCTTCCTGACTGAAGGATCTGGACCGCCGAGACTTTGGTTCTGCCGAGACGTGTGCCCGAGATAAGGACTGGGTCAAGGTTCAGTGAAGCAACCACAGGCGACTTTGTTGGTCCTTTGGTGAGCTTCATTCCTTGAATGAAAGCAGGGGGCTGTCGCGATCGCAGCCCCTTTAGTGCGGGTACGATGACGTCTTTGAGAGCTTTGCTGCAAGCCGCAAGTAGGTATCGCCCGATGTCTGCCTCAGGGACCTCTGCTGCACGAATATATTCAAAAAGGACTTCCGTATCAGAAGGTTGATCGGGGTTTCGCTCGGCGTCGGCTATGGAGGCAAGGGCGACCAGCGCCGCATATTTGTCCTTGGAGCGAGGGGGTAGTTTGTCGAGGGCATGCAAGTTGGCGAGTGTTTCGAGGACCTGGGATCCGTAGACATCCGCCATTGACGCGAGCTTCCTGCGTATCTCAAAGGCCCAAGTATCCTGAGCAAGCCTGGGCAATGGAGTAGAGCATCGGGCTTCACTGCCAGTGAGGACTACCGTTATGCATCGTGACACCGTTGCGGCTTGCAGTTTCTGGATGCCAGAAGGTCCATGTAGTCCGACCAGGATTTTAGGCCCGAAAGTCTGAAGGGACGCCACCTTTTGGTTACCTTTCGCATCTATATCGACGATTAGCCGTTTGATGTCTCCGCCTCCAGAAGAACCCGAGTTCAGCAGGGAAGTTAGCTCTTTTATGAAGTGATCGGAAGCTGAATCGATTTCGTCAATAAGCAGAGTACATGGCCGATCACTACATATGCGGCTGAGTGCGGCCGAGCTTGAGGCCGAGCTTGCTAAGCAGGCCCGATAGCTTAGGTGTACGACTGCAACTGCCACCGTTGTCTTCCCGGAGCCAGGGGCACCAGACGTGATATGAAGGTAGGGCACGACTAGCAGTCTTGGGCTAAGCCAAGTGGACGCTGCGAAGTAGACCAAAACAGTCAAAACTTCAGGGGGTACCACGACATATTTGCTGAGATAGTCTTTGACTTCGCTGATAACCTCCGAAATTTTTACTGGCTCGCTTACCGGTACTGTCTCTTCGATTTCTAACGGGGGCAGTTGGGTAGCCCCCTTGGGAAGAGGGGTGGACCTGATTCGGTAGCAGAGCTCAACCGCACTGTCCAGAGCTATGTTAGGTAGCTGTTGTCGTGCAAATGCGCGGATTTTTGACAGGTGCGTCTCTGTGGGGGTGCTGTCGAAGATTTGCGAGATCTTCTCAATTGCCTCCTGAAAGCTCATTGGTTGAGCGGCACCTGGAGCGTTGTCGAAGATAGTTGGAGTGGTCATATGTGCCTCTCTCATGCTTTTTCGCCTAAGGCTTTCGCTACGGCGAGTGAACTCCAACGAGGTGCACAGCGTTCAGCCAGGCGCACGGGAGCAGGGAAGGATCCTTGAGAGACCAAATCTTCCAGGTGCTTGCAGCTATACCCCGTGACTTTGGAAACCTGCGTTTTTGTGAGAAAGTAAAGAACCTTGTGCCAATCGGCAGGAACTGTCGTTTTTTTTGTGGTCATAGAGTTTCTCCAGCTAAGGTGCAAGATCTCTACCGGTAGAGGAGGATGTCGACGGTGGAAAGGTACCTTTAACCGACTGTAAAAAGATGATTTTTAAAAAATGACCACGATTATTCTGAAAAAAGACAGCGGTTTTTAAAAATCATTTGTTGTTCATTGGGAATTCGAGAGGCAGTTGTGATGGGAATTGTCAATGACGTCATGATGACGATTGACTGACAGAGCCGTGTCATAGAGAGATTTCTTGAATTTCGAGGTAAAGGGAGGGGTCTACGCAAGTGACACGGAAGAATGCTAGCGCTCGCTAGGATGCCTTATGAACCCGATTACTACAACGAAGGTTCCTAAATTATGAAAGGCAATTGAGAGAAGCAATACGCGCCCCAGGCATTCATCATTGGGCGACGAACTTCCAGCATGTCGTCTCTACGATAGGCTCGTTTGACCTTGGGCATAGTGTGAGCTAAGGCTTTCTCAATGAGATCGTCAGGATAGCCGTTAGAGGCAGCCCAGTCGGCGAAGCTTGACCGTAAGCCGTGAGTCGTGGCCACTTTATCCTTTTGGTCTGGGTCAAAGAAGCCTTTTCCCGTTTCTTGCAGAGACTCCTGATGAAGTGTTTTTTCGATAAACAGCCTTAAAGCAAATGCTTTTTGAGGATAAGTGGGGTCATCGTATTGAGGGACAAGAAAGTCCGAGGGCTTAAGGATTATTCCTAGTTCAGACCAAAGTTGCCTAATTTTGTTGAGACACCATAAGGCTTCTTTGGAAAGCGGCACTCGAAAAGGTGGAAGGCTGAAGCCATTGATTTGAGACACCTTCATGTAGGTAGCAGGAATAGACAGAACAGCCGAACTGAAGTCCACATCCTCCCAGTGACAAAACTTTGTGGCGTCATCACCAATCGGAGTCGTGTCGGGACTGAAAATGGGGCCAGCTCTTTGAGCAGTCAAAGTGACCAAGGCCAGTGAGAGCCCAATGAGGTTGTCTCGAAAAGTTTCTCTTGGTTTTAAGGCATATGCAATAAACCGAGGGATGTCGGCGATCGCTACGCGAGGGTAATTTCGGGAAGCCTGAGTGGTTTTAGGCAGCATTCCATTTATGACGCGCCAATTGATGTTCAGACGATCCGGATCAATCAGGGATTGTTGAACGAGCCACTGGATGAAAATGGAAAGTACGCTCTTGAGCTTGCTCCGAGATGTGTCGCTCTCAACAGATGCAAGGATCTTGATGATGTGAGAGTTTCCGAGTTCTGCAACAGGTAGATTGTCGATGACGGGTTTGGCGAAGCGATTGTAGAGCTCTTCCATACGTGCAACCGATTTTGTCGGTAGCTTGTTGTTTCCCTTTATCCGCAACTGCTCCAGACGGAAGCGAAAGTATTGAACTTTGACATCCTGGAAACGAGACGATGTCGGCAGTGCGACATTTTTTTGAGTGTTTGTGCGTGGTCTAGGTTTGGGGCGGTGACGTGGGGCAGGGGTAATTCCGTCTGTGATGGCAAAACGTTTTCGCTGGAAAACTGCTTTGGCTTCTTTTAGCGAGACTTGAGGGTAGGTGCCAAGAGTGCCATGGTAGCGACGACCGGCATGTTTGAAGTGGAAACTCCAACGAGCTCCTTCCTTGATGATAGATAAACCAGAAACGCCCCAGATGGGACGACTCTTCAGAGTGTTGTCTGAAGAGCGGATGAACGCGGCTAATTCCTGGGCGGAGGTGATGTAGGGGTTGGACATGAAGCCCCCGTTTTTTTGTGTACCTTTTGGGGTTGAGTTTTGTGATCTTTCATCCCAAATTGTGCCCAACGAGGTGTTTTTTGTGTACCTTTTGACGGGTTTTTATTTCCGCCAATATCCTCCGTCATCCTCTTGTAGTTCGTTGATTTTAAAGGAAATTAATTTGTAACAGATAGCAAAAAACCTCCAGTTTCTCAACTGAAGGTCTTGCGAATTGGTGCCCAAGACTGGACTCGAACCAGCATGCCTCTCGGCGCTGCGACCTGAACACAGTGCGTCTACCAATTTCGCCACTTGGGCACAAATTTTCTGAGACGCGAATTATTACCAAACAGAATAAAAATGTCAAACGATTTTCGAAAAAAATTTCTGCGAGTGATTTTTAGGAGAAATTGCTTGCTCAAAAGACTTGCCGACAGGCTCTGCGCCGCAACTGATCGGTCCGTTCAAATCGTCGGCATCGTCTTGTCAGAGTTCCGTCATTTTTCCTCAGGTATGATGCGCTTGATTCGAGGCCGACGAGAAGGATGTTGCCGATGCGTCTGCCGTTTTGTAGCCAATTGATGCTCCGAGAGCACATAGAGAATTCGAAATGCAAAAGAAAGTTCACGAGAAACCCAGTCGATCCAAGGCATCTCCCGAAAAGAAGAAGCAGAACACCTCCAATTACGCCGACAGGGCATTTGTCCTTGCCCAAGGGGATTCTTTTTCCAAAACCGTCTTCACTAAGTGCTATCACGAAACGTTCGGTGTGACGCTTGCTGCGGCAAAGGAGGCTTTTGAAAGGCTTTTGGCAAGCGAAATCATTGCGCCGGCTCAGCAAGCCCGTCATTACACGCGTGGTCCCGGTATTTCAAAGCAAGAAGATCTTGTGCGTCTGGTCGGCAATCGAACCGGCGAATTCAAGATCCGCAGTCTTAAGAATCCCGACAAGATTGTCGAAGGCGTTAAAAGTTCCAATCCGCACCACGGTTTGTTGCCGGGGGATGTTGTTTACGGTGCTTATGTCAACGACGACTACGGGTTTGCAGCGCGCATTCTGGTTAGCCGTGCATTGCGTGAACCCGTTTGCACCATTAACTATGCAAAGTCGGCCGGCGTGGAAGGCTGCGGCTCTTCGTTTGCCAATCGTTTGGATAAGAACGCTGTCAAGAAACTTCAGCAGCAATTCTTCACGATGAAGATTGACGAGTCCTGCTGCAAGCCGTTTTCCGCCATTGTGCCGTTGACCGGTACGGTCGGACGCGTGATCGGCCCCATCGACTCCACGCAAAGCGAAATCGACATGACGCTTGCTCGCCTCGGTATCCCGAGCGAATTTTCCGAGGAGGCCCAGGCGCAGGCTCAGGCGCTGCCCGATGCGGTCGAAAGCGACAAGGAAATCGAGGAGAGAGTTGATCTTCGAGATGTTGGTCTCGTGACGATCGACGGCGAAGATGCCCGCGACTTTGACGATGCGGTATGGTGTGCTCCGCTCAATGACGGCGAAGGCGGTTGGCGCCTTTTGGTCGCCATTGCCGACGTAAGTCATTACGTCACGCCCGAAAGTCCGCTTGACGCCGATGCACAGCAGCGTTGCACGAGCGTGTACTTCCCGACGCGCGTGGTGCCGATGTTGCCCGAGAAGCTCAGTAACGGCCTGTGTTCGCTCAATCCGGGAGTAGATCGCTGTTCGCTTGTCTGCGACATGATCGTTTCGGAGAAGGGCGAGGTGACGGCTTATCAGTTCTATCCGGCACTGATTCGGTCCAAGGCGCGTCTTACCTATACGAGTGTCTGGAACGCGCTCAACGGCGACGTGCAGGACTTTTTGGTGCGCGGAGGCAACCTCACCGACATCAACAATCTCTACGCACTCTTTAAGGCGTTGCTTCAGGCCCGAGGTCGCCGCGGAGCTGCGGACTTTACGTCGGCCGAAACCGAAATCGTAACGGATCCGCAGACGCAGAAGATCGTGGCCATCCGCAAACGCGACCACAACGATGCGCATCGTCTGATTGAGGAGTGCATGCTTGCGGCCAATGTGTGCGCCGCAGACTTCATCGGTCAGAACAAGGCCAAGAGCCTGTATCGCGTGCACGATGCGCCGCCGGCAGATCGGCTCGCCAATCTGCGTACGACGCTCGGCGCCTTCGGTCTCAAACTCTCGGGCGGAGGAAAACCCACTCCTGCGGATTACGCCAAGGTGGCGCATGAAGCCGAAACGCTGCCGGCAGCCGAAGTCATCAATACGCTTTTGCTTCGCAGCATGCAGCGCGCTGTATACAGCCCCGACAAGAAGCCGCACTACGGCCTCAATTACGACGCCTATACGCACTTCACTTCGCCGATTCGCCGTTATCCGGACCTGCTGGTGCACCGCACCATCCGTGCTATTTTGAAGGGCGAGCGCTACGAACCGGTGTTGGCGCAGGCGCCGCAGGAGCTGATGCAGGCACGCATGTCGGAGCTAGCGGCTGCTCAGGGCGAAAAAACAGCCAAGAAGAGCAAGGTTGACATGACATGGGAAGTGCTCGGTTTGTTGACGTCGGCGGCAGAACGGCGCGCCGACGACGCTTCTCGTGACGTCGTCGCCTGGATGAAGGCCGACTATATTTCCGGGTACCGCCGCAAGTGCTTTGAGGGTGTCATTACGGGCGCCAATCCTGCAGGCGTTTACGTTACGCTTACCGGCGTGTTCGTCGAAGGGTTCGTGCATGTCAGTCGTCTCAACAGCTGGGAGTATTTTTACTACGACGACAAGAAGATGCTTTTTGAAGCTGAATTCGGTTCCGAGCGCTATATGATCGGCGACAAAGTGACGGTGCGCGTGTTTGCCGCGAGCACGGAAACGCGCCGCATTGACTTTGAAATGGTGCAAAATCACACGGATAAACAACGCACCCGCAGCAATAAGAACAAAAAAACGAAGAGAAGATTCTAAAAATGCCCAAACAAGTCGTATTGGCAGGCTTTCACGCCGTAAATGCCAGAGCAAAACTCAATCCCGGCTCCATCCGCGTCGTCTACGTCGAAGCTTCGCGCCGCGACAAGCGCATGCAGCAATGCAAGGATCGTCTTGCGGCTGCCGGCGTCAAGGTCATGCAGGCCGACGCCAAGCGTCTGGAGGGTATGGCACCGGGCATTCCGCATCAGGGCATCGTGGCGCTTGCCGACGAGCTCAAACAGACGCTCGATTTCGACACGCTGCTTGACAGCATCACGCCGGACACGCTGCTGCTTGTTCTCGACGGCGTGACCGATCCGCGCAACTTCGGCGCCTGCCTGCGCGTGGCCGATGCCGCAGGTGTTCAGGCAGTGATTGCGCCGCGCGATCGTTCCGCTAGCTTTTCGCCTGCAGCCGCAAAGGCCGCAGCGGGAGCATGGGAAAGCGTCCCCGTTGTGACGGTCACCAATCTTGCCGCGAGCATCACCGAGCTTCGTGACGCCGGGGTTATGGTGGTCGGCACGGCCGGCGAAGCGCAAAAGACGATCTATGAATTTGATCAGAAGCGTGCTTTTGCCTGGGTGTTGGGCGCAGAAGGAGAGGGACTTCGTCAGCTCACGCGCAAGCGCTGCGACGAACTGGCCAAGATCCCCATGTTCGGGGCAGTCGACAGCCTCAACGTTTCGGTAGCCACCGGCGTTTGTCTCTTTGAGACTGTCCGTCAGCGTCAAAGCTGATTAACCGATTTTTAGCAACGGTTAAACAGATGGCAGCGCTCTGGAGAATCCGGAGGCTGCCTTTTTTGCGAAAGTGGTGTGATGCTTATTTGGCGGGCATTTCGGCGACGGCTTCGATTTCGACGAGACAGCCGAAGTGCAGCGTTGTGGTTGAGACAATGACGCGACCGGGCTTGTGCTCGCCGAAGAATGCGGCGTATTCCTCGTTGATCGGTCCCCAGTAGTTGACGTCCGGCGTGTAGATGCGGCAGAAGACGACGTCGTTGGTGGTAACGCCTGCGGCATCAAGCACGCGCTTGACGTTGTTCAAAGCCAGACGGGTGTGCTCGCGGATGTCGCCCTTGCAGACTTGACGTGTATCCGGATCAATCGAGAGTTGGCCGGAAACGTAGAGCGTGCCGTTGGAGATGACGCCGGCGCTGTAGTGACCTTTGTTTTCGCCTTTGAAGTCGGGAGTGACGATCTGCATGGGAAAAGTTCCTTTGGTTGGGATTTCTACAAGATAAGTCTGAGCGCGGCAAAAGTCGCGAACTAGTCAGCGGATTTTAAGCTCACGAACGACAAGTTCCAGCAATCGGATCGAAGAGAGTCCTAGCCCGAGAGAAGAATCGAGCCGAGAGAACCGAAAAACTCGGCTTTCACTCTTGGAAAAGATAGCCTCAAACCTTACAATTACGGCACCTTACGACTTCGGCTGCACGATGCTGCAGATACCGAAGGTTTTTGCGTTTTCAGAAGCCCTGCAATGACCCCTCGACTTCGGCTCAATCACATCACAAAAGCATATCCGGGCATCGTCGCCAACGACGACATCTGTCTGGAAGTGTGTCCCGGGGAAGTGCTTGCTATTCTTGGCGAAAACGGCGCCGGCAAGTCCACCCTCATGAAAATCATCTTCGGTTCGGTCACGCCGGACAAGGGTTTCATCGAGTTTGACGGAAGTCCTGCGCAGATCAGCAGCCCTTCGGAAGCCAACCGTTTGGGCATTGCCATGGTGCATCAGCACTTTGCCGTGTTCGAAACGCTTACGGTGGCTCAAAACGTCATTCTCGGCATCGCCGAAAAGATTTCCGTGGAGGAGTGTGCCAAGCGCATCAATGCGTTAGGTGAGCGCTACGGCATTGCGGTCGATCCGTTTGCCATTGTTGCCGACCTCTCCATGGGCGAGCGCCAACGCGTGGAAATCATCCGCGCCCTGATGAGCAATCCCAAGCTTCTGATCCTGGATGAGCCCACCTCGGTGCTGACGCCTCAGGCTGTACGCAAGCTTTTTGAAACGCTCAAGAAGCTCGCCTCCGAAGGCGTTTCGATTCTTTTTATTTCTCACAAGCTCGACGAAATTCGCGAACTAGCCGATCGCTGCACGATTCTTCGCGCCGGCCGCGTGATCGAAACGGTCAATCCGAAGGAAAAAACCGAAGAGGAACTCGCGCGCCTGATGATCGGCAAGGAACCGCCCAAGCTTCTGACTTCGGAAGGCACGCCCGGCGAAGTGGCGCTCGAATTCAAGGGCGTGAGTCTCGACGGCGGCCATCACGTCACGGGGCTTACGGACATCAAGCTCACGGTGCGTGCGGGTGAAATCGTCGGCATCGCCGGCATTTCCGGCAACGGCCAGTCGCGATTGCTCGGCGTTTGCATGGGTGAACTCAAGCAGACGAAGGGTTCCGTGAAGCTTTTCGGCGAAGTGGTTGACGATCTCGATCCGGCCGAGCGTCGCGCCAAGGGCTTGCGCTACGTGCCCGAGCAGCGTCTTGGTCACGGGTCGGTGCCGGAGTTTTCGCTCATCAACAACACGCTTTTGACGGGTGATGATTTTCACAGTCACGGCTTTATCAAGCAGGAAGAGGCCGAAACGTTTACCGATCTCGTCATCGAGCGCTTCCATGTGAAACCCGAAGCTCCGAAGGCGGCGGCAAGAAGCTTCTCGGGCGGCAATCTGCAGAAGTTCATTGTCGGCCGCGAGATCCTGAGTTCTCCGGGCGTACTCATCATCGACCAGCCCACCTGGGGCGTGGACGTGGGGGCCGCCACGGTGATTCACAATTCTCTGATGCGCCTTCGCAGCGAGGGTGCCGGCATTCTGGTCGTGAGCGAAGAAATCGATGAGCTCTTTGCCATCTGCGACCGCATTGCCGTGATGTATCGCGGCTGTATATCGCCGGCCATTCCCGTCAGTTCGATTACGACCGAAGAGCTCGGCCGCTGGATGGCCGGTCTGTGGGTGGGCAGCCCCTTCCGTCACGCTCAGTCCGCCGACAAGGAGGCCGAATAAAATGCAATTTCCTGTGCGTTTGGTTGCCCGCAGAACCCCGGGCTGCATGATGTGGCTTTCTCCGGTTCTGGCTCTTGGCCTGACTGTGTTATTCGGTGCGATTCTGTTTGCGATGCTGGGTAAGGACCCACTCAATGCGCTCTATGTGTTCTTGATCGCCCCGCTTGAAACCCTGCGCGGTTGGGCCGAAGTCGGCGTGAAGATGACGCCGCTGCTGCTCTGCGCCGCCGGTCTCGTGGTCTGCTTTCGAGCAAGCATCTGGAATATCGGTGCCGAAGGCCAGTTCCTTGCGGGCGCCATCACCGGCGGCTGGGCAGCTTTGGCCTGCCCCGACGGCATCGGCCATTGGTATCTGGTGATCGTTCTGCTGGCCGGTATTGCGGGCGGCGCCTTCTGGGGCGGCATCACGGCGTTACTGAAAGACAAATTCAACGCCAACGAAATTCTCGTATCCCTGATGTTGGTATACGTGGCGCAGTTCGGGCTTGCCTACTGTGTCCAGGGGCCGTTGCAGGATCCCGACGGTCTGGGCTTTCCGCAGTCCGCGCTTTTTGCTTCCGCGGCTAGCATGCCGGTGATTCTCGGCGGCACACGTCTGCATCTGGGTTTTGTTCTGGCCGTAGTGGCCGCGCTTGTCATCCAGGTGATGATGGTGCGTATGTTCATCGGCTTTCAGCTCAAGGTTTCCGGCATGGCGCCCTTGGCAGCCAAGTACGCAGGTTTCCGTCCGAAGCGTCTGCTTTGGGTCTCGATGCTCATTTCCGGCGGTCTGGCCGGTTTGGCCGGCATTGCCGAAGTTGCGGGTCCCGTCGGACAGCTCACGCTTAACATCAGTCCGGGCTACGGATTTGCGGCCATTATCGTGGCTTTCGTGGGTCGTCTGTCGCCCGCGGGTTGCATCCCTGCGGCCTTCGTGATGGCGCTCTTTTATCTGGGCGGCGAACTCGGCCAGTCCCGTCTGGGATTGCCGAGCTCAATTACGGGTGTCTATCAGGGCATGCTTCTCTTTTTCCTTTTGATCTGCGATTCGCTCATCTACTTTAAGCCTGTCTGGCAGGGCTTTACCGAACGCAAGCTGAGCAAGGAGGCTTAATCATGGATGCTGGTGTGATTGCTTCTGTCATTGCTGCGACGTTGAATGCGGGTACGCCCCTGCTGATTGCCGCCATCGGCATTCTCATTCACGAAAAAAGCGGCGTTCTCAACCTGGGTGTCGAAGGCATGATGCTCATGGGCGCGGTGACCGGTTTCGGCGTAACCTACGCCACGGGCAGCTTCGCGCTCGGTTTCCTGGCCGGTGCCCTGGCAGGCCTCGTGATGGCCGCGCTCTTTGGCTTTTTCACGCTTGGACTCTACGCCAATCAGTACGCAGCCGGTTTGGCGCTCTCGCTTTTCGGCGCCGGTCTTTCGGCTTTCGTGGGCCAGCCTCTGCAGGGCATGGCGTTGCCGAGCCGCGCACCCACGGGCATTCCCGGTCTTGAATCGATTCCGTTTCTGGGCGATGCATTCTTTTCGTCGCACTGCCTGGTGTATCTCTCCCTGATCGGCCTGGCCGCCGTGGGTTGGTTCCTCTACAAGTCGCGCCCCGGCCTGATGCTGCGTGCGGTGGGAGAATCGCCGAGCTCGGCTTATGCTCTGGGCTACAACGTGCGCGTCATCCGTTTCTGGGCAGTGCTCTTCGGCGGCTTCATGTCGGGTCTGGCCGGTGCCTATCTGTCGCTTGTCTATACGCCACTGTGGGCTGAAGGCCTGTCTCTTATACACATCTGACGCTGCCGACGAACTCTAGGGTGTAGA
>ENA-OYVP01000695-OYVP01000695.1-human-gut-metagenome-genome-assembly--contig:-NODE-695-length-20229-cov-5.608060_pt1 | contig 20229 bp, 10 predicted proteins | sample MGYA00244160_ERZ653377 | MGnify/ENA primary metagenome ERZ653377 (study PRJEB26926, sample SAMN06165160) | human gut metagenome | biome: ENVO:00009003; feature: ENVO:2100002; material: ENVO:00002003...
TTTTAATCCTTTTCTTTTCATTTTTCTTTCAAAATCGTGTTTCCACCAACCATACCATTTTTTATAATTATCAACCTTGAATAAAGGATTTACTGTCTTACAGAAGGTTTCACCTAATTGGGAGAGTTGGTCGTATTTATCGCTATCAGACAGTTTTTTCTGATTGAGAATCTTATATTCTTCAATTGCATACTTATTATAAGCTGTCTTGAATTTGTTTATTTGCTCCTGATTTAGCCCATATCTTGATTTCAAAGTATGATCTAATGCTGCATTATTTACTTTTTTCCACTTTACAGAAACAGACGGAACAGTCTTTGCTATTTTTTTTGCCATCTCATCATCAATAGCCATCAGTTCCACTTCCCTTTCGGCATTTTTTTTATTGCTATTGAGTATGTTTGCACGTTTTTGTTTATACGTATCTTCTATTTTTGCTATGGTAAAGGCATCTTTGTATGTAACTCCATATTTGTCCATATTGTCAAGTGCTCTGAAGAACAGTCTCTTATATTCGATATACCAAGTCCCATTTTCAGTTCCTAATATTTGTTTTATTTTAATATTTAGCTCGGATACCATAGTATCACTATTTTCATATTTTTCCCATGCTTCTCCAGTATCTTTATGCATTTTATCTCGTTCTTTGACCCATTCCGATTCGGCCTTATACAAAGCACGCATTTTTTCATATGGAATAAATTTGTTTTCACTTAGTATTTGGTAACGTTCCATTTCTTGGGTACAAGAGCTCCATTTTTTATGTTTTCCTCCAGAAAATGCTTGGCTGATTATTGTACCATATTTTTTATAAAGCTTTTTTTGTTCCGCTTTAAATTGAGTAGAGCTAATTTTCCGATTCTTTAGCTGGTCATTCTCTTTCTGTAAGGAGAATAGAATTTGTTCGTATTCATCTGCCTTTTGACTATTGATTTTATACGTTCTCATCATATATTCCTTGCGTTTACCGATGTTTACGCCCGGAATAATTTGTGAAAAGCCCACACTTCCTATTAAAAGTAAGGACAAAAACAAAGTAATTTTTTTCATAATTTTATTATTTAATAGTTAGAAATAATTTTACCACCATATCTGTTTCCCATTTTCATAAGTGAATGGACGTTCTTCACGGCCTTTAGTCAAATTGCGCAACCATAACAGAGCTTTTTGAGGTACGTTATCATAAACGACACTATCACCTATTGGTCGTTTCCGGCCTAAACTTATCCATTGATCCTGCCAATAAAACAGTTCATAAGTGTCTGTTGAAACTATTGCATTATCGTCATTACGTGGAGCAAATCCAATTTTTGAAATCTTCACAGGTTTATATAAATCCACACCAACCCATAAGTCTATGCCACCACTCACTTGATAATAGGTAAGTGGTTGTCCATCGAAAATATTAAGCATAGTACTGTCTTCGTATATAGCATCACAAGCTATAGGGTGGAATGGTAGAAGCTTTTCATCAGATTGATATAAACAAAATTCTGCGATACTAAAGGTCCCTTTTGGTTTTCTATAACGTATGTAACGATAGGCTTTCTCTGCAGATATTTCTATCTTTTGCATTTTGCTTTCCGGAGTTTTTGTTATTTTATAAAGTTCCGTTGCATCAGAAAAGTCTGCTTTATTTGCCCCTTCAAAAACTCCCATAATCATCAATTTTGAGAAATCAACAATTCGCATATTCAAAGGGAATTTGCGTTTACATACTACTCTTTCAAGATGTTTAGTGTCTGGTTTTATTTCCCTTACTGAATCCTCCGATACTATTATTGGGCTGCCTATTGGAATGGCCTCTTCATTTACCCAGTGAGTTGGGAGATAAACTATGCCATCACCTAAATCAATAGCTTCCTTATTACGATCAACATTGTATATATTTCCAGTCCCAATGTGATGGAATGTTTGAGAAGAGGAAAAAGCAACAGGTACCCATCTTTTTGGGGAAAATACAGATAAAAAATTTTCTTTTTCTTTATTTATATTAGTCGAGACTGTAACATCACAAGAGCCGATGTTGTGCAATTTTGTAACATCCAGTAGGTCATTGTGACGAAATAATTCGGGAATATTGTCGATGTGTTTGGCTAAATCTTGTATTGAATACATCTTACGATATATTTTAGGAGTTTTACGTGATAGGTAATAATCTCCGTTTGCTTGTTTGTCTGTGTTTTGTAATGGATATATTTTATTGTCTGGTAATATAATTGAAACAAAAGAATGTCCATTGTTATTGCTTCCCCAATAAGGTACAAATTCAAATGCGGCAGGAATTCCTACTGACCGTAAGGCCATAGTAACTAATGCTGTTCTATCATCACATTTACCATATCCTGTCTTTATTATTGATGAATATGATTTTAATGTATCTTTGTAAAATTCGGGAGATAGCTCTATTTTAATTTGAGCATTTATATTCTGTGCTGTTTGAATAATATCGTTGGTACATTGTTTCTCAAATTTTCTACTACAGTCCCATTTCCAATAATATTGTAATGATTCATCAGCGACTCTGTATGGTAAGATGTATTCGCAGAACTGTTCGAATGTATAATTTTTCAAATAAGGACTCTTTTCTTTTAAAAAGAATGAATGCTCTAGTGATTTTATGAGAGAGTCAGCTTTTACTATATCAATATCATATATTTTCTGTTCTTTGCCATTGATGGAATATTTGTTAGGCATATTTTCTATCAGAAAGCAAGCAGCTTTATATTTATCTTTGTCCTTATTTGTTTTATAATGTTCTAAAAAGCGAGTAAGTTCCTTTTTATTTGTTTGAGAATTGTTTGCTATTTCCCATGCTAGTTTTTCACTGGATGAAGTACAACTGAGTAACAAGAGAAGTAAAAATACGGTGTAAATTGTTTTCATAGTATTATAATGTTAAAGTGTATTCTTTGTTTGTATGTTGTTACAAAGGTGAGGAGAAATAAGTATTTAGGTATGAGTAAATGGTACATTAGTAGGATGAAAACGTACATTATTTGACCGTAGACGAATGGAATCGGATATTTCTTTAAAATCTTTTATTTAGAACGTAATAACGAAGTTTCTTTTGTGCCTTGATTTGAACCAATTTTAATGTATAAAAGTATTGCAAAACCAAACTTGTTACTATCTTTGCGCCGTCAATTAAACTATTAATTTATATAGTGTTATGAGAGCTAAAAAGTTTGTATGCTGCTTGCTGGCTATGATGCTGCTCGCAGGTGTTTCGTTTATCTCCTGCGGTAATAGTTCCAAGGCAAAAGCCGATAGTGAACTGACTACACAAGACGGTGAAGATTTCAAATCCTTTCTGGATAAATTTACTTCCAGTGCAGCCTTCCAGTATACTCGTATCAAGTTCCCATTAAAGACTCCGATCACTTTGTTGGCAGATGACGGAGAAACCGAGAAAACATTCCCTTTCACTCGGGAAAAGTGGCCGTTGCTGGATAGCGAAACCATGAAGGAAGAACGTATCACCCAGGAAGAGGGAGGTATTTATGTTTCCAAGTTTACGTTGAATGAACCGAAGCATAAAATCTTTGAGGCAGGCTATGAAGAATCCGAGGTTGATTTGCGTGTCGAGTTCGAGTTGCAGTCGGACGGGAAATGGTATGTGGTAGATTGCTATACAGGTTGGTATGGATATGACTTGCCGATTGGAGAGTTAAAGCAGACTATTCAGAATGTGAAAGAAGAAAATGCCGCATTCAAAGAAATACATCCTTAGAAAGGAGAAATAAGTATTAAGTATCAAGTGTTGAGTATTAGCCAGTCATTTGATGTTAATACTTAATATTTGATACTTGATACATGATATCGATTACGGTTCTCCGACATAATATCCCAGTTCAGATTCTTTTCCATCCACCATCTCTCTGACAATACCATTTTTGGTGTTGAACTCTTGATAGAGTTCTTCATAATCACGTGTATAGTCTGCATCGGGGACTACGTTAACATCAAATTTAAGTTCGGCTCTCCCGTCGGGGAGCATATTGCCGAAAATCCGGATGCGGTGAACCACTTCGCCTACATTCTTGATGCTGTTGTAGGTTGCTTTGAATTGCCTGATACCGTCTTCGGGAATGATGATATGCGAACTTTTATCCAGAATGATACAGCCACAGGAAGGTTGCATTTCTGAAATGATTAACGGAGCGTCTCCCGTGTTGGTGATGGTAAACATGATATCGAGTTGCTGACCTTGCTTGATAGGGTAATAGTGCCTGACGGAATCTTTTATCGTCATGCTGGTGGGACGTACTTCCTTTCTGCACCCTGTAAAGTAGAGCGGAAGTGCCGTCAGTAGTAAAATATAGAATATAGATTTATTCATTGTTGCCATTTATTTTTGTTATATCACTTTTTCAGCATTTAAGGGATGAATGCAATTTCATCGATACCCATTTGCGTTCCCGGCTTCTTTAAACAACTGATTTTTATGCTTAATTGTTCTGTTCCGTTCAAGTCTGCCGGAACGGTGGCTTTCATCATTTCTCCTTTTTCTGGGGAGTCTTCCGGTTTCAGGTCTATTGTTTTATAGGCTACTCCGTCTTTCAACAGTTGAACTTGCTGTGGAGCATAGATGCGATGGCGGGGAAGATTCAAAAAACTGATATAGAATGTTCCTGATGCATTGAGTCCTTTAACCGGCAGGTTGATGGTACATTCTTCTCCCGGAATGATAACCCAACCGCAATGATAGTCTCCGGGTAAACCGTGAGTGCCATCGGTCAGTTTCTTTGAATCATTTTTATTTAGTTTAGGGGTTGCGGAAGGATGCATTCCCAGAAACAAACTTTTCTTTATGTCGGAAGCAAGTATATATTGTTCCCATTCCTTTATATAATAGTCAATCTCATAAGCTGACTCATTATAATATCCCATTCCGGCAAATGCTTGATGCTCTTTGAGCTGGGTGACCCATTTACGAGCTTGGGGAAGCGGTTGAATATCCTTTCCATTCCGCTTGGCATATCCGTAAGCGTCGAAACTGTGGTCACGTGCTAATTCCATGCGCGTGAAAGACAAGGCGGTCTGGAGCTCGTGCAGCTTTTTGCGCTCTTTCCCTTTTGCTTCGGATACAAAATCTCCCATTTCATCATAGAATTTGATAAACTTCTCCGGATAGAGGAATCCTTTTTCCGATTCTCTGATACCGGCGTAAAGTCCGAGCCGCTTTCCGGATTGGGCGTTGTTTTCTAGCTCTGTGTAGTAATCGTACAGCCATTTTTTGGATACCGGGTATTCCTGATTGAAATAGCTTTTAATTAACTCATCAACCGGAAGCTCCGGGTTGATAAGAAGGGCTGATAATACAAAAGTCCTCATTTCATCGAAGGAAGAATAGCTGTAACCGCTTCCGTTGAAAAATATGCCGCTGGCTCCGTGTTGTTTGAAAAGTTGGAGTCTTTGCTGGGCTATCTTTAATATGGGGAAAGGAGTGAGGTAGTCGTCGAAGTTGTTGATATAGTCCCATATATAGATGTTGTTCGTTACTTTCTTCCAGTTGTCGAGTTGTTCCGCAAATTTCTTGTCTTGCTCGTCCTTGCCGTCTGTCCGGCGGAGCGGGTAGTCGATAGCGCTGACAATTACCCCGACGTTAGGCGGGAGCTGCTTGTCTGTGACTTGTTGCGTAGTCAGGTAGGAAGTCGTAAAGAACGTGTGTTTGGGAAAACGCTGCGACAGGCGGAGGATCAGTTCCGTAACGGCGGGAGTTGCGTTCTTCTCTGTATTTCCCAATGCGGTGCAGGTGGCACACGTACAGGCGTACGGAGTATCATCCGGTGCGATTACAAAACGGAAATTCCCCTTTTCACCGAAGTTATCTACGATGTAACTTTCTATCTGGCGATACATATCCTCGGAAGAGAAACACAGTTGTGAGTCATCTGTCTTCCCGTGAATGGTGGCATATACTTTCTCTGCATCTTTTCCCAAGACTTTTCGCAGGTTGTGTCCCCATATTCCCCAGCTGTCATCAAAGTTGTTCAGGCCGATAACGCCTGTATGATCGGCGTTCAGGCCGTATGGAGAATAAATACTTTGATAGTCAAATGCAAAAGCTCCGCAAGTATCGTTGAGATTGATAAGGGCGGGAGGAAGATCCGAACCGTCTATACGCGGGTCTTCTTTGCTGATCTTCTTTATCAGTTGGTATTGCAGCCATAACATTTGTTTGTCGTCACTTGCGGTCAGTCTGATATCAGAGCCTTTGCAGGCTACTTTGAATCCTCTCTGCAATGTTGGGTCTATCTGTATGATGATGCGCCACATGTCCATTTCGGAAACGCCAAAAGCTACTATTTCATCGTCGTTTGCACGCTTCTTGAGATGTTCGTACAGGTATTTCGCCCACCGGGTGTCTCTGTCGGTCGGATCCTCACCAATGGTGACGAGATACCCTTCTTTAGATGGGAACATCTCCGTGCGTGCCTGCATACGGCAGCCGGATAAAAGGCAGCAAATACATATCATTCCTGCCAATACAGGGCCAAGCGTATCAGAATGAAATATAAACTTGTGCATAGATGTTATATAAGTTTTTATAGCGTGTCGATATGGATTCTATCTGGTTGGACGGACTTGTCCCTCGCACCGTATTGGTTTGGTTATAATAGGTGTTCCAAGTGCCCATCAAGCCTATGGTAATGTTGGGACTGACCATATACTGACCTCCCAATCCCACCATGGTATTGGTGTGAGAGAAAGAGCCGGGCAGCGCATAGTCCAGTACGGCCGTTTCCGGTGCCGATCCGATGCTTGCCATGGCGTTGATATTTGTCTTTGTATCGCTCGCCGGGAAGTATTTGGCGCCAATCTGCGCATTGTAATAGAAGTTAGAGTTGAAGAAGTGCATATCGATCTTCGTGTTGAGACGAACCACTTCAATGGTCTTGGCTAATTCTCCGCCTACAGTGAGTAGGTTAGTCTTTGACTCATTCCAACCCGTAAACAGATAGCCATTGTCTCCGGTGCCGCCTGCAAAGAATTCATCGTTCCATTCATAACGCTTTGTGTAGGCGGCTACCCGTCTATAACCCACATGTGCGCCTATTTCCCAATCATTCTTGAGATAATGCCGTAAAGCGACATCAGCCGTTATGTCCGGGAAGTATTTGGTCGCAAAGGCTGCATTGGCCGTGAGGCTCCACTTCGGTGAGAAGTGATGCGTCCACTCACCTTGTACCTGAATGCCGACTCCTCCCGGTGTCTGTTCTTCAGCCTCCATGCTGTCGCTTGCCGAGCCGCTTCGTCCTGCATAGTTGAGACGTCCTGTATAGCTGTTCTTCTGGCCTTTTCGGGTGTATTCAGCGGTGGCAACGGAGGTAATGATGTCTTCTTCTCCGTAGCGTGCACGCAGGTAGGTCAAAGCAATCTCATTCTTGAGCATCATGCTTCTAAGGCCCGATAAGTGTCGTTGGAAAGAGCGATATTCCATGATGGATGGCTCGTAGTACTTTTGGTAATAATAGGCTGAATCCGCTTGACGGTTGGCTTCATATACCACTCCCTTGGTGTACTTCAATGATTTGTTCTGACTGTCGTAAAGCAAAGCTGTATCAAGAACAGCGAGAGCCTTTTCCGGTTCTTTCGCCTTTGTCAGTTGCAGGGCACGATATTCACTGCTTTGTGAGAATGCGCCTATAATCTCTTTGTTACTCGGGTATTTATTGAGTATCGGTTTCAGGAATTCCAAAGAAGCTTCGTATCTCTTGTCACGCTCAAGGACAGTAGCCCTCTTTGCCTGATAGAACGGTTCTTCAGGATAATAATTGATCCCTTGAGCCGTATATTTCTCGAATTCATCGTATTTTCCGAGTAAACCGGACGAGTTGATGGCATACCGTAATCCGAGATCGCTCGATGGATTCAGGCTAACCAGTTTGATGGCTTCTTCGTATGCTTTCTTCGTAGCTCCGGCTTCCATGCACTTTTTGATGTAGGGCACTGCCAGTTCCTCGTATCCGATGACGTAGAAGATACGCATATCCTCGTCGCTCTGCTCGATGGCAGACAAGTATAGTTGCAAAGCCTCTTCGGTTTTATCCATTTTATCGAGAATAAATGCCCTTTTCAACGTGCAGTTTTCGTAATCAGGGAAGTGAAGAGTGATGGTGTCCAATGTGGCAAGTGCTTCATTGTAACGTTTCATATTGATATAGCAACTCAAGGCTTTTTCCCATGCGGCACCGTTCACTTCATTGTCGTCTACATGTTTTTGAGAAACGAACAATACGTGCGGCAATGCTTCTGCGTACAGACCGAGTTCCATCAGTTTTTCAGCTTTCTTCATGTGTTGTGCGCTCATGGCAAGCGTAATATCATAATCATCAGGATACATCTCATACATCTTTTTCAGCGTTGAATAGGCAAGATCATCCTCATTCATCTGGCGATAAAGCATATATTCTTTATAAAGAATTCCTTTATCATTGTTGCCATATTGTTTTTTAGCTTCTCTGATATAGAAGAGTGCATCATCGGTATATCCTCGAGTGACGGAAGTGTTCAGCAGGTAGTCTAATGCTTCCTTGTTCTTATTACCTCCTTCGTAGGCCATGCCATATAATACATAAGGATCCCGCTGCTTCTCTGCTCGGGCAGCCTCCATTAACAGGTCGTTATACATACGCCGTATGGCAGGGCTGTTGTTTCTTCGCATTTGCTCGCGTATAAACACCAGAGCTTCCGGATAACGTGCCAATTCACTAAGGATACTCGCCCTTTTGACGATAAGCGCACCGCTTCCCGGTATGGCAGCCAAACCGTTGGATGACCAGCCTAGAGCAGCTTCCCGGTTTCCTTCCTGTAAATGCAGGTTAATGATGTCCAGATAATATTCTTCGTTTTGAGGAGATACTTTGATGAGCTCCGTCAGCTTTTCGATAGCCTCTTTTCGGTTACCGCCTTTTTTCATTTGCTGGTAGCCTACCTCCATGCTGTAGATATAATCCTTCCTTAGAATGGTATCGTTCGGGTAAATCTGATTGATTCGTTTCAACAGGCGATCCGCTTCCACATCGTTGTTCTGCTTGCGGTATAGTTCAATCTTCCTTCGCCATAAGCCTCTCCAATACGGATTTACTTCCAGCAACTCATTAACGTAACAAATGGCACTGGAATAATTCTCGGTGATATCTTCTACGTCTACCAGCAGATGTTTGGCATTGACGTTGTTGTAATTGTCATCTATCGCTTTGACAAGATGATAACGCGACTGGTCATAGTTCTTTTCGTGGAACCAGTATTTTCCCATGAGCCATTCAAGGTCAGAAACATTCGGGTATTTCTGAAGGCCCTCCTCCAACAGCTCTTTCCCTGCTTCCCATTCCTCGTTCGCAAAATGCTCCTGTACAATCTGGGCATATTGCTCCGGTGTCTGGAATCCGTTGTCGGTCCCGGAGGAAGAGGTTATCAGTAAAAACAGACAACCTAATATGGTGATCTTATGGAGAAATTCTCTGTTCATTCTATCTTGTCTTTAATCTTTCTTTCTTGTTTAAATCGTAGCAGGTTCGGGCTTCATTGGCGTTGTATCAGTATTGTCCGCACTTTCTTCTTTCTGCTTGAATCCCTTACGTTCCATGTTCTTCCACTTGAAGTCTCTATTGGTCAGATAACTGAGGTATCCTCTCAATGAACAGAAAGTGATGATGGGATGATAGAAGATAGGCTCCAATATGGACGCAATGATAATCCACAGGTATTCATATCCTCTTTTATATAGCATCCCGACATAGTAGTCGTAGGTAATAACAACGATGGAAAGGAACTGGCAGAACGTATAGATCGTCAGGTAAATCATCCATGCCGTGTTCCAGTTGACCGCCCCTGTAAAGGCCAGATAGATAAATACGATCAAACCGGTAAGCTCGATGATTGGCGCCAGAAACTCAAAAATGAACATATAAGGCAGGGTTAATAATCCCATCTGTTTATATGTCTTTTTAAAGATCATTTTATGATGGATACTAAGTGTCTGGAACAATCCCCGTGCCCAACGGGTACGTTGCCGGTAAAGCATTGCCAGGTTGGGAGGCCCTTCCGTCCAACAGCAAGTATCAGGAATCTGTACGATTTTATAAGGACGGGAGAAATCGCACATATATCCTACCATGCGGGTAATGAGGTCCATGTCTTCGGCAAAAGAGGGAGCATCATATCCTCCGGCAGCAATCGCTACCGAACGGTCGAAAAGACCGAATCCACCGGAAACATTCGGCATGCCATTGATAGCGGACCACCCCATCTTGCCAATCAGATAGGAACGCATATATTCCAGATTCTGGAAAAGCGGAATCGGAGTACGGGGAGTTCTCACGTCCACGATTTGTCCGTCTTTCACAACGCATCCGTTCGCCATCAACATCGTTCCGCTGACTGCAATTACTTGTTTTTCTGAAGATATAATGGGCGAGATACAACGATAAAGAGCATACTTTTCCAAAATGCAATCCACATCCGTGCAGATAAAATAAGGATAAGAAGCAACGTTGATACCCGCATTGGATGCATCCGCTTTGGTTCCTCCATTTTCTTTGTCTACAACGATGAGTCGGCTGTATTTCGGGTTGGAGGATTTGAGGAGTCTTCGGAACGGTCTGGTTTTGATTCGCTCGATATAAGCATAGGGCACTTCTACCAGTTCATAATATTCGGTCATCTTTTTCAATGTACTGTCCGTACTTCCATCATTTACAATAACCACCTCGAAAAGCGGATATTCCAATGCAAGCATGGAGTTCACATTATCAATGATTGTCTTTTCTTCATTGAAGGCAGGAGCAATTACCGAAATGCCCGGTGTATAGGGGGATTCCTTGATTGTTTTCCGCATATAGCTTTCCACATAGTAATCCTTTCTCCGTTTTAGAGAAATGAAAGAGAGGAAGGCGAATGTGATGAAGAATATCGCCAGCATGCTCGTATAAAAGAATACGAAATAATTGAAGAATGTAAATATTATATCTCTCATATTCTCTAAATTAACTGGTTGATTAACGGATGCCTGGTATGGGCAAACAATATAGCTGTGTGGGAATCTGCTTTTCTCTCCAATTGATCGAATGTTTTTCTTCCCATTGCACTGTATTCATAGAGGGACTTCAGGATGATACGTTTTGTTCCCCAGTTGTCTGCTTCATCATAAGCATTGTAAAGAAATCCTAATGCCTTATCTGTTTTCAGGTCTGCAACAGCCGAAATGATTTGTCGTTTGACTTCTTCCGGTTGCACATGATACATTTCAATCAGTTTGGGCTCAATCTCTTTATATTTTAGTTTTCCTAAAGTTCTGATCGCTTCACCCCGTATTTCCACAGAACGGGCATTGAGTTGCTTCGCGAGAATTGGGGCACTATCGGTTTCATTATATAACCGGATTTCGTTGATAAAGAATATCTTAACATTCTCTTCGGCCGAAGTATTCACCCATTTAATAAAGCTGGGTGTATTATATCCCACCTTCTTACGGTGTTCCAGAATAGCATGCAACTCCATCATGTCCCATTGCCTTAACTTCATGCCGATGTCTTCGTCGAAGAAGCGGAACGGGTCACCCTGGCTTAACCACATATAAGTATAGCGTGCCGAGTTTCTTAATTCTAGTTCACGATGATAGAGGAAACGCACCAATACCGCTTCAGAGGCATAGCCATTGATGGACTGAATAAGTTTCAGAGCTTGTATCTTTGATCTTTTGGAACCGAATTGAAGTTCGCGTTCAAGGAAACGTGTGATTTGGAATACGGTTTGAATCGTTTGATAGTTTAGTTCATTGATCTCATCTTCATGCACACTCTTGATTTCTGTTAACAGTTGAGTGATAATACGTAACTCATTAGGCTTGGGACGTTTTTTCGTATCATACTGTAATCTGTCTGCGATTTCCTCTTCACTCAATGTGTTGGAATCTAGCGAGATAGATTTCATTTCCTCGTAATATTTATCGAAAGCTTTATTGTATCTTCGCTTCTCTTTCCGCCTTTTAAATATACCATATATAATATGGAATAGGAGAAACAAGTACGCAATAATGCAAAACATTACAGCAATTGAGCATATTCTTATGATTAAAGGATAGCCAATAAACTTGTAATATATCCAATAGAAATAATATTCTATGTAATCTATACCATACAGTACTTGATCCATTTCCCTTGATATATTTATATATAGAACTTGTATATTCGGAATAAAAGTTCTATATTTGTTGTATTGAATGTTCTGTCTAATGCAAATATACGAAATAACTTGTATATATTATCCATTGTTCGTGAACAGGCCTTTTGAACCATATTTTGACTCTTGTGATTATTTTCGATGGAAAGGATTGAAATTACGAATGAGAACGTCAAAAACACTATTAATCGTTAAATATATTTTTGATAAGTTAACATATAGAGCTCGGATATTGGGTGTGATAAGGTAGAGCTTTCATGGGAAACTGAAACAAACAATAAATTTAAAAATTAGATTAAGATGAAAATTAAAAGTTTGATGTACGTCCTTATGGGGACAATGTTGGTTACTACTTCCTGCTCTGATAATGAGTTGGAAAAAGGTAACGATGGTTCGGGAACTGTTGACCCGGTAAATGCTTCTACACTTGTGAATGTATATTCCGATAAAAGTGCTTCTGAAGCGAGTCTGCTTGTGGGAGATGTATTAGTGAAAGATTCCCGTACTCTTACGTTGAATGTTCCTGCTGCTTGCGAGAAAGTGTATATGAAATACAATACAGTTTCGGGAACAGAAGCTACAAAAGAATTTGCTTTGTCTCCTGTTAGTCGTGGTGTAGATCAGAGTACTGGTTTCAATTTTGAAACAAACCGTCTGGCATCGGTAACTCTTGCGCTTCCTGAAGATGCAGTGCAGCCGACAAATGAAACGGACCAAGGCTATCTTTTCTATCATAACACAGGTGTGGTGATGTTCGAAGATGGTTGGCCTATTCAACTGGATTCATGGTATGATGAAGATTTCAACGATGTTGTATTCGAGTATGACTTGAAGGTGACTGAATGTCATAGTCAACAGATGATGGAGACTGTAGGAGGTAAAGAAGAATTGTTGTTGACTTTGGATGTTCGTGCTGTAGGTGGTATATACCCGACTGTGTTAGGTGTTGTACTGGATGGTTTGAAAAGCGAGTATGTTGATCGGATTACTGCAAGCCTTGTACTAAAAGGTGGTCAGGGAACAATGACAGACTTAGCTAAAGAGGAACTTTCTACAAAAAATATAGTGAAAGTTGAAAATAAAAATTGGAATTGGAGTAATGATACTCGCAAAGAACCGCGTTTCGCAATATTGACAGTGGATAAAGCACAAGCGGAAGGAACTGTTATTACACTGGATGGTTTAACTTCTTTGATGGATAATAATCAGGATATGTTTCAGGTAACACAAGGAAAAGTAAGAGAAGGACTACCTATGTTGCGTGCTGAAGTTAGACTGATTGGTAAAGAAGGATTAACTGGAGCCGAAAGAGATGCTCAGCTTGCAGCATTTAGAGAGTTGATTTTAGATACTAATAGACAGAATTTCTTTATTAAGGTGAACGGTGGTAAAGAAATACACATGAGGGGTTATGCACCGACTTCTGCTTACAAAGCAGAATATGAAGCATTGGTTGCGGGTGACACTACACTGGATGCAAATGTTTATTATTCAAATACCAAAGGTTCCACTTGGGGAGTTAAACTTCCGGTTGGCACACGTCATGCTTATGAACGTGTACCATTTAGAGAAGCATATCCTGATTTTACTAAATGGGTAGATAGTAAGGGTGCTTCAAACCAGAAATGGTATGAGAACTTTGTTGATGAAAAAACTATAAGATATTGGTAATGCAAATTATCTGTCAATACGTTATTTGAGTTATTTTGTACAATTTGAACCCCTCTTTTTTCGAAAAGAGGGGTTTCTTTGTATTCGGAAGAATAATCTTTAAACTAATACCGTAATGACGAAGCGATTTTTTATAGGCTACAGTTTGATTACTTTTTTTCTCTTAAATAGTGTGGTGCTTTTGGCACAGCACAAAGCTTCCTTTGTGCAGCAATGGAAAATAGAAGATGCATCCCATGCTTTGCAGATAATAGAACGTGCAGATACATTAGAATTGATAGTTCCGGACGGACTGACTATGTGGTATCGGCAACGATTGACGGGCGATTATGAAATATGTTATCGTATTTGTATGGTGATGCAAGGTGGAAAGTATGACCGCTTGAGTGATCTGAACTGCTTCTGGGCTGCCAATGATCCTAAATACCCTGATGATCTTTTTGCCCGTAGTCAGTGGCGTGACGGCATCTTTAAAAACTATAACACATTAAACCTTTTCTACGTTGGATACGGAGGAAATGATAATTCAACGACCCGTTTCCGTCGATACAAAGGAGAATATTATGGAGTGGCAGATGACAAGGTGAAACCTTTATTGAAAGAATATACCGATGCCTCTCATTTACTCGTCCCCAATCAGTGGTATGAGATTCGGATTCGAGTGGAAAAGGGAATCACAACTTATTCTGTGAATGATGAAGAGTTGTTCCGCTATACCCTTGCGGGTGGTGAAGGTGACGGACACTTCGGTTTACGTCTTTTGCAGAATCACGTACTCTTTACAGATTTTAAAGCGACTATACTTTGACTTATATACTGAAAACCTAATAAGACTATATTTCCATGATGAAACAACCTTTTACTAAATTTGGAGTGACAACTCTGTTTTCTCTTTTGTGCTCAGCATTCCTTCATGCTCAAGTTGTAACAGATGAACGGATGTTTTCTTTTGAAGAACCGCAAATACCGGATTGCATCACCGCTACCCATTCCCGCCTGTCGGTATCTGATCTGCATTATAAAGATGGAAAACATTCGTTGGAATGGACATTTGAACCGGGTGGTATATTGGAACTCAAGAAAGACCTGAAGTTTGAGAAGAAAGATCCGACCGGCAAGGATTTATATCTTTCGGCTTTTATTGTGTGGGTTTATAATGAAGTTCCCCAAGATACGATCATTGAGTTTCAGTTTCTGAAAGACGGCAAACGATGCACATCTTTCCCTTTTGGTATTAATTTCAGTGGTTGGCGCGCCGCATGGGTTTGCTATGAACGTGATATGCAAGGCACACCGGAAGAAGGTATGAATGAACTCCGGATTATTGCTCCAAATTCAAAAGGAAGCCTTTTCATCGATCATTTGATTACGGCTACTAAGGTTGATGCACGTCAACAGACGGCCGATCTGCAAGTCCCTTTTGTCAATGCCGGAACCACCAACCATTGGCTGGTTGTCTATCAACACTCGCTTTTGAAACCGGATATTGAATTGACTCCTGTAGACGATAAGCAAAGAGCAGAAATGCAACTGTTGGAAAAGCGTTTTCGTGATATGATCTACACGAAAGGGAAAACGACAGATAAAGAAGTAGAAACCATCCGCAAGAAATATGATTTCTATCAGATAACTTACAAGAATGGTCAAGTATCGGGAGTACCTATTTACATGGTACGTGCTTCAGAAGCTTATGAACGGATCATACCGAACTGGGATAAAGATATGCTGACTAAAATGGGAGTGGAAATGCGTGCTTATTTCGACCTGATGAAAAGAATTGCCGTTGCATATAATAATGTGGTAAATCCGGTGATTCGGGAAGAAATGAAGAAGAAGTTCTTAGCAATGTACGATCACATAACCGATCAGGGGGTAGCTTATGGTAGTTGTTGGGGAAATATCCATCATTATGGCTATAGTGTTCGCGGTCTGTACCTGGCATATTTTCTGATGAAAGATGTGCTTAGGGAAACCGGGAAACTTCAGGAAGCCGAACGGACATTACGCTGGTATGCGATTACTAACGAAGTATACCCTAAACCGGAAGTCAATGGAATTGATATGGACTCTTTCAATACACAGACCACAGGACGCATTGCCAGCATTTTAATGATGGAAGATACACCGGAAAAACTACAATATCTCCGGTCTTTCTCCCGTTGGATTGATTTTGGTTGCCGTCCTGCATTGGGATTGTCCGGTTCGTTTAAAGTAGACGGAGGTGCTTTCCATCATCGAAATAACTATCCGGCTTATGCTGTGGGCGGACTCGATGGAGCAACCAATATGATCTATCTTTTCAGCCGGACGGAATTTGCTGTTTCCGAGTTAGCTCATGAAACAGTGAAAAATGTACTGTTGACCATGCGTTTCTATTGCAATAAGCTGAACTTCCCTCTTCCCATGTCCGGTCGTCATCCAGATGGAAAAGGTAAACTGGTTCCTATGCATTTTGCTATGATGGCTTTAGCCGGTTCTCCCGATGGAAAGGAGGAATATGATAGTGAAATGGCTTCTTCTTACCTCCGTCTGATTTCAGACCCAAGTATTGAAAATGACTCTCCCGAATATATGCCTAAGGTTTCAAATGCTGAAGAACGTAAGGTGGCAAAACGTCTTGTGGAGAAAGGTTTCCGTCCGGAACCGGACCCGCAGGGAAATATAGCGATGGGATATGGTTGCGTCTCTGTCCAACGTCGTAGTAACTGGTCGGCTGTGGCACGCGGACATTCCCGTTATCTATGGGCGGCAGAGCATTATCTGGGAGCAAATCTATACGGTCGTTACCTGGCACACGGCAGTTTGCAAATATTGACTGCTGCACCGGGACAGACAGTAACTCCCGCCACTAGCGGCTGGCAGCAGGAAGGTTTTGACTGGAACCGTATTCCGGGAGTGACATCTATTCATTTGCCATTGGAGCAATTGCAGGCTAAGGTGCTCAATGTGGATAGTTACTCTGGAATGGAAGAGATGCTTTACTCCGACGAGGCTTTTGCCGGTGGTTTGTCTCAACAGAAGATGAATGGTAATTTCGGAATGAAGTTACATGAGCATGATAAGTACAACGGATCACATCGGGCACGTAAATCTTACCATTTCATCGATGGAATGATTGTTTGTCTTGGTTCGGATATTGAAAATACAAATACGGAGTTCCCGACAGAAACGACTATCTTCCAATTGGCAGTTACTGATAAAGCAGGGCATGATTATTGGAAAAATTATCAAGGAGATAAGAAAGTATACGTAGATCATTTGGGAACGGGTTATTATGTTCCAACTCCCATCCGGTTTGAGAAGAACTTTCCTCAATACTCGCGAATGCAAAATACAGGAAAGGAAACAAAGGGTGATTGGGTTTCTTTGGTTGTAGATCATGGAAAGGTACCGAAAAACGGAAGTTATGAATACGCTGTTTTGCCTCAGACGAATGAAGCTCTGATGAAGAAATTTGCAAAGAAGCCTACTTATAAGGTATTACGGCAAGACAGGAATGCACATATTGTTGAGTCCGTTTCCGAACAGATCATTTCTTATGTGTTGTTTGAAACTTCTGAAACGACATTGCCGGGTGGCTTATTACAACGTGTGGATACTTCCTGTTTGGTTATGACTCATAAAGAATCTGCTGATAAGATTAAGTTGACGGTGGCACAACCGGATTTGGCTTTGTATCGCGGTCCAAGCGATGAAGCGTTTGATAAAGATGGGAAACGTATCGAACGTAGTATCTATTCACGACCATGGATTGAAAATGCCAGTGGTGAAATACCTGTGACTGTAACGATAAAAGGGCAATGGAATGTAGAAGAAACTCCCTTTTGCAAGGTGATTTCTTCTGATAAGAAGCAAACAGTTTTGCAGTTCAGTTGCAAAGATGGTGCTAGCTTTGAAGTGGAGTTAAGGAGATAAAAGTCAGACAATAGGAGATCATTTGCTTTCCCTGATAGGGGAACAGTAGTTTCTCTTGGAGAAACCATAGTTTCCATGCCGTTGAAACTATTGTTTCTAGGTGCTGAAACTACAGTTTCCCAATGCTGAAACTTTAGTTTCCCGGTACGAAACCTTTGGTTTCAAGCCTTGAAACTAAAAGTTTCCCTACGAGAAACAAGGGTAATGCATTCATGAAATAAATAGGATTGCCTGGAGCTTCCGGAGTGAATACCTCCGCGTTGTGAAATGTAGCTTATCTGTTTCTGGTGACAGCATTATTGTTGTCACACTGCTGTCACCTATTGCTGTCACGGTGTTAATTGTTAATAATCAAACCGTTAAGCAGCAATCGGTGACAGGTGACAGATATATAATTAAAATAATTGTATAGAGAGGTTAGAACATAAACATGGCAACGGCAACAATACGGTTGTTACATACGGCATGGGTATCTTGAATTTTCCCATTGGACGTATTGAGCGAACCATACCATGCAGAGCTTAATGTATATTCCAACCCGAATTTCCAGTGGGGGACATTGTAGGTCAGTTCTGCTCCTGCCGTAACTAATTGGTTAAGGTCTGTTCCTGTTCCATAAAGTTTTGCATCATTTCCTTTGGGAGCATATAGTGCATCACTTGTTCCCAGATTCTTGGCATAGCCTACGAAGATTCCCGGCTTCCATTTCTGTCCGTAGACAACGTTGAACCAAGAGCTGGAGAAACGTATCGGAGTATATTCTTGTTCTCCCGTTTGTTCGTTGACAGACTTGATCCCGAATCCACCCAAACCGGAAGCTTGTGTCAGATTGGATCCTAATACACTCTTCGCACCTATAAACCAATCTTTATTCGTATATTTTACATGGGCTTCGTAGGACAGGGTGGTAATGCGTTCGTCCACCTTGAAGGTTGTTTCCATTGAATGCATATAGCCGGTATACGGGTCTGTAAAATAATGATGGAGTATTGCTTCCGTTCTAGGTTTCAGTGAAAGCATTTCGACGCCTACTCCTGCTTGCAATTGTTTACTTTTATAGTCTAATCCTAAGTAAATTTCGGGAATACAGCTTTGCTTCAGATACTTATGTGTTTTCCCTTCCGGTCCTTGTGAAGTATATTGTGATTGCCACACTGCGGCTCCGGTAAGTTGGAAATTCTTGTTTGTATAGCGATAACGAATTTGTGGCGCACGGCTGAATGGTTGGAACGGTGCTCCTACGGAGAGATTAAGAATCTGCGGAGACACATCTCCGAATAACGGATGCCAGTTTTGCCCGAGCAATAAAGCCGATTTACCCCAATCCAGATTCAAATAAGCATGACGAAGGCGAATGACCGAATAAGAAGTGCCTGTGCCGCGGAAGTCGACTTCTACTTTGGCAGACGTCTTGGCTGTTCCCAGTTTTGGACCGGCAACGTCTACTCCAAGGCGTGAATATAAAGTATAGAAGTTACTGTTGGGTGTTGAGGTCAAATCGTTCCCCTCCGGATCACGCACTTTGTCTTTTGGATACATATAAAACAATCCGTCTACGGTTTCTTCGTTAGCACGACTATTATAATAGAAGTCAGTACGAATCTGTCCGTAGAATTTGAACTTGAAATCCTGCATTTGTGCGAAACTGCCCGATACGGTTATCAGACAAAGAAAGATTAGAATGTATTTTTTCATAATGTGCATGTTTGTAAACGGGCGCAAAATTACGTAAAATTACTGGTTATCAGTTCATCGTTGATTAAAAAAGGCAAGGATTGCCTGATTATATTTATTGAGACTTGTGCTTTTATGAATTGCTTTCAGTAATTTTCTGTCTGCTTGCGGCATTAAATATTCCCAGAAAGTTTTCATTTTGTTCAGAAGTTGTTCGTCTCCTCCTTCCAACTGTTCTGCATATTGATTGTATACGCATTTGTGCATAGATTGCAATTTTTCTCTCATTTCATCGAACTCGAGTGCACGGTTTTGTCTATACTCCAAAGCTAATGCCGGGTTGGCAAGTAATCCCCGTCCTATCATCATTCCGGCTAGTCCGGGAAACTGTTCCTGAATGCGGTGAATATCTTCTACACTATTGATATCCCCATTATAGATGAGCGGATGTTTGCAGACTCCCTGAAAGGCTTCAAACGCTTTAAGGTCGACTTCTCCTTTATATTGCTGTTTTCCCAAGCGGGGATGCATAACCACTTGTCGTAGGGGGAGCTCATTGATAATCGGAGCCAGTTTCAGACATTCCTCCGGATCTTCCCAACCCAACCTCATTTTGATAGAAAAACTAATTTGCGGATATTCCGTAATCAGCCAGCTAAGTAACGCTTGCACTTCTTCGGGATAAGGAAGAATACCGGAACCATTGTGGCGTTTAGCCAGCATGGGAAAAGGGCTGTCTCTTATACACATCTCCGAGCCCACGAGACTAGGCATGATCTC
>ENA-OYVP01000701-OYVP01000701.1-human-gut-metagenome-genome-assembly--contig:-NODE-701-length-20153-cov-4.586078_pt1 | contig 20153 bp, 19 predicted proteins | sample MGYA00244160_ERZ653377 | MGnify/ENA primary metagenome ERZ653377 (study PRJEB26926, sample SAMN06165160) | human gut metagenome | biome: ENVO:00009003; feature: ENVO:2100002; material: ENVO:00002003...
AGATCATGCCTAGTCTCGTGGGCTCGGAGATGTGTATAAGAGACAGGTACAGAAGGGAAATGCTCCCACAGAGCGGAAGATCCAGAGAATGTTCCGCCGCCCGGAGGTCAGCTCCATGATCAAGAAATGCAATGATTTCGGAGCTGGCGGCGTATCCGTTGCCATCGGTGAGCTGGCAGCGGGCCTTCAGATTGATCTGGATCGTGTTCCTAAGAAATATGCCGGCTTGGACGGCACAGAGATTGCCATTTCCGAGTCCCAGGAGCGTATGGCAGTAGTGGTAGATCCGAAGGATGTGGAGCAGTTTCTGGCATATGCGGCAGAGGAAAATCTGGAGGCTGTAACCGTAGCTACAGTAACGGAAAGTCCAAGACTTGTGATGAACTGGCGTGGAAAAACCATTGTAGATATCAGCCGTGCCTTCCTTGATACAAATGGAGCACATCAGGAGGCAGATGTTACCCTGGAGGTTCCGGGTCGTGAGGGAAGCCTCTTTGAGCGCAGAGAGGTAGGAGATGTTAAGAAGGAATGGCTTACGATGCTTTCCGGCCTGAATGTATGCTCTCAGAAGGGCCTGGTAGAGCGGTTTGACGGTTCCATCGGTGCAGGATCTGTATTTATGCCTTATGGAGGTAAATATCAGCTTACCGAAACTCAGGCCATGGTAGCCAAGCTTCCGGTATTAAAGGGACATACGGATACGGTAACCATGATGAGCTACGGCTTTGACCCCTACCTGTCCAGCTGGAGCCCCTATCACGGAGCCGTATATGCAGTTGTGTCCTCTGTTGCAAAGATCGTGGCAGCAGGCGGCGATTACAGAAAGATCCGCTTTACCTTCCAGGAGTATTTCCGCCGGATGAGTGAGGAACCATCCAGATGGAGTCAGCCTTTTGCGGCCCTCCTTGGCGCATACAGCGCACAGATGGGCTTTGGACTTCCTTCCATCGGAGGAAAGGACAGTATGTCAGGAACCTTTGACGATGAAACAGGTGAAATCAATGTTCCGCCTACGCTGGTTTCCTTTGCAGTCGATGTAAACAGCAGCAAAAATATCATTACACCGGAGTTTAAGAAGGCCGGAAGCCGGATTGTGGTATTTAAGGCGCCAAGAGACCAGTATGATCTGCCGGATTACGGTCAGATCATGGAAGGTTACCACAAGATTTTTGAGGACATTAAGGCTGGAAAAATTCTGTCTGCCTACGCAGTGGAGGGCCATGGAGCTGCTGAGGCAGTGAGCAAGATGGCCTTTGGAAATAAACTTGGCGTAAAGATCGAGCACAATGTAGACCCAAGAGATTTCTTTGCCGCTGCATGGGGCGATATTGTCTGCGAGGTAGCAGAGGGCAAGATGGGAGAGCTGTCCATTCCATATACCGTGATCGGTGAAGTGACAGACCAGGGCGTATTTGAGTACGGAAACGTACATATTTCCATGGACGAGGCATTAAAGGCCTGGACAGGTACGTTAGAGGCGGTATTCCCGACGGTAACAGGAAAGGAAAAGACAGGCGAAGAGGCCAGAGTAGAAGAAAAGCTCTACCATACAGACGCAGTGTATATCTGTGACCACAAGATCGGACAGCCAACCGTATTTATCCCCGTATTTCCAGGCACCAACTGCGAATATGACAGCACAAAGGCCTTTGAACGGGCCGGTGCAAAGGTTGTGACAAGAGTATTCAAGAACCTGAGCCCGGAGGATATCCGTCAGTCTGTAGAGGAGTATAAGAAGGAAATTGCAAAGGCTCAGATCGTCATGTTCCCTGGCGGATTTTCCGCAGGTGATGAACCGGAGGGCTCTGCTAAATTCTTTGCGACCGTATTCCGCAATGCAGTAATCAAGGAAGAGGTTGAGAAGCTTTTAAACGAGAGGGACGGCCTGATGCTGGGTATCTGCAACGGCTTCCAGGCGCTCATTAAGCTGGGTCTTGTACCGGAGGGAACCATCACGGAGCAGAAGGCAGATTCTCCTACGCTGGCTATGAATACCATCGGACGCCACATTTCCAAGATGGTTTACACAAAGGTAGTTACCAACAAATCCCCATGGCTGGCAGGAGCCGAACTTGGCGGCGTGTACTGCAATCCTGCTTCCCACGGCGAGGGACGTTTTGTAGCAAATGACGCATGGCTTCACCGCCTGATCGCAAACGGGCAGGTTGCCACCCAGTATGTGGACGACAAGGGAAATGTAACCATGGACGAATACTGGAATCCAAACGGTTCCTACATGGCAATCGAGGGCATCACCAGCCCGGACGGCCGTATCCTCGGCAAGATGGCCCACTCTGAGAGACGGGGCGAGGCAGTAGCGGTCAATATCTACGGCGAACAGGATATGAAGATCTTTGAGTCTGGTGTGAAGTATTTTAAGATCTGATAGAGATGGATAAGGGAAGATAGAATTTGAGTGAAAAGACGGCACCTGGGAGTGGTTTTTGGAATCCTGGGGGGCTGTCTTTTTGCGTGGGTATATATGGATTTTGCGGTTAGGGCATGGTATAATTGTATGCTATAAGCGAGATAAAAAGCAGAATGGAGAAAAGGAATGGTAACAGGAGCAATAAAAAATAAAGTAGATAAAATCTGGGATGATATAGCAGCAGGAGGAATTACAAATCCGATTACTGTAATTGAACAGCTTACATATTTGATGTTTATTCGATCTCTGGATGAAAAAGAGTTGGAAAATGAGGAATTTGCCAATATGATGGGAGAGTCTGGAGATTATATTTTTCCACAGACAGAGTCAGGGCAGTCTATGCGCTGGAGCAAATTTAAGGATAAAGATCCAAGAGATATTTTTGATATCGTATCTCAAAGGGTGTTTCCTGCAATAAAGAAAATGAAACATGGTAAATTGCCGGATTTTAATATGGCAGGTGACCTAGTAGAAGTGAATGAAGCAGATCAATATTCCAATAGCGAAAATACTGCATTTTCCAGATATATGGAAGATGCAATGTTCCTTATTCCGACTCCACAGGTATTGCAGAAGATCGTTACAGGATTGGAAGACTTGTATACACATGATATTGCAGACGGTGATATGCAGGGGGATTTATATGAATATATGCTTGGAAAATTAGCATCTGCAGGACGTAATGGACAATTTCGAACGCCAAGGCACATAATAGATATGATAGTTGAATTAGTTGAACCTACTCCGGATGATACTATTTGTGATCCGGCCTGCGGAACAGCTGGTTTTCTGGTAGCTTCAGCTAAATATATCAGAGAACATTACGAGGATACAATGACCAGTGACCAGTGGGATGCCTATGCCAGCACCATGTTTTCCGGATTTGATACAGACCGAACGATGTTACGAATATCTGCAATGAACCTGATGCTGCATTCGATCAGTAATCCGGATGTGGATTATAAGGACAGTGTTTCAAAACAGAATGATATCAGTTCCAAGTATACAGTATGTCTGGCAAATCCTCCCTTTAAGGGAACCATAGACGCAGAAAGCATCAATGATAATTTAAAAGCGGTTACAAATACCAAGAAGACAGAGCTGTTGTTTTTGGCGTTATTTCTCCGTTTGCTGAAAAAGGGCGGAAGATGTGCCTGTATTGTACCAGATGGCGTATTGTTTGGCAGCAGTAATGCTCATAAGTCCATAAGAAAAGAAATCATTGAAAATCATCAGCTTCAGGCAGTTATATCTATGCCTTCCGGTGTTTTCAAACCATATGCGGGAGTTTCAACAGCAGTGCTTGTATTTACAAAGACAGGAGCTGGTGGGACGGAAAATGTCTGGTTTTATGACATGAAAGCAGACGGATACAGCTTGGATGATAAGAGAAGTGAGATCCAGGATAATGACATTCCTGATATTATTGAGAGATTCCATAATCTGGAAAAAGAGGCCGGCAGGGAAAGAACAGAGCAGAGCTTTTTTGTTCCAAAACAGGAGATTGTAGATAATGATTATGATTTATCAATCAATAAATATAAGAAAGTTGAATACGTGCCGGTAAATTATCCGCCAACCCATGAAATTATGGCTGAATTGAGGAGACTGGAAAAAGAAATAGCCGAGGAAATGGCTGAGTTGGAGAAACTGCTTTTGTAGGCAGGGGAAGAGGTGCAGAATGGTTGATAAGATTCAGAAGTGCAAGGATGAAATTGTGACGCGAAAACGAATTCAATTAGGAACGTTCATTAGCGAATATTCTGTCCGTAATAAAAATGATTTGAATATTCCTGTATACAGTGTTACAAATAGCCAAGGTTTTTGCAAGGAGTATTTTGGAAAAGAGATAGCCAGTAAGGATAAGACAACGTATAAAATAGTGCCATATGGTTATTTTGCATATAATCCTTCTCGAATCAATGTTGGTTCAATTGATTGGCAGAGATGTGAGGAACAGGTAATTGTTAGTCCGCTTTATAATGTATTTTCCGTTTCGGATAGTATTGATCGTCAGTTTTTGTATTATTTTTTGAAAAGTGATATTGGCCGTCAAATAATTCAAGCAAAAGCTACTGGTAGCGTTCGAGATAATCTTAAAATTAATATGCTGAAAGAAATGACAATACCAGATATATGTTTAGAGGAGCAGAAAAGGTGTGCAAATATTTTGGATAAACTACAGAAGATTATTGAATTTCGCAAACAGCAACTTAATGAATTGAATAATCTTATCCAATCCCGATTTATAGAGATGTTTGGTTCAGGTAGATATCCAACGGTAATAGCCTCAGAAGTTTGTGATTTTATAACTAAAGGAACAACACCACCTACAGGAGAAATCACTGAAAAATATGAAATTGGAATGATTCCGTATTTGAAAGTGTATAACTTAAGTTTTACTGGAGAATTGTTGTTTGATAATATGCCGCAATATATTTCGGCTGATACCCATAATAAGCAGTTAGCACGTTCCAAAGTTTTACCTAATGACGTGCTAATGAATATTGTTGGCCCACCATTAGGAAAATTTTCTCTTGTTACTGATGAATTTTCTGAATGGAATATAAATCAAGCAATTGCAATTTTCAGAGCCAAAGACAGGGTTCTTCCAAGATACCTTATGGCAGCACTTATGCAACCGAATGTATTACGGCCTTTTTTGGAACAAGCAGTTGGTATTCGACAACTCAATCTGAGTCTTGAACAATGCAGAAATCTCGAATTTCCATTGCCTCCGATAGAAGAACAAAGAGCTTTTGTGGAGCTTTCGGAACAGACCGACAAATCGAAATATCTATTTTACTGCTTAGAATATATACGCAATAATTTCAACGCAATGCTAGAATTTTATATGGGGGGATAAATCAGAGATGGCAAATTTTGAATTTTTAAAGAACCAAAAAGAATATATATTATTTGCAAATGCTGCGATAGAAGCAGAAAAGGTTTATGCGACTTCTCCGGCCATGTCAGCTGTTGGGAGCAGAAAAGCATTGGAATTAGCTGTGAAATGGGTATATTCTGCGGACGATTCCATGCAGATGCCGTATAAGGATAATCTGCAGTCACTGATTCATGAGCCCAGCTTTCGGTTTTCGGTTGATTATCATACCTGGGGTAAGCTTCCATTTATTGTAAAATTAGGTAATCTTGCAGTACATACAGAACGCAGTGTCAGTGCCGGTGATGCCCTTATGTCGCTGCGTAGCTTATTTGAGTTTATTGAATGGGTGGATTACTGCTATGGGCTAAACTATGAAGAACGGTATTTCAGAGAGGAAGAGATTCCAAGAGAAAGAGTGATTGTTGATACCAGGAAGATAAAAGAGCAGGAGAGTCTTCTTGGGGAAAAAGATGCAGAAATAGAGAAGCTTCGCAAGAAAATTGCATCTATGTCAGAACAGTTCACTGCTTCCAAGGAACAGAATCAGCAGAGCCGAAACTTTGAACCGGAGGATATTTCTGAATTTTTAACCAGAAAGAGATTCATAGATGTTGATTTGAAGCAGTTAGGATGGAAATTTGATGGAAGTGATGCCGACGTATGGGAAGAGTATGAAGTGGATGGCATGGCAGGTGTCCTTGGTCAAAAGGGATACGTTGATTATGTGTTGTTTGGGAAAGATGGCTTGCCTTTGGCTGTGATTGAAGCAAAACGGACCAGCAAAGACCCTAATATCGGACGAAAACAGGCGATGCTGTATGCGGATTGCTTACAGAGAAAATTTGGCCGGAGACCTATGATGTTTACCACAAATGGATTTGAGACCTATTTTTGGGATGATCAGAAGAGTCCGCAGAGACGGGTGAGTGAGGTGTTTGGAAAAGAGGATCTTCAGCGTCTTATGAACCGCAGAACGGAAAGAAAGCCATTAAACGAGATTCCGATTAATGATAAAATTACAGACAGGTATTATCAAAAAGAAGCAATCCGGGCAGTATGTGGTCATATTGAGCAGGGATTCCGGAAAAATCTTCTTGTTATGGCAACTGGTACCGGAAAAACAAGAACTGCCTCCAGCCTGACGGATGTATTAAGCCGGGGCGGATATGTGACAAATGTTTTATTTCTGGCAGACAGAACTGCTTTGGTGAAACAGGCAAAGGATGATTTTAAAAACTATCTTCCTGATATGTCTCTTTGTAATTTGTGTTCAAGTAAGGATGATAAAACAGCGAGGATTGTATTTTCTACCTATCCGACCATGCTGAATGCCATTGATGAATGTAAGACAAAGGATGGGCTTCCGCTATTTACGCCCACGCATTTTGATTTAATTATTGTTGATGAAAGTCATAGGTCGATTTTTAAGAAATACAGGGCTATTTTTGAATATTTTGACGCATATTTAGTAGGGCTTACGGCGACTCCAAGGACGGATGTGGACAGAAATACATATGATTTTTATGAAATGGAAGACGGTGTTCCGACCTATGCATACGATTATGAAACGGCTGTCAATGAAGATCATGTGCTTGTTCCGTATTATAACTATGAGGTCAAGACAAAATTTCTGGAAGAGGGAATTACATATGATGATTTATCAAAAGAGGATAAGGAAAGATATGAGGATGACTTTGCTGAGGACGGATATATTCCGGACTTTATTCCTTCTGCTGAACTGAATCAGTTTGTCTTTAACGAAAATACGGTAGATATGGTACTGCAGGATTTAATGGAGCGGGGTATTAAGGTTCAGGGCGGAGATCTCATTGGAAAAACGATTATTTTTGCTCAAAATAAAAAACATGCAGAATTTATCCTGAAACGGTTTAATCAATTATATCCTCAGTATAAAGGAACATTTGCGCAGCGGGTTATCTGTGATGATGCCTATGCGCAAACCATCATAGATGATTTTAAACAGCCGGATAAGGAGCCGAGAATTGCCGTGTCGGTTGATATGATGGATACGGGTATTGATGTTCCGGAGTGTGTAAATCTTGTATTTTTTAAGAAGATCCGCTCAAAAACAAAGTTCTGGCAGATGATTGGCCGCGGCACCCGATTAGCGCCTTACTTAAATTGTGTCGATGGTATAAACGGTGAATATACCGGAAAGAAATATTTCATGATTTTTGATTATTGCGGAAATTTTGAATATTTCAGACAGAAGCCGAATGGAATGGAAGGAAATGATACAAAATCGCTTTCAGAAAATATATTTGGAAAAAAAGTGCGGCTGGCTGCTGCCATGCAGGAAAGCACATTTGCAGAGGAGTGTTACCAGGAGTGGAGAAAGGAGCTGGTAACAGAATGCAATGCCCAGGTTCTGGCCCTTAACACAGAGCTTGTATCTGTGCGGCTCAGGCGTGAATATGTAGAGAAATATCGTAAGCTGGGAAGCTTTACCTATATAAGTGAAGGGGCAAAGGGAGAGTTGATTGACCATATTGCACCATTGGTGTATATGAATGACCCGGATGAATATGCAAAGCGTTTTGATAATTTTATATATGGAATGATGATTGCATGTTTGGAAGCGATGCCGTCTTTCAAATATGCCAGAAAACAGCTATGTGAGATTGCAGCATCATTTGAAAAAAAGATAACCATTCCTCAAATTAAAGCCAAACTTTCAATTATCAGGGAAGTTAATACAGACTCCTATTGGGAAGCGAATGATATTTTGGTTTTTGAGAAAACAAGGAGAGAACTTCGTGATTTAATGAAATTCCTCGTTGATGATGCAGAACCGAAAAAACGGATTATTACAAATCTCACAGATCCTGTGATTGATACGACAGAAGGGAAACAGCTGGATCCTGCATATGATTTTGAGGATTACAAAAAGAAGGTAAACCGCTATGTAAATGAACATGGCAATTCCATTGTGATTCATAAGCTTACACATAATATCCCGCTGACCGCAGAGGATTATGAGGAGTTGGAGCGTGTGCTCACAGAAGAGCTTGGAAGTAAAGAGGATTATAAGCGGGAATATGGAGATACACCCTTTGGGCTTCTTATCAGAAAAATTGCAAAGCTTGACCACGATGCGACAATGGAGGCATTCTCTGCGTTTATCAATGATGCATCACTGAATCAGAAACAGATTGCATTTGTACGTAAGATTATAAATCACATGGAGCAGAGCGGTTATATGGAAGACATTAAGGAGCTTATGAAGCCGCCTTTTGATAAGCCGATCAGCTTTGTTAAGCTGTTTGATGCCAAAACAAGAACCGCGCTGATGAAAAAAATTATTGAAATTAAAGAAAATGCAGTTAATATTGTAGCTTAAGACAGGTTAGCGGAGAAGCTTTAGATAGAGAGGCAGATATCAAATGGCAAAAATGACAGTTTATCACGGTGGTTACACACCGATTGAAATCCCGGAGATCCGTATTGGAAAAAACACAAAGGATTTTGGAAGTGGATTTTATTATTGACTGCAGGAACGGAAAGAAACATGCATATGATATTGTAATTGGGGCAATGGCAGATGATCAGATTTATAATTATATATCTGATTATCTGGATGGGAGCATTACAAGAGAACAGTTTTGGATATTGGCAAAATTTAAGTACCCAACGCATCGTATTAACTTCTGCACAAAAGAAGCGCTGAAATGTCTCGAATACAGAGGTTTTGAGGAGGTTTTATGATGGAAAATCCAGGCAGAGAGTCGGCAAAGGATAACGATCTGTTTTTTACATGCAGCCTGATTGATTATATTGCAAGAAAAACGAAAAATACAAGAGCAGATACCGTAAATGCATTAGGGAAAAGAACCTTGCGAAAATCTATGATCTGGCGGATGTCTATCACTGTGACAATATAGAGCGTGTGAGTGATGATTTTATCAGAGAAGCAGGAATCAAAATGGGAAATTTTGACAATGTAGCAGCTTGTGGATATGCCATTCCGTCCCATTGGGATATTGGAAAGGTTTATAAAAGACTGATAAAGTCTGTGGCAGAGTGCGAGAAGATAGAAGTGGTAGACGCTCTGTTAAAGGTCTATAATTCATTTATCAGCAGTAAAATTGATGATTACAACAGCAGTATGTATTATGAAAATCCCTCGTATCTGCTGGAATGTTATCTGGAAAATAAAGTAATCTGACCGTTTGGAGATGCCGGGAAGCCCAGGCGTCTCTTTTTATTTTTTCAGACCGGGATTTTTGTCCAAAACATCAAGAAATCCATCCCTGTCCCGTAGTATACTAAACTCCGCATTTATGTGGTTCTGCACACAATCAACAGAAGGCGGTGGCAATATGTACGGTATTCTTTTAAAATTCGGCTGGAGACGGCAGATCCAGTACCGGGCCGGGATGGCTCTCAGGCTGGTGGGAGATATGCTGAGGCTCTATATCAAAGGCTGTATCTGGCTGGCGCTCCTGAAAGACGGTTTTTCGGAGACAGCAGCTTATACTCTGATCAGCCTTCTGATTCTGATCCTCACGGATACCAGGATCAGCGGAGAGCTGGCAGACCGGGTAAAAAGCGGAATGATCGCAGTGGATCTGATCCGCCCTATTTCCTTAAAATGGTATTTTTTCTTTGATCAGCTAGGGGAGAATGTACTGCGCTTTCTGGCAGAAGGGTTAGTGCTGATTCCCTTTGCTTTCTGTCTTTGGAATCTGCCTCTGCCTTCGGTTTCTTCCATGTGCTTTGGTAGTCTGGCTGTGGTTTTCGCCGTGATTTTATGCTACAGCATCCAGTATACCACCGGACTTCTGGTGTTCTGGATGAAGGACGGAACCTATACCCGGATGATTACAGACAGCCTGTTTACGCTGTTTTCCGGCCTGTCCATTCCTTTGTGGTTTTATCCTCAGTGGCTGGAGAAGTTCTGTGGTTATCTTCCTTTTCGCCTGACCGTTTATGAACCTGTCTGTATCTGGCTTGGCCGGTATACCCATGCAGAATGCATCAGGCTGCTCATTTTGGAGCTTATCTGGATTTTGGCGGTAACGGTGCTTGAAAAATGGCTTTGGAACCGGATTGGAACGGTGCTTGAGATAGAGGGAGGATGAGAAAATGGGAGTATACGGAGCGTTTCTTAAAAATGGTTTTCTGACACAGATGGCCCACAGGGGACAATATGCCATGCGGATGCTTGCAAAGATTATGGGCTGGTCTACGGGAATGATTATGGTGCTGATCCTTTTGGAACGGTTCGGACAGATCGGAGGCTGGAACCGGGAAGAAATCCTTCTTCTTTATGCCTTTGATATTTTGTCCTACTCGGTTACAGCGACCTTTTTTATGGGATCTTTTGGAAAACTGCACCGGCTGATCCGCCAGGGAGAACTGGATCTTGTGCTGACAAAGCCGGCTGACCCGATGATATATCTGGCAGCTTCCCATGTAAGCGCCGGCTATACAAGCAATTATCTTATGGGCGGAGCTGTGCTTGTGATCTGCCTGATCCGGCTGGATATTGCCCTGACGCCCGTTCATCTGTTCTGGCTGGCAGCGGATCTTTTGGGAGCATCTTTGATACAGGCGGCGGGCTTTGTATTTACAGCGGTTCCTGCCTTCTGGATTGGGGAGAGCGAGGGCTTGTATCGCCTTCTCTATAAAAATCTGACGGAATTTATCCAGTATCCGTTGTCTGTTTATCACCGGGGGATCCGGGAGCTGCTGACCTTTGTGCTCCCATATGCATTTATCAATTACTATCCCGTACAGTATTTCATTGACCGCCAGGAGGGGATCTGTCCGGGAATTCTGCGGTATCTGACACCCCTTGTAGGCTGCGGTGTGTTTTTGCTTTCCAGGCTGTTCTGGCGGCTGGGTCTGCGGGCCTACAGCGGGGCAGGCTCATAATTAAAACAGAAAGAGGGGAAAATAGAATGGCATATATTGAGGCTGAAAATCTGCAGAAAACATTTAAGGTGTATGAGCGTCCAAAAGGCGCAGGGGCAGCCCTTCGGTCGCTGATCCACAGAACCTATACAGAGAAACGGGCAGTGGATGGAATTTCATTTTCCATCCAAAAAGGGGAAATGGTGGGATATATCGGGCCAAACGGGGCAGGGAAATCCACTACGATTAAAATGCTTGGAGGGATTTTGGTTCCTGATGGAGGAAGCGTTCTGTGCGGCGACCGTGTTCCCTGGAAGGAGAGAAAGGAAAATGCCCTTCACATGGGGGTGGTTTTCGGCCAGAGATCTCAGTTAAACTGGGAGCTTCCCATGGAGGATACCTTTGAATTGTACCGAAAGATGTACCGAATCCCGGAGTCAATCTATAAACGTAATGTAGAATGCTTTACAGAGCTGCTGGGAATGGAGGAATTCTTAAGAAAACCGGTGCGAAGCCTGAGCCTGGGGCAGAAGATGCGGGCAGAGCTGGCGGCGTCTCTGCTCCATGATCCGGAAGTGCTGTTTTTAGATGAACCCACAGTAGGACTGGATGTGGTGGCGAAGGACAGGATCCGGAAATTTTTAAAGGAGCTGAACCGGGAGAAGCAGACAACTATTCTCTTGACCAGCCATGATATGATGGATATAGATGAAATCTGCAGCCGGGTGATTCTGATCGATCACGGAAAGAAGATGCTGGATGAACCGCTGGAAGACTTTTACCAGATTGGACGACAGGTCTGCAGAAAGGAAAAAGCAGGGCTGGATGAGATGGTGCGGAGCCTGTATGAAAGCCCGGAGGGCAGCTATGAATGAAGAACAGGGATTAAAAAATGTAATTGATTATATAGAAGCGCATATAAGAGAATCTCTTTCGGCAGAGGAGATCGCGTCAGCCTGCTATTATTCCAGATCCAACACAAAAGCTCTTTTTAAGAAAGTATTCCAGTATGGGATGATGGAGTATGCAGCCAGACGGAAGCTGACTCAGGCAGCAGGGGAACTCTTATCCACCTCACAAAGCGTCTGCGAGATTGCCCTGGAATATGGCTTTGCATCCCAGGAGGTATTTACAAGAGCATTTAAGAAAATGTGGCAGGAAACACCGGCCAGATTCAGAAAAAGACGCCGGTTCTGGCAGCTTTTTCCCAGACAGGATTTTTTCTGTGATGACTGCGGCGTATTCAGACGGAGATTCTGTCTGGAGGATATGAGAAAGATGCTGGAACACAGGGAGCACACCTGGATTGTGTGCTTTGATATGGAGGCGCCGGGAATCCGCTATCTGAAAACCGTATTTGGCGGAGAAGGAGGGGAGCGTTTTGTGCTGGATTGCCTGCAGAGAATAGAAGGAGAAATGAGAGAGGGAGATCATTTGTTCCGTATTGCAGGCGATAAGTTTGTGCTTCTGGCATCATCAGAGGCGTATGAGACGGTTTTGGATCAGGCAGAGCGGGTATTCCGAAGAAATGGGGAAAAAGTGCATTATCAGGGGAATGCAGTGGAGCTGGCTATGTTTGGCGGACTTATAAGGCTGGATCAGGGGGATGCCAGGTCTGAGCGGCTTTTTGAGAAACTGGATGGTGTCCTTGGAAGGCGCTGGGAACTGACAAAGCGCAGACGGGTTCAGGAGGATACGGATAAGAGAGGAAGCAGAGGAAGCTGCCGCTTTGTATATCCTGAACAGGGATTTCCTACAGGAACCGTGTATCATGGATATGAAATCTGGAAAAATGAGTTATGGGATACAGATGGAACGGATTCAGACCGTTTTTTGGGGTACGGGGCAGATATTAAAAGGGAAAGGGAGCATCTGTCATTTCCTTTAATGTGTATGAAAGAGGAAAACGACTGTTTTGAACAAAATGCTCCGCAGATTTTCTGGAAACTGGATCAGCCGGGTGGCCGAATGCTTTTTCCCAAGGGAGAAAACTGGTGCGTGTTTCAGGTCATGGGATCGGAGGGGCTGGTTGTCCGGGAGCATTTTATGGTGATCCGTGGGCTGAAAGCAGAAAAGACAGCGGATGGGTTCACGCTGTCTTTTGAAAAATTATTTTTGGAGGCCGTGCGTACAAAAAACGGCTCATGGCTTCGGCTCAATGAAGGGGAGCTGAAGGAAACGGTTCATGATCTGGGGCTTGGAGCAGAGGAATACCGTAAAATCTGCCGTACAGAAAAAGAAATACGGACCAGATTTAAAAACAGTCCCCTATTTCAGACAAAGCTCCCGTAAATATGCCTCCATTTCCTTTGGCGTCTGTACCCTGTGATCCCACAATTCTGCATCCGCTGCATTCCATGGAGAAACAAGGAGGGTTGAAGCGCCGCATGTTTTGCCGGCATACAGGTCAAAATAGCCCTGGTCACCGATAAAAAGCATTTCCTTTGGAGAGAGATTAAACTGTCTGCCCCACTGTGCAATTCTCTGGGGAAAGGTATGGGGTTTGTCTGCGTCAAAGCACAGCTCTTCAAAACAGGAGTCATCAAAGCCAAGGTAATTTAAAAGCTCAATACAGTTCGCCTCCTGGGCGTTGGAGCAGAGAACCACATGGATTCCCTGCTTTTTTAATTCCTTAAGAAGGACAGGAAGAGCCGGATTCGGTACAGGCCCCCAGGATGGATCGATCAGATCGTTCCGCACCAGCCGGAACCGCTTCCAGAAGTCTTCTCCTTCCCAGCCGATTCTGCGGGCCAGATACATACCCAGGGTCCAGCCGTCGGAAATATAGGAATAAAGCGTTCGATCCAGCCAGGGGGAGGGATCAGGCAGAAGAAGGGCTGCCGTGCCCGGTACATCAAAAAGATCTTCAGGAGTTTTTGGATGTTCTGCCTTCTGCTTGGGAACAAACTGCCCGCATCGTAAGGAATTCTGGCCGGAGAGTACCTGTTTCATCTGCTCCTGAACCGGAAAAATCCAGTCTCTGTAAGGCGTGTCATGAAAAAAATGATCAATCATCCGCAGGTATACGCATGAATCCAGATAAAGGGTTCCGTCAAGGTCAAAACAGATGAAGCGTGGTGTCATAGGGCTCCTCCTTCTTGTTACAGCCTTGTCATCCAGGTAAACGGGGTTCCATCCATATGGTTTTCTGTAATACCTAAAAGACGCAGGATCGTAGGTGCCTCATCCACCAGGTATCCGCCCTTTTGCACCTTTCCGGGGATTACATCCGGGCCGCTTAAGATAAAGGGAGGTTTGTCCCCTTTTTCCGGCAGATGGCCGTGGGTGGAAACAGAAAGCTTGTATTCGCGGATTTCATCCACAGAAGTAAAGTACTCAGTGGCATTGGCTGCCTTATCAAAGGCTGTCCGATCCCCGGCTTCTACTACAAAGTCAAATTCTCCGGTCAGATGCAGGTCTGCCGCCTGTTCTTTTGTAAAAATCTGGGAAATACTTCCGGGATACTGGTCGCGGATTTTACAAAGGGTTTCATAGACCAGTTTAGGGTCTACATCCGGCTGGCGGTAGATCTGTGCGCTGAAGGCGCACTGGGCGGCATATATCTTCCAGGAGGTCACGGTTCCGTTTTCCTCTGTCAGAAAGCCCATATCGCGCAGCACGGTATTTAAGTGGAACATCTGGTCGCAGTAGAGCTGGCCGTGATCCCCAAGGACGGCGATATTGGTATTCTCAAGGCCTCCTGTTTCATCCAGGGCGTCAAATACCCTGCCAAGCTGTTCATCTACAAAAGCAAAGGCATGATCCAGCTGTTCGCTTCGTACCCCCAGTTTGTGGCGCTGATGATCCACATAGGATAAATGCAGGAACATAAGGTCAGGCCGGTATTCTTTTATAATATCTACGGCACACTGGGCGGCAAATTCGTCCATCTGGGGCGTTTTCATCCAGCGGAGCATATGCTTGTTGCGCTCAAAAATCTCTTTGGCCTTTGGGCTGTCTGCTAAGTCAAAGTAAGGAGTGGGGTCATCCTCTTCATGGGGAGCCCAAATTTCCGCAATGTTGTAGTCTGCCCCGCAATCACCCATTACAGGCCAGGTAATGGCTGCAGTGGTCAGCCCGGCTGCTTTTGCATAGTCAATGAGAGTAGGCGTTTTGATATCCTTTCTGAACCAGTACCATTCCGGCCGGTCTTTTGACAGGGGCTGGAACTTTTCATTGTTGCAGATACCGTGGCGGTCCGGCCAGTAGCCGGTGGAAATGGTTACATGGCAGGGATAGGTAAGAGTGGGGTAGCAGCACAGGATATCCTCTGCCCAGGAGGCCTGCTTCATGATACGCCCCAGATTGGGAAGTTTTTTTAAACGTTCGATATCAGCGCTGATCAATGCATCGATGGAAATGACAAGTGTCCGGTTCATATGTCTTCCTCTCCTTTCCGTCTTTCTGTAAGTTCTGCTTCCCAGCGGTCATTCTGACCAGCTGTACTGTCATTTAAAACGGCTTCCGGGAAAACGACAGCCGCCTGAGAGATAAAATGTTCATAGGAGCGGCCACGATTCTGTCCTTCGATGGTATGCATGTCAAATACATAGTCCGGAAGGGGGAAGGGGACGCGGTCGCGGATCCGCCGCTTGGTCAGACTGGCCAGAGTGCTGGAACCCCGTTCCTTGGGACAGCTGCACAGATAGCGGACTGCATGGACAAAAAACAGAGGGTAATCCATGCTGTCTGCTCCAAGCTTTTGGCTGGCGTGGTACAGAGAAAGCACAACCGACGGTGCAGCCGGCTGTCCAAGCCCCACGTCCTCTGCGCTGATGACTAAAAGCCTCTGCCACAGATAGTCGCGAAGCTCCTCGCCGGATAGATAGAGCTCATAGGCAGCACGGGCCGCTTCCTCCGTTTTTCCCCTGCGGATGAATTTCTGCAGAGCTGAGATGATAATATCTGCCGGTTCTCCGCAGGGAGTAAGAATATGATGATAGAGAATCTCCATAAATTTGTTCCTCGTCTTTCTGACAGAAGGACGGAAAATCAATTCAGTCCTACGGTCTGTTTTAAATTGTCCAGAGCAGTCTGCGGGTCTGTACCGTTTTCTGCAACCTCCTGCATCATAGTACGCACGGCGCTGGTAACGGCACTGGAGGTAGTGGTATCGTTGGTAAAGGCCGGCTCGTAGAAATAGCGGTCATTCTGCTCTACTGCGGCGGTAAGAAAATCATGTCCATCGGCAACGTAAGCTTTATATTCTTCGCTGTCAGCCACAGACTGGCGGATGGGAAGATAGCCGGTGCCTGCGGTTACCACAGCCAGATTGGCTTCTTTGGAGGTTAAAAACTTGATCAGCTCATAGGAAGCATAGGCTTTTTCGGGATTTCCGGACTGGTTTAAGGCCGTGATGACATGACCGGCGCTTAAGTTGGCTGCCGTATCATCGCTTACCTGTGGGATGGGAGCGGTTGACCACTTAAGTTCCGGATTTTTGGCAGGAATATAGCTGGCTTCTACGCTGTCTCCTACATACATGGGGATCTGTTCGTTTGCAAAGGGCCCGGAGAAAAACATATCCTCACCCGCAGTCCTCCAGATACCGGATCCTACATTTTCCTTCCAGAGGTTTAATACCTTTAAAGCCGTTTCAGAATCCTCTTCTGCAAAGTAAATATTTCCTTCCGGATCTGTATACCGTCCGCCGTACTGCTTTACAAGGGTCATAAAGCTTCCGGCCAGATTGTCCCAGCCAAAGGCAGGAGCACCGGTGATCTCATGGATTTTTTTGCTGGTTTCGATCAGCTCGTCCCAGGTGGCGGGAACCGTTAAGCCGTTTTCCTCAAAAAAGGCGGTGTTGTAATAAAGCACTTCTGAGTAGGAGTGGATGGGAAGAGAATACGTTCCTTCCTTGGCATAGGTGGTTCCGCCGTTTCTCAAACCTTCAAATATATCTTCGTAGTCAGGCATTCCCACAGTTTCATCCTGGATGTAGGGGGTAAGATCTACGACTAGGTCGGTCTGAAGATAATCGGCCACATAGGGGCGCAGAGCCAGAGTTACATCCGGGGCAGTTTCTGCCTTAATGGCAGCGATTACATTGGAATATAAGTCGGAGCTGCTTCCGTTAAAGGTAGCGGTTACAGTGATCTGCTTTTCCTTTCCGACGGTATCATTAAACTGGGCGATCAGCTTATCTAAAACCTCTGCATGGACAGGATTGGAAATAGAATGCCAGAACTGAAGCTCTACAGGCTTGGTGATTTTTGTGACAATCCCATCAGATGTCTGGGAAGGCGCGGACTCAGAGCCGCAGGCAGCAAGAGACAGTGCAGCGGTTCCTGCTAAAAGAAGACAGGTCATGTTTTTCATTTGTTTTCCTCCTTGGTTGGTTGACTTGAAATAAATATTATCCTTTGATTCCTCCGCGGGATACTCCCTCAATGATCTGTTTGCGGAAGATCAGATAAAAAATCAGCATAGGCAAAAGGACAATGGTGGAACCGGCCATCTGCAGGTTGATCTGGGAGCTGACGGCATCTTTAAAATGTAAAAGACCGATTGCCATGACGCGGTGGGCGTCATCTTTGGATACCATCAGAGGCCAGATAAAGGAATTCCACTGGCTGATAAAGGTCAGGATGCCGATGGTGGCAATGGCATTTTTGTTAATAGGCATCATAATGCGCCACAGATAGCGCCAGTCCGTACAGCCGTCGATTTTGGCGGCCTTATAAAGCACAGAAGGGGTTTGAAGAAAGTATTCCCGCATCATGTAGATATAGAATCCGCTGGCAATGGTCGGTATGATGATACCCTGGAAGGTATTGACCCAGTGGAGCTTGGAAACGGTGATAAAATTCTGGATGATCAAAAGCTCTGCCGGTATCATCATGGTGGCAAGACAGCAGAAGAAGAGGCCGGATTTTCCGGGAAACTCAAAAACCGTAAAGGCATAGGCGGCTAATACGGTGATGACCAGAGTAAGGAGCGTCCCCAGCCCGGCTACCAGGATGGAGTTAAAAAGGTACCGTCCAAAAGGCGCCATGGTGAAAGCTTCCGCATAATTTGCAAAGATAGCCTTTGCAGGAAAGAGCGTAGGCGGAATGGCAGTGGCTTCCGGAAGCGTCTTTAAGGAGGTGGCTAACATCCAGATAAAAGGAAACATCATAACCAGTGCTCCGGCTGTTAAAAGGATCCAGACGGCTGCTTTTTTCAGTTTTTCTGTCATGAGGCGTCTCCTTTCTTATACATAGTGAACGAATTTTTTCGATACCCATTTCTGCAGGGCAGTCAGCGCCAGTATAATGATGAAAAAGATAATAGCGGCGGCTGATGCGTAGTGCACCTGAGAACGGTTGAAAAACATATCATAGATATAGTAAACAATGGTAATGGCACTGTTTCCGGGGCCGGCCCCGTTTCCTCCGAACATGGAGTAAACTTCATTGTAGGTCTTAAAGGCGTGAATAACCGATACAATGGTTACCATCCAGAAGGTAGAGGATAAAAGAGGCATGGTGATTCGGAAAAACACACGGGAAGGCGGAGTTTCGTCCATGCGTGCCGCCTGATAATACTGAGGATCGATCTTTTGAAGTCCTGCCAGAAACAGAACGATCTTAAAGGCCATTCCGTTCCAGATCGTAAAGATCGTGACGGAAATGGTAGTCAGATTGGGATCTGTAAGCCATTTCTGAGGCGGGAGGCCAAAAAAGCTTAAAACATGGTTGATGTAGCCATAGTCTGAGTGGAACAGCCACCGGAACACCAGGCCGATGGCAATGGTGGAGGTTACATAGGGAAGGAAGTAGATCGTCTGAAACAGCCCTTTTCCTTTGCCCAGAGAGTTGATAAACAGGGCGCTTCCCAGCGACAGGACGATCGTAATAGGAACGCCGATAAAGGTGATGATCAGTGTGTTGCGTACCGCAGACCGAAAGGCTGGATCCTTTAACACATAGCGAAAAGAAGCAAGACCAAAGCCTTTTCCTACATCGGTCAGATAGACATAGCTTTCATAAAAGCCCATCCGCAGGGTCATTATAATAGGGAAAAATACAAATACAGCTAAAATAAGAGCTGCAGGAAGCAGATAAAAGTAAGCCTTCAGGCTGTATTCTGTATTTCCCAGCGGATTTTCAGGACGGGGCTTTCTGCAAAAACCTTTAACTTTCATAGGCTACCTCTGCATCGATCCGAGTTTCGTTTGCTTCATTAAACAGGTACAAAAGATCCTTGCGCTTTAAAGAGAGTTCGACCGTATCGCCGGTGCGGACCCGGTCTGTAATGCTTAAGAGCGCCTTGCCTTTTGCGCCTGCCAGGGTAAAACCGGCCAGTACATCACGGCCTCTCTGTTCCAAGGTTTCAATTGTTACCCGTATTCCCGGTCCGGGCTCCCAGGCTTCCGGACGGATTCCTGTAAGTACGGTTCCGCTGGCGGTTGTGCGGATGGGAAGTGCATAGCTTTCTGAGAGGATCAGGCGTCCGTCTTTTATGGGAAAATGGAAAAAGTCAATGGGAGGATTTCCCATAAAGGATGCCACGAAACGGTTTACAGGCTGTAAGTACATATCAATGGGAGCACACTGCTGCTGGATGACGCCCTTTTTCATCAGTACGATCTCGTCGGTGATGCTCATGGCTTCCTCCTGGTCATGGGTAACGAAAATAGTGGTAACTCCCGTTTCCAGCTGGATGCGGCGGATTTCCTCCCGCATTTCCAGTCTGAGGCGCGCGTCCAGATTGGAGAGAGGCTCATCTAAAAGAAGGATGTCCGGTTCTTTAATTAAAGCCCGTGCGATGGCAACCCTCTGCTGCTGGCCTCCTGAGAGCTGTCCCGGCTTTCTGGACAAAAGCTCCTCTACCTGCACCAGCTTTGCCATCTGCTGCGTTTTTTGCTGGATGAGCTCTCTGTTTTCCTTGCGGTTTACCAGAGGAAAGGCGATATTCTGCGCAACTGTCACTGTCTCTTATACACATCTGACGCTGCCGACGAACTCTAGGGTGTAGATC
>ENA-OYVP01000705-OYVP01000705.1-human-gut-metagenome-genome-assembly--contig:-NODE-705-length-20101-cov-4.804849_pt1 | contig 20101 bp, 9 predicted proteins | sample MGYA00244160_ERZ653377 | MGnify/ENA primary metagenome ERZ653377 (study PRJEB26926, sample SAMN06165160) | human gut metagenome | biome: ENVO:00009003; feature: ENVO:2100002; material: ENVO:00002003...
CACCCTAGAGTTCGTCGGCAGCGGCAGATGTGTATAAGAGACAGGTAGTCAATCGCCGCCGTGGCGGAGCCGCCCGTGGCGAGCATGGGATCGACCACCAAGCACGTACGCTGCTCGGCGTCGGCGGGAAGCTTAGCGTAGTACTCGTGCGGCTCGTGCGTCACTTCGTCGCGGTACATGCCCACATGACCAACGCGGGCAGCGGGGATGAGCTCAAGTAGGCCGTCCACCATGCCCAATCCGGCACGCAGGATCGGAACAATGGCAACCTTGCGCCCAGCGATCTGCTTGCCCGTGGTGGCGCAAATCGGCGTCTTTACGGGAGCATCTTCGAGCGGGAAATCTCTCGTGGCCTCATAGCCCTCAAACAGGGCGAGCTCCTTAACGAGCTCGCGGAACTGTTTCGAACCGGTGCGCTCGTCGCGCATGATTGTCAGCTTGTGCTGGACGAGCGGATGGTCAACCAGCGTGACGCGGCTGCTGTCAAATGATACGGACATATCGTCCTCCCTACTATCTAGTCAAGCGCCATGACCTTGGCCACGCGGGCCTCATGACGACCGCCTTCGAATTCCGTCTCGAGGAACGTCTTGACAATCTCCTTGTTGACCTCGACATCGACGAAACGGCCCGACAGGCACACAACGTTGCCGTTGTTGTGCTGGCGGAACAGCTCGGCGAATGGAACCGACGTGATGGACGAGGCGCGAACGCCGGCTACTTTATCGGCGGCAAGCGCCATGCCGATGCCGGTGCCACACACCAGCACGCCGCGATCCGCCTCGCCGGCCGAGACCGCCTGCGCGACCTTCACGGCATAGTCGGGATAATCAACGGAAGCATCGGAGTCGGGGCCCATATCGGCGAGCTCGCAACCCAGCTCCTCGGTCAAGTAGCTCGCCAGGGCTTCTTTTTGTTCAAATCCACCATGATCGGAGGCAATGGCGACACGCATCGTGCACGTCCTTTCAACTGTTGAATGCAACGGTTTCACTCTAGCAGGTTCGAAGGGCGCGTGCGTCCTTAACGTGAACGGGCACGCGCGACCGCATCGTGCCATCCGGAAAGGTTGCGCGCCACGACCTCTTCTGACGCGAATGGGTCGAACCTCTTGCCGGGCACGCGATTTTGCTCCAATTCGTCGAGGTCTTCCCAATATCCCACCGCAAGGCCGGCGAGATATGCCGCACCGAGCGCCGTGGTCTCGACGTTCTCCGTTTGCACCACGGGTATGCCCAGAAGGTCGGCCTGGAATTGCATGATAAAGTCGTTGCGCGAAGCTCCCCCGTCCACCGAAAGTGTCTCTATCTTCACGCCCGCATCGCGCTCCATGGAGCGCAGTACGTCAAAGCTCTGGTACGCCATCGACTCGCACGCGGCACGCACGAGCGTGGCGCGGTCGCTCGCGCCCGTCAAACCGCAAATTAGGCCGCGGGCATCAGGATCCCACCATGGAGCTCCCAAGCCGCTGAATGCCGGAACCAGATAACAACCGCCGTTGTCGTCAAGATGACGGCACAGGTCGGACGCCTCCTTGGTGCTGGAAATCAAGCCGAGTTTATCGCGCAGCCATTGCACCGTCGTGCCAGCGTGGAAGATGGACCCTTCGAGGGCGTAGGAGATCTTGCCGTCATGGGCGATGCCGATGGTCGAGACCAAACCATGTTCGGAGGCAACGCACGCCTCGCCGGTGTTCATGAGCATGAAACATCCGGTGCCGTAGGTGTTCTTGGTGCAACCGGGCTCAAAACAGCAATGGCCGAACAGCGACGCCTGTTGGTCACCCGCCACGCCCGTGATCGATGGCCCGTAGGTCATAATCTCGTTCGATACGCTCCCGTAACCATCTGAACTCCAGCGCACCTCGGGAAGCATAGAGCGCGGAACGTCCAGCATCTTGAGGAGTTCATCGTCCCATTCGAGCGTGTGGATGTTGAACAGCATGGTGCGACTGGCGTTGGTGTAGTCGGTGGCGTGAACCGCGCCTCCCGTGAGGTTGTAGATGAGCCACGTGTCGATGGTTCCGAACATCAGCTCTCCCGCATCGGCAGCGGCGCGGGCGCCATCGACGTTGTCGAGGATCCACTTGATCTTGGTACCCGAGAAGTACGGATCGGGCATGAGTCCCGTCTTGCTCCGAATGGTGTCCGACATACCCTCGGCGATGAGGGCGTCGGTGATGCCGGCGGTACGGCGGCATTGCCACACGATGGCGTTGTGGATGGGTTGACCAGAGTCGCGATCCCACACCACCGTGGTCTCCCGCTGGTTGGTAATACCGATTGCCGCGATGCGATCCGAGTGGATGCCGCTTTTGAACTGCACCTCCATCATGACGGCAATCTGAGAGGCGAGGATCTCCATAGGGTCTTGCTCGACCCATCCAGAGCGCGGATACATGGTCTTGATGTGGCGCGACGCCTGGGCAACCACGCAGTCGTACTCGTCGACGATGATTGCGCGCACCGATGTGGTCCCCGAGTCGAGCGCCATGATGTAACGGCCGCCCAAGGGCGTATACGTGCGGTCAATCTTCCCGAGGTCTTTGAGCGAGAGCGCCATTGGATGGCCTTTCTATGAGAGTGCCCGGCGCCCCTGATTGGAGCACCGGGCACAATACATGCCATTAGCATTGTTTCACGGGCACGGAGTCACCACCATGGCGCCTGCGGCCCATCCGATAGACGGGGCAATCAGTCGGTCAATGCACACATTTGGTGGGTGAAAGGCGTGGGCCTACTTCCCTCCTCTGCGGCGAACAACCACGACGACGCCGGCAATGACCACGATGGCGCCAAGGGCTCCCAGCGCGATGACGGGGATCAGTGAGGAATCGCCCGTAGCCGGCAGGCCGCCATTCGGCTTGGTCTGGGGAGAACCGGTGCTGGTACCGTCACCAGTGCCGTTGCCGTTGTTGTTGCCACCGTTATCACCGTTGCCGGAATCGCCCTTGAGCTTCAGCCCATCACGAGCGGCCTTGAGTGCATTCACCAGCTGCTCAGCCTCGGCCTGGGAAAGGTTGTTGCCCTTCTCGAGCCCAGCCTTGGCCGCGGCGAGTGCCTCGCCATATGCCTGCCAGGTCTCATCCGTGTACGGCGAACCATCCGTGATCGCTCCGTCCACAAGCTCGGAGAGCTCCGTGCCCGTGTACTTGAGGACCGGGCTGTTCAGCGCGGTCTCGATAGCGGCCTTGAGGTCCTCAACTTGGTCGGCAGTCAAGCTCTCGGGGTGCGCAATCGCATCCTTCGCCTGCTCGACGGCGGCATTCAGCGCATTGATGGAGTCGGTGGTCCAGGCGCTCGTGTCCTGCTGGCCCGCGGCATCGACCGTCTCCTGTAGCTCGGCGATGAGGTCGGAATCCACGCCGGAAAGCGCACCCAGCAGGTAGATCTCGGAAATCTGGGGCGTCGTGCCCTCAGCCCACTCGAACACGAGGTCCTTCACCGCGGTGTACTCCGCGAGCGCGCGACCGTTGTTCTTGAGCTTTCCGAAGCTGAACTCCTTGAGCACCTTGTTGTCGACACCCAGCTCGACCGTCGTGGTCGTGCTGTACGTATCGTCGGTGTAGAGGACCGCCTTCACCGTCACATTGCTCGGCTTGCCATGGGAGACGATGCGGACGCCTTGGAGCGGCGTGCCATCGGCCTTGAGCGGAGCGGACACATGGTACGTGAGCGAACCGGCCTCGGATCCTTGCGGTGTCCATGCGGTAAGCAGGTTCTTGTCGATGAGGTTCTGCGGGGTCTTGCCCTGCTGCTCCATCACTGTGGACTCAAAGTCGCCACCGGCATAGGTGGAAACGTATGCCCCCTTGTTGATGCGCAGCTCACCGATCTCGACCCAGCGATTCGGATAGGCCCCGGTAAAGCGGATGCGCAGGTAACGACCGCTCAGGTCGAGGTCCTTCGCTTCGATGAACATGTTTCCGGGGGTCTCGCTGGAGTGCGTGAGCCAGCCGGCTTCCTTGGCCGTCGACTGTGTTCCGGGGTCGGCGATCTTTCCATCGCTGTTGATGTCGAGGACGAGCTTCCAATCCGCGTCCGCGGCGTCGGGCGCATCGGCGACCTCAACGACCGCATTGCGGATGAAATCGAGGCTGGCCTCGGGCACGAAGTACTCGAACGAGTTAATCGTACGGGTCTGACCCAAATCGAACACGACGGTGCTGCCCTTGGCAGGAGCGCCGGAGGACTTGGTGGCCGTGGTCACATCGCCGTCGAAGATCTTGGAGGCATCCAGCGTTTGATTGCCGGGAAGATCGCTCTTTACCAACGTGGGGGTGAGGGAGTTGAGATAGGAACCCTCAAGACCCTTGATGGTCACGGTCGCATTGTCGCCCGTGGCGCGGAAGCCCACATAGCGGGCGCGCTCCACGTTGGAGCCCTCGACAGGAATCCACTCAAGACCGTTCTGGGAATACACAGCCTCGGCGCTGGAGAGCGTCTGCTGGTCCAGGTTGGCAACCTTGATGTCGCGGCGGATGGAACCGAGGTCGAGCGCGAACACATCGCCCTTCGTGGGGAGGGTCACCGCGCCGTCGGTCGTCTTGAACGTGCCGTCACCCACACGAGCGGTGAGCTGGACATCTGCAAGGTCGAACGAGGCGTAGAAGTTGTCCTTGGTGTAGGAGAACTTTTCGAACGCCTGGAGCTCAAAGAGCTGGAACCAATTCGCCGTAGCCGCGGTGGCAACGACCTTGATGCCGGTGGCCTCAACGCGGTTGAAGGTGGCTGTCTGGTCGGCCGCGCTGCCGAGCGTGGCGATCTCGGTCCAATTGCCGCCCTGCTTGGGCTGCTCATCAGTGGTGTAGTAAAGCTTGGAGGACGTGAAGCAATCCTTGGTGCCCTGGAGCATGCGGACCGAGTCGATGAACCTGCGCTCGCCGAAGTTCAGCATCACCCAGTCATTTACAGCCGTGGCGCGGCTGCTCCAGAACTGCGTCGAATCATTACCGTCGATGGCACGATCGATGCTATTTGTGGAATACACGGGCATGTTGGTGGAAATGGCCTGCGTAGCCGCGGACATGCCACAGGTCGCGTGCAGTTCGGCCACGCGCCACCAGATCTTCTTGTCCTTGTTGTTGACGACCTTGATGGCCTTGGCCTCAACCGGGGCACTCAACTTGACGATCTGATTCGTCTCGCTCGTGATGGCACCGGCCGGCTGCCAGGTACCATTGGTGTCCTGATAGTACGCCGCGCCCTCGTCGATGACATCGCCCGCCTGGCTCGCGCCCTGCTGGAACACGATGGCATCGATGGTCTTGGGCGTATCGAACGTAACGATGACGGCCGCGTCCTTGACGGTACTGTCGTCTTTGTCCGGCTCGGCGGCCTTGTGTGTGAGCCACGCCTCGGTGTCCTTGCCGTCGGAGGCGTTCTGCAACGGCTTGGACGTGTCCGCCGTTTCCTGGTTGGCGAGCGTCACCGTGCCGGTGAACGTGCCGCTCGTCTCGATCTTCTGGTTCACCATGATCTCATTGATGGTGGGCCAAGAATCGAGCTTGTTGTCACGAACGGCAACCAGGCGTACGCCGTCGACCTGCTTGAGGCCAAGATCGGTCACCGTGACGGTGCTCGTGGTGTATTCCTGAGCATTCGGTACGTCTTGCCATGCGCCATCCTTGAGATACTGGACCTTGCTGCAGTCGAAGAAGTTCTTGCCGGTGCCCTGAACAAACGTCACGGTATCGAGGTCGAACGGCTTGGTCTGCGTCATGCCAAAGTAATCGTCCTTGGATACCTTGTTCGGAGAACGATACTCGGCACCCGTGGCGGGATCACCGTCAAAGACGGCATCTTTGCTGCCCTCGGGCGTGTCGGTTCTGTTGGTCACCAGCTTGGTTACCACCGCGTCCGGGTCGGCGGCGAGCGTCGCCTTCTCGGCCACATAATCATTCAGTGCGTTGACCGTGGGCGTGATGTACGCCTTGCCCACACGAGCCTTCTCGTAGTGGTCGATGTACCACAGCTGATTGTTGTTCGCAGCTTCAAGCGCTGAGGTGCCCTCGGCGAACAGCGTGATGAGCTCGTTGGCGCTACCGCCGATGGAAGCCTTGACGGCATTCAGCTCGGTGATGGCGGCACGGGTGATGCCGTCGAATGTGTCGATCCAAGGCATCATCTGCTCCAGCATCGCCGAAGTGCCCGCCTGCTCGCGGAACGTCTTGGCATCCTTTTGGATCTCCTCGAAGACGGCGATCATCTTGTCGCAATCCTCGACAGTCACCGTGTCGGCGGTGAGCTTGGCAACGAAGTCGTTGAGCTCGTCCTTGATATCCGCGGACTCGCCGTTCTCCCACGTGGCGCCACCACCGTACATGCGCTTCATATGCACAGAGAGGTCATGCAGCGCGTTAGATCCCTCGGTGGGAATCGGCGAATTGTGATCGATGTAGCTAAAGGAATTCTCCCAGGTATCATCGGCATGGGCCTCGGACTCCCAGAGGTTCCAGGTGAAGTCCGCGTTCATGAAAATGCCCTGCTTGGAAGGCTCGGACTGCTGCATGGGGTTGATGACAACGCCCTTGACCTGGCCCGGCTTAAGGTCGGAACCCAGGAAGTTGTTGTGGCCACCCATATGCAGGGCGTCCTTGTCGTTATCGGAGCAGGGCCAGTTGATCCACATGAAGGGAGCCACGCCGGAGTTCTTCTGGAACGTCGAGGCGAAGCTGTTGTCGATCTTGCCCCACACACGTCCACCGGTATTGATGACCTGGACGTTCTCGGGAAGCTGCCTGTACCAATCCTCACCATTACCCATGTAGTTCACCGGGCAGAAGATGAGCGTGTCCTTAAGGCCGGGATACTTGACCGCACCGTCCGCATTCTTGGCCTTCTGCTGCTCATGCAGCCAGTCGGTCATCTCTTTGCAGAGCTTGATGTACAGATCCTTGCCCTGGTTACCCGCATCGTCCGCCAGGATCGCGATCTGGCGAACCCCGTGATCCATGACCTGGGTGAACTTTTGCTTGAGGACCTTCACGGACTCGTCGTAGTTCGCAGGCGTGATCGGGTTGCTCATGAACGGATGCAGCGCGAAGACAAAGCGACACTTGGACTCGTTGCCCGCCTTGGCAAGGGGCTCGATCTTGTCGCGCAGCTCGTCTTCGGTGTATAGTTCGCGCCACTTGGCGTTGTGTTTGGGATCATCCTTGGGCGCGTAGAAGTAGGCATTGAGCTTATAGTAGCCACCCCACTCCATCAGGCTCACGCGATCCTCGGTGCTCCACGGGTTTCCGTAGTAGCCCTCGATAAAGCCGCGCGTGGTCACGTCCGCGTAATCCGAGGCAGTAAAGGCGCGAAGCGTCTTGCCTTCTACCTGCTGGAGGATTTGATACAGCGTCGTAAGGCCGTAGTATGCGGCGTCCGTATCCTTGCCCAGCACGATGATCTGGTTGGAACCCGTGCTGCTTGCCGGCAGCGATGCCAGCATGTAGCTATCGGTCTTGTCGAACAGACCGTCCGTATAGGAGAGCTTACCCTCCTTTACGAGCTTCTCGACATGACTGTCGACCGCGCCCTTGGAGCCCTTAATACCCACAAGCAGCGACGTTTCACTGCCGCCTGTGGGAACCGAAGCGCCCTGAGCGGCCTTGAGCCCTTTGAGGTCGAGCGCCTCGTTCATGCGCGTTACGGTGTCCGCATCGATACCACCCTCGACAACCGTGGTGATGGTGTCGCTGAGTGGAACCTCGCCGTTTGCATATGTCACCGTGTGCGGCGTCGGGTAGATCTGGTAATCCCCTTCAGCCGCATGGGCGATTGCGGGCGATACGCTCAGGCCCACGACTGCACACGCGCAGGCGATAGCCTTCGCAATCTTCCATCGTATTCCTCTCGCCATCCATTTCCCCATCTCGTTCAACGGGCACTCCGCTCGCTCGAGACAGAGCCATCCCTTTGTACATAACGCATCAATCTTCCCGTAGGAGGCTGCCCCTCCCCGTTCGCGATTTGGCGAGCGGCACCTTATCGAACGTTGAACGGTTCAGCCTATCTCTTTTATGTGGATTATTGTTTCCGCTGGTATTTACTATTGAGTACCAACCTAGTGGGATAATCCACGTTTACCCGCGAGGGGGTTCGTCGCGCCGCTTGACGCCGGCAATCGCCGCTGCCAACCCAAGACCACCGAGGACGACAATCGACAGCATCGATGCATCGCCGGTTCCCGGCAGCGTCGTGCCCGGCTTGTTCGCGCCGGAGTCACCCGTGCCAGAACCGGTATTGCCACCACCGGGGCTCACCGGCGGGTTGGGATCCGTATCGGGATCGATCGGGGGCACGGGATCGGGATCGGGGCCGTGATCGGGCTGGGAGGCCTTGTTCACCGTGACAGACAGAACGGCGTCGCGCTCGCCATAGGTGACCTTGATGTCGACCGTGCCCTCCTCATCGAAGGCGGTCCCGAGCGCGGGATCAAAGGTGAAGTCGGCCTTGGTGTCCTCGCCGTATGCGACGTGTTCAATGTCACCGTTGCTGTAAGAAAGCTCAAGCTCCATGCCGGCCGGGTCGAACGCCTCACCCACGGTGTAGATACGCTTGGCGGGCTGCGTCTCCACCGCAATGCCCGTAAGCGTACGGCCGTTGAGTTCGATGGTGAAGTCATGCTCAATTGTGCCGGAGTAGTCACCAATGCCCTCGATAAGCACCTTGGCGGTGCCAACAGCAGTGTTGTTTTGGAACGTGAGTAGGTAGTCCACACCATAGACGAGCACCCGCTCGCCATCGACGATACGCTCATCAAACTGGTCGGCGAGCACCGGATGATCCGCGTCAACGCGATTGACCTTAACGACGCTCGGAAGGTCGGTCTGCAGCGTGTTGAGATCAACCGTCTCGGCGGTCTTGCGCAGACGAATCTCAGCGGCGGACATGAAGGTCGTGCTTTTATCGGCTTTGTCGGTCAGGGACTTCTCGGCCTTGAAGCGGAACTGGCTGGCCGTTACCGGTTCGTCGAACTGGGCGATCTGCCACGAGCGATCGTTCGTATCCCACGTTCCCTCGGCGCACTTAACCCACTCTTCATCAGCACCGTTGCGATACCAGATGGAGTACTCCTCGATGAGACCATTGGGTCCCTGCTGACGGGGCAGATACCTCAGGGCTTCAATACTCGTCGGCTCCTCGAGCGTCATGTCAACATAGAGCTCATCTTGCGGAGTGCCGCTCCACAAAGAATGGTAGATGGAGTCGTGATCGCCATCAAAGGCGAACTTGACCGGGCCTTCCTTGCCGCTTTGCCCCTGCTCGTTCGATGCCGCGGGCGTCATATCCCCAACGGGGTAGTCGCGCGCATCATCATCGGCCCCAAGGTCCGGCGAGACCGTGTCGGAGCCAAGGTTGATGACAAACTCACCGGTCTTGGCGTGGTCCTCGGACTCGAGCAGGATCTTGATTTGGTTCTCATAGGCGGGAAGGATGGTGACCGCGGCATTGTCTTTGCCAGCAGCGGCGACTTCGGCCACAATGGCGCGCGTGTCATAGCTGCCCGAGGCAAGAGCACTCGCCGACAGATCTTTACCATTCACGTTGAGGCTCTTGAGCGCAGCTTCGGCTCCCACCGGGTAGGAAGTGGTCGCCTTGATAAGTTCGACCTCGGTAATCATAGTGCAGGGCTTGTTGCTGCCCGTGTCGGTTGCGGTCGAGTTCACAATGTTCATGCGAACGAACACGGCCGTGACCGGTTCAAAGTCATAGGTGTAGAGCCTGACATTGGTGCTTGCGTCGGTCTCGGCAATCGTCTCGCGAGCCTCGACCTTCTTCCACGATCCCTCGCTACCGTCCTCGGACACCTCGAACGTGACGGTATTCGCATCGGGATACCTGCCGGAGCCCCCATCCCTGCCAAAGTACACCTTGATCTGACCGAGCGGCTGCTGAGTTGCATAGTTAAAGGTCAGCTTCGATTCCCGGTGACCGTCCTGAGCCCACTGCCAATTCGACCAGCAGCTCTGGTTCCTGCCACCGCCCGTGTTGGCGTCCATGGTGGTCGACCCGTTGCGAATCGCCTCAAGGGTGTCGGACGTCTTATCCTCGGGAATATCCTGGGTGAGCGTCATCGCGTCGGGGGCGATGTTGGTGCCCAGGGTGATGTTGCCCTTCTGAACGCGGACGGTCGCAGTGACCGGCATGTCCTTGCCGAACACGCTCGCGTGACCTTCGATTACGACCTCACCGGGCTCTGCGAAACGCCCAGCCTCCGGCTCATCCCATGTGACAGGGAAGCTTGCGTTCATGATCGTACCGTCGGGCATGATGGCCGGACGGGAGGCAGGAAGCACGGGCTCGCCCTTAACCGGAATGGTGGTCGAGTAATTGCGCAGTGCAACGACCTCGTCGACGATCGTGACGATGGCGCTGATCTCGGTGTTGGCAACGGTGCCCTTAACGGTGAACGAACCAGGCTGAGTAAGCTTCTCCTCGTCGATCGCGTTCCAGCTGACCTCTTCCTGCGAACTTGAGCCATCCGTGTAACGAACCTCGACCTGGGAGGGAAGCGTAACGGACGCACCCATCTTCACATAGTGGTACCGGGAATAGACCAGGGCATCGACTTGCTTCTGCTCGGACGGCTGGTCGGCAACCTTTTCAACCGGAATCTCGACCGTTGCAGGCGTGAGACCATCGGCGCTCACCGTCACCGTAACCGTGCCCGCATTCTTTGCAGCGCGCACGATGCCGACGAGCTGACCGGCATGGGCAGCGCGATTGTCGTCGCGGAACGACTGGTGATCAGCCTGGACTCCGTTGTCAATGCCGGCGAGCACGCCCGCACCCTCAACCGTGAAGGTAACCTTGTTCTTGGCCGTGGGAACGATGACGCCATTCTCATCCTCAACGTTCACGGTGAGATACGCGAGGTCGGTGCCGTTGGCCTTCATGGCGGTACGGTCCACGTCAACCGTCAATTTGGCAGCCGCGCCGGCCGTCTTCACGCTCTTGCGCCCGGCCCAATTCTCGGTGGAAACCTCCTGACCCTCGTCGTTGTACGCCTTAGCGGAAATGGTGCCATCGGCATAGGGAACGTTCCAGGTGAGGTAGAGGTCCTCATGAGTCGGGGTCTCGGTGCCGTCCTCGCCCTTATAGACGCGGTAGGTGTACTTTCCACCCTCGGACGTGACCTTGCTCAGTTTCTTCTTACCAAGGCTGCGCGCCTCACCACCATCCGCCGGCGTGAAGAACAGCTCGACTTCGGCCGCATCGGTGTAGACGACGACCTCGACCTGCTTGTCATTGCCCGTCGTCATGACCGCGTTCTCATTCCACGCGGGCAGGATGTGGAGGGTGTTGACGTTGTCGTTCCACTGGCTCTGATAGAAGTAATACGAATCTTTGGGCAGGCCGGCGGTATCGATGATGCCAAAGTAGGAGCTCTTCGGCGAGGGCCATGCGCCCTGCGCGCCGGGGACGGTGCCGTTTGAGGGCGTGGGTTCTCCCAGATAATCAAAACCGGTCCACACATATTCGCCAGCCATAAAGTCGTTGGTGATGATGTCGAACCACGCCTTGGAGGCGGTGTGACCCCACGACACCGCGGACTTGTCGTACGACGTCAGCAACTTGTCGGCGTTGAGCCTGTTGCTGTCCTTGGTGGTGTACACGCCACGGCTGTTGGTGGCAGAAGCGGTCTCGGATCCGTAGAGCTTCCACGTGGGGTGCTTTTGGTGAACATCCTTGTACCGGTTACCGTCCATATAGTTGAAGCCCACGATGCCGCCAGCATCGGCGATGCCGGCCGGGTTGAGCTCGGTCGCCTGCTCGCCGCCTTTGAACTTGTTATCGCCCGTGGTGATGGGACGTGTGGTGTCAACTGCCTGCGCCCACGTAATGAGGTTCTTCTGCACCTGCTGAAAATTCGCAATGCCGCCCGTTCCCTCGGTCATCTCGTTGCCAAGGGACCACATGATGACGGACGGGGCGTTGATATCGCGCTTCATGGATTGCTCGAGATCAAACTGGGCCCACGTTTTTGAGGCCTCGCCGTCGATGAGCTCGCTTTCGCCCATCGCCTGATTGAAGAAGCGGGAATAGTCGTTGCGGTTATCGTTCTTCGCGGAAGTCCAGCCGTCGAACATCTCGAGGACCAGCAGCATGCCCTGCTCATTGCAGATCTCGGTGAGCTCGCGAGAATGCGGGTTATGGGTGGCGCGGATGGAGTTGCACCCCATGTTCTTGAGGAGTTTGACCTGGCGCTCGAGGGCGTCGTGTGTGTCCACGGAGCCGAGTGAGCCCTGGTCATGGTGCATGCAAACGCCCTTGAGCTTCATGCCCTCACCATTGAGGGAAAACCCCGTATTGGCGTCGAAGTTGAAGAAACGGTACCCGAAGTCAACGTCATACGAGTCGACGACACGATCTTCCTGCTTGATCTCGGTGCGAACGGTATACAGGTTAGGATTATCCAGGGTCCAGAGCTCGGGGGCAGCCGTGGTGATGGCATCCTGCTCGACCGTTGCGCTTGCGCCCGCAGCGATGTTGGTGGCAGCGCTCTCAACGCGGGCAATTGCCTGCTCAGGAGTGCCACCACGGGGGATCACCGTCTGCACGACCTTGACGGAGGCGTCTTTGTTCCCCTTGTTGGTGACGACGGTCTTGAGATGAGTCTTCACCTGGGTTTTGTTGGAGTCGGAAAGCTCTGGAGTGGTCACGACTACGCCATCGCGATCGACGTGCACGGGATCGGTGATCACGAGATCGACATCGCGACCGATACCCGATCCGGAATACCAACGGCTCGACGGCGTCTGATGGTTCGCCTTTACGGTGATCGTGTTGGATTCACCGAACTTAAGGTACTCGGTGATGTCGTACGAGAACGGCGAGTAGCCATAGGGGTGGTTGCCAAGCTGGTGACCGTTGACCCACACCGTAGAGTCCATGTACACGCCATCGAAATCGATACGGACCGTCTTGCCCTTGAGGGCTTCGCCCACCGTGAAGCTCTTGCGGTACCAGCCGATACCACCCAGCTTGTAGCCACTCTCGGCCTCACCGGCGGTGGTGTATTCCTGATCGATGCTGTAATCATGCGGAAGGTCGACGTTCTTCCATGCGGAGTCATCGAATTGCTCGCCCTCGGCGCCACTTGCATCGCCAAGGTAGAACTTCCAATTCTCATTGAAGTTCTGCGTGCGCACGGACGAATCGCTCACGGTGTTGATGTAGACGAGCTCGGGCTCCGAACTCATCTGCGTCGACGACTGCGACCGAACGTCGGGTGCGATTTCGGCCCAAGCTTGTGCGAGCGGTGCAGTTGCGATAAGGGCACCTGCGGCGAGCGCGCAGACAAACTGGCTCCTCGTTCGTCCATGAGTCAGACGTGCCTTCATTCATATCCCCCTTCGCCTAAGGGGCTCCGCCTCGCGGCAGGACCCACCTACAGATAGCGACATTCAAGGAAGGATTTTCACATGGCTCACATCGGACTCGCCATTCAACTCACATGAACGGTGAGTTATTGGGGGCTGAATGGTATTTCCCCTGCTCAAACGGTATACATTGGTCTCTTTTCTTAACTACCACTTGAATGGGTTGTCAACCATCGGCCGCAACGGAAGCTACGCCAGAGCCTCGTATATGTCTTTTGCGGCAAGCGCCCCCTGGCGAAGGATCGTCACCTCTCCGCCCTGTACGGCTACGATGGTCGACGCATCCCTGCACGGGGTCTCCCCCGCATCGACGGCAACATCCACCCCGCTCAAGATGCGTGGCTCTACTTCGACGAACGAAGTTGGTGCGGGTTTGCCATGCGTGTTGGCAGATGTCATGGCGAGCGGAGAGTCACAGAGACGGATCAGCTCCTGTACCACCGACGACGCCGATGCGCGCAATGCAACCGTGCCGTCAGATGCGCGCATGAAGGCTGGGACTCGTGGTCCCGCAGGCACAACAAGGGTGAGGGCGCCGGGCCAGAATGCCGCGGCAAGGTCGCGAATCGCCTGCGGCACATCAACTCCGTACTCATCAAGCGCCTCTGCCCCCGACACGAGCCAGGGAACCGTCTGGGCGGTATCGCGGTGCTTAAGCGTAAAGATGCGTCCGTACCCCGTGGCAGACGGCGGCATTTCCCCACACGCGGCGTAAGCCCGAACCGCAACGCCAACGCCATACACCGTCTCGGTGGGCACCAACGCGAGGGCGCCCGAACTCATTGCCTCGGCGGCGACCCCGAGTAGCTCTCCATCGGGCGCGGGCACGCCTTCGCGCGCTCCCCCTGCTGTAACGCGGTACACCTCGACCATCATCGCCCTCTCTCGCTGGTTCTACCTCTTCGCAACGAACACGTACTCTTTCAGTCTGCCGAGCGCTTCTCTCAAACGCTCAGTGGGCAGCGCCAAGTTCAACTTAATCGCTTAGGGTCTTGCTAAAACCCACGCATCGCCGCCTGCGCGTCATACGCGATGGCGTCCTTGCCTGTCCTGTCGATTGTCTCGGTAAAGTTGAACATACATCCCTCCAGCTGCTACTTCTTTTGCTGCGTCTATTAGCCTATTGCCACCTGATCCAACGGCTGAATGTCCTGCAGGTCAGCCCTCTCCACGTGTCACCGCGAGATGCCGGCCTACACGCGAGCGAGGATGATGCGGGGGCGATTGGTAAGATCGTTGACGACACGGACCTCACGCATGCCGGCGGCGCGGCACAGGGAGGCTGCCTGGTCGAGGTGTCCCTCATAGAGCTCGCATGCAAGAAGTCCACCGGGCTTGAGCATGTGGGGGGCGGCATTCACCAGACGCCTGAAGATGTCCAGACCATCTTCCCCGCCATCGAGAGCCAGAGCCGGCTCATAATCCGCCACCTCGTGCGGAAGGTTATCCATCACCGATGTTGGAATGTAGGGGGGATTCGACACCAACACATCGAACGTCCCCCACTCAGTCTCACGATTGAGGGGCGAGACGAGGTTACCCAAGCGCACATCCACAACATCGGGCGCAATGCCCAACGCGTCACGGTTGCGGATGGAAAGGTCGACAGCGCGCGGCTCTATGTCAATCGCAACACAGCACGTATGCTCCGGGCGCTCGGCGGCGATGGAAAGCGAGATGCACCCGGTGCCGCAGCCGACTTCCAGCACACGAGCCACCTGCGATGCAGAATCATCGTCATCCGACGTGTTCACACCGTTTGCGCTCGCAGCGCCCAATGCGCCCTCCCCATCCCGAGGGACGGCGGTTTGCAGGCCTACCTCATCGCCAGAATCACCAGAATCTCCGGCCTCAAGCTCGGCATCCTCTTCAAGCGCCGCGATGTCCTCCTCCGTGAGCTCGCGCTCGACAAGGCGATCCTCGCTCTGGGCTGCCGCCGTTGCCAACTCCGCTTCGCGCGCCGCCTGAATCTCGGCGTTCCATGGCAACTCAACACGGCTGCGCGGCCTGCTTGCAGCAGCACCCAAAACGTCGGCATCGATGTACTTGAGGGTTTCCTCAACCAAAAGCTCCGTTTCGGGACGCGGAATGAGGACGCCGGGGACACACGCAACGGTGATGGTTCGAAAATCCGTCTCCCCAATGATGTACTGCAGCGGTTCACCCTTGGCCCTGCGTACCACGGCGCTATGCATGCGAGCAAGCTCCTCAGGCGACATGGGCTTGTCGAAGCTCATGTAGATCTCTGTCCGTGAGAGCCCCGTAACCCCGGAAAGAAGCCACTCGGCAGACAGGCGCGGACGCTCGTCGCCCTTATCTCTCAGGTAGTCGCGCGTCCAATCCAGACACCGCTTGATGGTCCAAGTCTCGTTTGGCATCTCGGCCCCCGTCCTCATGTATTGCTCATCCGCGATTCTACGGCACGGCCGTCGCCCACCTTTCGGAAATGGCAAATTACAGCATATCCCGGCCAAAGTCGTTCGTAAGGCAGAGAACTTCCGGCAAGGCCATGCACACATCAAACAAGGGCGGCTTGCAAACAAACCGCCCTCACACACGCTATATGGTTGTGACGCGATGGCTTATACGGCCTCGGCCAACTTTGCTGCACGGTCGGCGGCGGCGAGCGCGTCGATGACGCCCGCGAGCTGGTCGCCCAGCAATACACCGTTGTACGTGGAGTTATAGCCGATACGATGGTCGGTCACACGGTCCTGCGGCAAGTTGTACGTGCGGATCTTCTCCGAACGGTTGCCGTGGCCGATCTGCGCGGAGCGCTCGGCACCAAGCTCAGCCTGCTGCTTCTCGAGCTCCATCTCGTACAGACGAGCGCGGAGCATCTGCATGCAGACCTCGCGGTTCTGGATTTGAGAGCGCTGCTCCTGGGACTGGACCACGGTGTTCGTGGGCAGGTGGGTGATGCGAACCGCCGAATAGGTGGTGTTGACGCACTGGCCGCCAGGACCGGAAGCGCAGTACGTGTCGATGCGCAGGTCGGACTGGTTGATCTGGATGTCAATCTCATCGGCCTCGGGCAACACGGCAACGGTCGCGGTGGACGTCTGAATACGGCCCTGTGACTCCGTCTTGGGGACACGCTGGACGCGATGCACGCCCGACTCATACTTCATGACGGAGTAGACCTTGTCACCCTCGACCTTGAACTCGATGGACTTGAAGCCACCCGCCTCGGATGGGCTGGAGTCGAGGACCGTCATCTTCCACTTTTTGGACTCGATGAAGCGCTGGTACATCTTGAAGAGGTCGCCCGCAAAGATGGCAGCCTCGTCGCCGCCCGCAGCAGAGCGAATCTCGACGATGGTGTCCTTCTCGTCCATCGGATCACCCGGAATGAGCATGATCTTGATGTCTTCCTCAAGCTGAGGAAGCTTGGCCTCGTTCTCGGAGATCTCCATCTGGAGCATCTCCTTCTCGTCGGCATCGCTGGCATCGTGCAGCATCTCCTTGGCCACCTCGATGTCATCGAGGGCACCAAGATACTCGCGAGCTGCCTTCACCAAGTCGGTCTGGTGCGCATACTCCTTATTGAGGCGCGTGAATTCTTTGATGTCGCTGGCAACGGCCGGGTCGGAGAGCTTCTTCTCGAGCTCTTCGAAGGCGATGATGATTTTCTCAAGCTTGTCGCGCATGATGGCTCCTTGTATACGCGTGGGAATAACGAGGGCGGCGTGGATGTGTCCACGCGTGAATGTGGGGCGCCGCGAAGCGTGCGGTCTTAGATGTGAGCGTAGCTAGAGCTTATCGAGCGCGATGTGCATGGTTCCTCCTGTAGTCTGCAGGATATGATACCCAAAACGCGCGGCGGCGGATAGCAGAAACGGGCCGCTGCCATAGGACAGCGGCCCGTCTGCAGCACGTGAGTCTCGTGCAACCTATGGGTTACTCGGACTTGAGACGCTTGGCGACGACGATGCCCGCAACAACGGCGGCAACGCCGGCGACGCCCAGGGCGACCATGCCGATGGCGCTCGTATCGCCCGTTTGGGGAAGCCCGTTTTGGGGCTTTTGCGCGTTGTTGGTGGAGCTGGCCTTCACCCAGCCTCCGTAAAGCGTCATGTCCGCAGTTACGACGTCTTTGTCGAAGTTCCACTCGCCAGACACCGACCCGTCGGAAGCCTTGGCCTTGAACCAGCCAACGAACTTCCACACGTCATACGTGGGGTCGGCAGGGCGGGTCAACCTAGAACCCGGCTCGACCTCTTGGGTAAAGGAGGAACCTGTGCCGGTCTCGAAGGTGACCGTGACTTTGTCAACGGGCTCGGGGATGGCGCTTGAATCGACCAGCTTGACCTTGAGCACGAGAGGATCGACTCCCGAAGACGGAAGGGCTGCATCCTCGTCCTTTTCGGCACGGAACTCAAAGGAATAGTCCGCGGAAATGTCGGCTGCCGCGATGGCCTTGTTCAGGGCTGCGAGGCTAGCGGTGTTCACCTTGATGGTGTAGCCACTCTTCTCGACATCCACGTTCATACCCATCAAAGCCAGGAGGTCAGCTTCGGTGATTTCCTTACCCGATGCCACATCGTAGACATACACGCCGTTAACGACCTTATCGGCGTTCGGGACCAGCTGCGCGCTCACGGCGACCAGATTGCCTTCCTCATCAAGTTGCAGGCCAGAGCCGGGAACGATGAACTCAGCCGCAGGCGGCTTGCCGTTAAAGGTACCGCCCGTGATGAATCCGGTGCAGTCTTCGCTATAGACCGCTTGCCCTGAATCAGGCGCGGTGGTCTCGAGTGTGCCGCCCGTTACAGCGATCTTGACCTGCTCGATCGCCTCAGGATCGTTCTTTTGCGGATTGCTCTCATGCAAGGCGTACATTTTCCAGCACTTGAGCATGGGGCAAAACATTGCCCGTATGACAAGGGGTGCCACCGGCTGTTTCACGCCGGTAGCACCCCTAATTCCCTCGTCTGTATGTAAAACGAGCCATTCCCTTACGCACTAGAAGCTCAGCTGCTCCAGACGCGTAAAGACGGTGTCGATGCGGGTGAGGAAGTCCCACGGATCGAAAATCTCATCGAGCTTCTCGGCAGACACGGTGCACTCCGGGTCGGCTTCGAGTCGCTCGCGCAGGGTCGGGCCATCGACGGCAGCATGAACGTCGTCCCACACGGCCATGGAATTGCGCTGAACGATCTTATAGGCGTCCTCGCGCGTGATGCCCGTGTCCACCAAGGCGAGCAGCACCTTGGAAGAGAAGATGAGACCGCGCGTAAGGTCGAGGTTCGCCTGCATGCGCGCCGGATACAAAATCAGGCCGTCGACAATGCGAATGAGGCAGGTGAGCATGTGGTCGAGCGCGATGAAGCTGTCGGCCTGCGCCACGCGCTCGGCGGAGGAATGCGAGATGTCGCGCTCGTGCCACAGGGCCACATTGTCAAACGCAACTTGGGCATTCGCCTTCACCACGCGCGACAGGCCGCACACCTTCTCGAGGGTGATGGGATTGCGCTTGTGGGGCATCGCGGAACTGCCCTTCTGGCCCTTGCGGAAGGGCTCCTCGGCCTCGAGGGTGTCGGTCTTCTGCAAATTGCGAATCTCGGTGGCAATGCGGTCGCAGGTCGCGGCGGTCGTGGCCAACACGCCGGCGAGATATGCATGATGGTCGCGCGAAATAACCTGCGTAGACAGCGGATCATGGGCGAGACCGAGGTGCTCGCACACGTACTCCTCGACAAACGGGTCAATGGAGCTGTACGTGCCCACCGCGCCGGAAATCGCGCCGAACGCGACGTTCTTACGCGCGTCGATGAGGCGGTCGAGATCGCGCTTGAGCTCCCAGGCCCAGCTGCCGAACTTCATGCCGAACGTCATGGGCTCGGCATGGATGCCATGGGTGCGACCCACGCACAGGGTATTGCGCTCCTCGAACGCACGGCGGCGACAGATCTCGCCGAGCTTGCGTACGTCCTCAATGATGATGTCCGTGGCCTGAACAAGCTGATAGCACAGGGCAGTGTCTCCCAGGTCTGAGCTGGTCATGCCGTAGTGCACCCAGCGGCTGGGCTTGGGATCGCCCTCGGGCACATCGGCGTCGATATAGGAGCCCATGTTGGTAAGGAACGCGATGACGTCATGATTGGTGACGGCCTCGATTTCGTCCACCTCAGCCTTGTTAAAAGCGGCGTGCTCGCGAATCCAAGCGGCCTCCTCCTTGGTAATACCGCATTTGCCGAGTTCGGCCTGCGCCTCGCAGGCAAGGACCTCAATCTCCTGCCAAATAGCGTACTTATTCTCAAGCGAGAAGATGTGGCCCATCTCGGGACGGGTATAGCGGTCGATCATGGCGGCTCCTTTTTGAGTATTGGCACGCAACGTACACGCTTTATTGTACGTGCACGGACTTACACATGCACGCGCTGCAAGAAGCGAACAAAACCACTCGCACGAGACCCCCGCGCTTCCCGCGCACCATGGAAGTGGGGGTGTGTGCCAGGAATCGGGCGAAAAGGTAACGAGTTTTCGAAGAGGCCGAGTAGAGCGTCAGTTGAGGCGGCAAACCCCCAGCTCGCAAGCTGTCAAAATCCACGTCTACCCGGCGTATCGAATTCTTCGTTACATTTTCGCCCGATTCCCGGCATCGCCTGATGAAGCTGAGGTCATCAAAAGCGCAAAAGGGTAGCACAACTCGACAAAACTTCGTAAAATGGGCGTGCGGCAGAAATCTTGGAGACCGGGCGGAGAGGAGAAGCCTTGTATTCC
>ENA-OYVP01000732-OYVP01000732.1-human-gut-metagenome-genome-assembly--contig:-NODE-732-length-19565-cov-5.694208_pt1 | contig 19565 bp, 19 predicted proteins | sample MGYA00244160_ERZ653377 | MGnify/ENA primary metagenome ERZ653377 (study PRJEB26926, sample SAMN06165160) | human gut metagenome | biome: ENVO:00009003; feature: ENVO:2100002; material: ENVO:00002003...
CCGGGGCGGTGCTTCAAACGGTCAAGGAACAGCGTATCGACGTGATCGTCAACTGTGCGGCCTACACGAACGTGGAGAAGGCCGAGGAGGATGAACCGACAGCCGACCTGCTCAACCACAAGGCCGCGGCATACCTCGCGGCAGCGGCCAAGGAGACGGGGGCGACGCTGATCCACGTCTCGACGGACTACGTCTTCGACGGCACGGGGCACAGGCCCTACACGGAGGATATGGCGACCTCGCCGCTGGGGGCCTACGGGCGTACGAAGCTGGCGGGCGAGGAGGCCGTGAAGGCCTCGGGGTGCCGCTACCTGATCCTGCGCACGGCATGGCTCTATTCGGAGTACGGGAACAACTTTCTGAAGACGATGCTGCGGCTGACCTCGGAGCGTGAGACGCTGCGCGTGGTCTTCGACCAGGTGGGCACTCCGACCTACGCCGGCGACCTGGCGCTTGCGATCTTCTCCCTGATCGAGGCGGGGCGCTATGCGGGCAACGAGGGGGTGTACCACTTCACCGACGAGGGCGTGTGCTCGTGGTACGACTTCGCGGTGGAGATCGCCGCGGCCGCGGGACATGACATATGCCGCATCATCCCCTGCCACACGTCGGAATACCCGACCAAGGCCCAGCGCCCGGCCTACTCGGTGCTGGACAAGACCAAATTCAAAGAGACCTTCCAAATGGACATCCCCCACTGGAGGGAGGCTTTGATCTACTGCATGAAACGACTCACAGAAAATAACCCATGAAACGCACTATCCTGATTACGGGCGGAGCGGGCTTTATCGGCTCGCACGTAGTACGCCTGTTCGTGACGAAATACCCGGATTACCGGATCGTGAACCTGGACAAACTGACCTATGCGGGGAACCTTGCCAACCTGCGGGACATCGAGGATTCCCCGAACTACGTGTTCGAGAAGGGTGACATCTGCGACCTGGATATGCTGCGGGCGCTGTTCGGTCAGTATGACATCGACGGGGTCATCCACCTCGCGGCCGAAAGCCATGTCGACCGCTCGATCAGGGATCCGTTCACCTTCGCGCGTACGAACGTCCTGGGCACGCTCTCGCTGCTCGAGGCGGCACGGGAATACTGGAACGGAGAGTGGGAGGGCAAATTGTTCTACCACATCTCCACCGACGAGGTGTACGGGGCGCTGGAGCTGACCCGTCCCGAGGGAGATGCTGCGGGCGGAGAGAGCGGCGGCGGGCCCTTCGGCGAGGAGTTCTTCACCGAAGAGACGAAGTACGCGCCGCACAGCCCCTACTCGGCTTCGAAAGCCTCGTCCGACCACTTCGTGCGAGCTTACCACGACACGTACGGGATGCCGACGCTGGTGACCAACTGTTCGAACAACTACGGGCCCTACCAATTCCCGGAGAAGCTCATCCCGCTGTTCATCAACAATATCCGCCACCGAAGGCCGCTGCCGGTGTACGGCCGCGGGCAGAACGTGCGCGACTGGCTGTACGTGGAAGACCACGCGCGGGCCATCGACGTGATCTTCCACAGGGGCAAGGTCGCCGACACGTACAACATCGGGGGCTTCAACGAGTGGAAGAACATCGACCTGATACGGGTCATCGTACGGACGGTGGACAGGCTGCTGGGCAACCCCGAGGGGTCGTCGGAGAAGCTTATCACGTACGTCACCGACCGCGCAGGCCACGATCTGAGGTACGCCATCGACTCGCGCAAGCTCAAGCGCGAACTGGGATGGCAGCCAAGCCTGCAGTTCGAGGAAGGAATCGAAAAAACTGTCCGCTGGTACCTCCAAAACCAAAAATGGATGGACGACATAACTTCTGGCGAATACCAAGAGTACTACCAGAGCATGTATAAGGACAGGTAAGCCTACCAAACAAAAAATCCGGCAAACAAAGGTAAACAGAATGACAGTCCAGGCATCATCGGGAAATAACAAACGCATAGCGAAAAATACTCTTCTGCTCTATTTTCGGATGATATTCATGATGGCTGTAAGTCTATACACCAGCCGAGTCGTCCTGAATACGCTGGGGGTCGAAGATTTCGGTATATATAACGTCATCGGCGGAGTCGTCGCCATGTTCTCCGTCATTTCCGGCGGATTGTCCGCAGCGATAAGCAGGTACATAACATTCGAGCTGGGACAGGGCAATACCGCAAAATTAAAATCCGTATTTTCATCGTCGGTAACAATCCAGATCGGGCTGGCGCTCCTGATCTTCGTATTGGCCGAAATAGGGGGCGTATGGTTCCTGAATGAAAAAATGAACCTGCCGGAGAGTCGTATCGGCGCTGCCAACTGGGTGCTTCAGTGTTCCATACTGACGTTCATGGTGAACCTGATCAGCGTTCCGTACAATGCGGCGATCATCGCACACGAACGAATGCAGGCTTTTGCGTATATCAGCATTATCGAAGTAGTACTCAAGCTGTTGATCGTCTACATACTCGTCATTTTTTCATTCGACAAGTTAAAATTGTACGGTATATTACTACTGGCCGTCGCCTGTGTCATCCGGATTGCTTACGGCATCTACTGCAAGCGAAATTTCAAAGAGTGCACATATCATTTTACATTCAACAAAGCCCTTCTGAAAGAAATGATGGGATTTGCCGGCTGGAATTTCATCGGGGCTTTTGCGGGGGTTTTGCGGGATCAGGGGGTCAATATCGTCATAAATCTGTTTTGCGGCCCGGTCATCAACGCAGCGCGCGCTATCGCATTCCAGGTGAACGTCGCCGTCAACGGATTTGCAACTAATTTTATGACTGCAATCAATCCGCAAATCACGAAAAGCTACGCATCGGGCGACTACCTGTATATGCTTACATTGGTACAAAGCGGCGCCCGTTTTTCATTCTACCTGCTGTTGCTGCTATCGCTCCCGATCATCATCGAAACGAATACGATCCTGACGCTATGGTTGAAAAACGTCCCGGAATACACCGTAATCTTCGTCCGGCTGGTTCTGGTATTCGCCATGTGCGAAGTTTTGTCCGGCACGCAAATAACGGCCCTGCAGGCAACCGGCAATATACGGAACTACCAGATCGTCGTCGGAAGCCTTCAATTGCTCAATTTTCCGATCTCCTACCTATTGCTGGGCAAAGGTTATGCACCAGAGACGACCATGTACGTAGCCATTTGCCTCTCTTTGGGATGCCTCTTCGCCCGCCTCTGGTTTCTTCACCGGCAGGTGGAAATATCCATAAAGTCCTACTTTACCCAAGTGCTGTTGAATGTCTGCGTAGTGGCTGTTCTGGCAGCAATCTGCCCTATAATAGTCTCTCACCTGATGAATGCCGGCATTTTGCGGTTATTCGTAGTTTCCGGCGTATGTGCCATCGCAACTTTGATCGTCATTTACTATGTCGGACTGTCGGTGCAGGAGCGGATTTTCGTGCAGAAAAAAATAGTAGCCAGAATCAAACAGAAATGTTCTGCATAAAAGTATGATCAATATTGCAGATATACACGATTGTTTCGGATGCGGGGTTTGCGCCAAGGCTTGTCCCAAACAAATCATCGCATTGAAGTTAAATAAAAACGGCTTTTACGAACCCCGCATCGAATCGGCGGATCAGTGTATAAAATGCTCGATCTGCGTAGAGGTTTGCGCTTTTGCAGCAGACAGCCAGGTTATAGACCTTAAACCGACAAGTTATGCGGCATGGAGCCTGAACGACGATATCCGCAAAAATTCATCCTCCGGGGGAATCGCTTTTGAAATCGGCCGGCAAATGCTGCAGCAAGGCTTCAAAATATGCGTCGTCCGTTATAATTATGCAAAACAGATTCCGGAACATTATATCGCACGAAACGAGGAAGAGCTGGCTGCATCTGCAGGAAGCAAATATCTGCAGAGCGATACAACCGACGGATTTGCGGGAATAGATATCCATGACAAATACGTGGTGACGGGCACCCCTTGTCAAATCGCATCTTTCCGACGCTACATCCGGCGTTTCAGGGTTGAATCGAATTTCATCCTCGTGGATTTCTTTTGCCATGGAGTTCCGTCGATGCTGTTATGGCAAAAATACCTGCGCACGATCGGCGAAAACGCAAAACTCACGGACATCAAATGGCGAAGCAAACGGCGGGGCTGGCACGACTCATGGGCCATGGACTACACATATTCGGCATCAGACGGAATAGCCAAAGGATTTTCAGCATTATCGGATGGAGATCTTTTTTATAAAATATTCCTAAAAGATATGTGTTTAGGTTCTGCCTGCTACAAACAGTGCAAATATAAACTCGACAACTCAGCCGCGGATTTGCGGGTCGGCGACCTCTGGGGTTCCCGCTATCAGGATAACGAACAAGGTGTCAGCGCGCTGATCCCGTTCACGGAGCGAGGCCAAAATATCGTCGAAATATTGCAAGGCTGCCATATATCGGAGATTTCATTCGAAACGGCAGCGGAGGGACAAATGCGGGAGAACGCCCGACAACCCGGCAATTATGATCACATCATGTCGCTGCTGCGAAACCCGAAAATTTCGCTCAGACAAATAGAGCGCTACGTAACCCGTCGAGAACAATTAACGCGGATAGTAAATCACGCCCGTCATCCGACAGCGACAATGCGCAAACTCATAAAACGCATCGCAAAATGAAAATAGCGACGATTACCTGTCATAACGTTTATAATTACGGAGCCTCTTTGCAGGCGTACGCACTGCAACGGTATCTGTCGCAGGAGGGACACGATGTCGAGATCATCGATTACAAGCCCTATTATCTGAACAGCAGATATAACTGGCGGCATATTCCCGCTGAATCAAGATTATATCCCTATAAAGATTACGTCGGGACACAATGTATCTATTTTCTGCTCAAAAACCGGAAAATATACAAAACGATCGGCCGGAAACGTAAATTCGACGATTTCAGGCAAAAATTCCTGACGCTTACCGACAATACCTATACTTCGGCCGAAGAGCTAAGGGCCACTCCACCGCAGGCAGATTTATATATTGCCGGAAGCGACCAGATTTGGAACACGGCGTGTGAAAACGGAAAGGATGCAGCGTTCTATCTCGATTTCGGATCCGACGATACGCGGCGTATCTCCTATGCAGCCAGTTTTGCAGTATCGGAGATCGCTCCCGCATACAGGGCTTTCGTCACGAAAAAACTGCAGCGATTCGATGCGATATCGGTGCGGGAGCAGACAGGGGTAAGAATAATCAGGGATCTTTCTGTCGGCAGAACGGCAGAACAGGTGGAAGATCCGGTTTTTCTGTTGAACAGACAAAGCTGGGAGGAAATTTCCGCGGACATAACACCCCAAGAAAGGTATGTTCTCGTATATGATTTCTCGAATGATCCCACTATTAGGGAACATGCACGGCAAATAGCCCGGCAGCTCGGCGCCAGATTGTATTCCCTGAACGATTTCGCACCGCTTGCCTATGCGGAACGGAATATTTCGGACGCCGGGCCGCTGGAATTCCTCGCATGGATTAAAAATGCGGAATTCGTCATTTCGAATTCGTTTCATGCGACGGCATTCTCCGTCCTTTTCCATAAACCGTTCCTGACCTATCCGCTCCGGGGCAGAACGAACCATTCGCGGATGCGGGATTTCCTGAACGGATTGGGAATGACCGACAGATTCGATCCTCAACAGATACAGGACACGACACCCCTGTCAACTCCGGATTGGAAGCGCATAGACGATCTTCTGTCCGGGAAAATCGACACGAGTAAAAGCTTCCTGTCACATAATACCAATTCATAATATGAAAGTACTTTGGTTTGCCGTAAATCCATCTCTTTACGATGCCCACCGGAACGGCGAACATAACGGCGGCGGTTGGATCGCATCCTTGGAAAAAATAATCCGAACATCAGATAACATCCGCCTGGGGGTAGCATTCGAACATCCGGATCCGATATTCAAGAAAGAAATCGACGGGGTGTGTTATTATCCGATCCGGGTAAAACCGGGATTGCGGCGACGCATATACGCATCGGAAAAAGACAAGATAATTATTGCGGACTGCCTGAAAGTCATAGAGGATTTCAAACCGGACATCATCCATGTTTTCGGTTCGGAATGGGGATTCGGATTGGTTGAGAAATACGTAGACATACCAGTCGTCATCCACATGCAGGGCAGCCTTCCTCCCTATGTAAATGCCTCGTATCCTCCAGGCTATAATTTCTTCACCCAGTGGAAAACATCGCACTACAACCCTATCGTACTGTTAAAAAGACGATTTGTATGGAGTAGAAATGACAACTATAAAGTAGCACGTGAAATAGATATCCTGAAACACTGCCGTTATGTCATGGGGCGAACGAACTGGGATTACAATATCACACGCCTGTATGCCCCAGACTCACAATATTATCATTGTAATGAAGCACTACGCCCAGTCTTCTTCAATCCCCCGAAAACATGGACATTTCGACAAAGGAAGCGCATACAATTGCTCAGCGTCGGGTCATGCAGTATGGTCAAAGGCATGGATCTCCTTTTGAAGACAGCCAAATTATTAAAAGATCATACGGATTTTGATTTCGAATGGCTTATTGCCGGCCCCACCGGGTCTTTCTCTTTCTTCGAGAAAAATGAACGTACGCCTCATGATGCAGTCAACATAAAATTTCTGGGAACACTTTCGGCCGAAGATTTAGCCGTTCAACTTGCAGAGGCCGACATCTACGTACATACAGCATATATCGACAATTCTCCTAATTCATTATGCGAGGCCCAAATAATCGGAATTCCAGTCATCACGACCTATGTAGGCGGAATTCCGTCTCTCGTCAAAAACTACGAAACCGGCATTCTCATCCCGTCAAATGAACCGCACATGCTGGCAATGGAGATCGTTAAACTGAGCCGGGATACAAAATTAATGGAGCAACTGAGTCACCAAGGACAACTAGCAGCCCGGCAACGGCATAATCCCGAATCTATCAAAAATACGTTAACCGATATCTATCAAAAAATTATTTCTCATCAACAAAGATGTATGTCAAAAATATCCGACCAAAATAATCCAGAGTAATGTAGCGTACAATTCGTTTATACGGATCTAAGATCATAAATATCGTCCGATTAAGTTCATTTTTACGGATACGGACACTTTGCGTGTTATTCATCCAACTGATACGGGATTTTTTCTATTTTCATTTCAAAGAATGCTGTTTTTTTGAAAACCAGAAAATAGATTCTATTCGCCGATGGATGGATGAACATTATTGCGATATGGTTCCTGCAACATTTCCATCGCTACAAGAAAAGTCAAATAACGATCCGGTATGGATCTTTTGGTATCAGGGAGAGACTGCAATGCCTGAAATTGTAAAAATATGTTACAATAGTATTGTCTCGAATATACATGACCGGCCAGTCCATTTATTGACCAAAGATAATATTGCCTCACACGTTACACTTCCTAATTATATTTATGATCGATTGAATAGAGGAGAACTTTCATACACCCACTTTTCCGACATATTACGCATTTGTTTATTATTTGATAAAGGCGGTATTTGGATGGACAGTACTTTACTGATTACCGATTCAATATCAATTCCTGCCCCAGACTATTTTCACTCAATAAAAATTGTGACTGGATCCAATACCACCATATCTGCATACAGGTGGGCTACATTTTTCCTTGCATCAACTCATGGTAATCCAGCATTTGGCACTATCCAAAGTATCTTTCTTAAATACCTCCAAGAATACAATAAGATGATCGATTATCTTCTGATAGATTACATCTTCGACCTAATTTATCGGAAAAACGATTCATTCCGCAGAAGCGTAGACACGATGCCCTATACATCCCCATATTTACACCAATTGCTTTCCGAGATGAACCAACCATATGATGCAGAAAAATTCGATCGCATCAAACAAGAAACGACGGTTTTCAAACTAAACCATCGGTTATCATATTATGAAACGGCAGATGGTAAGGAAACATTATACGGGTATTTGAAAAATAAATTTTTAAATACAAAATAAAAAATGCTTTATAAATATATACGAACATTCGGCAATTTACTTCATTGTATATGGCCATATTCGCTTTCACAACGGTTTAGCCGGTATTACGCATGGTTTTATACAGCATGGATTGCACATAACGTCCGAAAAATAGGGCTTCATACAGAGGTAGAACCGGGATTATATTTAGTCAATGGGAAAAATACATTGAGATTGGGGACTATTGTCTTATCGGCCGCAATTCCCATATCACGGCTCATGAAATGCCGCAATACAATACTCCGGTGAAAATATCGATTGGTGACGGCTGCATGTTCGGTCCGGATATGCATATCACCGCAGTCAATTCTATCCGGATCGGTAAAAACGTCCGCACGGGGAAAAGCGTGCTCATTTCGGACAATTCGCACGGAGATCCCAAAGATATGGCGCTCCGGAACATCGCACCGAATGCCCGGCCTATTTATTCCAAAGGTGCGATCGTCATCGGAGACAATGTGTGGATCGGGGAGAAAGCCGCGATTTTGGCCGGAGTCACGATCGGCGAGGGGGCCATCATCGGTGCGAATGCGGTGGTTACAAAAAATATTCCCCCGTATTCGATCGCGGCAGGGATTCCGGCCCGAATTATAAAATAATGACTGCATGAATCCATTCTTGATTATAGCGGCACTGCTAATTCTGTACTCATTAAAAAACTACAAACAAGGTTTTTTTCTCTTTCTGGCGTTCCGGCTGTTCCTAAACAACAACATAAACCTGATAAACCTTCCGGGCGTTCCGTTATTGACCCTGGAAGTATTCATGTCGATCTTCTTCGCACTGCTATATGTAATCAAAAGAAAAAGATACAGCCGGGTAATAACGACATCTCCCCTGCCGTTCAACAAGGTATTTATCTGGGTACTATTGTCCTATGTAGTATCGAGCTTTATTTCGATCGCCGGAATCCAGAATACCTTCACGTCACTGCTATCCGTTGTTTTTTGCGATTTCATCAGTGCCTATTTATGCTGGATGTTAATATCAAGCAAAGAAGATATACTGAAAGTTGTCAATATATTATTAGGAGCCTCGCTGATAATTTGCACATATGCATTTATCGAAAAATTCCTGGGTTACAATCCCGTAATGGATTATGAAATAGACCTCGCAGGTCCCAGAGCAACAGACTGGCAATATCTGGAAGATGAGCGAGGAACCCGTGTCCAATCGTTTTTCCTTCATCCGATCGGCGGCAGCATCAATTTCGGATTGATATTCTGCCTCTGCCTGTACGGGTACGTGTATTATAAAGCATATTTCAGTAAATTACAGCAAAAAACCATGCTGCTTGTCGGCATTATGGCATTCATCGCATCCCTGCTATCCAACAGCCGAACACCGCTGGTATTTCTGGCAGTAGGAATACTCCCGCTGATCAATCTAAAAAACAAACAATCCGTTCGCATCTTAGCTTTTGCGGTAATCAGTATAATCGTCCTGATGCCTTATCTGGATTTTGTTGAAAATCTGATCGTATCGGTATTAAATCCGGAAAAAACCGAAATACGAGGCAGCAGTTTAGAAATGCGCCAGGATCAGTTCGAAGCCGCCTATATTCTTATGTCGAAAAGCCCCATATGGGGATTAGGACAGAAAGCGACACTGTACTTTCCGGATCGCATATTGGTAGGCCGGCTTCTGGGACTGGAAAGTATCTGGATATGGATTATGGTCGAACGGGGAATATTGGGAATTATCACATACTGTATCTTTATTTTTACTTTATGCCGATTGGGCTGGCACTCGCGGGGAAAATGCCTGTTCTTTCTCCCGCTGGCTTTCATAGCGGCGTCGACCGTATCTTCAACACCGGGAATGCACCTTTATCTTTTCTATCTGGTCTACATTCTGATTTATAAAATAGATCGCAACCGATCACGAATAAACAAGCGAAACAATGGAAGTTTCAGTCATCATCGTTAGCATGAACAATTATGAGGTGCTAAGCAGATGTCTGGACAGTATCCGCACACACACCTCGACCTCTTATGAGGTATTTGTCGTCGCATATCTCTTCTCACCGGAAAACCTTCAGCATTTGAGACAAAATTACCCGTGGGCGCAGATTATTGAAAGTAATGAAATCCGTGGATTCTCGGCCAACAACAATCTGGCATTGCGAAAAGCAACCGGAAAATATTGTTTTGTTCTGAATGACGACACAAAAATAGAATCGGACGTAATCACGAGTTTGGCGGCGACGTTCGACCAATTACCATCGGAGGCTGCTGTTGTCAGTCCAAAATTGCTATTTGCCGACCACTCGCTTCAATACTGCGGCCGACCTGAAATAAATTGGAAAACATATGTTTTGGCCCAATTAGGATTGTGGCGCGAAAAAACGGTCGAAAGTCCCTATACGAACCGAATCGGAATATTCCGGACATACAATCTCGTCGGGGCGGCATTTATGATCAAAACAGACATATTCCGGCAAATGGGATTTTTCGACGAATACTACTTTTTCTGTCCGGAAGATATCGCATTGTCCACCGCACTGAACAGACGTGGTTATTTTTGCTACGTGAACGCATCGGTCGAATTAATTCATTATGAAGGTGCCAGCAGCGGAGAACGCATATCGCGGATCAAGGCGGCGACAATGCCCGCCGGGGAGAAAGGCACGATCCGGTTCCTTGCTGGTTCATCGGTCATGGCATACATATCCTTGACCTGCTTCTCCTGCACGATGGCTCTTCTGAGAAGCCTGAAATACAGAATGCAAAGCAAAACTCCAGGTGATAATGCAAGCATAATGTCAACGGCGAATCGCAACGTCGTCTCAGCTCTTCTGACAAAAAAAACGCCCAAAGAAATTTTCGTCAAATATTATGGACGAATAAAACGCTGACCTATGCGTATTTTGATTTTAAATCAGATCCTGTATACCGCGGACAACAATACGATCCCGGTTGTCTCATCAATCAAAGACACCATGATTTACAATATGTGTCTAGGATTCGTCGACGCGGGACATACAGTCACGCTTGCCGCAGCAGAAGACTACAAACCCAAAGCGATTGAAGCCTACGACTTCGAGGTGCGCTTTTTCGCAACCTACCTTCCGCGTCTATTGGCACCCAGCATTATACCGTTTTCACCGGCATTATACCGTTTTATAAAGAAAGAACGGGATAGGTTCGATCTGGTCATCTCCAGCGAAGTATTCTCTTTCCAATCGTTGTTCGCATCCATTCTATGTCCCCGCAAAACGCTGATCTGGCAGGAACAGACCGCTCATCAGAAAAAATTCCGCGAACTACCCTCGAAAATTTGGTACAGAACGATCGTTCCGCTTTTCCTGACAAAAGTCAGCCGGATCGTCCCTAGGTCGAAGCGAGCATACGATTTCATCAGTTCCTATGCACCCAATGTTTCAGACATAATTGTGGATCATGGAATAAACGTCGGTAAATTCACATTCAGCAAAAAAAAAGAGCGTACGATCATCAGTTCGTCGCAACTGATTTACAGAAAAAATATAGAGGGGATCATCCGCGTATTCGATTCATTCACACGAATGAAAGGTTACGAGGACATCCGGTTGCTGATTGCCGGAAGAGGCGACCGGCGTCCTGTGCTAGAGAATTTAGTCGCGGAATTGGGTTTGCAGGAGAAGATCCAATTCCTGGGATTTCTTTCGCAGGCGGAACTAAACCGGCATATTAAAAAATCCTATTGTTTCCTGGTAAATACCCGGCAGGATCTGAATATGGTCTCCATTCCGGAAGCTATCGTATCGGGGACACCCATACTCACCAACACGCAACCGGCCTCAGTCGAGTACATCCGAGCCAACGGATTGGGTATTGTAAAGGATAATTGGGACGAATACGACCTAAAAAAAATCGTCGACGAAAATCCGGACTACGTGCAGAATTGCATTGCATACCGGGATAAGCTGACCAATACCCACGCAGCCCGGACTTTTCTGAATATATACAGGAATTTATGAAAACAATTCTGCTGGTTACATACGATATATCGCCATATCGGGGCTCGGAGGCGTCGGTCGGTTGGAATTATGTGTCGAATATGCAACACACGAACAGGCTGATCGTACTCTATGGAAAAGGACAAACCGAAATCGAATCATATCTCCGAACCAATACGATGCCGCACGTACGATTTCAGAATATCGCCTATACGGAAATAGACGGACACGGGCTTATAAACGATATAAAATACAACCTGAATTACAGAAAATGGCATAAACGGGTGACAGACGCTGCGACAAAGATTCTGGCGGAAGAACCGGTTGACGTCATCCACTATTTAAATCCGATCGGATTTAAAGAACCAGGATTCCTGTGGCAACTTCCGCGGCCCTATGTATGGGGGCCTATCCAAGGAGTGGAAAACCGGCCGACCGCATTATTCAGGGCCTTGTCTGCAAAAGGAAAGATAAACGCAATAATACGCAGGATAGTCCATAACGCGATGTTCGTTCTTTCGCCGCGCGTAAGACTGGCAATAAAGCGGTCAGATTATATTTTCGCAGCGACCCCGAACACAAAAAAGAATTTATGGAAATATTATCATAAGGAAAGTCTGTATATGCCGGAAAACGGCATTATGTCGATGATTGCCCGGTCTCCGATTATAAAAACAGATCGGGATCCGTTGAGATTAATATGGGTCGGCGACATCGGAGAGCGCAAGGCATTGATCATATTACTGGATGCACTGAAGAAAGTTTCCCAGACAGACTGGGAGTTGCATATCGTAGGCGATGGTCTTCTGCGCCGCAAAATAGCCGAAACTGCTCGAAATTACGATATCGACACCCGAATCAAATGGCATGGGAAAATCCCCAGAGACCAGGTGCAGGAACTTTTCGCCCAAGCGCATCTGCATATTATCACGTCATTAGGAGAAGCTACCACAACGGTATTGTGGGAAGCAATGGCCAACGGCATTCCCACATTATCGTTGGATCATTGCGGAATGAGTGGGGTTATCTGCGAGGAATGCGGAATAAAAATTCCGATACACTCTTATGAACAGGTTACTTCGGCTATAGCGACTCAAATCGAATCCTGCATAATGAATCCCAGCCGCATCGAGACGCTATCCAACGGCGTCCTGAAATGTGCCGGGAAATTCATGTGGAGCAATCGTGTCGAATCCTTCAATCAAATATACGAGCAAATCTGTCAAAAAGCATGATATCCATTTCATCCCGGAATTACGCCATTGATATTCTCAAGGCCATTGCCATCATTTTTATTACGAATTCACATTTCAGACCGCTATATCAGGATATTTCGCCATCCCTGGCAACTTTGGGCGTCCATGGAAACGCATTATTTTCTTTGTATCCGGCTATCTGCTTATCGACAGCATCCGCAAAAGCGCCAACGGATGGAACTGGTATAAACATAAAATAAGACGTATTCTGCCTGCTGTATTTATCTGGTGCATATGTGCATCAATCTTTTTCGGAAAGCCCATAACATGGAAGGCATTGGTTTTCGCAGATAATTATTGGTTTATCCAATGCATCCTGATATACTACGCAATTCTTTACCCGGCTATTAAACGAAACATCGGCCTTAATCAGCTATTCGCATTTTCCCTTATTATTTCCGTAATCTATTTCTTCGTACAAGTTCCAGGAGGGGGGGGGAGTGTCTTCCACACTCATTTTCATTATGTATATAACTTTGCCATCCTTATTTTCGGCGCAATCGTAAAAGACAAAACGGTCACCGGTAAATGTCACAATATAAAAACGGATCTGGCATTGGCAGCAGCATCGTTTATACTTTATTTCATAATACTATTTTTCGGGAAGGGATATGATGGAAAATATTATTACATACAGATTGCGGGACTGCTTCCCCTGATTGGATTTCTCTATTATTTCTTCAGAGCAGTGACACACATCCGTTTTAGGGAAACAAATTCATGGAGAATCGTACGCAATTCCATACTATACCTTTCATCCCTGACACTGGAAATATATATCGTACAGTTCGATCTGATAACCGATAAATTGAACGCCCTATTTCCATTAAACGCAATCGTAATTTTCACGGCAATTTGTGTCATAGCTTACCTATTGAGAGTATTGACGAATTTGTGTCTGCAGACATTATCCGACACTCCGTATAATGTTAAACAGCTTTTCCTCCTGTTTTAATTTCGTCGACACATTCACGAAAACAGATGAATCGTCGATAATACAACGATAAAAACAATGAAAGTCATTGTATCTAACAAATTCTATTATCCGCGCGGCGGCGATTGTGTCTGCACGATCAATCTAGAAGAGCTTTTGAAACAAAAAGGCCATGAAGTAGCCGTTTTTTCCATGCAGCATCCGGAAAATCTGGAAACTCCCTGGAGCAAATACTTTCCGAGCGAGGTTAAATTCGCCCCCGGGTTGGGAATAATCGAGGCGCTGCGCCGCCCATTCGGCACCCGTGAAGTCAGGACAAAGTTCACCCGACTGCTCGATGAGTTCCAACCGGATATACTCCACCTGAACAATATCCACACCCAACTTTCTCCCGTTATCGCCGAAATAGCCCATCGACGAGGCGTGAAAGTCGTATGGACTCTGCACGACTACAAACTGCTATGCCCTCGTTACGACTGCCTGCGCAACGGGTTGCAGGTTTGCGAAGAGTGCTTTAGCGACAAACGCAAGGTGCGGAAGCACAAATGCATGAAAAATTCCGCATTGGCAAGTTTCCTGGCATACAAGGAAGCTATGAAATGGACTCGTATGCGCCTGGAAGCAGTTACCGACGCCTTTATTTGTCCCAGCCGGTTTATGGCGGACAAAATGGTTCAGGGCAACTTCGACAAACAGAAGATCAATACGCTCTGCAATTTTATCGACATTGCCAAAACCCGGAAAGACGATTACGACAAAGAGAACTATTACTGTTACATAGGCCGTCTTAGTCCTGAAAAAGGGATCGGAACACTGATCGAAGCGGCAAAGCGACTGCCCTACCCACTGAAGATAATCGGTGGCGGTTCGCTCGAAGAGACGCTGCGCGCCGCAGCTGCAGGAAGCGATATAGAACTTCTGGGTTATAAACACTGGCCGGAAATCAAGGAAATAGTCGGTAAGGCCCGATTCTGCGTCGTGCCTTCGGAATGGTATGAAAACAATCCGCTGTCCGTCATCGAGTCACAATGTCTGGGCACTCCGGTGCTCGGCAGCCGGATCGGCGGCATTCCCGAACTGATCGATGAAGGCAAGACCGGAATGCTGTTCGAATCCGGAAATGCAAAAGAACTGAAGGCCCGAATCGGACAAATGTTCGCCACCCCGTTCGAATACCGGCAGATCGCACTCGGCGCCCAGAAAAGATATTCGGCAGAAAGGTACTATGCAAAACTCCTGAAAATATACACTTCTTTATAATACGGCAGAAACGCTCTGTTTTTCTCCAAAACGGCATAGACAAGTATGAATCGTTTGATCTCAATCGACATTGCCAAAGCAATATGCATTATCCTGGTTGTCATCGGTCATTACAATCCGGATAACGCCCCCGAATGGTATCATACAATCAATCTGTTCATCTACACGTTTCATATGCCTTTGTTCATGTTTGCCAGTGGATATGTGTACGCAGCGACAATCGGGAATCTGAGGGGGGGGGAGTTTCTTTATAAAAAATTCAAACGGTTGATGATACCCTATTTCAGCACCAGTATCATCATAATCAGCATAAAACTTTTGACACAACAAAGGATGCTGGTGGAGAATCCGGTGACGTATTTGTCCTATTTCAAGATGTTTTACCTGCCGGAAGCCGGTTTTTTCCTTTGGTTTATCTGGGCGCTTTGGCTGATTTTTTTGCTCGTCGCCGCGGTAAGATCAAAAGCAGGACAAGTCGTATTGTTCGCAATAAGTTTGTGCGTTACATTTCTGCCCATCGAATGGCCCGAAATATTCTGCATAAATTTCGCCATACGAATGCTGAAATATTTTATGCTGGGCATAATCCTCAATGAATATCCGCGCTGGACTGAGATCGGGAAAAAAGTGCCGGGAATTATTCCCGTCTGCGCATTGCCTGCATTGTTCATCTTTAATAGAGTTACCCAAAATACTATATTAACCACCATTCTGGATTATATACTGCCGTTCATCGGAATTTATGCAATATGCGTCCTGTCGAGAGGAATAAAACATTGGAATTACGCGACACAAAAATTACTGGTAATATCGGCATCGTCCTACATAATATATTTGTTCCACACGACATTCGAAGGACTGGTAAAATCGCTCATCCATAAAGTCCCCACATTGGCAAACGGGAACAATTCACTGTATTTCACCATCGGGGCGGCACTTATTGTGGGAGCAGGAGTTATTCTCCCTATCGTCCTTCACCGCCGCATCCTTTCCCAAAACAGAGTTCTCCGCTTTTTATTCGGGTTGAAGCCGGTAAAACAACCGGCGAAAAGCCTGCGGTGATCCAATACATACAATACTTTTTAAAACGATATTTTATAATGAAAACAGTAGTACAAGGTAGTCTTATTACGACATTTCGCTGTAATGCCAAGTGCAACATGTGTAATATCTGGCAGCACCAAACCAAACCGGAAGAGGAAATAGATTACCACTATTATGAAAAGCTCCCGGCCGGGCTCCGGATCAACATTACAGGCGGAGAGTCGACGATCCGTAAAGACATCGACGACATATTCCGGATATTATATCCCAAGGCTTCCCTGCTGGAGCTGAGCACGAACGGATACAATACGGAAACGATCGTCGCGCTGGCAAATAAATACCCCAACATCCTGATCCGCGTCAGCCTTGAGGGACTTCCTAAACTGAACGACTCCAAACGGGGTACCGTCAACGGCTTCGACCACGCGTTGCGAACAATGCTCGAACTGAAAAAGACCAAATGCAAGAATATCGGATTCTCGGTGGTCATTTCCCCGGACAACTACAAAGACCTGATCTATCTGTACGACCTTTGCGTTGCGCTGGATGTCGAACTGGGCAACTCTGTCGTCCATAATTCGTGGTACTTCCATAAAGAGGACAATAATTTGACAAGCGACAAGGCCCTGCACGAGCACGAAAAATTCGTCAAAGCGCTTTTGACATCCAAGCGCCGGGGATTCAAGAACAAACTGAAAGATTACGGCCGTGCTTATTTCAATCGCAGCATCCATCGCCGGCTGCGCGGCGACGAACCCGGTTACAGACCCCCTTGCGGCGCATTGAACGACTTTTTCTTCATCGACCCCTGGGGAAATGTCTCGCCCTGCAACGGTTCTTCGGAAGAGTGGATCATCGGCAATATCAAGGATGATTCGTTCGAGAACATCATGAAGTCGGAGAAAGCCAAAGAGGTCGCGGAAAAGGTAAAAGCCTGCGACCGGAACTGCGCTTTCATCGTAACCGAGCGACATGACATGATCCGCAAGCCCTGGAAGCCGATCATGTGGATATTGAAAAACAAGATACGCATAGCAAAGGGGAAGGATATTTGCTGGTAAGGTCGTATTTATGAAAATCTGCGTACTGGGAACCAGGGGGTTCCCTCTGATCCAGGGCGGGGTCGAAAAACACTGCGAATCCCTGTATACGGAATTTCCTGCAGAATATCGCTTTGTTATTTTCAGGCGGAAACCGTATGTCCGCGTCACTCCGTCCTATCCCAACATAACTTTCATAGACCTGCCGTCCACGAAAATAAAAGGTTTCGAGGCCGTATACCATTCATTCCTGTCCACCTGCCGTGCGGTTCTCAGCCGACCGGACATCGTACATATCCACAACATAGGCCCCGCTCTGTTCTCTCCGCTATTGAAGCTGTGCGGCATAAAAGTCGTGCTTACGTACCATAGTCCCAATTACGAACACAAAAAATGGGGATGGGGTGTCCGAACGCTGTTGAAATGGAGCGAAAAGATAGCATTGCGAATGTCCGACGCAGTCATCTTCGTCAATAAATTTCAACTGGAAAAATACGATGAGCGAACCAGGAGCAAATCGTATTATATCCCGAACGGGATTCCGCGCATCACTCCTGCGACACAGCAGAATTATATCCGGGAATTAGGCCTGACTCCGGGAAAATATGTACTGGGTGTTGGACGCATTACTCCGGAAAAAGGCTTCGATTGTCTGGAAAAAGCTTTTGCCGGAGTGGATACCGATTACAAACTGGTCATTGCAGGGGGCGTGGAGACGGAATCCGCCTATCTGGACGAATTGAAATCAATATTGCCACCGGAAAAGATCGTCTTCACGGGCTATGTGTACGGCGAGAAACTGAACCAGTTGTACACACACGCCGGATTGTACGTATTATCGTCCTACAACGAAGGATTTCCCCTGGTATTGCTGGAAGCGATGAGTTACGGCCTCGATGTGCTAGTCAGCGACATTCCGGCCAGCCATTTGGTAGATTTGCCTGCAGACGACTATTTCAGCAAAGGAGACTATGAGGAACTGGCCCGGAAAATAGAGCGGAAACTCAAATACCCCCGGCAACAAAAATATGAGTTGGAAGCATACGATTGGACGGCCATCGTTAAAAGGCTTGCCGCCGTATATGATAAATTAAACGGGCGGAAACAAGTTCCCTGAACCCGAAACTCATTCCGGCACTACCCTCCCCGGCTGATTTCCGCCACGATCGCCCCGACGAAAGCTATGAGCTCCGCCGGGGCGATTTTCAGTTGGAGGCCGCGGACGCCGGCGCTGATGTAGATGGCCGGAAGCGACGCGGCCGAGGAGTGGATATAGGTCGGAAACTGTTTTTTCATGCCGATCGGCGAGCAGCCGCCACGGATGTAACCCGTCACGGGCAGCAGCTCCTTCATCGGAATCAGGTCGGCCTTCTTGTTGCCCGATACGCGTGCGGCGGCCTTGAGGTCGACCTCGTGGTCGGCGGGCACCACGCATACGAAATGCCCCGTGCGGTCGCCCCGCAGCACGAGGGTCTTGAATACGCTTCCTATATCTTCGCCCAGCTCTTCGGCCACGTGCGTCGCTGCGAGGTGTTCTTCATCAACCCGGTAAGGGACGAGTTCATAGGTTATCTTAGCGCGGTCGAGCAAGCGGGCCGCATTGGTCTTTTCGACTTTTCCGTGTGCCATTTCTGCTTTTGGTGTTCGATTTTTCGACTTAAATTATGCAAAAGTAATTTATTTTGACCAAACAGGTTCTTTTTAATTATTTTTGCAAAATGCTCCGTGGCAAAATTACATACAGGCTGCTCGCCTCGCTGATCGCAGCTTTGTCCGTGTGCACGACCCTGTCGGCACAGAGCACCCGTGTCCGCGGCCGTGTGACGGATGCCGCCAGCGGTGCCCCGATGCAGTTCGTGAGCGTCGTGTTCCCCGGCACCACGACCGGCATCACGACCGATGAGGAGGGTATCTATACGCTCGAGACCCGCGATACGGTGGGACGCGTACAGGCCTCGATGGTCGGCTACGCCACACAGACCAAGCCGCTCACGCGGGGCGGCTTCAACCAGGTAGACTTCGCCCTGGAAGCGGTCGAATTCGGCATCGGCAGCGTCGTCATCACCCCTGTCTCTTATA
>ENA-OYVP01000738-OYVP01000738.1-human-gut-metagenome-genome-assembly--contig:-NODE-738-length-19496-cov-4.791523_pt1 | contig 19496 bp, 18 predicted proteins | sample MGYA00244160_ERZ653377 | MGnify/ENA primary metagenome ERZ653377 (study PRJEB26926, sample SAMN06165160) | human gut metagenome | biome: ENVO:00009003; feature: ENVO:2100002; material: ENVO:00002003...
CTACACCCTAGAGTTCGTCGGCAGCGTCAGATGTGTATAAGAGACAGGTATAGGTGAGCAGATCCACATCGTATTGGCTTGCAATCTCATAGACGGCAGAAGTAACCTTAGACGGAAGTATTTTGTTGTAAATCGCCTCTCCTGTGGAGCAGTTGATGATTTTCCCGCCATTGAATGAGAGAATATAGCTTCCGTAGTCGCCGAGGTGAAGCTCCTTGGCAAGCGATACCACGCCGGGTGTAGGTCTGCCGGAGGCAAGAACTACCTTTTTCCCATTCTGCTGAATTTCGATAAGAGCCTCTCGTGTGGGAGGGGTAATTTTCTTTTCGGAGTTGGTCAGTGTTCCGTCCAAATCCAGTACAAGTATATCATAGGTCATGGTTTTGCCCTTTCTGTGTTCCGTGTATTATTTAAGCGTAAGCTCCTGAAGGCGTGTCACAATTTCAGGAAATTCCATTCCGTGTGAGGCTTTCACAAGGATCGTGTCGTCTTTGTGTAACAGTTCGTTCATCTTTGTAAAAAAGTCTGCTTTTGTATCAAAATGAACTACTTGATTTCCGGCGGAGAGTTCCTCTGCTCCGGCTGCGGTTGCTTTTGATAGTTCACCGATACAGATGACAAGATCGATCCCTTTTTCGGATGCATGTACACCGACTTGGCGGTGGAGCTCTTTTTCATCCTCGCCAAGCTCAAACATATCTCCGAGAATGGCAACTTTGCGGGTCTCGGCTCCGGAGAGCACGTCGATGGACGCCTTTGTGGACACCGGATTGGCATTGTAGCAGTCATCGATGATAAGAAGAGAATCCGTAAGAATCATATTGTTTCGTCCGGATACCGGAGTCAGACTTTCGATTCCTTTTTTGATCTCTTCAGCGGTAAGCCCGAGTTCACGTCCAACCAAAGCGCCAGCCAGCGCGTTGTACACCATATGGTTTCCCGGAATCGGAATCATTGTGTCGATGCAGTTATCCCCAAGGTGAAGTGTACAAGACACCCCTTTTAGGGAGTGTGTGTGGATATTATCGGCAAAAGCGTCAAGCTCTGTGGATAACCCAAAGAACATTGGCGTTTGTCCTTTTACATCTGTGACTGTGATCAGTTTGTCATCATCGCCGTTTAAGATGATCTTGGCGTCAGGCTGCATAAAGTCGAACATCTCTGTTTTTGCTTTCAAAATGCCGTCTCGGTCGATGAGATTTTCCAGATGGCAGAGTCCGATATTGGTGATGACGCAGATATCCGGGCGAGCCATTTTCGCAAGGCGGTGCATCTCACCGAAATGGTTGATACCCATCTCAAGCACTGCAATCTCGTGTTCATCTCGAATATTGAAGATTGTCAGCGGAAGCCCGATTTCGTTGTTAAAGTTTCCAGCCGTTTTAAGAACATGATATTTTTGCTCCAAAACCGAGGCGATCATCTCTTTTGTACTTGTCTTTCCGACACTTCCGGTGATACCGACCACTTTGATGTCAAGTGCCTTGCGGTAATGTTCTGCAATATCTTTGAGCGCCTGCTCACAGGAGTCAACAAGAATGTATGGGTGAGATACATTCTCTAAGACCACTTCGGAAAGTGTGCAGAGTGCACCTTTTTCCATCACCTGTGGGATAAAAGAGTGTCCGTCTACTCGTGCGCCTTTTATTGGAATAAACAACCAGTCTTTTTCGATTTTTCGGCTGTCGATGGCAACACCGGCCACTTCGATATGTGATACTGCTTCGCCCCCAAAATATTGTCCGTGGCATGCAGCAGTAATTTCCTGTAAAGACATATGTTTCATCGTCTGTTCCTCCGTCTATGCGTTGTAACGCGCGAGTGATTTTTGGATGATCAGTTCACAGAGGTCTCCGTATGTGATTCCGGCAGCGCGTGCCTCTTTCGGAAGAAGGCTGGCAGCGGTCATACCAGGGAGGCTGTTTACTTCGAGACAGTAAATGTCGTTGTTCTCATCTAATAAAAAGTCAGCGCGTGAGTAAATATCTAATTTCAGTGCTTTGAAAGCGAGCTCTGCAGCTCTTTGCATTCTTTCTGTCACTTCTTCATCGATATTTGCAGGACAGATTTCTTCTGTGCATCCATCCTGATATTTGTTGGCGTAATCAAAGAATCCGGTTTTTGGTATGATCTCAATTACCGGAAGCGCTTTTCCGTCGATGATGCCGACTGCGAATTCACGTCCTTTGATGTAAGGCTCGATTACAATCTCGTCCTCATAGCGGAAGGAATTCTCAACCGCTTCTTTGTATGCGTCCATCGTATCGACGATATATACGCCGATGCTGGAACCACCGGAACACGGTTTTACAACGACCGGAAGAGTAAGACCAAGATCAGAAAGAGCTGTATCTTTTCGGTCTTTTGTGAGATTGGTTCCAAGCGGTGTCGGAACGCCTGCCATCGTGAAAATCTGTTTTGTAACCCCTTTGTCCATGGCAAGCGCACTTCCGAGATAGTTTGGACCGGTGTATTTAATTCCGAGAATATCAAATGTTGCCTGTAATTTTCCATTTTCTCCGACATCACCATGAAGCCCCATAAATACAATATCTGCAAGGCGGCAGATATCGATGACATTCGGTCCCAAAAAGCAGTCGGACTGGTCTTCACGGGACGCTTTGATTGCCGCAAGATCCGGTTCTGTTGTTTTGATTCCGTCTGCAATCTCCAAGCCTGCGTTTGGAAGAGTGAATACTTCTTCTAATTTGTCGGAATCATATGGAAATCCTAAAAATACATCTAATAAAAAAGCCTGATGCCCGTTTTCTCTCAAAGTTCTGCAGATGCCGGCTCCGGAAGTGAGTGAAACGTCACGTTCTGTGCTGAGCCCTCCTGCCAATACTACAATTTTCATACTGTTTATACTCCTTTATCATCGTCTAATCGGCAATACTCATCTGGTTCAGTAATGCCTGTTTTTCATCATATAATTTGCGGGACAGATCCACATATACTTTGTGTGGATTGAAGAGACGTTTTGTCTCGTCCCAAAGTGTTTTCTTTTCTTCTGCACAGTAGGCAGCAATCTCCATGACAGACGGAGAATCATATACACATGCGCCGTTAATAAATACCGGTTTTAAAATCTCACGCATAGTGTAAGAGCCGCCGGCAAATTTTGTCTTTTTCCAGGTGGCTGTCGGATCAAATAACAATAGATCTTCATCTGTGTCATAAGTCTCGTCTGCAAAGCAGATCAAATCTGCACGCATCTTTCCGGTCGCCTTGTCATAGATACGGTAAACGGTCTTATTGCCAGGGTTTGTAATCTTTTCTGTGTTCTCAGAAAGTTTAATCTTGGAATGAAATTTTCCATCTTCTTTTTGGATTGCAGCAAGTTTGTATACCCCTCCGAAGGAAGGACAGTCTTTGGACGTAATCAGATTTGTTCCGACTCCCCATGAGGTGATAGCTGCACCCTGGATCTTTAAGTCGTGGATCAAATATTCGTCAAGATCGTTGGAAGCGGAGATAAATGCATCTTCAAATCCGGCTTCGTCTAACATCTTACGTGCCTTTTTAGAAAGATATGCAAGGTCACCGCTGTCGAGGCGGATTCCGTAGTTGTGAAGTTCAATTCCGGATTCACGCATCTCGGTGAACACTTTGATCGCATTTGGCACACCGGATTTTAAGGTGTCGTATGTGTCAACCAACAGACAGCATGCGTCAGGATATAATTTTGCGTATGTCTTAAATGCAGTGTATTCATCTGCAAAACTCATAATCCAGCTGTGTGCATGAGTCCCTTTTACCGGGACGTCAAACATCTGTCCGGCAAGAACATTGGATGTGCCGATACATCCGCCGATCATAGCGGCCCTTGCACCGTAGAGTCCCGCGTCAGGACCTTGCGCCCGCCGCAGACCGAATTCCATCACACCGTCTCCTGCAGCAGCAAAGACAACTCTGGCTGTCTTTGTCGCAATGAGAGACTGATGGTTGATGATATTTAAGATGGCTGTCTCCACAAGCTGTGCTTCCATGATCGGTGCGACAACTTTCAAGAGCGGCTCTTTTGGAAAGACAACAGTTCCTTCCGGAATTGCATAGATATCGCCGCTAAAGTGAAAACCACTCAGATAATGAAGAAAATCTTCGCTAAACATGTTCAGATTTCGAAGATAATCGACGTCATCGTATGAGAAGTTCAAGTCTTTAATATAGTCAATTACCTGTTCCAGACCGGCTGCAATAGAATAGCCAGAACCACAAGGATTCGAACGGAAAAAGACATCGAATACAACGGTCTCATTTTCCTGACGCTCAAAGTAGCCTTGCATCATTGTAAGCTCGTACAAATCTGTTAACAGGGTAAGATTTCTGCTGTTCATCTTGTTTGCTCCTTTATTTTCTGCATACATGCATTTCTTTTTGTACACCTGATTTTTAGGATATACTTATTTCATTATATCACTAGCGTATGACAATGTAAAAAGAAAATTTATGATATGATCCATAAGATCTGACAGAACAGAAAAACGCAGCCTATGATAGCAAGGCTGCATTTTTTTGAATGGTCTCTTGGATGATATTCTGACAGTAAGCACCGAGATGCTTCTGTGTCTCTTTATCCAGTTCTTTTGGATAGACTGGTTCCCCATATTCAATGACCACGTGTGTTTTCTTGATACGTGGAAACTGGTTTTCAAAGATGGCTGCGGTATTGTTCATACTGATTGGAACAATCGGACATCCGGTCTTCGTGGAGATTTTTAAGGCGCCGTCCTTAAACGGCAGCATACTTAATTCTTCGCCCTTGTTTCGCGTGCCCTCCGGGAAGATGCAGATTGAGATTCCTTTTTTTACATACTCAATTGCCTGAAGAATCGTCTTCAATCCTTCCTTTGGATTTTCACGGTTCAAAAACAGGCAGTAAAGATATCGCATCCAGGTTGAGAGGAGCGGAATCTTTTCCATAGAGTCTTTTGCTACATAACCGGTCAGACGTTTGCAGCGGGAGTATGTCAGCAGAATATCGAAAAAACTTCTGTGATTTCCGATAAAAAGAACGGGTTCATCAGGAACATTCTCTTCCCCGATCACCGTCACTTTCACACCGGTAATCTTTAAAATTATTTTGAATCCCCATTGCACAATCCGAAGTGAGCTGTAATCTCTTGCATTTCGGTTACATTTTCCGATTAGCCACTCTATGAAAAAGACCGGAATGGACAAAATCAGATAAGTAATCAGAAAAATTACTACAAAAATAAAACGTATCATAAAATCTAAGTTCCCTTCTATTAATTATCGTCCATATAGACGAGTCACAGAACAAAGCGCTTCGGCGAGACTGTCCGACAACGCCTCTTTTTGGTAACGCCATGCCCAATTTCCATCTGCCACACCCGGACAGTTCATACGACCCTCTTTTCCAACGCCGAGAACATCTTGTAATGGAAAGACCGCATAAGCTGCAATCGAGCCAAGGCAGGTGCGGATAAAGTCAAAATGGATACTGCTTGCGTCCGTGTTCATATAGCGGCGGACTTTGTCTCTGGAATATTCGCTTGCAGTCTGATACCAGCCTGCGCTGGTGTCGTTGTCGTGTGTCCCTGTATAGCACACACAGTTTGTTGTAGTGAACTGATGAGGAAGAAATGTACTTTCCTCAGTCGATTCGAAGGCAAACTGTAGGACTTTCATACCAGGAAAATGGAATTGATCACGGAGTTTTTCGACTTCAGGTGTGATGACACCAAGATCTTCGGCAATGATCGGAAGATTTTTTCCAAGCGCCTTTTCTATGGCGAGGAAGAGATCTTCTTTCGGGCCGTGCTTCCAGGTACCGTTGATTGCGGTCTCCTCTCCGAAGGGAACTGCCCAATAAGCTTCAAACCCACGGAAATGATCGATTCTTAAGTAATCTAAAAGATCCAGTTGGTTGCGGATTCTGGAAATCCACCATTTGTAGCCCTCTTTTTTATGGGCATCCCAGTTGTAGAGCGGATTGCCCCAAAGCTGTCCGGTTGTCGAAAAATAATCCGGCGGGACACCGGCGACTGAAGTCGGATAACCTTTTGAATCCAGTTGGAACAAATGTTGATTTGCCCAGGCATCGGCGCTGTCCAAAGAGACAAAAATTGGGATGTCGCCGATGATCTGTATATCCTTTTCGTTTGCATATTTTTTTAGTGCATACCATTCTTTAAAAAATAGAAATTGAACAAAGTAATGGTATTGTATCTCGTTAGAAAGCTGCTTTTTCAGTTCTTTCTTCAGACTGTCGGTCGGTCTGCGGTATGCTTCTTCCCAGGAAAGCCAGTCCTTTCCGTCATGCATTGCTTTGCAAGCCATGAAAAGTGCATAGTCATCAAGCCAAAACTGGTTGGCATTATAAAACGCATCGTATTCTTCCAATAACATCTTGTCGGAGGTATGGAGAAAACGTGAAAATGCAGATGCTAAAATCTTGAATTTCCAAGGGATGATCGTCCCATAGTCAACATGGTGTCCGTCTCCGCGCGGGCAGTCGGAAAGTTCTGCTTCCTCTAAGAGTCCGAGTTCTTTTAAATGTGCAGGACTGATCAGCAACGGCTGTCCTGCAAATGCTGAAAAGCTTTGATACGGCGAATCCCCAAAACCGGTCGGCGTAAGTGGGAGGATCTGCCATAGGTGTTGTCCTGATTTTTCAAGAAAATCCACAAAATCATAGGCATCCTGTCCCAAATCTCCGATTCCATATGGAGATGGGCAAGATGTGGGATGAAGCAAAATCCCGGACAGACGATGTGGCTTTTCATAAGTCACTTCAGCAGTTTCAAAATTCATAGTGATGTCCCCTTTTTTATTGATTCCTGTTTTTCTCATTATACTAAAGTGCAGAAATAAAGGCAATATTTTTGAAAAAAACAGTCATTTTTGAAGACGTTCAGGTGTATGTATATAGGGAGAAGATAGACGAGGGATGCATGTGAGAAAATTAGCATCAGTTATGTTATGTGTCTGCCTGCTTATGTTATGTCAGGGCTGTTCTGTAAAGAAGATGAATACGGAAAAAATCAGAGATGTAGAGATCACTGTACTGGAAGAAGAAAAAATTCCGGAGGAGTTTCTGACACAGATTGAAGAAAAAAAGTCCGGACCGTTTAAGATTACGTATGCGGACAAAGATGCACTCTATATTGCACGGGGGTATGGAGAACAGAAGACGAGCGGTTACAGCATTGAGGTGAAAGAATGTTATGAGACAGAGAATGCCATTTATATACATACGAATCTGATCGGACCGTCAAAGGAAGAAAAAATTGTGGAGGCAAAGACATTTCCGTATGTGGCAGTGAAAATGCAATTTATCGACAAAAATGTGGTGTTTGAGTAAAGGAGAGAGGCAATGGAATTAGTAAAAAAACAAATTCATGCAAATCAGGTCGGCAAAAAAATGGTGGATCAATTTCTGGTAGACGATGATTTTAATGTGCCGGATACAAAAAATGATGTGCAGCGAGTCGTTGCGGGAGAGGGCACGGTGAAAATCGAGGATGTAAGACCGGTGGAAAATTACGTCAGAGTTACGGGAAAACTGTATTTTCAGATACTGTATGTGACAGAAGGAGCAGAACCGTCACTGACATCCATGGAAGGAAAAATTCCGTTTGAGGAGATGGTGTATGCGGATGAGGGGACAGACGGAGAATTTGTTGTTCAAAATACAAGGGTAGATTTTACTGCAACAATGATTCATTCGAGAAAATTGAATATCAAAGCAATGATTGAGCTTTTAATCAGTCCTCAAATGCAGGTTGATGAGGACATTACAGTCGATGTGGAAAGTGAAATGCCACTTTATAAAAAGAAAAAAGCAATGGAACTTTTAACTCTTCATACGTCAAAGAAAGATACATACCGGATTAAAGAAGAACTGACGCTTCCGGGAACGAAAGAGACGATTGGGACAGTGCTTTGGACAGATATTTCGAACCGAAAACTAGATACGAAACTTGGGGCGGACGAATTGCTGCTTTCCGGAGAACTGCTGGCATTTTGTTTCTATGAATCGCCGGATGGGAAAATAGACTGGATTGGGCAGACGATCCCGTATGAGGGAAGAGTGGAGTGCTATGGAGTCGATGAAGCGATGTATCATCATCTGAACGCGAATCTGGAAGATATCAACGTGGATATCCGGATGGATGAAGACGGAGAGATGCGCACGCTTGGAATTGAGGGGACGTTAGAGTTAAAAATTGCCATTTATCAGGAAGAAAACATAGATTTTTTGGAAGATGTATATTCTTTGGAGCAACATTGCAGACTAGAGACAAAAGAAGCTTCCTATGAAGAGCTGCTGATGCAGAATCACTCGAAATGTAAGATAGCAGAGCAGCTGTCTTTGCCGGAGTTAAAAGATGATATTCTACAGATTTGTCATAGCAGCGGAAGGGTGCAGATTGACCGCACAGAGGTGACTGAGGAAGGGGTTCAGATTGACGGTGTACTCCATGTCAGCTTTTTATTTGTGAAGCCAGACGACGAAGTTCCATTCGACACGTGGCAGGGAATGGTTCCGTTTTCTTATTTAGTTGAGAGCAATGAATCGGAAATGGATATGCACTGCGACATTACAAGTGCACTGGAGCAGCTGAGTGTTTCTCTTATGGGAGGCGACAGTGTGGAGGTGAAAGCAGTGCTTGCGTTTCACAGTTTTTTGCGAAAATCAGTGAAGGCTGATGTCATCACGGATTTGAAAATGGAAAAAATTTCGATGGAAGAGCTGGAAAAGAGACCGGGGATTGTTGGTTATATTGTAAAAGAAGGAGATGACCTTTGGACACTCGCAAAACGTTATAGCACGACAAAAGAAGGCATTATGGAAGTGAACGAGATGACCGATGAAATGATAAAACCGGGAGACCGGATATTGATTTTCAAAGAAAATATGAGTATACTATAGGTATTATGTATACAAAAAACACTGTCCCGGTGGAAACTCTGCCGGGATGGGAAGTGAGATGTGAAAGGAGAACGTGATGGGGAATATACAACAGCTAAAAGCTCTTGCAAAAATCAATCTGGGGCTGGATGTACTTGGAAGAAGAGAGAATGGGTATCATGATGTCCGCATGGTGATGCAGACAATTTATCTGTATGATAATATTACGATACAACGAACAGAGACACCGGGAATTACGCTGGAATCCAACTTGTATTTTCTGCCGAATGATGAGGGGAATATTGCATATAAAGCGGCAAAGATGCTGATGGACGAGTTTGAGATCCGGGATGGTGTCCATATTACATTGGACAAGCATATCCCGGTGGCAGCAGGACTTGCAGGGGGGAGCTCGAACGCGGCGGCGGTTCTTGTCGGAATGAACCGTATGTTTTCACTTGGACTCAGTGAAATGGATTTGATGGAACGAGGTGTAAAATTAGGGGCAGATGTTCCGTACTGTATTATGCGCGGAACGGTGCTTGCAGAAGGAATCGGAGAAGAACTCACACGACTTTCACCGCTGCCAAAGTGCTATATTTTGATCGCAAAGCCTGGAATCAGTGTGTCAACCCGCACGGTCTATGAGAAATTAGATGCACTTACGATCACAGAGCATCCAGATATAGACGGTCTGATTACCGGACTTGAAAACCAGGATTTGAGAGCAGTCGCATCATCGATGGGGAATGTGCTCGAACAAGTTACGGTAGATGCCTATCCGGTGATCGACAGGATTAAAAACGTGATGAAGGAACAGGGGGCGCTTAACGCCATGATGAGCGGCAGCGGACCGACGGTGTTTGGAATTTTTGAAGACCGGCAGACAGCAAAGAAAGCGCAGAGGAAGATCAAAGAGCTGCAGATTGCAAAGCAGGTCTATTTGGCAAATGTACACAATACAAAAAGGAGATAAAAAGATGGATACAAATTTTGAAGTGAATATGAATGAATATTTACCGCTTCGCGATGTTGTATTTAATACACTGCGTCAGGCGATTTTGCGTGGAGAATTGAAACCGGGAGAGCGCCTGATGGAGATTCAGCTTGCAAACAAATTAGGGGTGAGCCGTACTCCGATTCGGGAGGCAATCCGAAAGCTGGAACTTGAGGGGCTTGTGCTGATGATTCCAAGAAAAGGGGCAGAGGTGGCGGATATTACCGAAAAGAGCCTGCGGGATGTTTTGGAAGTGAGAGAGGCGCTGGAAGAGCTGGCGGTAAGACTTGCGTGCGACAAGATCAAAGAAGAGGAGATTGAAGAATTAAAAAAAGCGGCGCAGGAATTTAAAGAGACATTGGACTGTGAGGATGTTACGAGATTTGCGGAAGCCGATGTGAAATTCCATGATATCATTTACCGGACAACAGACAACGAGAGACTGATTCAGCTTTTATATAATTTGAGAGAGCAGATGTACCGTTATCGTGTGGAATACTTAAAAAGAGAAGATGCGCATGAGACTCTTCTTGCAGAACATGAGAGAATTATCGAGACAATTGAAAAGCGTGACAAAGAAGAGGCGATGAAAGCGGTGAGCCGCCACATAGACAATCAAGTGGCAGCTGTGATTGATACGATTCGCACAAAAAAATAGAATATTTGTATAATCTCAGAAAAATATGTGAAAACTCCGATTATCAAACAGGAGGTACATATTTATGAGATGGATATATGAGAAAAAGAAGATGATTTGTGCAGCGGCAGCGATTGTGTTTGCAGTTCTTGTGACAGGAGTAACCGCAGAGAAGAAGGGAATGCTTGCACAGGCAAAGATTGCAAGTGTTCAAAAGAGGATGGCGAAAGAAGTATTTCGTTTCCATGTGCTTGCAAATAGCGACAGCGAGGAAGATCAAGAACTGAAGATGAAAGTAAAAGGAGAAATCATTGCATATATGAAAGAAGATCTGCCATATTCGGATGGTGTGGAGACGACGAAGGCGTGGGCGAGAACACATACGGATGAGATTGAAGAAGTGGCTGCACGGACCATTGAAGAAGCCGGATATGACTATCCGGTAAAGGCAAAGGTTACGACCTGCTATTTCCCGGATAAGACATACGGAGATGTGACATTCCCACAGGGGGAATATGAAGCACTCCGAATTGAGATCGGGGAGGCAAAAGGACAGAACTGGTGGTGTGTGCTTTACCCGAATCTCTGTTTTATCGATGCGGTAAATGCGGTTGTGCCGGAAGAGGGAAAAGAAGAATTGAAAGAAGTACTGGATGAAGAAGAATATGAGATGGTGACCGCCGGCACAAAATTCAAGATTAAATGGTTCTTCTTTCAATGATAGGCAAAGTTGTGATTGGAGGAATTCATGACTGAATTTTTAGTAAAACATTTTGTGAAGGATTATGAAAAGACAGAAAAGGTGTCTGTGCGTACTGGCTATGGAATTCTGGCGAGTATGGTAGGCATCTTTTGCAACGTTTTATTGTTTTTGATGAAGATAACAATTGGGATGATGATACATAGTATCTCTGTTATCGCAGATGCATTTAACAACTTATCTGATGCAGGTTCATCGATCATCAGCTTTATCGGAGTCAAGATTGCGAGTAAGCCGGCAGACAAGGAGCATCCGTTCGGACATGGAAGGATGGAGTATATTGCGGCTTTGGTTGTCGCGTTTTTGGTGTTGCAGGTTGGGTTTACTTTTTTTAAAGATGCAGTTGGAAAGATAAAACATCCACAGGAGATAGAATTTAATCTGGTATCTGTCATTGTTTTATTGTTGTCCATCGGGATTAAGCTTTGGCTTGGGATGTTCAATAAGAAGCTTGGAACGAGGATTCATTCAAATGTGATGCTTGCAACGGCAGCGGATGCGATGGGCGATGTGATCACAACATCTGCGACGGTTGTCTCATTGCTGGTATTTCAGTTTTCGGGCTGGAATATTGATGGGATTGTAGGAATCGGCGTGTCTCTTGTTGTTATGTGGGCAGGAGTAGGGATCGCAAAAGATACGTTGGAGCCATTGCTTGGTCAGGCAGTTCCAAAAGATGTGTATGAAGAGATAACAAAATTTGTGGAATCCCATGAAGGAATCCTTGGGACACATGATTTGATTGTACATAATTATGGTCCGGGAAGAAGTATGGCTTCGCTGCATGCCGAGGTGGCAAATGATGTGGATATCGAAGTCTCTCATGAGATCATCGACCGTATTGAGAGGGAAGCTACAAAAGAGCTTGGTGTGTTTTTGGTCATTCATATGGATCCGATTGAGATGAAAGACGAGCGTGTTTTATATGCAAAAAGGAAATTGGAAGAGGCGGTGAGAGCAATCGATCCGCAGGTGAGTATCCATGATTTTCGTATGGTGGATGGAGATGAGCAGGTGAATTTGATCTTTGATATGCTCGTTCCATTTCAGTATGATAAAGAAAAGCAAAAGGAAATCTGCAGGACACTTCGAAAAAAGGTAAGGGAGATTGACCAAAGATACCGTTGCGTCATTGTGACGGAGACAAGTTACATAGCGGAGGAAAAATAGATGTATAAGTTAGAAGGACAGATCAGATTCAGTGAGTGTGATACGAGCAAGAGAATAACGCTTCCGGGAATCATCAATTATTTTCAAGATTGCAGCAGCGCACAGTCTGAGCAGATCGGACATGGGATTGACTATCTGAAAGAGAAGAAGAAAGCCTGGATACTTTCCGCGTGGCAGATTATTGTGGAACGTTATCCGGAACTTGGAGAGGCGATTGAGGCTGGCACGTGGGCAACTGATTTTAAGGGACTGTATGCGACGAGGAATTTTTCGATGAAGACAAAATCAGGGGAAATGCTGGCATATGCCAATTCTATCTGGGTGTTCATGGACCTCGCTGCCGGAAGACCAACAAAACCGGGAAAGGAAGAGGTGGAAGCATATGGGATGGAACCGGCGCTTGAGATGGAATATGCTCCGAGAAAAATAAAACTGTCGGAAAAAGCGATTTTGGTTGACACGTTCCCGGTACGCAAGTATCATATTGATACAAACAATCATGTAAATAATTGCCAATATGTGCAGATGGCGATGGAAGTGCTGCGGGAAGACATGAGGATCAGACAGGTACGAGTAGAGTATAAAAAATCAGCGGTTTATGGAGATGTTATTTTGCCGAAGATTGCCGAAGAAACAAGCCGTACCGTGGTGGAACTTTGCGATATGGAGGAAAGACCATACGCTGTGGTAGAATTTGTAGGAGAGAAAAAATAAATGATGAGATTAGGGAAAAAACAAGTACTGACAATTGTAAAAAAAGTAGAGTTTGGAGTGTATCTGGGCAGTGACGAGGATCGTGTGCTTCTGCCAAAAAGACAGGTTCCGGAAGGGGTTGAGATAGGAGATCCTGTGGAAGTGTTTTTGTATAAGGATTCCGATGACAGACTGATAGCAACGACTCATGATCCAAAGATAGAGTTAGGAGAACTGGCGGTGCTTGAAGTGGCAGATACAGGAAAATTTGGAGCATTTTTAGACTGGGGATTGGAAAAGGATCTGTTTTTGCCTTTCAAAGAGCAGACTGTAAAAGTGGCAAAGGGAGATCAATGTCTTGTGGCGCTTTATATTGATAAAAGTGAGCGTCTCTGCGCAACGATGAAAGTGTATGATATGTTGAAGAAAGATTCGCCGTATCAGAAGGATGATATGGTGGAAGGGATTATTTATGACACAAGTGATAACTTTGGATTGTTTGTCGCAGTCGATAATCAGTATTCCGCTTTGATTCCGAAAAAAGAGGTATATGGAAGACTTCGCATTGGACAGACAGTAAAAGCGAGAGTTACGGCGGTGAAGAAAGACGGAAAGCTGGATCTGAGTGTCAGAGATAAGATTCCGATGCAGATGGACAAAGATGCTGAGAGTGTTTTGAAAGAAATTGAACGGCGCGGTGGAAAACTGCCGTTTACAGATAAGGCAGACCCTGAAGTGATTAAGCAAGAATTTCAGATGAGTAAGAATGCATTTAAGCGTGCAGTAGGACGGCTTCTGAAAGAAGAGAAGATTGAGATTAAGGAACATGCAATTGTCATGTACAGAAAATAGGGGATAGCGTCTACGAAAGCTGGCGAAAGGAGTTGTGTATAATGAAGGTGCAAAATATTACGGACATAGATAAGTTTTTTGAAGTGGTGGACAGATGTTCCGGGAAAGTAGAATTGGTAACAGGTGAAGGAGATCGATTAAATTTGAAATCTAAGCTTTCACAGTACGTTTCAATCGCAAATATTTTCTCGAACAGTGAGATTCCGGAACTGGAGATTGTCGCTTATGAACCGGACGATATAGAACGATTGACAGAGTTTATGCTGAAAGGTGAATAAAAGATATTAAAAATGAGGATACGGCGAAGGCGGTATCCTTATTTGCGTTTTAAGATAAACTTTTTATATTGAGAGGGCGTTGTTCCAATGATGTTATAAAATAATTTTGAAAAGTGCTGTGAATCTTTCAGCCCAATCATTCCGGAAATTTCGGTAAAAGTAAGAGTAGTCGTATCCATCAACTCAATGGCACGGTTGATGCGGTATACATTGATATAATTTCCGAGAGAAATATTCATATATTGCGAAAATAACTTGCTGAGATATCGGGTAGAGATATTCAGCTCCTTTGCGATATCCGGAATTAGAATTTTATCCATATAATGATGTTCTATATAGTTCAGTGTAAATGAAATATAGTTCCCCTGTATTTTTTCTGGAAACTGCGCCTTTGATAATGTCTTATAGGACTGCATGATGAGCAGAACCAGCTGTAAAATATATAGATTGATGTTGGCAGATACCGTAGAATCCTGACTGGTGTTATATAATCGGATGATTGCGAGAATCAGCTCTTTTAGTTCTTTCGTTGTTTTTTGCTGATGAAATGGAGCGCAGCAAAAAATTAAGGAGTGCATCAAATTGACAGATGAGTCCTCTTCTAAGGTGATATGTGATAGAAATTCAGGGAAAAAGTGAATATGATAAAAGCTGCATTCATTTTCATCTGTTAAATAAAAAGAGTGCACGACATTTGGCGGAATCATAATAAAATCATCAGGTTTACATTCAATCGTGGTATTGCCAATTGTCATAACACAGGTACCGGATTTAATCAAATAGATTTCGACACTTGTATGAAGATGTTTTGAAAAGTGATAATGATTTTTCCGGTGTTGAATGGCAGCACCTGAAATTGAGTTTTTGCAAAGAGAAAAGTAAGTTGTGTCCCGATTCATATCTGTTGTCCTTTCAGAGGTCTGTAATTGAAATATTAAAATCGGCGGTCTAGATGACCGCCGAAAAAATTATATCCCTTTTTCACCTGAAAAATCAAGTGTTTTCAAAATATTTTGTGATTAGACCGTTTTGCGTTTTTTGAAAATTGCAACTGCTGCAATTCCGGAGAGGATGCATGCTACAGTTGTTGCACCAGCCATATCAGCATCGCCGGTTTTTACCGGTTTGTCTTTGCTGTTATTTTTATCTTTATCTTTATCTTTATCTTTGTCTTTGTCTTTGTCAGGTGTTGTTGGTGTTACCGGTTTTGAAGTAAGTTTTGCAATTGTCTGTGTTTCGTGAGCATCACATGATTTACAAACTCTTTCTTTCAAACCTTCTGCATCTGTTGTTGGTTCTTTTGTTGTTTCCCAATCGCCCCAAGTATGTCCGGTAGCTTTGATTTCTCTTGTCTCTGTCTCGCCGCATTCGCAGGTTCTGCTTTCTTCACCAGGTGTTGTACAAGTAGGTTTTTTTGTTACCGTCCACTCACCCCATGTATGTGTGTGTTCTTCTGTTGCTTTTGTTGTGAATGTTACGTTTCCGGCATCTGATTTGTTGCCGGCTTCATCTAGTGCATATACAGAAAGTGTATATTCTGTTGCAGCTTTTAAATCAGCGACTGTGAAAGAAGTCTCTGTTGCATCAAATGTTGCAATTTCTTTGTCGCCATTCATCAACTGATATTCTACGATATCTTTATCAGCTTCAGCAGGTACCCAAGAGATTTTAGCAGTTGTATCTGTCACATCTGTTGCTGTCGCAGTTGGAGCGACAGGAGCAGTTGTATCGTTGTACACTCTTGTACCGGTTAAACGAATTTCAGCAGCTGTAGCGAAGTCTCTTACAGATTCTACAGCAAGAAGTTTGATGTATTTTGCTTTTACAGGTTCCTTAAATGTAACGGTTTTTACCTTTTTGTCTTGAGCCCATGAACCAGAAGCAGCTTCTTCCCATGTCTCATTATCGTTGCTTGTGTAGATGGTATATTTTGTAATTGTACCATTTGAAGCGCCGTCGCCACTTCCATCCTGACGTGGTGTGTACACATATCCGCTTACTTCATAGTCATTAGCAAGTTCGATTGTGACATAACGATCTTCAGGATTTGAACCATTCCAAGATGTATGCCAAATTGTTCCAAGATTATTGTCCAGAACATTTTTTACACCATTGTTATCCTGAGCAGTTTCTTCAGAACCAGCAGTTGCTGTCATGTCTGCTACCGGAATTTCATTTGTAACTTCACTTGTCACAGTAACTACTGTGTATGTTACAGATTCGCCGTTGCAAGATACTGTAAGTGTATCACCTTTTGCAAGTCTTACACCGCCTGTCAATGTGGAAGAACCACGTTTCAGTTCAACAGTAACACCGTCTTCTGTCATTAAGCTGTCTAATAAATCTTTTGCAGTCACTTTATCGACTGTGTCGATCGTGATTTCTTTCTTAGCCTGATCAATTGCAAATCTGTCAGATGATATTGTCAAGCTAACTGTTCCGGTCTCGTGAGCACCAATATCAGGAATACCGGATACTTTGTTGCCGAAGAAGTCTTTTTCTACTTTGTAGCCGTTGTTATCTACAATAATCTTACCTGCATTGATTGCCGGTGAGTTTTGAACTAATTTGTAACCGTCAAATACTGTCTCAGCAGATGGATCTTCGTGGCGTCTGGCCTGTTTATCATCTGCGACTGTGCTTGGACCTGAACCGGCATTTTCTGTAACCTTTGTTCCGGCATCTACTTTTACTGCGTTGGCATCCTCTGGATAAGTGCTTACATTATAGAATAAGTTGTTGCTGTATGTCTTGTTTCCGTTTGGATTCCAGTTTTCTACAGTTGCCGGAGTCTCACCTGCAAAGTAGAAGATATTGTTCTCAAGATTAATCGGTCCGGCATTGCCATGTGAAGTATGCCAAATATTGTTTAATCCTTCTTTGATATAGAATGTGTTGTTGTAAACCTGAGTATTTCCGGCATTTCCGGCAGGATCTAAAGGTCCCATATCTTCATTCTGGCTAATATTGTAGCGGAATGTGTTGTTTACTGACTGATAACCACAGAACATGATTGTACTTGCGGTGTTTCCGTGGCTGTAGTTGTACTGATAATTTGTGCCGTCGCCGTAGTCAGCATCCCAAGGTTGTCCGTCTCCGTTACCGTTTGAAGCGTTTAATGTACGGAAACATTCGTTGTATTGGAATACAGCATTTTTACATTTCCAAGGCCAGATACCGGCAGCAACGCGTCCTGCTCCAACACCCTGATATTGTCCGGTAGGTTCTCCGGTTACTTTATCTAAAACCGGCTGTGGTTTGGAGTAATCCGTTTTGTTGATCTGTTTGGAGCTATTTTCAGATACATTGTATTGAATCAACGGCTCATCAGCATACATAGTTGTGATTGCGTCACCACCTACATTATTTAAATAGTTGTTTTCAATAACGACGTTAGTAGCGCCGTATTTTTCCATCACTTCATCACTGAGTTCTGCTGTCTGGAATTTATCCCAGTTGTATGTATAACCAACAGCGATTCCCCAGCGGTTGACAGTGTCTAACTGACAATTTTTAATCTGTACATCATCGTATTTTGCGATACCTGTTTTGTTTTCATCGGTAGGCTTTTCCACGATAAAGTAGATACCACCGTTTGTCATGTGTTTGTTGTATACGTTTCCGTCAACATCGTGAATATATAAATCATCTAATACGATATGGTCTAATGTTCCTTTGTCTTTTGCGACTCCGGCAACACCGGTTCTGTCCATACAGTCCGCATCATTATAGGCTTTATCACCTTCAGGATCATTTTTTGTTCCACGATCATTTGTGATTTCAAGACCTTCGATCTCAATGTACTCAACATCTTTTAATAAGATAGAAGAGGACACCGTACCGTGCCATTTGTGGTTTGTGTTATCAAGGTGCTTTCCGTAATTTAACTCCCATAATCCTTGACCATTTGTGAGAATCTGTGGGCGGTTACCTTCTCCGTATGTAGAAACTTTAATAGGTGCTTCTGCACTTCCGCTTCCTTTTAGGTGAAGATACTGATCGTTAAAAACAGAACCTTTTTCCAAGAGAACCTGATCACCTGGCTTTAATGTAAGCTTGTTGATCTTCTCTAACGTTTTGAACGGTTTTGATTCAGAAGTTCCGTCGTTGCTGTCGTCTCCTTTGGAAGAACTTACATAATAAGTAGTTCCTTGAGTTGTCTCTTTTTCTGCATGCACTGTGTAGGCAGGCATCATCGTTGTGATAGTTGTGCTGGCAAGTGTGAGCGAAAGTGCTGCACTTATCCATTTCTTTTTCATAATAATATTACTCCTTCCTTACATGAAATTTATATATTCTTCAAGGTGAACTGGCTCATAGACTCCATATTCCCAGACACCTGTGAATTCTCAGCATTTTTTTCGATGATAGCGTCGTATTTTTCTTCGCGGAGTTCTCGTATGACTGCGACACGTGCAGTCTCCAAATCCGCTTTCTCGGCATTCTCACCAAAAATCCAATCCCGGCTATTATAGTGTTCAACAATTTCCTCCTCTGTCAGATCCATTCCTTCGCGTGTCTTATCATTACAATATTGTTCTTTGATGGAACTCATCTCATATTGAAGGTACAGATCATAAGAGTATTCTTTCAGACCATAGATAACATCATTTTTTGCAAGTTTCTCTTTACGGGTGTTGTTTTCCTGCTCCAACCGTTTTTTTAATCCTTCGTAGCTTCCGTCATCTACATACCCGTTTTCTACGGCGAGATCGTAGACGGCGTGGATATATTTTAAGGATTCTAAAGTGTTTTCAGCTAAAATCTCATATCCGTATTTTTTACCATACTTTTTCTTCCAAAAATCATCGTCGTAGTCTACATCATATTGTTGTTGAATTTGCATCTTTGTGTCATACATCACAGACTGCATACATGCAAGATATTCTTCAGAACTGATCTGATGAGTGCCAATTGTCAGCTGCAGTTGATTCTTTTTCTGAAATGCAATGACACAGAATGTGATCACGGCAATCAAAGAAACAATAGCAATTATTCCGATGAGAAAAAATATTTTTTTTCGTTTATTCATAAATTATGTCTCTCCTAAAATGATGAATCAAAATACTGTTAGTTGTTTTGTGTAAATAGCAAAGCATGTTTTAAAGATATTATAACACTTTCACAAATAAAGTGCTTGTTAAAATGTATTCTCTTTTGTAGAAAATTTATATAATTCGGAACAAAATAAAATTTATGATTGATTTTAGAACTGTCTCTTATACACATCT
>ENA-OYVP01000742-OYVP01000742.1-human-gut-metagenome-genome-assembly--contig:-NODE-742-length-19398-cov-4.484723_pt1 | contig 19398 bp, 14 predicted proteins | sample MGYA00244160_ERZ653377 | MGnify/ENA primary metagenome ERZ653377 (study PRJEB26926, sample SAMN06165160) | human gut metagenome | biome: ENVO:00009003; feature: ENVO:2100002; material: ENVO:00002003...
GATCTACACCCTAGAGTTCGTCGGCAGCGTCAGATGTGTATAAGAGACAGCAAGAACCTCACCTGGTTTCGCGACCGGTGAGGTTTTTTGCTTTTGTCACAGAATCAGCGAGCAAGCGGCTTGATTTCGGCTCGGTTAAAGAGTAGCTTCACCGAGGTCTGCGGCGCATAGAGACGGCTGCTCGAACGGTTCATCACGTCAACCGTGAGTTCGGCTCCAAGCGCCTCAATACGGTAACGGATGACGTTGCCGAGAAGCTGATGCGAGACAACCGTGCCCTGTACCGGGCTTGAGCAAGTGCTCGGATAAATGCCCCCTTCTTCCTGCACGTAGACCGATTCGGGACGCACGGCGTAGAGCTCTTCGCTGCCAACATCAAAAATCGCCGCAGCCTGCTCCTTGGTAAGAAGGTTGTATGAACCAATGAAGCGCGCCGCAAATTCGGTCGCGGGCGACAGATACACCTCCTCGGGCGTGCCCATCTGCACAAACTGCCCCTTGTTCATCAGAAAGATGCGATCGCTCATCGTCATCGCCTCTTCTTGGTCGTGCGTCACGAAAATCGTCGTAAGCTGCATCTCACGCTGAATCGAACGGATCTCGTCACGCAAATTGCGGCGGATGCGGGCGTCCAATGCCGACAGAGGTTCGTCGAGAAGCAGAATGCGGGGCTTGACGACGAGGGCACGAGCCAACGCCACACGCTGACGCTGACCGCCCGAAAGCTGATTGGGGTACTTCTTTTCATTGTTGGTGAGTTCCACCGTGCGGATGGCCTGCGCCACGCGGTGCAGAATTTCGTTTTTCTCAAGCCCCTGCATCTTCAAACCGAAGGCGATGTTTTCGGCGGCCGTCATGTTGGGAAAAAGAGCGTAGCTCTGAAACACCATCCCGATGCCGCGCTTTTGCGGCTTGGTATGCGTGATGTCTTCGCCGTTGACGAAGATGCTGCCCGCATCTGGCGCCTCAAGACCGGCAAGGCACCGCAACAGCGTCGATTTGCCGCAGCCCGAGGGACCGAGCAGCGTGATGAACTCCCCCTCTTCGATCGCAAAGGAAAGATCCTCGAAAACCTTGGATGCACCGAAATGCTTGCTAAGGCCTTTCACAACAACATAGTGATTCGTTTGATCCATGACTTACTTTCTTTTGTATCGAGGTGTTCGGTTATTGCGCTTTCTGACTACGTTCGCGCTTGGGTCGGGAGAGGTACATGGCCGCCCACGTGAGAATCAGCGTAAGGAAGAAGTACGTCGCCACGATGGCGGCATTGAGGTGGCCGCTCGTCATGCGCTTGGTATAGAGGTATATCTGAAGCGTCTCGTAGCGCGTCCCCACGAGGATGTTGGCAAAGACGAATTCGCCCATCAAAAACGAGAAGCTCAGAAAGAGCGAGGCCAGAAGCGCACGGTTGAGGTTCGGCAGGATGCAGCGCATGAAAGCCGAGAAAGTGTTTGCACCCAAAAGATGCGCCGCATCAATCAAGTCCTTGAGGTTGATGCCTTCAAGGCCATTGGCTAGCGCTCTGTACATGAAGGGAACCGTGATGGTGAAATAGGTTCCCACCAGAATCCAAGGCGTTCCCACGATCACGAAGGGCTCGCCCGCGTAAATCTGCAGCAACCCTACGGAACTCACCACCGGCGGCACCGCAAAGGGCAGGATGATGAGAATCTCCATCAAGTCCTTGAGCTTGGGGAAATAATAAAAAACGGCAAACACAGCGGGCAGCACAAGCAACGTCGAAAACGCGAGCGTTGCGAGGCAAATAAAGAAGCTTCGGCCCAGGGCTGCAAGGAAACGCGGGTCGGAGAGCAACTGTTCGAACCAGCGCGTGGTAAGCCCGTCGGGCAGAATCGTTGCGCCCCAGCTCGAAGAAAAGGCGTAGATCACAGTCGCAGCGATCGGCAGCAGCAAAATCAATGCCGTAACCCCGATCACGGTCTTGTGGTAGAGCTGCCAGCCGCGGCTTTTATCCTGCAAATCAATACGCGGCATGGTAGGACCTCCGGATCAGGAATCGGTAGAGTGCCGTAACGAAACCCAAAATCAGAATCAAAAGCACCGAGAGCGCCGCCGCCAGATTGGGCTGGAAGAAAATGTCGCCCACGACGAGCTGCCCGATGCGGATCGTGATGAGATTGTAGTTGCCGACGGTAAGCGCATAAGCGCTTGCGTAAGCGCCCATGGCATTGGCAAAAAGAATCGTGAACGTACCGGCAAGCGCAGGCAACATCACGGGGATGGCCACGCGGCACCAGTATTGAAGACGTCCTGCGCCCATGGTGAAGGCCGCCTCCTCCCATTCGGGCTTTAAAGCACCGAAGGCCGGAAACAGGAGCAATGTTCCGAGCGGAATCTGGAAGTATGTGTAGATGAGAAATAGCCCCTCGATGCCGTAGACGTTGAAGTTGTCGATGATGCCCCACTTTTTGAGAAGCAGCGTGATCGCACCGTTGAAGCCCAAAATGATGATGAAGGCAAAGGCAAGCGGAACACCCGAGAAGTTGCTCGTCATGTTCGTAAAGCTCACCATCGCGTCGCGCAGTCCGCCGGGCACCTTCTGCAGACTTGCCGCCGCAAAGGATGCTATCAGCAGCCCCACAAGCGCACTCCCGAAGCTGAGCCACAGCGAATTGGTAAAGGCCTGGGCGTAGAAGGCGTCACCAATGAGTTCCGTGTAGTTGGTCAGCCCCCACTCAACGTCCTCTTCCACCCAAAACGAATTAACAAGCACCCAGATCATGGGCACGATCTGAAAGGCAAAGAAGACGACGGCAAACGGCACGAGCAACAGTGAGTGTCCGATGTTCGACCATCGATCTGACAAAGTTTTCATACAACAAATAAAAATTTCTACCGGACGGCAAAAACTCGCTCGGCACAATGCACATCGGACGTAATCGCCGGTTCGTCTCAGATTTTACAGTAGAGGCCGTAAAGCCCCTGACTTAATGACATGAACCACCCTTAATATCAGGGGAGGACGTCAATAAATGGCATCGGTGCGTCACACACAAACCAAAAAGCGGTCCCGGCAGCAAACCGGAAACCGCTCTTGCCAAAGCTTGCGGATCAACCGTAAAGGATCACTTCATGTGGATCGACACCTTGCTCTGCCAGTTACGTGACAGACGCGCCGTGGTCTTCGTCCAGGCAGCGAAATCCTTCACCGGACGAGCCTTGGCGTACTGTTCGCTCGGAAGCATCTTTGCTGCAACGTCTTCAGGCAACTTGATGTGATCGATGCGAATCGGACGAGCATAGCCGCCGGCCAGATTGATCTGACCTTCATCGGACAAGATGAACTCGCGCGTGAACTTGGCAGCGTTCGGATGCTTGCTGTATTTGTTGAGAATCGTCGTGTAGCCGCTCATGACGCTGCCTTCGGACGGAATCACAACCTCAAAGCGGTTGCGATCAATCTGATCGCGATAGTTGAGCGCATTGAAGTCCCACAGCATGCCGACTTCCACTTCGCCCTTTTCAAGATTCGCCACCACCGGATCGACCATCGACAGGCGTCCCTGCTTTGCGATCTTGGCAAAGAAGTCATAGGCCGGATTGAGATTCTTTTCATCTCCACCGAAAGCAATGGCCGCCGCGAGCACGGAGTAGTTGGCCTGAGCGGCAGAACCCACGGCGCCCACGGACACGCGGTAGGTACCCTTGAGCAAGTCGCTCCACGTGCGCGGAATGTCCTTGACGAGTTCCTTATTGATGATGAATGCCACCGTGCCGGTGTAGGCAAGGCACCAGTGACCATCCGGATCCTTGGCCCAGCCCGGAATCTGATCCCAAGTCGATGGTTTGTAGGGCATGGTGATGCCGCGCTTCTTGGCGATTTCACCGAATTCAAAGCCCACGTCGCCGATGTCGGACGTTGCATTTTCGCCCTCAGCCATAAACTTCGAAATCTGTTCGGCCGAAGCCATGTCCGTATCCTGCGTCTTAATCTTGTACTTCGTCTGAAGATCGTTCCACGTCTTCACCCAATTGGCCCAGGTATTCGGCATGCCTACCGAATAAACGGCACCTTCCTTCTGCGCAGCTTGCAGAAGGGCTTCAACTTCGGGAGTCGCAGCCTGGGAAACCGTTGCTCCGAGAGCACAGGCGGCAACAAGAGTTGCGGCAAACGTTTTCTTCATTGAAAGTCTCCTCGTGTGTTGGATTTTTTCACTCGTTGTTCATTTCGCGGGCAAATCGGCGCAAGCGTCCGATTAAATATCCCGCCGTATGAGCGGTCGCCTGAATGGCTTCAATGGCGGCATCGATATTGACGATCGGAAGACGCCCCGCGATGTATTGTCGAATTTCATCGCGCAACACGTCTTCAGCCGGGCGGTTCTGCATCTGCGCCATTGTCTCGAGCGCAATGCGCGCCTGAGGCGGCAGCGCCCTCATGGCAATTTCAAGTTCTTCGGCAGAAAGATTTTTCGGATCCACTGTTTTCTCGATCTTCTTTTTCTGAACGATTTCGATGCCTGCTATGGACACCGAACGATCGAAAGGCAGTATAGCAATTGCCGCTCGTCGCCTCTAACCGAAAAAATATCGTGCAATCGGTGCTTTTTGGATATGTCGCAGCTTTCGCCATCCGTTACACTCACTGATCGACCGATTGAACATGTTTCAGTAATGCATTGATGGATTGAAGGCACATTATGTTTCGCCAAAACGGTACGCACTTACGGGTTGAATTTCATCTTGACAGGAGCAGCCCCATTTCGCTGGATCGGCAGATCGCGCAGACCGTGCGGGAAGCCGTTCAAAAAGGCTTGCTGCAGCCCGGCGACCGCATTGTGCCCATTCGATTGCTTGCCAAACATCTGGGCGTTGCCCGCGCTACGGTTGACTCCGCCTTCGCCATTCTGATCGCCGAAGGGTATCTGGAAACATCGCGCGGCCGAGGCAGTTTCATTTCCACGAAGCTTCCCCTGCAGAACAATTTCGATGCCGTGTCCTGCAACATACCGAGCACTACGCCCGTCAAACCAAAATCAATCGGTCGGCACGCCGCTTTCTGCGCACAGGCACTCGACGATCTGGCGGTGCAGGCTTCTGTGCCGCTTGCAATCGCAAGCACCTCGCGGGAAGCAAGCCCCGGACGCGAATTCACCGACATTCTGATCAAGAACGTTCAGCAAAACACACTCAAGCTCACCTATTCCGACCCGCAGGGTTGCAAAGAACTGCGCGAAGCGATCTGCGGCGTGGCCCAACGGCTGCGAGGCGTCAAGGCCCGCCCCGAACAGGTGATCATCACCTCGGGTAGTCAGCTCGGTCTTCTGATGAGCCTCAAGATTCTCTTTTCGCCCGGAGACAAAGTATGGATCGAAGATCCTCAGTACCCGCTGCTTCGCGCCGCCACCAGAACTCAGGACATCGTGCCTGTGTTTGTGCCGGTCGACAAAGAGGGCTTTAACCTGCAAAAGGCCCTTGAGATCGATCCGACGGCAAAAGGCGTCTTTTTAACACCCTCGCATCAGTGTCCGCTCGGCATGATGACGAGCATCCAACGTCGTCGTGACATCCTTCAGTGGGCCTCCGAATCCGGAGGCTGGATTGTGGAAGATGACTACGACAGCGAGTTGCGCTACGGAGGTAATCTCGCTTACCCAAGTCTTCAGGGAATGGATTCCGGCAACAACGTAATCTACATCGACACATTCTCGAAGTCTCTGTTTCCGGGACTTCGACTGGGTTATATGGTGGTACCCGACGATCTCGTCAAAGCCTTTTCCGGCATGCGCTTTCTCATCGACCGTCAGAGCAATGAAATTCTGCAGCTCTCGGTAGCCGAATTCATAAAGACGGGGCTCTATGAAACGCATCTTTTGAAGATGCGCCGCATCTTTGAAGCACGCCGAGACTATCTCATAGAAGCCGTGTCCGACAATTTCGGTGACTGGGGCAAATTCATCGCCACCGGTCAGGGCATGCACATGACCTTTGTTTTCAACAACCCTGACATTGACGACGAAGCCGTCGCCGATCTGTGCCGTCGTCAGGGCGTGGAATTGCGCTCCATCTCGTCGTTCTCGACGGGGAGGCCCCTTTACAAAGGCCTCATTATGGGCTTCGGTCACTTCCCGCCCGCGCAACTTTTGGCAGCCGTTTCCCGCATCGGGTTCGTTCTACGCGACAAGTTTGCCGCCTTCGGACCGGCGTAAGACACTCCATCCACAGCAAACATAACAAAGCCTTCCGTTTCAGCTCCACACAGAGAAGACTCGGAAGGCTTTTTGTTGTCCTACTCCGAAGCCGGAGTAGGACATCGGATCGAACGGCCGATTACTTGCCGCAGATCGTTGCAAGCTTGCGCCAGGTATCAACAACGGTGTCGGGATTGAGCGAGATCGACTCAATACCTTGTTCCATCAACCAGGCGGCAAGGTCAGCGTGATCGGACGGCCCCTGACCGCAGATGCCGACGTACTTACCGCGTTCACGGCAGGTGCGGATGGCAATCTTCAGGAGTTCCTTCACGGCCGGATCGCGTTCATCGAAGCTGCTGGCAACAAGACCGGAGTCGCGGTCCAGACCCAGCGTGAGCTGCGTCAAATCGTTGGAACCAATCGAGAAGCCGTCGACGTAGTCGAGGAACTGGTTGGCGAGGATGGCGTTGGACGGAATTTCGCACATCATGTTCAGGCGCAGACCGTTTTCACCGCGCTTGAGACCGTACTTGGCGAGAATTTCCGTGACAGCCTTGATTTCGCCGATCGTGCGAACAAACGGAACCATCAGTTCGACGTTGGTGAGACCCATTTCGTCGCGCACGCGCTTCATGGCGAGGCATTCCATCTCGAAGCAATCCGCAAAGCTGTGAGCAATGTAGCGGGAGGCGCCGCGGAAGCCGAGCATCGGGTTTTCTTCATCGGGTTCGTAGCAGGCGCCGCCGACGAGCTTCTTGTATTCGTTGCTCTTGAAGTCGGACATACGGACGATGACCTTGCGCGGCCAGAAGGCGCAGGCAATGGTAGCCACGCCTTCGGCGAGCTTGCTGATGAAGAATTCGCGCGGGCTTTCGTAGCCCTGCGACAGACGTTCCACCGTGTCGCGCAGTTCGCTCGGGATGTTCGGGTAGTCCAGAACAAGCTTCGGATGCAGACCGATGTTGTTGTTGATGATGAATTCAAGGCGAGCCAGACCAACACCCTTGTTCGGGAGCTGGCAGAACTCGAAGGCGAGCTGCGGGTTGCCGATGTTCATCATCACCTTGACGGGGATTTCGGGCAGAGCGCCGCGCTTGACATCTTCAACCGTGAAGTCGAGCAGACCGTCGTAGATGTTGCCGGTATCGCCTTCGGCGCAGGAAACGGTGACCTGCTGGTCTTCCTGGAGCACTTCGGTGGCGTCGCCGCAGCCGACTACAGCCGGAATACCGAGCTCACGGGCAATAATGGCCGCGTGGCAGGTACGACCGCCGCGGTTGGTGACGATGGCCGATGCTCGCTTCATCACGGGTTCCCAGTTGGGGTCCGTCATGTCGGTGACAAGCACGTCGCCCTTCTGCACGCGATCCATTTCGGCGGCGCTGTGAACGATGCGCACGGGACCCGCACCGATCTTCTGACCGATGGCGCGGCCCTGTACCAGAACCTTGCCCTTGCCGTTCAATGTGTAGCGCTGCTGCACGTCGGCAGTGGCCTGACGGCTCTTGACCGTTTCCGGACGAGCCTGAAGGATGTAGATCTTACCGTCGAGACCGTCCTTGCCCCATTCGATGTCCATCGGACGACCGTAGTGCTTTTCAATGATGCAGGCGAACTTGGCGAGTTCCATCACGTCTTCGTCAGTGATGGCGAAGCGACGGCGGTCTTCATCGGGAACATCGAGCGTACGCACCGTACGGCCGGACTTGCCTTCCGTATCGAATTCCATCTTGATGAGCTTGCTGCCGAGCGTCTTGCGGACGATCGCCTTCTTGCCCTGTTCGAGCATGGGCTTATGCACATAGAACTCATCGGGGTTGACTGCACCCTGAACCACGGTCTCACCGAGACCGTAGCTGGCCGTCACGAACACAACCTGATCAAAGCCGCTTTCGGTGTCGAGCGTGAACATCACGCCGGCAGCACCCTTGTCGGAACGGCACATACGCTGCACGCCTGCGGACAGGGCCACTTCAACGTGCGTGAAGCCCTTGTGAACGCGATAGCTGATGGCGCGGTCGTTGTAGAGCGAAGCGAACACTTCGCGCATATGACGCAGAACGGCTTCAATACCAACCACGTTCAGAACGGTTTCCTGCTGACCGGCGAAGGATGCGTCGGGCAAGTCTTCGGCGGTGGCGGAAGAACGCACGGCCACGGAGATTTCTTCCTGACCGTCCTTGAGCCATTCGTAAAATTCGCGGATTTCCTTTTCGAGTTCGGCGGGGAACGGAGCGGCTTCAACCCAGCTGCGGATTTCAGCGCCGGCCTTGGCAAGCTCGTTCACGTCGTCAACGTCCAGACCTTCCAGACGCGCGGCGATGCGGTCTTCAAGGCCTCCTTCCTTCAGAAACAGGCGAAACGCTTCGGCCGTCGTGGCAAAGCCGTCCGGCACACGAATACCAGCATCGGTCAGCTGACTGAGCAGTTCGCCCAGAGAAGCATTTTTGCCGCCCACACGATCAACGTCGGTCATGCGTAGCTGGCTGAAGGGAAATACATAACGGCCTTGAACCATTTGATCCTCTTTATCTCCCGGAATAACTGTGTCCGGGCAGGTTGTTGGTAAAAAACATGCGTATTTTAACGACTCAGCCTCGCCCATACCAATAGGCGCGACGCAGTCTCCTAGGCGAAATATAGTAGCAATTTGCAACGGAGACCATTTCGCCTTTTTCGAGCCTTTCTGAGCAGAGGCCAACAAGAGGTCGGACTTTACCATTTGTTAGCCGAAACGGGCTTGGTGTGACGTCGGTTTTTGTTAGACTTTAAAGTTCTTCTTGTGCGTGCTCCGTGAGCGCGCGTCGTTTATTTTTTCGCGAAAACACACCTATGTCGGAAGATCAAAAGACCGATACGCCCGCTAACCCCAACTGGCGCCCCGTTTTCATTGTGAGCGACGGCACGGCCATCACGGCTGAAACGCTTGCGCACTCCGTGCTCACTCAGTTTCCGAACCTCAACTACGACCGCGAACGCATTCCGTTTATCGACACGGTCGAAAAGGCCACGCAAACGGCCGAACGAATCAATGCAACGCTGCACCGCACGGGCGTGCGTCCTCTGGTGTTCTCCACCTTCGTTGATCCGGTGATTTCCCGCGCTTTCATCAACAGCAACGAAGGTTTTCAGATCGAACTCTTCCGCTCGTTCGTCGGTCCGCTCGAGCAGGAACTGCACATGAAAAGCGAGCACACGATCGGCGCCACGCACAAGATTCGCGACGAAGAACGCTACAACAAGCGCATTGCCGCCATCGACTATACGCTCTCGCACGACGACGGTCAGACAAACCGCGGCTTGGATCAGGCCGAAGTCATTCTCGTTGGTGTTTCCCGCTCCGGCAAGACGCCGACTTCGCTTTTCCTGGCCATGCAGTTCGGCATCAAGGTCGCCAACTATCCTCTTATTCCGGAGGATTTCGAGCGCGGGTGCCTGCCCGACATCCTGCTGCCTCTGCGCCACAAACTCTTCGGTCTTTCCATCAAGCCCGAGCGTCTGTCTGAAATCCGCAACGAACGCCGTCCGGGTTCGCGATACGCCAGCATTGAAAATTGCCGAGACGAAATCCGCAACGCTGAAGCACTGATGACCCGCAACGGCATCGAGTGGCTCAACTCCACCACCAAGTCCATCGAGGAAATTGCCGCAACGATCGTTGCCAAGTTCCATCTGCAGGGCGTCTCGACCCGCGTCTAATGCAGCGAATCGTCGATTCGGACTTCAAAGCCGGCTTTGTCTGCAAAGCCGGCTATTTTGTGTCCGTCGACTCAAAATAGCAATTTGGCTATTGGGACTATCACTTTTATTGCTTTTTAGCTTTTATTTGATGTGGATCAAATTGCAAAAGCACCAAAAGGTTTTAGGAGTCCCCTTTGCCTCTACACCATCTTTTCCCTTTTAAATCAAAACACTAAGTCGAAATTATCCTTTTCGATTTTGTCAGCTCATACGAATTGCCGATCTTCAAGCAACGTCCGCAAACCCACAAGATGCGGGCTTTGGCATTAGCATTGCAGTCAAAGTGCCCGATCGCAACGTTAAGCGGCTGCCTCGACCCGTTCAACGTCCGGTCGGCTGGTGCGTTTTTTTTGCGCGCCCAAAAGAAAGACCAATTTGCAATCAAGGAGAGAATTCCATGAAAAAACCTGTTCGTGTTGCCGTAACCGGTCCTGCCGGCAATATTGGCTATGCCCTGCTGTTTCGCATTGCAGCCGGCGACATGCTCGGCCCCGATCAGCCCGTTATTCTCCAACTGCTCGAACGCAACACGCCGGAAAGTGCCGCTCGCCTCAAGGGCGTTATGATGGAATTGGCCGACTGTGCCTTCCCGCTTCTTGCCGACATGACGTCCACAGCCGACCCGATGGTCGCCTTCAAGGATGCCGATGCTGCGATCCTTGTTGGTGCTCGTCCGCGCACCAAGGGCATGGAACGCTCCGAACTGCTCTCTGCCAACGGCGCCATCTTCACCGAACAGGGCAAGGCGCTCGACGCTGTCGCCAGCCGCGACGTCAAGGTTCTTGTGGTGGGCAACCCCTGCAACACCAACGCATACATCGCCATGAAATCGGCTCCGTCACTCTCGCCCAAGTGCTTCTCCGCAATGCTGCGTTTGGATCACAACCGCGCCCTCTCGCAACTTTCCGGCATCACCGGCAAACCCGTGACGACCATGCACAAGATGGCCGTCTGGGGCAACCATGCGCCCTCGATGTATCCGGACATTCGCTACTGCACGATTGACGGCAAGCCCGCCGCCGAATGCGTTGATCAGACCTGGTACCGAGACACCTTTATACCGACCGTCGGCAAACGCGGCGCGGCCATCATTGAAGCCCGCGGCGCAAGCTCGGCCGCATCTGCCGCATCGGCCGCCATCGACCACATGCACGATTGGTTCCTCGGCAGCAACGGCGACTGGGTCACGATGGGCGTTCCCTCCGACGGCAGCTACGGCATCCCCGAAGGCCTCGTCTGCGGCATGCCCTGCATCTGCGACGGCAAGGGCAACTACGAAATCGTCCAGGGTCTGAACTTCGACGCCTTCAGTCAGGAAAAACTCGACAAGACAGTCGGCGAACTCGTCGCTGAAGCGCAGGCCGTTCAAAGCCTGCTCTAAATCGTCTGAGCAACGACAAGGCGCATGCGTCAGGCGCCTGTCGCGCTCGATCGAACACCGCTTGGGATAGACATCCGAGCGGTGTTTTTTTACAGTACTGACCGTGAAACCTCTGACTTTATTAAGGCTAGGACGTCAAGCTTTAGGTCATGCAAAAAAAGACAGACAACACCACCTCAGTTTATGCGGCGTCGCCGCGGCTTTCCGCCGTGCTCGCGCGACTCGACGATCTTTCCGCGATTCCGGCCGCCGATCTGGCGAACCATCCTCGGGAAGTACCGTTGGCCGTGCTCGACTCCAACGTGGTTTTTGACGTGTGGTATTGGAACGACAAGGACGCGCAGGCGCTCAAGACCGCCATTCTTGAAAAGCGCCTGCGACTCGTCTCAACCCCGAGCTGCCTGAAGGAATTTGCCGTGGTGCTGGATAGACCTCAATTCAAGCTTTCCGAGTCCGAACAAGACCGGCTACTTGAAAACGTGCTCTCGCACGTCACGGTAGCCCGCTCTTCCGTCGAAGGTATGGTGCGATGCCGAGACACCGACGACGAGAAGTTTCTCAATCTCGCCTTTGAAACCCGGGCTGACTTTCTCTTTACAAAGGATAAAACCGTCCTGCGCGCCAGCCGCAGGCTTGTCTCACTGGGCACAAAAACAATGAAGCCCGCTGAATTCAACGGACTTCACCTTGCATCAGAACTGTCTTAGGACTGCGGCAGCGTGTCCTTGCAGTCACCGCCGCGGCGCACGGCTTCGATAAATTTTTGAATCTTGTCGTGATCCTTGATGCCGCGGGCCGTTTCAACGCCGCTTGCGGCATCCACCGCCCACGGACGCATAGTGCGGATCGCCTGACTGACATTCTGTTCTTTGAGACCGCCGGCCACAATCAGAGGCTTGCGAATCTGATCGCGGATCTTACCCACTCCTTCCCAATCGAACGACTGTCCGCAGCCGCCGTACTCCGGCGTTGCGGCGTCGGCCAACAGGGCCACGGCCATCGGGTATTCATCCTGAGCCTTGAGAAGATCCTCTGGGCTCTTGACCGCCACAGCCTTGACGTAGGGCACATGGAACTGGTCGCAGAATGCGCGCGATTCGTTGCCGTGGAACTGCAGCACACAGTCCGGGAACATCGCGAGGTGTTCACGCACCTCTTCGCTCGTCGGATTCACAAAAACAAGCACCTTGGTGACGGAAGACGGCACCAGACTCAGCAGGCACATGAGTCGGGACGGCGTGACGTACCGGGAACTGCCCGGATAGCACACAAAGCCCACCGCATCGGCACCCGATTGAACGGCGGTCAATACATCGTCTTCCAGCGTGAGCCCGCACAATTTAATGCGGACACGGTTCGTATCATCTGCGGCAGTATTTGAAAACAGCATTTTGTCTTTCTTTTTTATTGCTGATAAAAGTAGCTCGCCCAAGAGGCATTCGAGCATGGGCGAATGGTACCGATTCGGCGGCTGCCTTGCATAGGCAGGACATCTTAGTTGGGAGGAAATTCAAATTCGGCAGAACTCGGAAAGGTCATTGCGCCACAACAGCCGCCACAGCCAGCCCCAGGAAAATGAGTGCCGAAGCTTTGTTCAAAACAAACTGAACCCGAGGTGATCGAATCGTATCGGAAAGCACCCCGGCAAAAAGCGCGCAGCCTGCCATCACCACAAAGGCGCACAGCGTAAAGACAGCGCCAAGAAGTCCCATTTCGGAGGCCATCTGCCAGCCCGTCGCTCCTTTGCTCGCAAACTGCGGGAAAAAGGCCAGAAAGAAGATCTGCACCTTGGGGTTGGTGACGTTCATGATGACGCCGCGACGCAGCAATACAGCGAGACTGATGCGTTCTGCCTGCGTTTGACCGACGGACACGGGAGCGTGCCAGGCGCCCCAGGCAAGATACACAAGGTACGCAGCGCCCGCAAGACGAATGGTCCAGAAAAGCCATGGGCTGGCTGCGACCACCGCCAGCCCAGCGCGTGCGCCCGACTGTGCCGACTGAGCCAGCACATAGAGAATGTCAGGACCGGGAGCGGCAGCAAGCAACAGGCTTGCAGCGGCAAACGTAAGCAGTACGGCAGCGTCCATCTTTGTCAAGCTTGAGCGTAAAAAAAGGCCCGGTGGATTTGCGTTCTCCAGCAGGCCTTTTTGTCAAACGTGAGTCTGATTAACCCACCCAAACGCGCGCGTTTTCAAACATGCGCATCCAAGGCGAGAAGGCGCCCATTTCACGCGGATGCCAGGACAGTTGCACCGTGCGGTGGCTGCGTTCCGGATGCGGCATCATGATCGTGAAGCGACCGTCGGGTGTGGTCACGGAGGTCACGCCACCGATTGAGCCGTTGGGATTGAGCGGATAGCGTTCGGTGGGCTCACCGTTGCCGTCGACATAGCGCGCCGCAATCAAAGCGGTCTGTGCGTCTTCGGGACGATCCCACTGTACGCGACCTTCGCCATGGGAGTTCACGATCGGCATGCTGCTGCCGGCCATGCCGCGGAACAGAATCGAGGGGCTCTCCTCGATACGCAGCTGCACGCAGCGAGCTTCGAATTGTTCGGAACGGTTGCGTACGAACTGCGGCCAGGCTTGCGCCCCCGGAATCAGGCTCTTTAAGCGGCTCATCATCTGGCAGCCGTTGCAGATGCCCAAGGCAAAGGTATCCGTACGGTTGAAGAACGCCGAGAACATGTCCGAAAGCATGGCGTTGTGAAGGATGGTCTTGGACCAGCCGCCGCCGGCACCCAGCACGTCGCCGTAGGAGAAGCCGCCGCAGACGGCCAGGCCCACGAAGTCTTCAAGCGTGATGCGGCCGGTAAGCAGATCGGTCATGTGCACGTCATAGGCTTCAAAGCCCGCGCGAGTGAATGCCGCAGCCATTTCGGTCTGGGAGTTGACACCCTGTTCGCGCAACACGGCAAGCTTCGGACGTACACCTGTGGCAATGTAGGGAGCGGCAATGCGCTCTTCGTTGTCAAAGGTGGTCTTTACGAACAGTCCCTTGACGTCCTTGTCACACATCCAGTCGGTTTCGCTGTCGGCGCACGCCGGGTTATCGCGGTTGCGGGCGATGGCGTTGGAAACTTCGCACCAGGCGCGCGTGAGGTCCGTGCGGGCTTCGCGCAAGATTTCCTTGCCGTGTTCAAGAACAACGAGCGCGTCCTCGTCGTTGAGCTCGCCCACAGTCTTAAACACTGCTTCCAGCCCTTCGGCCTTGACTTCGGCCATCACCTCGTCGAGACGATCTGCAGGTACCTGGATGAGCGCACCGAGTTCTTCGGCAAAGAGCCCTTCAAGAACATTGCCGCCCAGCATTTCGGCATTGAGAGTCACACCGCAGTGCGAGGCAAACATCATTTCCGCTGCCGTTGCGGCAAAGCCGCCGTCACTGCGGTCGTGATAGGAAAGGACGCAGCCGGCAAGCGTGAGCTTACGAATCAGACGCACGAATTTGGCGAGCGTTTCGGGGCAGTCCACATCGGGAGCCGTGTCGCCGAAGCTCTGCACGCACTGCGCGAGAATAGAGGCGCCCATGCGGTTCTTTCCGAAACCGAGGTCGGCGGCAAGGAGCACACTCTTTACATCCTTACGGAGTTCCGGTGTGAGCGTCAGGCGCACGTTGCCAACAGGCGCTGCTGCCGAGACGATGAGCGATACCGGACTCGTCACACACTTGGCTTCTTCGCCGTCCTTCCAGGCGGTGCGCATTGAGCAGGAATCCTTGCCCACGGGAATCGAAATACCCAGCTTCTGGCAAATGACGCTCGCGGCTTCAACGGCGCTAAAGAGCTTGGCGTCTTCACCCGCAGCGCCGCAGGCGGCCATCCAGTTAGCCGAAAGCTTCACAAGCGAGAGATCAATGTCGGCGGCGGCAATGTTGGTGAGAGCCTCGCCCACAGCCATCCGGCTGGCGGCAGCAGCATCAATCACGGCCACCGGCGTACGTTCGCCCATTGCCATGGCTTCGCCCGCCTCCGACGTAAAGGAAACGCAGGTCACCGCGCAGTCGGCAACCGGCACCTGCCAGGGACCGACCATCTGATCGCGGCTTACGAGACCGCCCACGGAGCGATCGCCGATCGAAATCAGGAAGGATTTGTTGGCCACCGTCGGGTGCTTGAGCACGCGGTAAAGAGCATCCTTGAGCGTCACGTCGGTCTTGAAACCGGACAGATCGGCCTTGACGCTCGTCACGTTACGGTGCATGCGCGGCGGCTTGCCGAGGAGCACTTCCATGGGCATCTGCACGGCGCGCTCTTCACCCTTGCGGCCTTCCACAATCAGTTCGCCGTCTTCGGAGATGGCGCCCAGCACAGCGTACGGGCAACGTTCGCGGCGGCAGAAGTCATCAAACTTTTCAAGCGACTCCGGAGCGATTGCGAGCGCATAGCGTTCCTGGCTTTCGTTACACCAGACTTCGAGCGGACTCATGCCCTTTTCTTCAACCGGCACCTTGTCGAGAGACAGACGTGCGCCGTGCCCCGAAAGGTCGGCAAGTTCCGGCATAGCGTTCGAAAGACCGCCCGCACCGATGTCGTGAATGGCCAGAATCGGATTGTCCTTGCCGCACGACCAACAGCGGTCGATCACTTCCTGAGCGCGGCGCTCCATTTCGGGGTTGCCGCGCTGCACGCTGTCAAAGTCAAGCGCTTCAGCATTCGAACCCGAAGTCATGGAACTTGCGGCGCCGCCACCCAGACCGATGCGCATACCCGGGCCGCCGAGCACGATCAGGAGCGTGCCGGCAGGCAACTCGAGCTTCTTGGTTTGATCGTCGCGGATGTTGCCGATGCCGCCCGCAAGCATGATGGGCTTGTGGTAGCCGTAGCGGGTGTCGCCCACGCGCGCTTCGAAAGCGCGGAAGTAACCGAGAATGTTGGCGCGACCGAATTCATTGTTAAAGCTCGCGGCACCGATGGGGCCCTCGGTCATGATTGACAGAGGCGTAGCGATGCGCGAGGGAGCGCCGTAAATCTTGTCTCTGCCGCAATCGCAGTCGGCGGCGGTGTTCTTGTCGTTTTCCCATTCCTGAGCCTTGCCCGGCAGATGCAGAGCCGAGACAGTAAAGCCACACAGGCCCGCCTTCGGACGAGCGCCGCGACCCGTTGCACCTTCATCGCGAATTTCGCCGCCCGAACCCGTGGAAGCTCCCGGGAACGGAGAAATAGCGGTCGGATGGTTGTGGGTTTCGACCTTAAAGACGGTATGGGTCGGTTCCTTGATTTCTTCGTAATGAGAACCAAAGCGGTCTTCGGCCGACGGACGCGGATAAAGACGGTCGACCTCAGGGCCTTCGAAGACGGCAGCGTTGTCGGCATAGGCAATGATGGTGCCGCGGGGTGCCGCCTTGTGCGTTTCACGGATCATGCCAAACAGGGTCTTTTCCTGTTCGACGCCGTCAATCGTGAACTTGGCATTGAAGATCTTGTGGCGGCAGTGCTCGGAGTTGGCCTGCGCGAACATCATCAGTTCAACGTCCGTGGGATTGCGCTGTTGCTTGGTAAAAGCGTCAACGAGATAGTCAATTTCGTCGGCAGCCAGCGCAAGGCCCATTTCGACGTTGGCCGCTTCCAGCGCTTCCTTGCCGCCCGCAAGAATGTCAACGGTGCGCATTTCGCGGCCCTGAACGTCGGAAAAGAGCACGGCAGGATCGGCGTCGGCCGCAAGCACCGTCTCGGTCATGCGATCGTGCAGCAGAGCCGCAACGGCAGCCTGATCAACGTCGCCCTCGACCGAAAGCGTATAGAGCACGCCGCGCTCGACGCGGGCCACCGCATCGATGCCCGTGTTGTGCACGATGTCGGTTGCCTTTGAAGCCCAGGGGCTGATGGTGCCCAGACGCGGCACAACCAGGAACTGAAGATTGCCGGCCTTTTCATCTGCCGGATCCCCATAATCAAGAAGCGCGGCCAGACGCTGCGCTTCATCTTCGGTCAAATCTCTCGAGATATGCACAAAGTGCAGATAGCGGCCGGAGACGGCCTGCACGGCAGGACACACGCCGCGCAGCTGCTTGAGGAGACGCTCGGCGCGAAATTCGGACAACGCGCAAGAGCCGGGAATGCGAAGAACGGAGATCTGTGACATCTTGGAAATTCAACCGCTGAGATTGCAAAGAAAGCCCGCCGACTCGGTGCCGCACGGGCAATTGAATCTGTCAATTATAACGGTCCTATGGCCTTACCTGTTGGTCCGGAAATGATTTGCCAAGACTTTGGGAACCGGACAAGTACAATGCTTCGCAACACAAATCCCGACCCGGACGTTTAATCGCTTTTCAAAGGAATTTCGTCATGCCACGCATCACAGTTTCCGGCTCCATTGATCCCCTATTGAGCGTTGTACTCGACAAGGGCGAAAGCATCTTTGCCGAACGCAACGCCATGGTATCCATGGATTCCACGCTTGCTCTCACCGGACGAGCCAAAGGCGGCCTTTTTTCCGCGCTGTCTCGAAAGGTGCTCAACGACGAAAGCTTTTTTCAGCAAAAAATTGAAGCCGTCGACGGACCGGGTGAGGTTCTTCTCACTCCGACGCTTCCGGGCGACGTTGCCGTGCTACAGACGGGGGAGCGCCAGTACATGATTGCAGACGGAGCCTATCTGGCAAGCACCGAAGACGTGGAGCTCAGTGCGAAGACTCAGGGCATCGGGCGCGCCCTTTTGGGCAACTCCGGCGGCTTTTTCGTGATCCGCACGGGTGGAACGGGCGAAGTGGCCGTAAGCGGCTTCGGTTCCATGCGTGCCATTGATCTTGACGGCAGCCGTTCGGTTTACGTCGACAACGGTCATCTGGTGGCATGGGATACGGAGCTCGATTACGAGCTTGCACTCAACACCGCCAAGCAGGGTTTCTTCGGAAAGATCTTCCACAGTCAAACTTCGGGCGAAGGCATCGTTCTGAAGTTCTCGGGCCAAGGGCGACTTTACGTCTGCTCGCGCAACCGCGGCGGATTCGTCGACTGGCTTTTTTCTCAGATGCCCCAAGAAAAGATGGTCAAAAACGAATAGTCGGTACCTCGGCGTACAATTGCGCATCCTTTCAGACACCGAGTTTTCATTACATCTACCATGGCACAGCAAATTCTCAATCTCGACGAACTCGCTTCGCTCGAACACCGCTATCAGTCCCAGCTTCCCGCCGCCGAACTCATGCGTCGCGCCGGCCTCGTGATTGCCGATCGAGTCTGCGAATCGCTCGAACCCGGCAAGCATGTCGTCTTCATCTGCGGCCCCGGCAACAACGGCGGCGACGGTTTTGCCGCCGCTCGACTGCTGCTTGATCGCGAATACCGCGTGACTGTTGCCCTGATCGGCTGCGACAAGCCCAAGACCGAAGATGCACTTGCCATGTACAACGCCTATGTGAACGCAGGCGGCACCGTGATCAGCGACCCTTACAACGCCGACAAGGCCGAAGTCGTGATCGATGCGCTTTTTGGAACGGGCATGAAAAAGCCGCTGGCAGGAGACTTCCAAGACGCCGCCATGTGGTTTAACGAACGTCAGGCTTTGCACATCAGCGTTGACATCCCCTCCGGTCTGGACCCGATGACCGGCCGCTGGGTGGGCGGAGTCAAGGGCTGCATGGCCGACATCACGCTTGCCATGCTCGCTCCGAAGGCAGGTTGCTTCATGTGCGAAGGCGCCGATGCCGCCGGTGTCGTCGAAGTGAACGAACTCGGCGTTTCCGTTCCCCTTTCCACGATCGGTCTCGTCGAACCCGACGACTTCCGTCACGTGCTCGAGGAACGCAGCCGCAACAGTCACAAGGGAAACTACGGTCACGTGGCTGTAGTGGGCGGCGAAACCGGCACGATCGGCGCGGCCGTTCTTGCGGCCCGTGCGGCAATCGTGACGGGCGCAGGCCGCGTCACGGTCGAGTTCATGAGCGACAAGGCCCCGGCTTTCGACACGATCTATCCGGAACTCATGGTCGCCGACGGCGAAATTGATCTCACGAAGACCTCCTGCAATGTCGTGGGCTGCGGCATGGGCTTTTCCGACAAAGCCCGCAAGCGTCTGGCCGATGCCATCGCTGCTCCGGTACCGTTGATTCTTGATGCCGATGCACTTCGCATGATTGCCGACGACATGTCGCTTCAGGATGCGCTGCTTG
>ENA-OYVP01000745-OYVP01000745.1-human-gut-metagenome-genome-assembly--contig:-NODE-745-length-19356-cov-4.885187_pt1 | contig 19356 bp, 13 predicted proteins | sample MGYA00244160_ERZ653377 | MGnify/ENA primary metagenome ERZ653377 (study PRJEB26926, sample SAMN06165160) | human gut metagenome | biome: ENVO:00009003; feature: ENVO:2100002; material: ENVO:00002003...
CGTCAGATGTGTATAAGAGACAGGATACAGAGATTGACGCCGCTTAGAACGCGGTTCTCACCATAGCCGGCCGCAACATCTTCAAGGGTTACCAGCTGCGTGGGCATGCGTTCGGGCTGTTCGAACGCAAAGCGCCAGCTGGTGGCGCTGCGCACGGGTTCGACGACTTCGAGACGCTCGAGCATCTTGATGCGCGATTGTGCCTGACGCGCCTTCGTGGCCTTGTAGCGGAAGCGCTCGATGTAGCTTTTGAGGTGAGCGGCCGTACGCTCATAGGCTTTGCGGTTGGCCTCCTGCAGGCGCAGGTTCTGGACGCGCTGCATTTCGTAGAACGAATAGTTGCCGCCGTAGCGCGTGATGGTACCGTCTTCAACAGCCCAAGTCGTCTGCACGGCACGATCGAGAAACTCTCGGTCGTGGCTGATGATGATGACAGTGCAGGTCAGACGCTTGAGCCAGGCTTCAAGCCAGATGAGACTGTCGATGTCCAGGTGGTTGGTGGGTTCGTCCAAAAGCAGCAGCTGTGCCGGGTTAATGAGACAACGAGCCAAAGCCAGGCGATTGCGCCAGCCGCCCGAGAATTCACGCACGGTACGGTTTTCATCCCCTGGCAGAAAGCCCAGACCGTTCATGATCGTGAGCGCCTGCGCCTTTACAGCGCCTTCGTTGATTTCCGCCAGATGTGCGGCGGCCGCAGCAATGCGCATGTCGTCGCCGCTTTCGTGTGCGGCGAATTGCTCAGCTTGGGCCGCCACGAGCGGAGCGTGGCCTTCAAGCACGTACTGCAATGCTTCGCGATCGGTCTCTTCCACGCTCTGCGCGACTTCGGAAACCAGTTCCGGCACGTCGATGGTGCCCGATTCAGGACTCAGTTCGCCCAGAATGGCGGCAAAAAGCGACGATTTGCCGCTTCCGTTCTCACCGACGAGCGCAATGCGCTCGCCGTCGGAGGCGACCAGATTGACGTTGTCGTACAGCGTACGCGTGCCGCGCACAATTGAAAGGTGTTGGAGTCTGAGCATGGAAACAATTTCAGGGCGCGAGAAAGCCGCGCCCTGACAAACATTGGCAAAAGTGTCGGCTTACAGGTGCTGAAGGTCTTCGGCGCGCACGGCAAAGACCATGTCTTCTTCTTCTTCGGTCGAAAGCCACGTGACGGGCAGTTCGGGCCAGATGGCCTCGAACGCTTCGCGGCCGTCTCCGATTTCAACGATGGCTACGCCGTTTTCCGTCAGGTGTTCTTTGAGCGCGGGCATGAAGCGGCGCATGAAGTCCATTCCGTCGTCTCCGGCTTCCAGAGCCAGCGCCGGTTCGTGACGGTATTCGGCAGGGAGCTCTTCCATGGCTTGTTGCGTCACGTATGGAGGATTGGAGATGATGAGGTCGAACTTGCGCTTGCCCAGATGCGAGAAGATGTCGGTCTGGACAAGTTCCAGCGTGTCGTCAAGGCCGTACTTCGAGCGGTTGATTTTGGCGACTTCGAGCGCATCGGCACTGATGTCGGCGCCCGTGACCTGCGCTTCGGGAAATGCCATCTGCGCGAGGATCGCAAGGCAACCGCTGCCGGTGCACAGGTCCAACACCGTGTGTACGTTTTCAGGCTCAACCCAAGGCTCGAGCCCTTCTTCAAGAAGTTCGGCAATGTAGCTGCGCGGAATCAGCACGCGCTCGTCCACATAGAAGGGGTGTTCGGTGAGCCAGGCCTCGTGCACGAGATACGGCGCGGGGACCTTGTTGTGCACGCGAGACTCAATGTTTTTCAGAACTTCCCAGAGCTCGTCCTGCGTGAGGTGCGCATTCCAGAAGGCTTCGAGGCGGTCAAACGGAAGCTTGAGGGTGCGCAGCACAAGAAAAGTGGCTTCTTCCCAGTAGTCGGCCGTGCCGTGCCCGAGACTCACGTCAAAGCGCTCCATCTCGCTCATGGCCCAGCGAACCACGTCGCAGACGGTGTGCAGTTCGGTCGGATATTGATGATGAGACATCAGAAGTTCTCCAAATACGCTTTAGCGGTGCGGTAGTAGATTTCGGCGAGCGCTTCGAGTTCGTCGATGCCCGCACATTCGTTGACGCTGTGAATCGTTGCGTTGATAGGCCCGAATTCTACGGTTTCGCGGCTGATGCTGCTGATAAAGCGTGCGTCAGAGGTACCGCCGCCGGTTGAAAGTTCGGGGCTCACTCCTGTGACATCGGCAATGGCCTGTGTCAGCTTTTGCGTCATGCTGCCCGGATTCGTTACAAACGGTTCGGCGCTGCGCTTCCATTCAAAGCACGCATCAAGTGTGTATTTGGCGGCAAGATCCTCGATGGCCTTGATGAGGCGCTCAGCCGTCCACTCGGTGTTGAATCGAATGTTAAAGAGCGCCGTGAGTTCTCCGGGGACCACATTGACGGCGCCAACGCCGGCCTGAATGTTGGAAATCTGGAAGGTGGTCGGACCGAAGTAGTCGTTGCCCTGATCCCATTGCTTAACAGCGAGTTCGGCAAAAAACGGTGCAGCTTCGTGAATGGGGTTGCGAGCCAGATGCGGGTAGGCGACGTGTCCGGCCTTGCCCCGAATCGTGACTTTCCCGTTCAGAGAGCCCCGACGACCGTTTTTGATCGTGTCACCGAAAAACCTCGAGCAAGAGGGTTCGCCAACGATGCAGGCGTCAATCGTCGCACCTTCATCTTTGAGTTTTTGCACCACACGTTTGGTGCCTTCATATCCGTCGCCTTCTTCGTCAGAAGTGATCAGAAAAGCAAGCGTTCCCGGATGATCCGGTTTTTCCTGAACCAGACGCGCAAAGGCAACGGCGGCTGCCGCAACAGATCCCTTCATGTCGGCTGCGCCGCGGGCGTAGAGCTTGCCATCTCGCACGGTCGGCTCAAAAGGAGGCGTTGTCCATAGGGCAGGATCGCCTGCCGGAACCACATCGACGTGTCCGGCAAAGACGAAAAGGGGCGCGCCGTTGCCGTGCGTGATCCAGGCATTGGTGGTGCCGTTGGGCGTGCGTTCGATTTCAAACGCAAAACCCGATGGCTCAAGCGCTGCTTGCAAAACGGCCATGCATCCTGCTTCATCGGGCGTGACCGAGGGGCGGGCAAGCAGCTTTTGGGCTAGATCAATGACGGGCATGACCGATTAGTCGCGCAGCAGATCGTTGATGGAGGTCTTGGAGCGGGTCTTGGCATCGACGCGCTTGACGATGACGGCGCAGTTGAGGTTGTAAGTGCCGTCCTTGCTCGGCAACGAGCCCGGGACGACCACGGAACCGGCCGGCACACGGCCGCGCAGGACTTCGCCCGTTGTGCGGTCGTAGATCTTGGTTGACTGACCGATGAAGACGCCCATGGAAATCACGGAGTTTTCTTCGACGACCACGCCTTCGACGATTTCGCTGCGCGCGCCGATGAAGCAGTTGTCCTCAATGATCGTGGGGCCGGCCTGCACGGGTTCGAGAACGCCGCCGATGCCAACGCCGCCCGAGAGGTGGCAGTTCTTGCCGACCTGAGCGCAGGAGCCCACGGTGGCCCATGTATCGACCATCGTGCCAGAGCCCACGCGTGCGCCGACGTTTACGAAGGAGGGCATCAGCACGGCGCCCGGTTCAAGGAAGTAGCCGTAGCGGGCGATGGCGCCGGGGATGGCGCGGATGCCGGACTCGGAAATCTTCTGGCCGTCGTTGTCGTGGAACTTCACGGGCAGCTTGTCGTACCAGGTAAAGGGACCGGCCTTCATCACTTCGTTGGGCATCAGACGGAAACTCAGAAGAACTGCCTTCTTGATCCACTGGTGCGTAAGCCACCCTTCGGCGGTCTTTTCTGCCACGCGCATCGAGCCGTTGTTCAGGCCCGCGAGCACGCTCATGATGGCTTCACGCTGATCGGCAGCGATCGTTTCGGCATTCCACTGATCGCGGCTGTCCCATGCGGATTCGATAATGGAGGTAAGTTCCTGAGTCATTTCTTGTGTTCCTTTCAAAGGTTGGCGCACTAGCTCGCGTACCGAGCCTCCCTGCGCGCCGTTTGTTAAAAAATCGGTTTTACGGATGATAGGTCACTTGCGCGATAGAGCAAAGTTGCGGATGCGCTCTGCCGCTTCGCCGATGCGCTCGGGCTCGGCAACCAGTGCGATGCGCACGTAGCCTGCGCCCGGGTTCATGGTCGAGCCGTCGGCAAGTGTCACGTTACGCGACAGGTAGGAACCCGGCAGCACCGTGACGCCCGTCTGACGATAGAGTTCGCGAGCAAAGACTTCATCGTCTTCACCGACATTGGCCCAGAGGTAGAAGCTTGCCTGCGGCATGGGCGCGTCAATCACAGAGTTCAGAATGGGTTGCGCGACGGCAAATTTTTCACGATACAGACGGCGGTTTTCCACGACGTGCGCCTCGTCGTTCCAGGCAGCAATTGAAGCGGCCTGAATCATCGGGTTCATGGCCGAGCCGTGATAGGTGCGGTAAAGAAGGTAAGAGGCGATGAGCGAGCGGTCACCGGCCACAAAGCCGCTGCGCAGCCCCGGCGCATTGCTGCGCTTGGAAAGGCTGTTTAATACGATGATGTTTTTCAGATCGGTTCGGCCGCAGACTTTGGCCGCCGTCATGGCCCCGATCGGAGAGTTGCCTTCTTCGAAATAAATTTCGCTGTAGCACTCGTCGCTTGCGATGACAAAACCGTATTGATCCGAAAGAGCAAAGAGTTTTTTCCAGTCGTCCAAATCAAAGACGGATCCCGTCGGGTTGCCCGGAGAGCATATGTAGACAAGCTGAGTTTGAGAAAGTGTTTCGGGACTCAATACGGACAAATCGAGTTTGTAGCCGTTTTCGCGCGTCAGCGGCAAGTACACGGGATCGGCTCCGGCCAGAAACGTTGCGCCTTCGTAGATCTGATAGAAGGGAACGGGCATCACGACTTTGGCGCCGCCTTTGACGGTCGGGTCGACAAGACATTGGACCAGACTGAAAAGGGCTTCGCGGGTGCCGAGCACCGGCAGGATTTCGGTCGCGGGATCCGGGGCAAGCCCGTAGCGGCGTTCGCACCAGGCGCTGATGGCTTCACGCAGGGCAGGGTTGCCTGCCGTGCCCGGGTAGGAGCTCATGAGCGAAATGTTCTGAGCAATCGCTTCGCCAATGCACTGAGGAATCGGATGACAGGGTTCGCCGATGCCGAGCGAAATCGGCTTGAGTTTGCCTTCGGCCGGAACAATTCCCTCGAAGAGTTTGCGCAGTCGGGCAAAAGGGTAGGGGCGGGTGCGAGAAAGTCCGGGATTGGGCACGGGAGAATCCTTTGTAAAAAAAGCGGCCTAAGTGAAAAACGGCGCGGGCACATCCAAAAAATTATAAGGTGGCTTTTGCCTTGAAAATGCGCGGTGACGGTACAATCCGAACACAAGCGCCGCATGTTTCTTTTTCAGGCGCTTTCTTTTTTGTTGGCATCCTTTTTCACTTAACAAACCGTGCGTCTAAAACAGCTTCGCATTTCCGGCTTCAAGAGCTTTGCCGATACCACCGTCATCGAATTTTCGGGGGCGGTGGCCGGTATTGTCGGCCCCAATGGCTGCGGCAAATCCAATGTGATTGACGCCATCCGCTGGGTGCTGGGCGAAGCGCGCGTCTCCGAATTGCGCGGCTCGACGTCCATGAGCGAACTCATTTTTTCGGGTTCGGTGAATCGTCCGGCATCTTCCCGCGCTTCGGTCGAACTGGTGCTCGACAACTCCGACGGCACGATCAAGGGGGCCTGGGGGCGCTATACGGAGCTTTCCGTCAAGCGCGTCGTCACGCGCGACGGCAGCAATGCGTACCTCATCAACAATCAGCAGGTGCGCCGCCGCGACGTGCAGGACATCTTCATGGGCACCGGCCTTGGGCCCCGCTCCTACGCGATCATCAGCCAGGGCATGATCAGCAACTTCATCAAGGCCAAGCCTGAGGAGCTGCGCGTGTATCTGGAAGAAGCCGCCGGCGTGAGCAAGTACAAGGATCGTCGCCGTGAAACCGAAACGGCGCTGGCCGGTACGCGCAACAATCTTGAGAAGGTCAGCTACCTGCAGGAGACGAAGCGTACCGAAATCGAGCGCCTGACGGCCGAAGCCGAAGTGGCCGCTCGATGGAAGGAACTCACCGGCCAAAAGGATACGGCGGAACTCTTGTGGTACTTCCTGCAGGAGCAAGATGCGGGAGCGGCGGTCAATAAGGTCAACGCGCAGATTGCGGCGCGTGAAGCCGATTTGCTGCAGGGAAGAGGTGAACTGCAAAAACTTACAACGCAGATTGATGCTTTAAAGGAAGAGGCCCGCGTTAGGCGCGAAGCGGCTGACAAGGCCCGCGAAGCGGCTTGGCAGGCCAATGCCCGCGTCACTGAACTCGAAGGGGCGATTGCACGCATCATTACGGAAAAGGATTCGCTTGCCCGCGAAATCGCCAATGCGGCAGAGAGCATTGCACGACGCCGCAACGAACGGGATACCGCTTTGAGTCGGTTGGCCGAACTCGCCGCCAAGGAGCAGGAACTGCGTGAAAACGCTGAGGCCATGACCGAAGAGTGTGCGGCCGCTCAGGAAAGCGCTCTGGAACTTCAGCAGGACTGCGAGGAGAAAAAAGAGGCTTACGAAAAGGCCCGACAGGATGCTGCCGCACATGAAAAGCGAATGGAAGTTCTAAACGTCCAGATGCAGGCTTTGACGCGTGAATTAAACGACGTTGAAGCGCGGCTGGAAGCGATCGAAGCCGAGCGCCGATCGGGGCAGGCGCCCGATGAAGAGCGCTTTGCCGAGCTTTCGGCGCTGATTGAAGAGACGCAGGCGCAGTTTGAAGAACTGACGGCAACGGTTGAGGAAAAAAAGACCGAGCTTGAGTTGTCTCGCAACGCCAACGATGAGACCCGTGCTCAAAAGGAACGCCTGAGTGCGATTCACGCCCGTACCGTAGCTCGACTGCAGGCGCTTGAAGCGCTGCAGCAAAAGTCTCAGGCCGAAGGCAAGCTTCCGGCATGGCTCGGCAAAATGGGACTCTCCCAAGCCGCGCGTCTTTTCGAAAAGATTACGGTTGAAGACGGTTGGGCCGTGGCGCTCGAAGCGGTGTTAAGCGCCAAAGCAGGGGCGCTCAACATGAGCGTTCTCGAACGAGCGGCCGGTTTTGAATACGATCCGCCTCCCGCGCGCCTCGTGTTTTACGGTGAGCCCAAGGGGCAGACGGCATCTCTGCCTAAGCTTGCCAAACCGCTTGCCGAAAAAGTCGCCTCGGACGACCCTAAGGTAAAAGGGGCGCTCGAGGAATGGCTTGCCGGCGTTTATGTCACCGATACGCTCGATGAGGCGGTGGCTCGACGCTCGGAACTTGCCCGTGGCGAGCGTTTTGTCACGCCAAAGGGCCATATTGTTGACGCGATTTCGATCAGCTTCTGGGCTGAGGAGAGCGAAAGTGCCGGCGTCATGTCGCGGGCGGCCGAAATTCGCACGCTTTCGGAACAGTCCACACGCGAGCGCGATGAGCTCGATGCGATTGACGAAAAACTGGTGGCTCAGCAGGGGGCCCTGAAAGTGGCTCAAGCGCTGGCTGCCGAAACGAGCCGCGCGGCCGATGCAAGCCGCAACGAGCTGCACATGCTGCAGGTCGAATATTCGGCACTGTCCGCCGCCATTGATGCCTGGCGTGAAAAGAGCCGTCGAACGGCCGATCAGGAAGCCGAACTGAAAATGCGTCACGAAGAACTCATGGCGCAGCAGGAAGAAACGGATGCGGCGTTCGAGCAGGCCGATCAGACGCTTGCAGAGGTTCAACAAAAGACGCTTGACGCCAAGGTGGCGCTTGAAGAGACTGAACACGCTTCGTCGGCTCTGACGGAAAAAGTCAGAAGTCTGGAAAGTCAGATCGAACTCATGCGCGTGCAGTTGCAGACCAATCAGGAACGCGTGCGCGATGCGAAGGAACGACAGAGCGGAGCCGACGAGGAAATTGAAAATCTGACGGCGCATATGGAAGAACTGGCCGCTCGCCGCGAAAGCCTGGACGAAACTGCCCAACGCGAGGGGCTATCGCGCGTGCTTGAGGAACTCAACGGCAAAAACGAGGCGCACAAGGCGGCCGAGGCTGAGTGCGCCCGAGCCGAACAGGAACTTGAAGCCGCACGAACCCGCAATGCGGATTTGAATGCCGCCCAGACGCCGTTGCTGCAGGAAATCGCGGACCTCAAGGTGCGCCGAGAAAGCTGGATTACGCAAAGCGCGGTCTTTACCGAGCACTTGGATGCCGCTCAGGCCGATCGTCAGGCGCTGGCGCTGCAGGTGCAGGAAGAGGGCTTGCGCGCGTCCACGCTCAAGAGCCGCGTTTCGCGCCTAAACGAAGCCATTGCCGCGCTGGGAGCGGTCAACCATGCCGCGCTTGAGAACCTTCAGGAAAGCCGCCGCGCGATGGAAGAAACCGAACGACAGGTGGCGGACTTGGAAGAAGCCATCGCCAACCTGGAAGCAACGATTCGCAAGATCGATGCCGAAACCCGAGAGCTGTTGCGCACCACATTTACGGAGGTCAACAAGAACTTCCGAGAGATGTTTACGGGGCTTTTCGGCGGCGGCAGTGCCGAACTGCGGATGAGCGGCGAAGAGATTCTGGAAGCGGGCGTCGAGGTGTCGGCTCAGCCGCCGGGCAAGAAAAACGCCAGCGTCAAACTGCTTTCGGGCGGAGAGCAGGCAATGACGGCCACGGCGCTCGTCTTTGCCATCTTCAAGCTCAACCCCGCGCCATTCTGCCTGCTCGACGAAGTCGATGCACCGCTCGACGAAGCCAATCAGGACCGCTTGGCGCGGCGCATTCTGCAGATGAGCAGCAACACGCAGTTCATGATGATTACGCATCACCGAGTGACGATGGAACACTTGCGCACCTTGGTCGGTGTAACCATGAAGGAACCCGGCGTTTCTCGTGTCGTATCAGTGGATGTGGAGCAGGCCTCCGAGATGGCAGCCCAATAAAAGGGTCTCTTGCACTACAATTTCCGATTGTTCAAACGTTAACGGAGTCAGGCGCATGCCTAATATTGAACCCCTGTACATAGCTATTTTCATTGCGATTGTCATTGGTGTCGTCTGGTACTTCCAGCATAAGAAAGACAAGCACGCACAGGAAGTTGGCGACAATCTTCTCAAGAAAGCCGCGGGCGACAAACGCAATGCAGGCGCTCTTTCCGACAATGCATCCGTTGACGAGGAGTCGGTGCCGGTACTTACGGCTGCCGATGAAGACCCTGAGGCTGCGGCAGGAGCTGCTGCCGCGGTTTCCACTCAGCCGCTCGAAGAAACCGTTTCGGTGCCGGTTCAGCAGCCGGCTGAACCCGTTGCGCAACCGGTTGTGTCCCAGGATGCCCTGCGCGCGCCGACCGTTCAGCGCCGCAAGCCGGAAGTGGATCCGGCGGTAGAAGCCGTGATCAACATCACGCCGCTTGACGGTTCTTTTGATATTCGCTTGCTCAAGCAGCGCATTGCCGACATTGAAGCCGAACCGCTTCTGAAGGATCTCGTGCGCGTTCAGTGCTTCGACAAGGTCAGCGGCCTGTGGTACGACGGCGCCGATCGCGTGACCGAGTGCACGCAGATTTATCTTTCGATGCTGCTTGCCAATCGTTCGCGCTGCGTCGATCAGCCGACGGCTTCGAAATTCATGATTCATGCCGAGCAGTTCGCAATCGAGCTCAAGGGCGAATCCGAAACGCCCGACTCCAACGAAATGATTCAGGGCGCCGAGCGCATCCAGCGCATCATTCAGGCCTTTGACAAGCGCCTGTGCGTTAAGCTCGTGGCCGCCAAGGACATCGGAGAGGAAGAGCTCGACGCTGCGGCCAAGGCTTGCGGCTTCGTGAAGGAAAGCGATCGATATCAGAGGTACGTGCCCGGTATTTCGACGGCCGTCTTCCATATCCTGCCCCCGCAGGCACTCGGCAACGAAATCGAGCTTTCGTTCGAAGTGCCGCTGATGGCGCCCGCTTCCGATCCCCTGAGCCAGTTCTTTGCGATTGCCAACGATCTTTGCTGCCGAATCGACGCCGTGATGACGGATGCTTCGGGCAATCCGATTGGCTCGCGCGCTGCAAGCCGCATCGAGTCGGCTCTCAAGGGCATGCACAACACCATGGCCGAGCATGGCGTTCCCGCCGGTTCCCGCCGTGCCTGCCTGATTTTCTCGGCTGACTGACGGCCGAGGATTTTGCGGTACAAAGAGCCTCCGGCGCCGCTTGCTCCGGAGGCTTTTTCAAGTTGAAAAAAGGAAACAAGACCGTGACGGACGACCGTTTTGATGGGCCCGACGCAGAAGTGCGCACACGCATGCAACAGTACGCCGAGCTGTTGGATCGGTGGAATTACGAGTATTACGTATTGGACAACCCGTCCGTGCCGGACGCCGAGTACGACCGAATTTTCCGGGCTTTGAGCGAGCTCGAAGAACGCTATCCGCAGTTGAAGTCGGCTACGTCCCCGACCTTGCGTGTGGGCGGAGAGGTCCGCAGCGATCTCACCAAGGTGCGTCACGCAGTGCCCATGCTTTCCATCCGAACCGAAACGGATTTCACCGATGAGGGTGCTCTGGCCTTTGACGAGCGTGTGCGCAAGGAATTGGGGCTCGACGAAACGGACGCGGCGATTGTCTACGACGCGGAACTCAAGTTTGACGGGCTTGCCGTTAATCTTCGATACGAAAACGGCGTTCTCGTGGGCGCGCAGACGCGTGGTGACGGAACCTTTGGCGAAGATGTGACGGCCAATGCCCGCACGATTCGTTCCATTCCGCTGCGAATCGATCCGAAGCTTGCGCCCGCAGTGCTCGAGGTGCGAGGCGAAGTCATCATGCACAAAGATGACTTTGAAAAGCTCAACGAAAAGCAAAAGGAACTTGGAGAAAAAACGTTCGTCAATCCCCGCAATGCCGCAGCCGGTGCCTTGCGTCAGCTCGACAGCCGCATCACGGCGCAGCGTCCGCTTCATTTCTACGCCTACGGTACGGGGGAGGTGAGCGACGCAGAATTCGCTCAGTCCATGACCGAACTTTTCGCAAAGCTCACAGAGCTGGGCTTTCCGGTAGCCGAACAGCGCCGCACGGTTCGCGGCGCGCAGGCGCTTGCCGAGTTTCATCGCGACGTGTTGGCGCACCGCGCTGAACTGCCGTTTGAAATCGATGGCGTCGTCTACAAGGTCGACTCGTACAGCCAGCAGCGAGCACTCGGATTCGTGGCCCGTGAACCGCGTTGGGCCTGCGCGCACAAATATCCTCCTGAAGAAGCGTTGTCGGTTGTGCAGGCCATTGATGTTCAGGTCGGACGCACGGGACGCGTGACGCCGGTGGCGCGTCTTGTACCCGTCTTTGTGGGCGGCGTGACCGTGAGTAACGCCACGTTGCACAATGAAGACCACATCAAGGAATTGGGGCTTTTGATCGGGGATACGGTTGTGGTGCGCCGCGCCGGAGATGTGATTCCGGAAATTGTGCGTGTGGTGACCGACAAGCGCCCTGAAAACGCACAGCCCTTCGTCATGCCGTCCGTCTGCCCAATCTGCGGCTCTGCCGTGGTGCGTGACGAGGAGGAGAAGGATTCGAGGTGCACGGGCGGACTGGTTTGTCCCGCGCAGCGAAAGCTCTCTTTGGTGCACTTTGCGCAGCGCCGTGCCATGGGTATCGATGGGCTGGGCGAAAAGATGGTCGACATGCTCGTTGAAAAAGAGCTCCTCAAGACGCCGGCCGATATTTATCGATTGACGGTGGAGCAGCTGACGGAACTCGAACGCATGGGGCAAAAGAGCGCCGCCAATCTCATCGAAGCAATCGAAAAGAGCAAGGAAACGACGCTTGCGCGCTTTGTGTTTGCGCTTGGCATTCGTCACGTGGGCGAAGCAAGCGCCCGCGATTTGGCGCTTTTTTTCAGAACGCTCGACGCTTTGCGCAGCGCTACGGTCGAAGACCTCATGCAGGTGCATGATGTGGGCGAGGTTCTCGCGGAGTCGATTCGCGCGTTTTTCGACGAACCGCACAACAACGCCGTGGTGGACGAACTCATTGCCGAGGGGGTTCACTGGAAACAGGAGGAAGTGCAGGTCAATCCCGAGGTCGCCGGAAAAACGTTCGTGCTCACCGGAACGCTTCCGACGCTTTCGCGAGACAAGGCCAAAGACATTATCCTGTCGTTGGGCGGCAAGGTTTCGGGATCCGTTTCTAAGAAAACCGATTACGTTTTGGCCGGAGAGGCTGCCGGAAGCAAGTTGGAAAAAGCGCAGGCGCTCGGAGTGACTGTGATTGACGAAGCGCGCTTCTTGCAGATGATCGGACCGGGTGTCGGGCAATCTGAGCAAGTGTCTGATGCAAAAGAAAAAACGTCCGAAACCGAGACCGCACGGGAATTGGCGATCGGGGAGACCGGATCTCTCTTCTAAGGCTTGATTTTTTAGGAAATTTGCGCGTAAAATTGCGCCTTTCGCAAAGCGGCTGCGTGCGGCGGTTTTGCGTCCCGTACTTGCCGGTTGGCAAGACGGCAAATTTTGAAAGCGCCTGGTACGGGCGCATTGATTTAAAAGAGGAAAAATACAATGGTTATCATTCGTCTGTCCCGCTCGGGCTCCAAGAAGCGTCCCTTCTACAACATCGTCGTGACCGATTCCCGCAATCGTCGTGACGGCCGCTTCAACGAACGTCTGGGCTTCTACAACCCGATGATCGCCGAAGGCCCGCAGCGCCTGACGTTCAACGAAGAACGCGTGGCTCACTGGGTCAAGAACGGCGCTCAGATGAGCGACACCGTCGCCCGCATCCTCAAGGGTGCCAAGAAGGCTGCCGCCTAATCAGCGACAAGACGACGTAAGACGGAACTTTCAAACGAAGGAAAATTAACCCGACCGTCAGACGGACTGCCTGCGAACCTCGCTGCTTCGGTGCCGTGCCTCTCGTGTCCAAGCACACCCGAATGCGCCGACGGCTATCCTCTTTGAGATGGGTTCGGTATCTAACTCGCAGTACCCGGCGGTTTCCTGATCAAGAATAGTGACGTCTCACCAACGCCGAAGGCGGTCTTTCCGGAAAACGGAGAGGCCGCTTTTTTAATTTCCGATTTTGGTTTTATGTCCGACAACAAAATCCTGATAGTGGGCCGTACCAACGGCGCTTACGGCGTACGCGGCTGGGTTCGCGTGGTGCCTTTTGAAGAACCGGAAATTCTTGCCGCGACCAAGCGCTGGTTTCTGACTGACATCCGCGGCAACACCAAGACGCTCGAAGTCGAAGAACTCAAGGTCCACGGCCAGATGCTCATTGCCCGCATTACAGGCGTTCTCAACAAGGAAGACGCCGATGCTTTGCGCGGCCGCATCGGCGTGCTGCGCGAAGACTTCCCGGAAGCCGGCGAAGGCGAAGTGTGGGCTGCCGACGTGATCGGGCTTCCTGTCGTCAATCAGCAGGGCGTTGAACTCGGACGCGTGACCGAAATCGGTACCAACACCGTGCAGGACATATTCAAGGTCGAAGGTGGTCCGAAGGTGAACGGCAAGGACGCCGTGTACCTGATTCCCGACGTCGAACAATACGTGCTTGAAGTGGATCTCGATGAAGGCGTCGTGCGTGTCGATTGGGATCCGTCCTGGGTTTAACGAGGAAATTGAATCGTGGCAGCGCGCTTTGACGTCATTACGCTTTTTCCGGAAATCTTCACGGCGGTGAAAGATTTCGGCATCACGTCCCGAGCCATGAAACGGGGACTCTGGAACGTGCATTTCTGGAATCCGCGCGATGTGACGACCGACGTGCATCGCACCGTTGACGATCGTCCTTTCGGGGGCGGTCCCGGCATGGTGATGATGGCCGAACCGCTGTATCAAACGCTGCAGTGCATTCGCGCTTCGGGCAACAACGGCCGCGTGCTCGCTTTTGCTCCGTCGGCAGCGCATTTGACGGACGCTCGCGTGCGCGAGTTTTCCTCGTGTGACGATTTGCAGCTGGTGCTGATTTGCGGTCGTTACGAGGGCATTGACGAACGTTTCCTGAACACTTGTGTTGATGAACTCATCAGTCTGGGTGACTTTGTGCTTTCAGGAGCAGAACTGGCCGCCTGCGCATTGATTGACGCCATCGTGCGTCAGCTGCCTGGCGCAATCAAGGATTTGTCGGCCTCTGACGAGTCGTTTTCAACGGGGCTTCTGGACGCGCCGCACTACACCCGTCCCGAAGAGTGGCACGGTATGCGTGTGCCCGATGTGTTGCTCACGGGCCACCATGCCAACATCGAAAAGTGGCGTCGTGAAAAGAGTCTGGAAGCAACGGTTAAAAACAGACCGGAGCTCATTGGGAAAGCTAGGTCACAAGGGCTTTTGACCAAGAACGACGAAAAAGTTCTCTTGTCGATGAAGTCAGAAAAATAGTCGGGAAGCAGTTTTTTTTGCGTTGCAAAAAAGCATCAGCGACACTGTTGTTTGTTTCCAAACAAAACAAAAACTCCTTAAAAATCAGCTACTTCCTTGAAATTGTCCTGATTGTGGGACGGATACCACAGTTGGCGTTTTCCTGAGAATATCTTGACAAATGGCAAACGGGGGGGGGTAGCCTGTTGCACAACTTTAGTCCAACCTAACCAAGGAGTTACGAATGAATCGGACGTTTAAAGTTGTGTTCAGCAAGGTTCGTGGCACGATGGTTGTTGCCAGCGAAGCAGTTGCAACTCCCCACAAAAAGGCTGCCAAGACTGTGATCGCCGCAGCAGCCGCGCTCGCAATGGGCACGGTTATGGCTCAGGGCTGGGCCGAACCCGATGGGATTGATCAGACTTCGGAACGTTATACGTCAGTTGAGGACTTGACGCAGAGCCGGTACAACTATGTTCAGAGTGAAGATACGACCGGTTTTGTATCGATTTCCACCGAGGGTGATCACGTCATCGAGGGTAAGGAAATTTGGGTAACGGCAACTGGTAGCGATACTCAGTCCCACGCGTTGCACGCCAATGGAACGGGTGTTAAGTTGACCAATACTGGCAAGATTTATATCCAGGCCAGTGAAGGCGCTAAGTCCTGGTCCCAAAAAGGCATGATGGCCGGGGGCGGTGCTACTGTCGTCAACGAAGGTGACATTGTCGCTAAGAATGCCTATGGCATGACTGTTGAGAAGGATGTTGCCAGTCACATCGAGAATGGCGTTAACGGTACGATCACCGTTTTAGATCAGGGGGCAGGTATTGAACTTGGCGGGGAGTCAGGTTCAACAGCTGTAAATAACGGAAAGATTACGGTCAGTGACATCGCCGAGGGTTCTTGGGGGCACGGTGTTCTGATTAAGGCTGATGACGGAGCCTCAACGTTCACTTTCACCAACAATGGTGAAATCTCGGCAACAGGTACCGGAGCAAGCGCTATTGAAGTTCAGAACGGTGATGGCACGGAAGCTGAAATCAACCTCATGGAAGGTTCGCAGATTGATGGTGTTGTCCGTGTTGGTGAGGGCACGAAGGTTACGTTGAATGCCCAGGGCACGGACGATTCATTCATTCTGGACTCTAAGTCTGCCGAATTGACTATTAAGGTCAGTGACGGAGCGAATCTCACGCTTGAGAATGATGATGTTAAGGGCAATGGCGCCTTGATTTCTGAGGTGGTTATTGATGACGGTCGTCTCAATGCTTCTATTTGGCAGGATGACAACAAATTCAAGAAGGTAACGGTCAATGAGGGCGGCATCTTCAGTATTCAGGATCTGAATGCCGGTGGCACTAAGGGGCAAGAACATGGAGCCAAGGATGTTACGCCGCATAACACGTTGCTGTTGGCCTACGGTGCCGACTACAAGCTCGATGGCGGCAAGCTCTATGTGGGCGATTCTGAATACCACGGAAATTTGAAGATCGGCACGGCTAACACTTCTCCTGAAGACAAGGGGACAGGCAAGCTCACTATTGAGAGTGGCAACTACAGTTTCAGCCGTGTGGAACTTGGTTCCGGTGAGGGTAATTCGCTGACCATCAACGGCGGTACGCTGACTGCTGATACGTTCAATGCCACCAATGGCACGACTACTGTGTCCGGCGGTGGTGTACTTGCCTCTGAAAACATCGAATACACGGCTGGCGGTAATGGCACGGTTAAGCTGAGCGATGGCGGTACGCTTCGTACTTCTGGCAAGAATATCTTTATTCAGAGCGGCGAAGGTGAAGGCGCTTCTTGGGGACTGTCTGAGTTTGCTCAAGCAAACTTTGAACAAGATGGCGGCGATGACGAAGGTATTCTCGAAATCACTGATGGCTTCACGACTTCTCTGGACAAACTTCGTGAAGCACAGAAATTACTTGACGGCACAACGCTGTACTTCAGCAACGTGACGTTGACAGACGAAGAAATCACTTTCGATGAAAACAACGGACTGACAACTGCCAATAAGGAAGTTACCGCAGGTGCTTCCAAAAACGGTACGACGACTCTGCAGCTTGGTTCTGAAAAGAATGTGGGCGTTGGTGCGATCCGCGTAGATGCTGATACGACTGTCATTTCCATTTCTGACAGTGACAACGCAACTGCCGGTGCATTGCTTATCAGCGGAATGCCCAATGGTGGCAATGTGATTACCGGTGTTGACAGCGTTGAGAAACTTACGACTACCGGCGCGATTCAGTTGGGTCTCAATGCTGGTTCGCAGGGCGTTGTGAATGCCAACTTGGTCAAAGCAGATGATGTTACAGTTCTTGGCAATTTCCGCTTGAATGATTTGGAAATCAGCTCTCTGGATGTTGACCAAGGTGCTTTCCTGACGCTCAATAAATTGACGGGTAACGGACCTGCCAGTATTGAGGGTGGCCTGAGTGCGAACGTCATTGCTACCGAAACAACGGTTGAGAATGGTGGCGTTCTTGTGATTGGTGAACGTCAGGCGAAAGAATCTTCTGTTGAAGAAGGCGGAGAACAAGCTGGTTCCGAAGCAACCCAACAATTAATGTTGGCTAGTGTTCGTACGGGAGATGAACCTGCTGCTCCGACCCAACCTTCCGAGATGGTAGGCCAGATTCAGGACGTGGTTCATGGCGCTGTGGGTTCAGTGACGACTACCAATGCCAACGGAGCGGCAGCTCTGGTTGCCGCCGGATTCGATTCCACCAAACAGGCTGGTCTCTATATTGACGATACGATTGGGGTGGAATCAACCGGTACGTTGCTTGTAGGAACTGCCTCCCCTGTCAGTGGAAACGGCTCCGTAATACTGGCTGAGGATACGTTTGCCGTTATCAATGTTGGCGAGTTGGCTGGAAAAACGGTATTCGCAGCCACAGAACTGAAGAGTGCTGCAACGATCGTTCTGGACAATGTCACAGGACTCGGAACGTTGACTTTGCTTGAGGGGGGAACGGTTAGCAATGAATATGAAAGCGAGATCCGTACTGCCTCGGCGCTATTTGACGCCCAGGTTAACGAGGAAGACAACAAGCTGATTGATATTGCGTACAACAAAGGTGTTGCAGGCGACATCGATAGTGTTGTTGAAGGACTTGTAACCAACGGTACCGATGTGAAGAACATGAACGTTCTGAACGCCCTCGCAAATAAGAACAACGGTTTTGTTGGTTCCGACAACAAGTTCACAGCATCTGGTATCCAGGCTGCCAAGGAATATCTGGCTGCGCCCGTTACAGCCGGTACCTACAACATGGCCTACGACTCGATGGAATTGATTTCCAACGCATTGATCCAGCGTAATCTTGATGCCAAGAAGGGCCTCGGTGTTTGGGCTGATGTCTTCTACGGCTCTAACGAAACCGATTCGCTCTATGGCGACTCCGGCTACAGCTCCGATATCTACGGCGGTATGCTCGGCGTTGACTTCGGCTTCGGTGAAGGCGCTCGCGTCGGTGCTGCTCTCTCGATCGGTAGCGGCGACGGCGACAGCGAAGGTTCCGTTTCCAAGTACTCGACCGATTCCGACTTCTGGGCTCTGTCCGTGTACGCCGGCAAGGATTTTGGCGGTCTGACCTTCACGGGCGATATGTCCTACCTGTGGCTTGACAACGATATCGGCGGTTCTGTTGCAGGTGCTTCTGCTTCCGAGTCGCTCGATTCCACGGTCTTCTCGCTCGGTGTTCGCGCCGACTGGAAGGCATACGAAGGCAAGGTTCTGCAGGTTGTTCCGCACGCCGGTGTCCGTTGGGCATCCATTGACGTGGATGACTACCGCGGTCTGAGCATGGACAAGATGAACGTGATCGAAATGCCGATCGGTGTGACGGTCAAGGGCGTCTTTGAAACGGCTTCCGGCTGGCAGGTTGCTCCGGAAATCGACTTCACGGCTGCTCCGCAGATCGGCGACACCGAAGTTGAAACGATCATCGGCGATGTGGACGTGATCGACAACGTCTACAACGCGTCGATCGGCGTGAACGCTGGTACGGACGCCGTTCGCTTCGGCCTGAGCTACAAGTATGGCTTTGGCAACGACGGTCGTTCGAACAATACGTTCAACCTGAAGGCTTCCTATCTCTTCTAATCGGAAGAGCATTTTGGCCATCGCAGGGTTCATGCCTCGTGCATGAGCCTTGCGGCAAAGCTTGAAACTTTGGGCGGGAGCATACGCGAGAGACTGGCTTGAGCGTGTGTCCCGCTTTTTTTTCAAAGGAGGTGTCGGTTTTGGCGCAAGTGTCACAGGGACGCAGGATGCCAAAGGGTTACATCTACTACGACAAATCCTCCAAAGGCGGCAAGTACCGTCACAACCGATGGTGTGCGGAGATCTATTTCGCAAACGTTCGTCTGAGAAAAAGAAGTTGTGATCGAACAGAGTTAGAGCGTTGGCTCGAACTGGTGTCGACGACGATTCGCAAAAGCCTGATCTGGCAGATCGACGAGGCCTCTTCGGAGGCTATCCGTGAAGCAATGCTTGAGCTCAAGCACCTCGGTGAGAAGTGAGGCTTTGCTGAGAAATGAATTTTGGCAAGAGTGGAATTTTCCTAATCAATTCAATATAATCACGCGTTCCTTGGTGCTTTCTGCTCACCTTGGAACGCTTTTTTGGTCAATCGTCTCGTTTGAGACATATAAAGGTTCCATCCTCTGGACGGCTGCAGAAACAACTGAAAAGATGCCGCCGCATGATGGTCACGGAGTTAAAAATGAACATCATTCACACCCTGGAACAGGAAGAGATCGCTCGCCTGTCCGCTGGCAAGACCATCCCTGAATTCCGCGCAGGCGACACCGTCAACGTTCTCGTGAACGTGATCGAAGGTTCCCGCAAGCGTACTCAGGCCTACGAAGGCGTGGTTATCGCCAAGCGCAACCGTGGTCTCAACAGCTCCTTCATCGTTCGTAAGATCTCGAGCGGCGAAGGTGCTGTCTCTTATACACATCTCCGAGCCCACGAGACTAGGCATGATCTCGTA
>ENA-OYVP01000791-OYVP01000791.1-human-gut-metagenome-genome-assembly--contig:-NODE-791-length-18577-cov-8.189612_pt1 | contig 18577 bp, 31 predicted proteins | sample MGYA00244160_ERZ653377 | MGnify/ENA primary metagenome ERZ653377 (study PRJEB26926, sample SAMN06165160) | human gut metagenome | biome: ENVO:00009003; feature: ENVO:2100002; material: ENVO:00002003...
GCTGTAAAACTCCATGGGCATGGTGTCCTGGGCCTCAATGGACACGTGCCCGGTCAGCTCCACGGAGACCTGTCCCTTGCCGTTCTTGGTGGTCTTGAGGGTGAAGCCGCCGGTGGAGAGCGCGTTTTTCAGGCAGGCAGCCACTACGCCGCCGTCCGCCCGGTCTCCTGCCCACCAGATGTCGGAAAAGTCCGCCTGCTTCAAATCGCGGTTGGGGGTTACTTTGGTGGTGGACACCGTGGCAGCGCCCAGGGCAAGTTTGATGTTTTCGGGGGACGTGCCCAGGGCGGTGAAGGACATCTTGCAGCCCCACCCATCCAGGTGCTTCAGCTCCTTGGTGTTGACCGGGCAGTTGTCCACGTCCTCGCCCAGGTCGGAATAGGTAGGCACACAGCTGATGTTGATGCCGCCGGTGGTGGCGCAGATGATGTCCTCATCCGCCGGGGCGGCCACCTTGGCCGGATCAAACTTTTTCAGCAGAACACCGGCGTCAAGCTGGAGACCGTCAAAGGTGTCCTGGGGAATCACAGTAAAAAGTCCCATGATATCGCTCCTTTCAGTTCAAAGTCAGGTATTCGGCGGTCAGGTTGATGTACCGCCGCTTTATATCGCAATATGTAACATTTCACAAAAAGCAATCGCAAATCCCGACTGTTACGCCTATTTCATTCACAAATTAGCACTATTTTCACCATTCTATTTTTCTTGGCGCACGGTTTGGCGCACAAAGAGGGTAAAAAGAGGGCCGGGGCGCACACTTCCCCGGCCCGTGTATCAGTTCATCATGTATCGAATTAGCGCCCGCTCGTCTTGCACATACTGGGCAAATGTGCGCTTTACCCACGCTATCCCCTGGGGCTTGTCCATGCCATCCAGCGCCGCAAGAGCCGCCTTTGCTCCGCCCTGGTAGCCGTGCATGGTGATATACTCACAATAGCGGCGGAGGCCGTTGTGGGCTTTCTCGTTACCGTCCTCTTTCCATGAGGCCAGATGGAACAGCACCACACCCCGCGGCGATAGCATCAACTCCGGCTCCCCGTCCAGCATCATTTCTTGTACATCCGGCTTGTCTGCCGGGAACGGTATAATTTTATCCATGTCGCTCTCCCTTTCTCACAGGATATAGAAATACTGTTCCTGCAACTCCATAAGCAGCTTGACAGCCTCCAGGCGTTCCCCCGGTGTGGCGTTGGGGTCGTCCCTGATCTGCCGGAGCGCTGCGGCCTGGGCCTCCCGCTCCCGCTCCTGGTGGGCTTCCTCCGCCCTCTGGCGGCGTTCTACTTTATCCATGCTGTGCGGCCTCCTGTCCTTGCTGGTATGCGTCTTTTGTCCATGCGAGCATAAATGATAAATAACGTACGGCAAATGGGTTTTTCTCGACTTTTTCGAGCGCTCCCATCTCCCGAAGCCCTTCAACTGCCTCTTCCGGACTTTCCGGCCACGGCATTTTCCCGCCGTTTTTCCCGCTATGGAAACATTCGTTCATAATGTCTACGGAATGTTCCATTAGACTGCGCTCTGGATTGGTTAAAGGCCGCCCCGCGCCAGTCTCCTGCGCGGCTATAAATGCCGCTGCGGTTGTTGGGAATGTAATACTCATCTCTTGCGATCCTCCTTGCTTTCTGTTACAATGGAGGCGGAAACAGCCGTGTCAATCTGTTCCGCTTTGCCGTCCCCGGTGTTGGTAGCACCAGGGGCGGCTTCTTCTTTGCAATCGCAGACCTCACCAGGGGCTAAATTCGCTCCGCAGCGGGGGCATACCTTGTAATAGGCCATTCACTCCACCTCCTTAGGCCACAAGAAATCTTCGGGTGCTGGTGGTCTTAGTGAACTGCTGGGCCAGATCCGGCAGCGCCTTTTTCAGTGCGGCGGTGTCGAGCCTGGAGGAAGTCACCGCCTTATAGGTCACTTTCCAGTCTGTCCCGTTGATGGTGTCCACCCCCTGGGCGTCCATGTGGGCCTTGATGCTGTCTTGGATGCTGTCGATCTCGGCGGCCAGTTCCTCGGCCATCCGGCGCAGTTCGCGCAGTTCCTTTACCTTGCTGTCCATTTCGTTGATACTCATTTGTACATCCTCCTTTTATGTCAAAACTTCTGCCCCTGTCAGTGTGGGATAGTCCCGGCGGCGGTAGGCTTTATGTGCGCCTCCTGGGGCCGACTTATCATATCCCGTCCCGCTCTTATGTGGTGTTCTTGCTTTCCCTTTTGGTACTCCCGTCCACCTTCGCCGGTGCTGTTCCCTCCTGACAATGATAAGTATACTATATCGTCCCCGATATATCAAGCGGCATAATCACCAAATATCGTCCCCGATATATGTCCACATTGTATATTGTCCCCGATATGTCTTTGTGGTAGAATGGGTATAAAGGAAAGGGGGTGAACCTCATACCAGCATCAAAGGCACAGCAAAAGGCGGTCACAAAATACATGAAAGAAAACTACGATGAAATAAAGGTTCGTGTAGAAAAAGGCCGCAAATCTGACATTAAAGCCCACGCTGACAGTAGGGGCGAAAGCGTTAACTCGTTCATTGGCCGCGCCATTGATGAAACGATGGAGCGGGACAAGCAAGAGGCCGGGGAGTGATCCCCGGCTTTCTGCTTTGGCTCCAGAAAACAAAAGCCCCACCCCCCAGATCAGGGAGCAGGACTTGACACGGTGGCCGTAGTGGCCTATAATGAGCATAGAAAGGGCGCTGCGGCAAGCGGTTAGCCCGGTAAGTTAGTTAAATAAGCAAAAGCCTATGAAACCGTCACTTTGCCGAGTGGCGGTTTCTGCTTTTCACAATAATCGTAACGGTGAACCGCCCGATATGTAATGTGATCCGCATGGCGTCACCCCCTTCCGGGGTTATGTGACCAACCGCCCGCCGTCTTGTGCAGCGCCCAGCCTTCAAAAGAAGGCCACCGACAGAATAACATAATTCCAGACAAAAGGCAAGAGAGGGGGTAACGATTCGTTACCCCCTCCCCCTGCCAGAGGTTCCGCAGGAAGGCAAATAGATGGGGTGTCCACTACGGACACCCCATCTATTTTTTTCGTCGCCTCCTTACGCCCGCTGCGGCTCCGCAATGGGGGTACCCGCCGCAGAACCGGCCTTGATGAGATAGGGCAGCTGCCAGGTGGCAAACGTTGTGCCGTCCGGCAGAGTGAGGTTGACCGTCAGGCCGTCGGCAAGTCCCGCGTCTGCCCCCGCCGCCATACTGTTGATGATACCGGCGGAGGACATGCCCAGCCCGGAGGACGCGAAGTCCACCGACGCCGTGCCGAAGTCCAGGCCGCGGGTAATGCCGTCCCGGATGCGCCCAAAGGAGTCCTCCCAGCCCTCGCCCAAGCCCAGGGCCATGTTTTTACCAATTCCGGCAAAGACGCGGGACGGGGAGTGAATGCCGAGGAAGTCTTTCACGCCGCCAACAAGGTTGTCCCACTGTTCGCTAAACCAATTTTTGAGGTTCCCCCAAATGTTTTTAATCCCTTGCCATATCCCATTTACAATATCCTCGCCAATTCCGACAAACCAGTTCCACGCATCGGAAAAAACCCCGGTCAAATCGTCCCACAAGCCAGAAAAGAAGTCTTTCCAGCCAGCGAATACCCCTTTGATTGCCTCCCACGCCCCGGAAAAATCTCCAGAGAGAACGGACTCAACAACAGCAAAAATGCCCTGTATGGTGTTCCAGATGTTTTGGAAAAAGCCGGTGGCTTTGTCCCATACCACTTTGACCGCATCCCATGCGGCGCTGAAAAAGCCGCCAATAGCTTCAGCAACAGGAGTAAATATATCAACAAGAGTGTCCCATATCGCCTGGAAATATGGCTGCGCTGCATCCCAGGCCGCCTTGATTGCCTCCCAGGCATTTACAAAGGCGTCCTTGATGTTGCCCCATATTTCAGAAACAGCATTCCGGAAGTCCTCGCTTGTGGCCCAAAGAGTCCCGATAACCGCGATGAGTCCGGTTATTGCAGTTATGACAATGGCGATCGGGTTCGCACTCATGGCTGCGTTCATGGCCAGCTGCGCGATTGTTGCGCCCTCATTTGCTGCCCTAAACGCATTGATGGAGGACACCACACCCTGAATGATTGTTACGACGTTCCAGGCCACGAACCCAGCGCCGATGCCAGCAATAATAGAGATGATAGTCGGGCCATTGTCGATAATTGCATTGACAAACTCATTGACCTTCGTGCCAAAAGCATCCCAGTCAATGCTCGACATCCACCCTTGAAACGCCGTTGTGATGTCCTGGACAATCGGGGTAAGGTTCTCTAGGATGGGGGTGCCCACATTAGCTTGAAATTGCCTCCACGCCTCATTCAGGTTGCCCATGACGTTTTCCCAGCCGTCCGCCTCTCTGGATGCCTGTCCCATAGCGCCGGATAGTTTCTGCGAATCCTCCACCATCTTCAAAAGCGTTTCCTGCTTCTGGATTTCAGACAGTTCTTTGAACTCTTTCCCAAACAGGTCCATTGCGGCGGCGTTCCGAGTGGTCTCCGTGGCCGAAAGGCCCAGAGCTGCATCATTTTCAAAGTTGCCCTTTAAGAACGATTGCAGGGTCTCTGTAGCTTGTTCTACACTTGTATCATAGTAAGCTGCTGAATCCGCAGCAACTCGCAAGGCGCGTTCCATCAGGCCGAGACTTTCGCTTGCATCCCCACCAGAAGAGCGGGCAAACGCGTAGATCCGGCTCCCGAGGGTGTTCAGGCGGGTTTCCAGGATGCCACCCTCCGACGCTACGCGGCGAATCGCTTCCGTTGCCTCATTCTGAAACTCTCCAAAAGTCTGCTCGAACTGACTGGACTGTGCTTTCACTGTTGCGGCAGAGTCAATAAACTGTCCTGCCATGTTTTTTACTGCGCCGCCCAGCGCCTTAATGCCAGACACAATCACATTCCCGAGCAGATTTGCCTTCAACACATCCGCAAATCCAATAGACCGGTCCGACGCATCATCCATCGCGTCCCCAAAATCTTCTGTTGAGTCTGTGGCATCTTTCATTGCATCACTGGCAGACTCAGCATCCCCATCGATGCGGGAAAGGGCCTTGTGCAGTTTCCCTATCGACGATTCCGCGCCCAGGTTGCCACTCGCAAACCCAGACAGAGACTTTCGGACGCGATTGATGCCATCTTGAAACTCTTCATCATCTATAGATATCTTGCAGTAAAGATCCATCAAATTCAAGTCAGATCACCTCCTCCTGCCAAATACCCAGCATGGTATACCTCATACACAAATTCACACGCACTCTTTGCAAGGTCTGAATCTCTGCAATTCAGGTTTATCCACGCCGTAGAATCTGCAACATGGAGCATTGGCTTTCCTTCCTGGCTCTCTCGTTGCCCCATCAAATACGCTTTCCTTGCAATTTTTGCGATTCCTCTTAGATATTTAAGGCTTCTCTTATCTTTAACGCCACAGCTCGAAACAAGAAGATCGTAAATCAACTTCTCGGAGTACGGCTTTTTCGTAAGCAAGAATGTCACTTCCTTTCGTGGCACTTGCAACTATCCCGCCCTCCTTCGACACTCTGACCGGCAACCACCAGTGCGGCGCCGAAGAAACATCCAACCGCAAAAATAACAGCTCCAACAATCACTTTACACACCTCCTTAAAAGTTCTCCACGGCCTCGCCGGATAGCTGCTCCCACCATTCGCTCATGCTGAGAGTATAGGACGGGGAGCTGGTTCTCTCGTGGGCCTGCCCGCTGCAATAGTCTGCAATTTTGGAAAGTGCGTCCCAGTTACCCATAACAGCCCCGCAGCCATCCGCGCACCGCTCAGAAAGCATATACAATGCCCCGCGCGTCGCCTGGTCATTGCTTGGATCGGAGGCAGCATCCCGCGCATACTTAGCCAAAAGCCGCAGCATGGTAGGGTTGTCATCGTACTTCTCAGCAAGGGCGTAAAAATCATTTGCGGCCAAAATCCCACTTTTCAGCAATTCAAGGCCGTTCGCATCCACGGCATCAGGGTTCGCGGAACTATCCGCCGCCACCCTCTCCGCAAGTTCCCGGCGCAAGTCGGCTCGTGTCCGGGTAAACTCTCCCCAGATACGCCGCTCGGCGTCCCTGAACTCCGTCTTTGCGTCCTGATAGTCAAGTTCTGCCCGCTGCCGCTGGGCGCTGCCGGGGTTGCCGTTGCTACGGTTCTTTTCCGCCTCCTTCAGCTTGTCATGGGCGCTTTTATATTCATCTCTGGCGGCTCGGAAAGCCTCGTCAAGCCGCTTTGCATAGGAATTATATTTACTCATGGATAGTCCCTCCCGTATAGTTTTTGAGTGCGTCACAAAGGGCGCTTGCCTCGGTGTCAGTCAACTGGATACCTTTCAGCGGGGTCTTGTTCCCGCTCCCGTCCTGCCTCCATACCCGCACATCCAGGCGGGCGGGCCGTCCATTGAAGGATACCACATTCACCTCCCTGGAATAGTCACCGCTGGCGCTCAATGTGGCAATGTGTTCCAAAATCTTCACTTCAAAGTTGCTGTTGAGCATTTAATGGTTCTCCTTTCGGTTGCATAGCGCCCACAAAGCGCATTTTTCTGTACAGGCTAAAAGATTTCGTGCGTCCCCAAACGGGCAGCGTTTCCCGACGGCCGGAGGTACGCCCGTTACGATCCCGCACCCGCTCTCGGTGTATCTGGCACACTGCTCAGTACATGAGTTGCGGAACGGGCATTGTCCCCAGGTCTTGGGGCGCTCCGGCTCTCTGGCCACCTCCAGTACAGGCATATTTCCTACCTCGAAAGTGCCGTATGAGGTTGTAACTGTGGGGGCATACTCAATACACCCAGGGGCAACACGGCGGAACTTTCGCCCCATCTCGTCCCGCTCCCACAGTCCGGGGTCATTATGTCTCATGGTGTTCTCCCTTCATAGTTCATCGCTCTCCGGCTCTGGTAATTCCAACTTGCCCACCTCTATCGCCTCGTCGAGCATCTGATAGAACGACAGGGAAAGGGCGTCCACCCCCTCAACGGGATGGGGATAGAGCACGATCCGCCGCCCATCCGGAGTATATGCGCCATGCTCCAGCAGGTACTCGAACGGATCAAGGGCGGTCTGGAACTCTTTCCCACCCTCTAAAATAAAAGTCGTCTTGTCTGCGGACAGTGTTTTTAAATATTCCCGCAAGGCTGCAAGGCGCCGTTCAGTGCTTGCCATCGTTTTCCTCCTTCCATTTCTCCAGCTCCCGCAACTGTTCCAGAACGTCCGTCTGCACGGTCAGTTTTAACGCATATTCCAGTGTCGAGCGGGCGGCCTGTATGCGGGCCGTGGCCTGTTCGTCCGTGTTTCCCATAATCTCCGTGAGTGTGGAGATTGCAAGGGTAAGAGCCTGCTGCGCCTGCCGGGTTGCATCCTGAACCAGATTTCCAAACGCTTCACGGTAGCGTTCCAAAAACTCCGGGTCTTGCAAGTACCCCCGCAGGGTGCTTTCTCCAATTCCTGCGGTCTTTGCTGCCTCTGCCCTTGTGCGGCTCACAAGAAGGGCTTGCAGGGCTTTTTCTTTGCGTGGTGTTATGGGTATCACCCCCTTCTTTCGTTGGTTTCTGCGGCTTTCTGGCGGGTTTAGCAGTGCATTTTCAGTTCCCGGCTGTTCTTTGGGTGCCGCAATAGCCGGAGGCCCTTTTGCTCCGCTGTTATGGCCGTGGCCCTGGTAGTTCCCATTCTGGCCGCTGTTTCATTCAGAGTAAGGTCGTAGCAATTCCTCAGCACAACGGCTCGCCGCTGCTGTTCGGATAGGGTCAGCAAAGCCTGGTATAGAGCGCTGTGTAAGCGCTGGAGGCGGTCACGCTCCACAATATCCTCTATATCCTGTTCCGCAGCCGGGTCTGGTAGCACATCCCCCAGGAACAGAGGATCTCCCTCTCTGTCTGTGAGAGGCATATCCAGAGAAACGCAGCTTTGCAGAGGGTCGCGCTTGTCCCGCTGCGTCCGCTGTCCTGCGGCCTCCGCAAAGGCTGACTTTAGGCGCAAGCCGTACCATGTGATAAAGGCCCCCTTGTCTGGCTCCCAGCCCTCCAGGGCGTCAATAACGGCCAGAAACGCCACTTGCAAAAAGTCCTCCAGCACCATCCCCGCCCGTCCTTCTGTCGCCCTGGCCCATCGGTAGGCCCGATCATGGGCAAACCGCCGCACGGCCTCCCACAGTTCCAGCAAGTCAGCCTCTCCGCGTTTCACCGCCGCCGCGATTTGATTTGTTTCCATTGTGCCGTCGCCCCTTGCGTGATAGAATGTGTTTGACAAGTCCACACCCACCACGGGGCCGCTCTCATTCGCTGGAGGGCGGTCTTTTTTGCATCCGATAAAGCCCCATCCAATCTTGCAAACGCATGGTCACAAGCCACGGCTCACGGCTGCGGCGGTGGAACAAGGCGGGCACTCCGTCATGGAATTTTTCAGCGTCCTTTACTGCCTGTTTCATGGCCTCCGGCACATTCAGCCGCTCCACCCGCTTGACCTCGATATGGATGCCGGGTAGCCCCGAAATATCGGGGGTAGCCCCATAACTCACTGCACGCCCCGGCTGCACATCGTATCCGCACCCCCGGAGGATGCGGGATAGCTCCAGTTCACCGGCGCGGCCCTTTGCTTGCGATTTGCGGCCCATTATGCGCCTCCTCTGTACGGTTCAGGCAAGAAACACCACGACACGACGCGCCCATCTATTTTCTTGTTTATGCGCCCGTGGTAACATTCCACCTGTTTTACATATCGCCGCCCGCTCCCTGTTTCGTATGTGACAAGGATAGACTTGCGAACATATGAAAGTCGTTCATCTCGGATATACCCACCTGCATTTGCTGGCACGGGAAACCATTCCATAGAAACGCTCCTTTCTGCAAAATATTGGTGTCCCTCTGTCCCTCTTACAGGGACGGGAGCGGCCTTGTGGCAATGTATTCCCGCCGCCTCCGCTGCCCCTGTTCTTTCCCCTCAGTAGGACGGAGACAAAAATAGATTCTCCCGCTATGGTGTCCCTCTTAAAGGGACGCAGGGACACACCTTTATAGTAAGTTTATAAGTCTGATACCCCGTTGACCGTTGGATTTAACGCCGATCTGAACGCCGATACCAAACTGTGAAAATAGGTCTGCTTTGTGCTCCACGATGGACTTTCTCACCTTGTCCCCGGCGTTCTCTGCGAAACAGTTATAGGCATATCGGAAAACATCCTCATAAGAAAAGAAGTCGCCAATTTTCCCGCGTGCTGGCGCGTTGGTTATGATCCAGTCACACACGGGATTTCCGCGAATGTCTGGCGCAGGCATTTCAACAAGTTCTTGCCACTCGCAAAATCTTTCATCAAACACAAGGTTTACTTCCCCGCCCTTCGCGTCGCGTGGTGTAAATTCAAGCGTGGCCTTCCCGTCAAAACGTTTTCCGTCAAGAATAAGGTTTAACACCGCGTCCGCGCTGCCGCTTATGCCCATTGTTCCAGAAAGACGCTCAAAACTATCTGAAGCAAAGCCCGCGCCCTTTTTGTCGTGGTGGATAAACAGAATTGCTATATTTTCTTCAATCGCCATTTGCTGCACAGGCTCCAGAAATGCAACATCCTGATCGTATGCGTTGGCACCGCCGCCTTTAACATTGCCCCTTGCGCGGCTGTATGTGTCAATAATGACAAGGCGAATTTGCGGGCGTTCTCTGTGGAGTTTTCTCAATTCTTCCACAAGGCCGTCTGAAAGTTTCTTTTGTACTCGGTTTGTAATGTAGACATTTCGGGGGATCTGAATTGTCATTCTGTCCGATCTTGTGGACACGCGGGATTTGCTTCCCTCAAGGTCTAAATACACCACGTCACATTTTTTTGTGCTTCTCCCTAAAAAAGGGTTTCCAGTAGCAACCGCCGCCGCCATTTGAAGCGCAAGGAAAGTTTTTCTTGCTTTGGGCGGGCCGGACAGAAAACTTAAACCGCAAGGGATCATGCCTTCTACAATAAATTCCGGCGGTTTTCGCTCCTCGTCGGTTAAATCTGGAACGCTAAAAAAACCGAATGTGTCAAAGACGCTGGGGCCGCTTTGTGGCGTCCATTCCGGGGTATTGTGCGTCAAATCCGCGATAAGCTGACAGGCCCGCTCGTCGCCGTAGTGTTCCACCATGTCGGACACATCGGCCTTTTCTGGCATATCGGGCCAGACGGTGGATAGGTCAAGCACGCGGACAGATTTTGCCGATCCGTTCAGCGCGGCGGCGGTTTCCTGTGCAAACGCCTTGCCCTTGTCGTCGTTGTCTTGGAAGATAAGCACATGACGGCCCTTTAGCTGCTCCGTGTATTCGCTGTGCCATTTGTCCTCGCCCGCTCCATCCTCTGCGCTGACGGCATCCCACCCCAAACGGTGGAGCGTGTTCGCGTCTTTTTCACCCTCGGCAACCGCCATAACCCCGGACAGCTCACCGGCGATATAAAGGGAGCGAGGTAGGCCCTTTCGGTTCCAAATCCAGCCGCCTTTCCCGTCTGGCTGCCTCCATCCAAAGTGTTTGTCAGAATAGCGGAGTTTTTGCGCCCCGTTTGGGTATGTATAAATTTCTGTGATGGTCGGGCGCTCCTGCACCTTTGGCTTGTCCACAAAAAGATCTTTCACGGTTAGGCCCATAGCGGCGGCGACGTTTTCCACGCTGCACCCTGCATGACAGTTCAGCAATACGCGCCCGTCTTGTCCGATGGACACGGAAAGACTTTGGTGCTTATCGTCGTGCGCTGGGCATCGGGCGTACCATTGCCCGCTCCCGCCCTTTACACCTGTTAATCTGTTCAAAATGTCGCGCACGTCCACTTAATCACCCCTTGCTCGTTCTACTGCCTCCGCCGCGTCCAATATCTCCTTTGCCCTGCTCCGCATGGAGCGGATAAACCGCATACGCTCACTATCATTACTCGGCAGAAAATACCCCGTCGCGTTGTCCGACAGAATGGGCGTACCCGCCCGCCTTTCCTCCGCGATCAACCGCCGCACGGTGCGCCCGTCAAGGCCGGTCATGCTCTCCAGATGTCGGAGCGGGACGGCGTTAGCCTGTCCGTGGTTCAGATAGTCAGCGATCCTCATAGGCTCGGCCCTCCAACATTGCCTCCAACGCCTCCATATTTATGAGCGGGAATTTACCCACGGTCACAACCTGGACTTTCCCCGCCTTTACCCATCGGCGTAGCACACCGACAGAAATTGGGGTTCCTGGGTCTTTCTTTTTCAACTCTTCCGCCGCTTTTGGAATGGTTCTCATCGTTGCCATTTTGTCAGGATCCTTTCTACAAAAAATAAAGTGCCTACCGCTCACACCCTGTTACCAGGTGTAAGTGATAGGCACAATGGCACACGCAAATACCGCATTTCTGCAAATACTGCTACTTCATTCAGTTTTCGATATTTCAATGATATAATACCATATCTTGCCGAAAAAAGCAAGTGTTCATGCCCGTTTCTTCTTCAAAATCGTATCGGCTATACATTCGGCTGCTTTTCGTTTTGACTCTTCTATTGCATGGCCGTATGTATTTAGTGTTGTGCTTACGTCCGCATGACCCAGCATTTTAGAAACGGTCAGCACATCAACGCCGCCCGCAATCATAATACTGGCTGCGCTGTGTCTGAATGTGTGGGGGTGGACGGGCCTTATCCCGTTTTTTTTGCAGAACCGGGATAGCCACATATTGAAGCAACCAGGATTTAAGGGGGTTCCATTCCATCGCGTGAATACAAAGCCAGTATCTTGCCACAAGTCACCGCATTTCAACCGCTGTTCAAGCTGCCACACCCTGTAATCGTGCAAGAGCGGTATAACGCTTTCCGGGAGAATGACTTTCCGGGTGTTCCTGGTTTTTGTCGGCCCTTCAAATACCCCTTTCCCTGGGAGATATGACAAAGAGCTGTCTATCGTGGCCTCCCGCTTCTGAAAGTCCACCTTGTCCCACTTCAAACCCATGATTTCCCCTTTTCGGCATCCCGTCACAATGAACAGTGTCACCATAGCCCGCTTGTCGATGTCCTCCATTTGCAAAGCGGCCATGATCTGCTCCAGTTCTTCCGGCTGCAAGCAGTCCGCCTCCTTCCCGTCCTTCTTCATTGGTAGCGTAGCCTTTCGCGCTGGATTGTATGGGATAATCATTTCTTTTTCGGCCCAGGCAAAAACAGTGGTAATAACGCTGTGGATAATTACCATTGTGTTGTAAGATAGAGGTTTTTCACTCCGCCGGACAATTTCAAATAGTCCTTTTCGCTTTAAGGCTGTTTCAATCTGCTGTGCCATTTCCGGCGAAGTGTTGGCCCCCTTGCATAGCCGGCGAACCGTCCACACGGGAATACCATGCTTTTGGGCAAAAGCCGCTTTTGCTTCATCTCCCACAATCGAATTGAAGTCCACGATCTGCCGAGCTGTGTAACTTCCGCTCCCCTGTTTTGTCAGGGTCTTGTAATATTCATTGATGTGTTGCGGTCTTATGGCCTTTAGTTTCATGCTGCCGAAGCTGCTTTCTTTGGCTATACGATTGCTCATTCTCTCAAACCGCCATAGGGAATGTGGACTATCCCCGCGCTGCTCCATCATGGAATACACATAGCTCGCATACTGTGCAAAGGTCTGCCGGTTATCCGCCTGATAGCCCAGCTCTATTTCCCGCTCGAAGTCATAGGCGATCCGTTTGGCCTCCTTCTCCGCTTGCTTTGTGGTCATGCCCTGGCTTGGTTTCCAGGTTTTATAATGCCGGACTTGCTTTCCAGCGTAGTCTGTTCCCATTGTGACGGTTATTTTATAAGAAACACCCCCTTTCCCTTCAATTTTACGGATACTTGCCATAGTATCAAGCCCCCTTTTCGCTTTTTATCTCCATCGGCCCCTCCCAGTTGCATTTCTTACAAAAAGTAGTGACGCCGTGGCAATTTGCAGTTGCCGTTATGGGGTGAAGCTTTTGCCCACATTTCGGACAACAGTACCACAACCGGCCCTTGATTAGTTTTACCATGATACCCGCCTTTCTTGGCGCACATTTGGCGCACAATTTTGGAGCACAAGGCGGGATTGTGATAAACTTTTTGAAACTGTGACGGCATCCACACCGCTATGGATTGCAACAATGTCGCACATTTTGGGAGAATTACCACCTTAATTATATATTACGCCGCTTGATGTTGTTGTCTTCCTCGTATTTCAGGCTCTGGCAGAATGGAGACCCCCGCTTGAGCCAGATGTACCCGCCGTCGCAGGGGATGGTCACGCCGCCGTAGCCGATGCGCTGGGATAGCTCCTGGGCCTTCTCATCCGGCACCGCCTCGCTGGTGGTGTGGAACCACAGGTTGACGGTCATACTCACCTCGCCGCCGCCCCAGGCGTCTTCGATGTACTCATAGGTGCCGTAGGGGAACAACACCCCCTCCGGGTTCTCCGGCTCAGATGGCACGGAGGAAGCCCGGTAAAACGGCATGAACTCGTTGAGCCAGGCATACAGGGCCTTGTTCTTGGTCATGTCGGCAGCTCCTTCCGCTCCGCCGTGAAGAATTTTAAGGCGAAGCTGGCGGACTTGGGGGCCACTTTCTCCTCCGGGTCAGAGGTCACCCGATAGGTCTGGCCGGTGGTCTTGTCTCGGAAGTAATCGTTGTAGTCGATGGGGAAATCGGAGCGCACCAGCGCGGAATATACGCTGGTCACGCCCTCCTTCTCCGCCCTCCGGGCCTCCATAGAGGTGTCCATGGCCTGATAGTTCACAAACTCCGCGCCCTCGGCCCACTCGACAAAGTAGCCTCCGGCTCCGTCCGGTCTCCGGGTCTTTTCCAGCACCACGCAGGTCCGGGCAAAATCGTCTAAAAGACTCATGCGCTCACCTCCAGCACGGTTTCCGGGGCGCGGGCGGCGTCCCCTTTGGGTTCGGGGCCACCATGGAAGTGTCCCGCAGCTTGCGGTAAGGGGCCAGCTGGGCGGCAAAGGCATCCTGCCAGCCGACAGCCGCGCCCTTGGCGTTGGTGGCTCGGGTGTAGCTGTACCCGCTGAAACTCTCGCTGGTGTACGCCCCCGGTCGGTTCTTCTCATCCCACGCCTGGATCTCTTCCGCCAGGGCTATCACAGCCTTGGGAACCGCCAGCGCCCAAACAGCACCGGTAAAGGTCTCGTCCGCCAGGTCCGTGGCCGGGTACTGGTGCAGCCCGTCGTTGAACACGCTGCCCACAATGCGGAAATACTGTCCCTCTGCCAGATCCGGCAGCGCCAGCTTCCTCCCGGTTACAGTAAAGGTCCCGGCGTACATCTCCCAGGCGAACCAATTATTCAGATACGTCAGTACGGCTTCGAGCACGGCTTTTCACCACCTTTGCAGGTTCGGCCTGTACAGCTGCGCTGCTGACGCCCGGCCCCCCACTGGCCCGGTGGTCCGGGCCAGCAGGAGCAGCGGGCGCAGGCTCACTCAACAGCGCGTTTAAGGGCCCGGCTCAGTGATGGTGGTCTTGACCACGCCGTCCAGGCGCTCGGCAAACAGGGTCATACCGTTCACCACAGTGTCGCTGGCGGTCATGTTGGTGTAGTCGGGCTCCTCATGGATGCCAATATAGCCGGTTTCGTCGCTGGTGAAAGAGAACGCCTCATTCAGGTCAGCGCCGTTGACGGGCACATAGTAGAGAACCAGGTTGTCCTGTGCGGTGGAGTAAATGGTGCCCTTGGGAACACTGGAGTTCATGAACACCTTGCCCATGCCCAGGAAGTCCTCGATGTAGGTCATGCCAAAGGCGGTCTGGGTGGTGATGGTGGCGGTAGCCAGGTAGTCGGCGATGTCCAGGGGGTTGATGAAGTGGACGGCCTGAATGTCGTCGTCCTCAAACAGGGTCTGGAGCTTGCCCCAGGTCTGGGCCAGAGCCGCCTGGAGCCCCGCGCCGGTGGCCGTGCCGGTACCGGTGCCCAGGAAGGTGAAAAAGTCCTTGCGGATAGCCTTCTGCACGTCCTTAAGCATCCGCTCCGTGGTCATACCCACGGCCTGGTCATAGCCGCGCTCGATGATGGCCTCGGCAGAGGTTGCCTTGCGCCACTTTTTCAGGGTGATCTCACCGTAGGACACAGCCTCGGTGGTGTACTTGCTCAGAGGGATGGTATCACCCTCGGCGACAGCGCCATCCTCCAGGGTGCCGGTGGCCTTATAGGTCTTCAGCACGGTGCCCGCCTGCTTGGCCACCTTCCGGGTCACGCCCAGGGCCTCGGTCAGCTTGCGCAGGCTCTCGGTAAACATCAGGGTGAAGTCGATCTCCCGCACGCGGGCGAGGTCGGTCTTCTTAATCAGCTTGGGATCTGCTGCCATGAATTATCATCCTTTCTCAAACAGTTCCATGTTGTCTCGGATGGCGGCACGGCGCTCCACAGGATCAGCAATCTTCACGATCTCCTCCCGGGTCAGCTTGCCGCCATTGTTCTTGGGGGGCGTCTGGGTTTCCAGCCCCTCCGTGGTCATAGTGGAGACCAGCTTCGCAAAGGCCCCGCCCACCAGAGCGTCCAGCGCGGCGGCATCCTTGATCTTGTCGCCGTCCAGTTCCAGCTTATCGATGGCCTCTCCGCTGCCCATCATGGCAATGGTGAGGTTGTCCCCGGTGATGCCCTTGCCCTCGTAGTAGGCCTTGACAGCCGCTTCCTTGGCCGCCCGGGTCTCCTTTCTCTTGTTATCGGCCACCAGGTCGGTGTATTTCTTCTCCCAGCCCTTAGCCTTTGCTTCCCAGCCGTCGTCACCGGCGGCTTTCAGGTCGTCCAATTCCTTTTGGACAGTGATAAGTTTTTCCGCATCCTTTTTCAGGCGGTCGCGCTCCACCTTGATTTCGTCTACGGTCCGTGCATGCTCTTCAAGGACTGCTTCCCGCTGTTCATCTGTCAATCCAAGTCCTTTGAGCATTTTTACTGTAAGTGCCATATACATACTCTCCTTTGTCTCGGGGGCAGTGTCTCGCCCTTAGAGTTTTATAAAAACCGCAGTGTCTCGCGGCATTTACCAAAAAGAAAAAGCGTGGGTAGCTGTTGCAAAAAGTCTGCAACAACCACCCACGCTTGGGTCTTCCGCCTCAACGCTTAGAGGCGGGAGCAATATTTATTTTATATGTTCTCTCAAAATGTCCAGGATATACGCCTGAACGCTTTTCCCTGCATCAGCCGCAGCTTGCCTGATTTTTGCGCCCTCTTCTATCGTTGGGCGTATCATGATATTATCTCGACTTTTATTGTACTTTGTACTCGCCCTGCTCTGCGCTTCACTTCCCATACAATTTCCTCCCTTTTGGGATAGTATACCACAAAGAAGAAAATACGTAAACGTATAATTTGCACAATACGTTAACTCATTCCTTGGCAGATTTGCCTATTGAATTATACGTTAACGTATTGTATTATATCCTTGTAAGGCAGAGATACAAAATCTCTTACAGAAAGGAGTGAGGTGAATGAACGAAATGAATGTGACCGAGGCATTGCTGAAAGCAATCCTCGAACTCATTGAGAAGTGCGAAACGCTGGAAGAGCTCAGAGAAAGCGTCAAGCGCATCATGAATGAGTAAATAAAGCGGGGCGGTTGCCTACCACAGCCCACCGCCCCACACCACCAAAGGTGAGCCGGGAGCCTTACCCCGGCCACCTTGATTATATCAGCGTAAGGCAGAGGAATCAAGGAGGAAACACGAAATGTTAAATCAGGAAATGAGAACCGTAACCATGAGCCGTGCGGATATGTGCCGCATCAGAATCGCCCTTACAACGGTAATGCTGAGCTTTGACAAGGGCAGTAGTAGCCGGCAAATGTGGGAACGCATCCGGGCCAATCTAATAGCTCAAATTAAGGATCAAGACCCGCAGGATGACGAATAAACAAACGCCCGCCCTGGAGGTCACGAGGGCACCCGATCCGCCCCCTAACCGGGGCGGGTTTCTTTTACCTCTTCCCGTCTGATATGTATGATCTTGACGCCATTCTTCACAGGAATCAACTCTACTCTGTCGCCTTTTGCAAGCACGGCCTCAATGGCCTGAATGGTCTTAGCGTCCATGCAATTCGTCCTCAATAATCGCTCTGTACTGGTTAGCGTGGTCGGCAACCGCAGGTTTCAGGTAGGGCTGCGCCTTGTTACCCGCCGTCCAGTGCCAGTTGCCGTTGGCATCCTGGTACTTCCACGGGGTGGGCCGCCCGCCGGGGTAATACTTGCCAGTGCCCAGCTCCACGTACGCGCCGTATTCGCTGTTCGTTCCGATGTAAACCGCAGGCTCTTCCGGGTCCACCTTGTGGGTGATGCTGTTGCGCAAGTTACCGGTGTCCACCGGGGCCAGCCGCTTGGCATACCCCTCCGCCACCAGCCCGCACTTTTCCAGCGCCCGCTCTGCGGCCTCCTGAAGCGCAGCAAGAACCTCGTCAGAGTGGTCGTGAAGGTCAATGTTCATTTGATTTTCTCGATAGATTCGATCTCAGACGGGTAGAAAGATCGTGTTTCACCACTGTTCAATTCAATCGTAATACTGTCCTCATCGTCGTTTGATTCATCAGCATCCCAGACCATGAGTGTATAGCCGACATACAGGCCCCCATCTTTGGTCTTGATCCGGACTTTGGGGAAAGAGTTTGCGTACTCCCATATATTCACCATTCTACATCACTCCTTTTCTGGCCGTGTCGGGACAATGTGCACCCCTCTTTTTGAATAAAAGATGCCGAATCTCTTTGTTTCACGGTATGTATTGGAAATGTAATATTTCCCAATTATCCTGTCAGCGTTGCAATATTCAACAATTTTAGCAGTCCCATCACTTCTGATTTCAATCTCAACTACGCCTGTACAGGAATAGAGATTTACAAGGTCTTGTGCTTCCTTCTCAGTGATGGTCAATATACTCTGCGGCGTTTTCCCCTTCGCAAGGCGATCTGCCCTATATTGATTAAATTGCGGCGTTCCCTCTACATGCTTTGCGTGCTGCTGTGGTCTTATTTTTGTGGATATTTCCTTGCTTTCAATCTTTGACTTTAGTATAGCTCGATTTTCCTTGTTTTTCAAGGAATTGCGCCACTTTAACAGCGGTTTATTGTGAATTGTTGAGATCGGTTTTGCGCTATAGCCGCGCTTAGATACTTCCCATTGTGCGTAAGTTATGTTTGATAGCAGCCCGTCCCGATCTCTTCGCAGCGCGTCCGAGGGATCCACTCCATCCACCGCCGCAATCAGGGTGCACCGGCAGTTATAGACCAGATAACCAGACGCCGTCGGGTCCCCTGGGTATCGTATCTCCTCCCCATTCACCTTGAACGACCTGTCCACATCGGTCTGCTGGCCGTCCAGCACGGCATGAGCGTGGCGGGTACGGTTGTCCAGGGTGGCCAGCCACTCCTTTTTCATGCGGATACCCATTTTTTCGGCGGCGTGGTAGCTATCCATACGCCCCGCGTTCTGCGCCCCGGTCACAGCTGTTCTGGCTGTCCGTATGGCACTGGAACGGTTCATCTCCAGGATGCGGGTTTGCAGGTCATCCGCCATTCCCTTTACGCTCCGCCCTTGGAGAATGGAGCTGGTGACGCTGGCCGTGATCTGCTTTTTCCCCCAGGCACTGTCTCTTATACACATCTGACGCTGCCGACGA
>ENA-OYVP01000818-OYVP01000818.1-human-gut-metagenome-genome-assembly--contig:-NODE-818-length-18173-cov-7.198808_pt1 | contig 18173 bp, 19 predicted proteins | sample MGYA00244160_ERZ653377 | MGnify/ENA primary metagenome ERZ653377 (study PRJEB26926, sample SAMN06165160) | human gut metagenome | biome: ENVO:00009003; feature: ENVO:2100002; material: ENVO:00002003...
CGGCAGCGTCAGATGTGTATAAGAGACAGGAGAGCCTTCCATACACTTTCATAGCGTTCCTTTCCTCCCGGAGCAACTGCTGTTACCTTGGTAATCCCATATGGATGAACCAATTTTTCCCAGCAATATTCAATATGGTCTTTATCAGTAATAAGAATAATCTCATCTATAACAGGAGATGCCTGAAAGGCTTCTAACGAATAGACCACAACAGGCTTATCTCCCAATGTCAGATACTGCTTCGCCACTGCAGTTCCCATTCGGCTGCCTCTTCCTGCCGCCAGTACAACTGCTGTACAGAATTTTTTCATCTATCTCTCCCCCAGTTTCAAATTGGGTACGGCATTAAGATCCCAGCCAGATCTGTTTCCTCGAATATATTCATAATAAGCAGCCGCACCGATCATAGCCGCATTATCTGTACAAAAAACAGGAGATGGATGATAAAATGCAATTCCATTCTCTTCACAGGCCTTTTTCATTGCTGCGCGAAGTGCTGTATTTGATGCCACTCCTCCTGCAATAGCAAGCTTGCTGTATCCGTATTCCTTTGCCGCATGAATAGCACGGCTTACCAGGGAATCCACTACCGAATTCTGGAAAGATGCCACAAGATCCGGTACACAAATCTCTTCACCCGTCATTTTTGCATGATTGATGTGATTCAAAACAGCCGACTTTAAACCACTGAAGCTAAAATCATAGGGTGAATCTGCCACTTTACCCCTTGGGAATTCAATAGCATGGGGATTTCCTTCTTTTGCTGCCTTATCAATCTTTGGACCACCAGGATACCCCAGTCCCACTGCACGGGCCACTTTATCAAAAGCTTCCCCAGCAGCATCATCTCTGGTATGGCCAATAATTTCAAATTCCCCATAATCCTTTACAACTACAAGATGGGTATGTCCTCCTGACACAATCAGACAGATAAATGGTGGTTCCAGATCTTTATTTTCAATAAAATTGGCTGATACATGGCCTTCAATATGGTGAACACCTATAAGTGGCTTTCGGGCTGCATAAGCAATAGCTTTAGCCTCTGCCACTCCTACCAAAAGAGCCCCCACCAGACCTGGACCATATGTCACTCCAATTGCTGTAATATCATCCAGTGTTGTTTCTGCCTCTGCCAATGCCCGCTCTATCACATAATTAATTGCCTTAATATGTTCTCTGGAGGCAATCTCCGGCACCACACCCCCATATACCGTATGGGTTGCTATCTGAGAGGAAATCACATTGGACAGCACTGTACGCCCGTTTTTTACCACGGAAGCTGCCGTTTCATCGCAGGAACTCTCAATTGCAAGTATCAGTACATCTTCTGTATGATTCACGTTCATTTTTCACTCCTCATCAAATTCCAGTTCCATGGTCCACCCGTCTCTTGCGGCCTTAGCCCGCGGAAAAATCTTGCGGACCTCGTCCATATAATCATCCGGACGGGTAAGAGACGGGCTGTAATGGGTCAGCCAGAGCTGTCCCGGTTTCGCCTCTTTCGCCAGAGCAGCTGCCTCATAAAAGGTCATGTGCTTATATTCTCTGGCTTTGGAAGCCTTTTCCTTTTCTCCGTACATGCCCTCACAGATAAAGAGATCTGAACCGGCGGCGTACTCTGCAATCACAGGAACAGGGCGCGTATCCGTACAGTACGTTACCTTGAGTCCCCTGCGGTCGGGCCCCAGAACCATATCCGGTGTAAACAGGCGACCTTCGCACTCAATCTCTTCGCCCTTCTGAAGACGGTTCCAGAATTTCTGTGGGATCTGCTGCTCCTTTGCACGTTCTACATCAAAACGGCCTTTTCTGGGAATGCGAATCGTATACCCATAGCAGAGAACATTGTGGTTAACCTTATATGCATCAATGATATAAGGGCCGGCTGTAAGCTGCTGCCTGTTTTCTGTCAGTTCAATCATCCGAAGCTCAAAGGGAAGCTCTGGAGCTATCATACGCAGTGCATTTACTACTCTTTCCAGTCCTCTGGGGCCAATCAGGGTCAGAGGCTCTGTACGCTCTGCGTTACCCATAGTTAAAAGCAGACCCGGAAGACCACTGATATGATCCGCATGGTAATGTGTAAAGCAGATAGTATCAATGGGTTTAGGGCTCCAGCCCTTTTCTTTTAACGCAACCTGTGTTCCCTCTCCGCAGTCAATAAGAAGATTACTGCCGCCGCATCTGGCCATCATGGATGTAAGCCATCGATAGGGCAGGGGCATCATCCCCCCCGTTCCCAGCAAACATATATCAAGCATATTATTTTCCTCATTTTCTATGTCAAGTCGCACCGTTTCGGAACATTTTCACCGTTCCGCAAAACCGGCTTTTTCAAATCATAACACAGATGCAGCCCAATAATCAAGAGCCCTGAGAAAAACGCTCGTCCGGCTTCCTTTTACAGATATTCTGTCTGTTCCTCTATGGAAACAGGAATCCGAAACCTATTTATCATCTGGTCATAACATTCCTCACACAGATCAAAATGATGAACCTGCCCGTCCTTTTCGGAAAAATAATCCCACACATGGTCTATGGATATGGCTTCCTCTCGTATAATCCCTTGGCTCACTGCCAGTTTCTTCCCGCAGCCGTTACAGATCAGTGTCTCTAACTGTCCATTCTTATTGTACTTTTTCATCAATATACCTCGCCTTTCTCTTTCATGATCCTCGCTTCCTTCTTCCGGCCATAATACGCAAAACGGAGAGGAATGTTCGATTCCTCTCCATTATATACACAGGATTCTGTAATTTTAAGTGGGAATTGCTGTATATTTTCCTCCGCAATTCCAAAAGACCAGTCACAAACTGCGGTTCCACATGATCACTGCATCTTCCTCCGGCTCCTGGTAATACTTTTTGCGGACTGCCTCCTGACAGAAACCGTATTCTTCGTAAAGACGCATGGCTCCTACATTACTTTCTCTGACCTCCAGGGAAACAGAGGATGCGCCCTCTTCCCTTGCGGCTGCTAACATGGCTTCCATCAGTTTCCTGCCAACTCCCTGCCTGCGGTATTCTGAAAACACCGCAATCCTCTGCAGTTCTCCCTCATCTGCCAGGACACGCAGAACGCAGTAGCCCGCGATTTCATTTTCACAGGTACATACAAAATATGTATCCAGAGGACTGTTTAAGCCCTCTGCAAGCAGCTTTTCAGACCAGGGCTGAGAAAAACTGCTCTGCTCCAGTGCCGCTGCCCGTAAAAGGTCTCCGACTTCCATCCGGCGTACCCTCAGATTCTGATTCATAACGACTCCTTTGCTAGCAGAAATGATATTTTTAATAATCTCCCGGAAGCTTTCCGGCAGCGCCCTCTGGCGACAGTTCAGCCTCCCTCTGGCGTTCTGCCTGTGATTTTCTCAGATAATCGGGATTGAATTCTCCGGCAGACACTAAAAACGCACTATGGTATCCGCAGCCGTCGCCCTCTTCCTTCAGAGCAAGGCTTCCAAGCGCTGCCACACTGGCTGCCCTCTGGCGGTTCATCTGGGCCGGAGCAAATTCAAAGGGAACCTTTACCATTTCCTGTATCATTTCCCTATAGGCCGGAACTCCGTCTCCCATAAAAATCACACGTTCTCCCCTGCGGTTTAATTCTTCCGCCAGATCTCCCATATCCATAGGCTGCTGTTCCATCTGAACATGAATCCCCTGTTCCATCTGATACAGACCCGTATAGACCTGACGGCGTCTGGCATCCATAATCGGGCAGATCAGGCCAGAGGCTCCCCACATATTATATGCCAGAGCATCGACGGTAGGAACATGGATCAGAGGCTTTTTTAATGCCAGTCCAAGGCCCTTGGCAGTGGCCGCACCAATTCTTAAGCCTGTAAATGAACCCGGTCCTCCTGCCACAGCAATGGCGTCAACGGTATTAAGATCCAGCTCCAGAAGCTTTGCCAGCTCATCCAGCATGGGAAGCAGAGTCTGAGAATGGGTCTTTTTAAAGTTGGCCGTATATTCTCCTGTAAGAATATCATCGGTCACAAGAGCCACGCTGGCTACCAGAGATGAACTTTCGATTCCTAACACTCTCATTCTTTCTCCTCCACACGGATTCGTCTGTAGTCGAATCCTTTTTCCATATCCTTTTCTATGGTCACTTCCGTCACATGTTCCGGCAGGATTTCCCCGATCAGCTCCGACCACTCGATCAGTGTCACTCCCTGACCGTAAAAGCAGTCTTCATAGCCGATCTCATCCATTTCGCTGATATCACCAATCCGATATACGTCAAAATGATACAGCGGCAGACGCCCATCCTCATACTGCTGCACAATGGTAAATGTAGGGCTGTTTACAGGCCCTGCGATGCCAAGACCGGCTGCAAACCCCTGAGTAAACACAGTTTTTCCCACACCCAGGTCACCGTTTAAGCAGATTACCTGTCCGGCCCGGGCCTGCTCTCCCATTTTCACGCCAAGATCATAGGTTTCCTTTGGATCAAATGTTTCAATTACCATCCTTTACCCCTTTCATGGTGAGAGAAATCCGTTTTTTCTCCAGATCCACTGCCAGAATCTTTACATCAACCACATCTCCTACGCTCACTGCGTCCATAGGGTGACGGATGTAGCGGTCTGTCATCTGTGAAATGTGCACCAGCCCGTCCTGATGGACACCGATATCCACAAAGGCTCCAAAATCAATTACATTGCGTACTGTTCCCTTTAATACCATGCCGGCTTTTAAATCCTTCATTTCCAGAATATCGCTGCGCAGAACCGGCCTTGGCATCTCATCTCTGGGATCTCTGGCCGGTTTTTCCAGCTCGCCCGCAATGTCTCTGAGCGTGATTTCTCCAACTCCCACTTCCTCTGCCATTTTCTTATAGTCACGGATTTTTCGGCTGATACCGGGAATTCCTCCACGCGCCAGCTCCTCTTCCCTGTATCCAAGGCTCTGTAAAATGGCCTTAGCTGCGCCATAGCTTTCCGGATGGACACTGGTACCGTCTAAGGGTTCCGCTCCCCCTGTAATACGCATAAAGCCTGCGCACTGTTCAAAAGCCTTAGGCCCCAGCTTGGCTACCTTTAAAAGCTGCTTTCTGCTCTTAAATGCGCCGTTTTCCTCACGGTACGCCACAATGTTTTTTGCCAGCGTCTTATTGATGCCTGAAACGTATTCCAAAAGGGAGGCAGATGCGGTATTTATGTCCACACCTACCCTGTTTACACAGTCTTCTACCACACCCTCTAAGGCAGCTCCCAGCTTTTTCTGATTCATATCATGCTGATACTGGCCTACGCCAATGGATTTGGGGTCAATCTTTACCAGCTCCGCCAGAGGATCCTGCAGGCGGCGGGCAATGGACACTGCACTTCTCTGGCCCACATCAAATGCCGGAAATTCCTCTGTGGCAAGTTTGCTGGCAGAATATACGGAAGCTCCGGCCTCATTTACGATCACATACTTCACCGGCTCCTTGATTTCCTTTAACAGTTCCACTATTACCTGCTCCGATTCTCTGGAAGCTGTACCGTTTCCTACCGATATCAGGGAAATGTTGTATTTGTGGATCATTTCCTTTAAAATCTTCTTTGATTCCTCTACCTTATTCTGAGGCGCTGTGGGATAGATTACAATGGTATCCAACACCTTTCCCGTGCTGTCTACAACTGCCAGCTTGCAGCCTGTACGGAAGGCCGGATCCCAGCCTAAAACCACACGGCCTGTAATGGGAGGCTGCATCAGAAGCTGCTCTAAATTCTTTCCAAAAACACGGATTGCTCCGTCCTCTGCCTTTTCTGTGATCTCACTGCGGATTTCACGCTCTATGGAAGGTCCTGTCAGACGGTCATAGCTGTCCTTCACCACCGCCTTTAACACCGGAGTGGTATATGGATTATTCTTTACGATCACCTGCTTTTCCAGATATCCCATGATCTGATCCACAGGAGGAATCACCTTTACTGTAAGGATTTTTTCGCTTTCTCCCCGGTTTAACGCCAGAATTCTATGGCCCGCAGCCTTTTTTACAGGCTCCTCATAATTATAATAGGTCTCATAAACGGACTTTACCTTCTCATCCTTTGCACTGGACTGAAGAAGTCCCTTATTCATCGTTATATTACGGATCCAGGTGCGGTACCCTGGATGATCGGAAATCCGCTCCGCCAGAATATCCATGGCACCCTGAATGGCAGCTTCCGGCGATTCCACTCCCTTTTCCTCTGAAACATAGGAAGCCGCTGTCTCTTCAAGAGGTTCCTTCGCCTCCTGTAAAAAAATCAGGTCTGCCAACGGCTCCAGCCCCTTCTCACGGGCAATCATCGCTCTTGTGCGACGCTTTGGCTTATAGGGGCGGTATAAATCCTCCACTGCTACCAGGGTAGCTGCACTGCGGATCTGCTGCTCCAGTCCAGGCGTCATCTTTCCCTGATCTGTAATCGTGGCGATTACCTGGTTTTTGCGGTCTTCCAGTCCCCGCAGATATCTTAAACGTTCATCCAGAGCACGCAGGATCTCATCATTTAAGGAACCTGTGGCCTCCTTGCGGTATCTGGCAATAAACGGAATGGTATTTCCTTCATCGATCAGCTTTACGGCAGCCTCTGCCTGATGGCGGCCGATCTGTAATTCTTCGGCCAGTGTTTTTATAATATCCATTAATTTTCCTCGCTGTCTTTATTCTCTCAGTAACTGTTTTATTATAATTCATCCTGCCTTCTTATGCAAGACTCACCAGGATGTGACACTGGACAGGATGAATTTTTCATGTTAGAATAAGCCATGTTGACTATCACTATCTCAAAGAAAGGCTATTGCATTTAATATCATGAACAATATCTATAAAAAACAAAAGAATGCACCTGCTCCCTCGGAGAAATTTGCCGTATGCTCTCTGATCTGCGGTATCATCGGCGTTGTCTTAAGCCTGTTTTATCTGCCTGTTTCTCTTTTAATCGGCGGTAATTATCCTGCAGGCCTGATCTGCGGCGCAGGCGGCATTGTCCTGGCCCTTATGGCCCGGAATGCAGATCCCAGCCCCCGCAAAACCCTTCCGCCCAAGGCCATTGCCGGAATCCTTTTAAGCGGTTTTGCTATTATGCTGACCTTTTTCTTTTTCTCTCAGCTGATCCAGTTTTATGATCTGCTGCGCGATCCGGTGAAGGGTCCACAGATCAATCAGTTCCTCTACCAGTTCCAGCAGCGCCTTATGGAACAGCTCCAACAGGCACAGCCTCCGGTACACTGATTTTTAAAAATGTTTAAAAAAACTTCTGCCGTTTTCACATTGGCAGAAGTTTTTATTATCTGTATTCAACTCTACATCATAGCCCGGATGGTCTGTTTGATTCCAAAATCCGAGTGTGCCTCTGCAAGCGCATCATAGGCCGCTACAGCCTGTCGGAACGCGCCCTCCTCCATCTCCGGGGTGAGAACGGCAAATTCATCCATTCCGTAAAGCTCGATGACCTCCGTATGGCCGAAAATACGCCTGATATCCTGTTCCTTATTGCGGAAGGAACCTGCCAAACGGACAAAGTAACGAAAACGCATATTCTCCATTGGCTCTATGGTCTGCTTTTCATTTCCCCATCCCATAGGAACATTTTTCTTCAGGTTCTGAGCAGCCTCAATGATATCTGCAATCACTGCGCTGGCTGTAGGGAGCTTTCCCGCTCCGCTGCCGTAAAACATAGACACGCCAAGCATATTTCCGCGGACCATAATACCGTTAAATACGTCTCTTACTCCATATAGAGGATGACTGCTGTTTATCATTACCGGAGCCACATAGGCACTTACCTTTCCGTCTCTGATGCGGCTGGTGCCGAACAGCTTTATGGAAACGCCCATTTTCTCCGCATATTTAAAATCAACATCTGTGATCTTTGTAATTCCTTCTGTGTAGATATCCTGATAATCCACCTCTTTGCCTGCAGCCATGGCTGTAAGAATGGCAATCTTGCGGCAGGTGTCATAGCCTTCTACGTCCGCCTCCGGATTGCGCTCCGCATATCCCAGATTTTGAGCCTCTCTTAAAGCATTTTCAAAAGTATCTCCCTCTTTATCCATCTTTGTAAGAATATAGTTGGTCGTACCGTTTAAAATGCCCGTAATCTCCTCAATGCGTTCTCCCATCAGACAATGATACAGAGGACGGATAATAGGGATTCCGCCTCCCACGCTGGCCTCAAAAAAGAAATTTACCTTCTTTTTTCGCGCAATGGCAAGAAGTTCTGTGCCGTGAGCAGCTACCAGAGCCTTATTGGAAGTAACAACATGCTTTCCTGCCATCAGGCAGGCCTTTACAAACGGATACGCCGGATTTAGACCTCCCATGGTTTCCACCACGATCTGAATCTCCGGATCCTCTTCAATGAGCTTAAACTCATGGATCACCTTATCTGCGATGGGGCTGTCGGGAAACTCCCGCAGATCCAGCACATACTTCAGCTCTATCTCCTGCCCTGCCTGTGCAGCGATCACATCCCGATTTTCTGCCAGAATCTCCGTCACACCGGAGCCAATAGTTCCATATCCCATTACTGCTGTCTTAATCATAATCCTCTGCTCCCTGCCTTTTTATACTTCTCCCTGAAAATACAGGCCTATTCTCTTGCCAATATTTTTACATAATGGATTCCATTTAGATTTTCAAGCTCCTCGATCATACCGGAAACATTTCCCGTATTCTCGCGGATCTCTACACTAAGCGTCAGCGTAGCCACTCCATTTACAGGAATACTCTGATGGATTGTCAGAATATTGGCCCGGTAAACAGCAACTACATGAAGAAGGTCGCTTAAAAGCCCCTGTTCATCATCCATCTGTACCACCAGAGTGATGGTCTTTCCCTTCGTATTATCATAAAAAGGAAAAATATCATCCTTGTACTTGTAGAAGGAGCTGCGGCTGATCCCCACCTTGTCTGTGGCCTCCTGAACTGTAATCGCGCGTTCGCTTTCAAGGAGCTTCTTCGCCTCCACCACCTTTAAAAGTACCTCAGGAACAGCTTTCTGCTTCACCACAAAATACTTGCTTTTGTCTTCCATGTACTCTTGTCTTCCTTCCTTTTTTGTGTCCGCATCAGATGTACATATGTACCCACGTGGAAGATGGTATCATATTTTCCATAGAAATGCAACTGTTTTTCTCCGGAATTTAAATGAAGTCAGAAAAAAGCCGGACTATTGCCCGGCTTTTCCAGTATTATTCTCTGTTTTTAATCTTCTGTGCGTGAATTCCGATCTGGACATCCCAGACTCATCCAGCGCAGGTAAGCACTGATAAAGGGATCCAGTCCACCGTCCAGCACGGCGTCTACGTTGCCCGTTTCCTCTCCGGTGCGCAGATCCTTTACCATGGTATAAGGCTGGAGCACATAGGAACGGATCTGGCTTCCCCAACCGTTGTCCTTTACGTCTCCGCGGATACCTGCAGCCTTAGCTGCCTGCTCCTCCTGGCGCAGCATATACAGCTTTGCCTTTAACATCTGCATAGCCTTATCCTTATTCTGGAACTGGGAACGCTCATTCTGACAGGTTACCACAATTCCGGTGGGATAATGAGTAATACGGATAGCTGAAGATGTTTTATTGATATGCTGTCCGCCGGCACCGCTGGAACGGTAGGTATCGATACGGATATCATCGGGATTGATCTCAATATCAATATCTTCTTTGATATCCGGCATCACATCACAGGATACAAAGGATGTCTGGCGTTTTCCCGCCGCATTGAAGGGAGAAATGCGCACTAGGCGGTGGACTCCGTGCTCGGAACGCAGATAACCGTAGGCATTGTCTCCGCTGATCTGGATGGTAACAGACTTAATGCCCGCCTCATCGCCGTCCAGATAATCCAGAACTTCTAACTTAAATCCCTTTTTCTCTGCCCAGCGACAGTACATACGGTACAGCATACTGCACCAGTCACAAGACTCTGTGCCTCCGGCTCCCGCATTCAGACGCAGGATCGCGTCATAGCTGTCATACTCGCCAGAAAGAAGGAGCTTCATCCGCATTTTTTCCAGAGTTTCTGTAAAATGATCCAGCATCTCCTGGATATCCGGGATCACAGAAGGGTCATTTTCCTCATACCCCATCTGGATCATAACCTGAATATCCTCATACTCCTGCTCCAGCTCGCGGAAGGTTCCCACCTCATCCTTTAAATTCTTTGCTTCTCTCACCAGTCTGGTGGAACGGTCGGGATCATCCCAGAACCCCGGCTCCTCCATCGACCGGTCTAATTCGTTGATTCGTCTGACCTTGTTATCCAGGTCAAAGTGAATCCCTCACTTCCACTAATGGTTTGTCATACGTTGATAACGTATATTTGAAATTATCTAACTCAACCACAGCTTCACCCGCTTTCTTTTTATATTTTAATGGCAACTATTCAGTTCTCCCATCGGAGGAATAGTTACTTTTGATCATTTATAAATGACTGCGCACTATTTAATGCGTCCGCAGCACTGCTTATACTTCTTGCCGGAGCCGCAGGGACAGGGATCATTCGGATAGATCTTCTGCTCAGCTCTCTTCTGGGGCGCTACAGGAACCGCATCCTTATTGGTACCTGTCACCTTGGCAGCAGGCTCGCGCTCTACCTTCTGCTCTACGCGGATATGGAACAGGATGCGAACGGTCTCCTCCTGAATGGAAGCCATCATAGCTTCATACATTTCATAGCCCTGCATCTTATATTCAACCACCGGATCTCTCTGACCGTATGCCTGAAGACCGATGCCCTCGCGGAGAGCGTCCATGTCATCCAGATGAGCCATCCACTTATTGTCAATTACCTTTAAAAGGACTACGCGCTCGATCTCACGGATCTGCTCGGCATCCGGATACTCTGCCTCCTTTGTTTCATACAGCTTAATGGCAGCTTCCTTGATGCTGTGCTTTAATTCATTTTTCTTCTGCTCATCCGTAAGCACCACCGGCTTTAAGGGAATCACAGGGAGAAGAAGGCTGTTTAATTCCTTTAAATCCCACTTATCCGGAGTCTGATCATCTGCAATGGACATATCCACGGCATTTTCTACGATCTCTGTGATCATCTTAAGAATCAGATCGCGCATATTGTCGCCGTCCAGCACCTTACGGCGCTCCTGATAAATAACCTCTCGCTGCTCATTGTTCACCTCATCGAACTTTAAGAGCTGCTCACGGATACCGTAGTTATTGCCCTCGATCTTCATCTGTGCCTTCTCAATGGCATTTGACAGCATCTTGTGCTCAATCTGCTCGCCCTCCGGCACGCCCATGGCCTCAAACATATGCATCAGACGGTCTGAACCGAAGAGACGCAGCAGGTCATCCTCCAGAGACAGATAGAATCTGGACTCACCCGGATCGCCCTGACGGCCGGAACGGCCGCGGAGCTGATTATCAATACGGCGGGACTCATGGCGCTCGGTACCGATGATCTTTAAGCCGCCCAGAGCCTTTGACTCGTCATCCAGCTTAATATCCGTACCACGGCCAGCCATATTCGTAGCAATAGTAACGGAGCCGTGGATACCTGCATCTGCCACGATCTCGGCCTCAAGCTCATGGAATTTAGCGTTAAGGACTTTATGAGGAATGCCTCTCTTTGTGAGCATCTTGCTTAAAAGCTCAGAAGTTTCAATGGTAATGGTACCAACCAATACAGGCTGTCCCTTTTCATGGGCTTTTACCACCTCATCTACAACTGCTTTGTATTTTTCCTTCTTTGTCTTGTATACCGCATCATCCAGATCCTTACGCTGAACGGGACGGTTAGTTGGAATAGCAATGGCATCCATGCCATAGGTATTGCGGAATTCTTTCTCCTCCGTAAGAGCAGTACCGGTCATACCTGCCTTCTTATTGAACTTGTTGAAGAAATTCTGGAAGGTGATGGTAGCCAGTGTACGGCTTTCACGGCGCACATTTACATGCTCCTTTGCCTCGATTGCCTGATGAAGTCCGTCGGAATAGCGGCGGCCCGGCATGATACGTCCTGTAAACTCATCTACGATCAGTACCTCATCGTCCTTTACCACGTAATCCTTATCTCTGAACATCAGGTTATTGGCGCGCAGAGCCAGAATGATATTGTGCTGGATCTCCAGATTTTCCGGATCTGCAAGGTTATCAATGTGGAAATATTCCTCTACCTTTTTCACACCCTGCTCCGTAAGGTTTACTACCTTATCCTTCTCATCAACTACGAAATCGCCGGTCTCCTCAATCTCCTCACCCATAATGGCATCAATCTTGGAAAATTCCTTAGAAACCGTTCCGCGCTCCAGCTGACGGGCCAGTACATCGCAGACCTCATAAAGCTTTGTGGATTTTCCGCTCTGTCCGGAAATGATCAGAGGGGTTCTCGCCTCGTCGATCAGCACAGAGTCCACCTCATCGATAATACAGTAGTCCAGATCGCGGAGCACCAGCTGCTCCTTGTAAATGGCCATATTGTCACGAAGGTAGTCAAATCCCAGCTCGTTATTTGTCACATAGGTAATGTCGCAGGCGTATGCCTCCTTGCGCTGGGCGCTGTTCATGTCATTTAAAACCACGCCTACACTCAGTCCCAGGAAACGATGTACCTGGCCCATCCACTCTGCATCTCGCTTTGCCAGATAGTCATTAACGGTTACGATCTGTACACCTTTTCCGGCCAGCGCATTTAAATAAGCAGGACAGGTGGATACCAGCGTCTTTCCCTCTCCTGTACGCATCTCGGCAATACGGCCCTGATGAAGTACAATACCACCGATGAGCTGTACAGGGAAATGCTCCATATTCAGCGTTCTTCTTGCAGCCTCCCGCACAGTAGCAAATGCCTCCGGCAGAAGATCATCCAGTGTTTCGCCCTTTGCCAGTCTTTCTTTAAAAATCCGGGTCTGGTCGCGCAGCTCTTCGTCTGACTTTGCCATCATCTCAGAACGCAGTCCCTCAATCTTGGCAACGATCGGCCGGATCATCTTAAGTTCTCTTTCACTATGAGTCCCGAACAGTTTCTCAATTACGTTCATGGTCTACTCTCCTAACTTCTTCCTTATATAAAAGTCTATACTCTCCCAAACTGCGGCTGTCGTGCCGGGAAAGCTGCTGTCTGTTTATAATCTGTCTGAAAATACTCTCTATTCCCTGATAAATGCACGCAGTATGCTATGATATAATCCAATATATTGTATCACCAGACGCTGATTTATTCAACTCATTCATAAAAAATTTACATTTCCCGGCAATCTGCCTCCCCGGTACTGCGAAGCATCCTGTTTTCCCCTCCGTTCCTGTACATTCCTGCCCTTTTAACAATATGCACAAACCACACGTTCGTTCCTTCTTCTATCCACATTATCCACAGTTATCCACACACATTTCCCCCAAAGTTATCCACACCTCATTTTCCTTTTATTTTCGTTGTTTTTTACTTATGCACCGACTTATCCACATTATCCACAAGTTTATAAGTCCCCGCTTTTACCAATTTTCTTTCCATTTCAGATCCTGTTTTTTTGTACACATCTGATAAATTTACACGTTTTTTACATTTTTTCTGCTTTTCCTCTTGACATTTATAAGCCTGCCCTATTAGTAATTCAATATTCTGCTTATGAATCACAAAAACAATTTTTATAAAAAATTTATAGTAATTATTAGTCAATTTATCGTATTATGATTGTAATTTCACAACAAATATGTTATAATATGCATATCTCAGAAAAAGGAGTTGATTTTATGCGTTATACCATTACAGGAAGAAACATCGAGGTAACTCCAGGCTTGAAAGCTGCCGTTGAAAAGAAGATCGGCAAGCTGGAACATTTCTTTACTCCCGACACAGAAGTGTTCGTTGCGCTCAGCGCCCAAAAGGATATCCAGAAAATTGAGGTCACTATCCCTGTAAAGGGAAATACCATCCGTGCGGAAGAATCCAGCACTGATATGTATGTATCCATCGATCTGGTAGAGGAGATCATTGAACGCCAGATCCGCAGATATAGGAAGAAACTCATTGACAAAAAGCAGGCGGCCCTGTCCTTCTCTCAGAATTTCATTGAAGAAGAAGAGGAAGTTCCATATGACGATGAGATCCAGATTGTTAAAACAAAGAAATTTGCCGTAAAACCTGTCAATCCCGAAGAAGCCTGCCTCCAGATGGAAATGCTGGGACATAACTTCTATGTTTTCTTAAATTCCGAAACCGATCAGGTAAACGTAGTGTACAAACGTAAAAATGGTACATATGGCCTGATTGAACCAGAGTTTTAAATGCAATAAAAGGCCGATCCTTCCAACGCGGAGGATCGGCCTTTTATTATGCTGCAAGATATTCCTGTCTAATTTTAAAATCTATGGATCAGTCAAAAAAGCTCACTGCCTTGCAGGGGGTTCTGTAGTTAGCAGACGCATAGCAGATACCTGTAGCGGGATTGCTGGAATGGATGATCTTTCCATCTCCCACATAAATCCCCACATGATTGATATAATCGCCGCTTGCATAGAACAAAAGATCTCCCGGCTGCACCTGATCGACCGGAATCGTCTTTCCCTTGCCAGCCTGTTCTCTGGAACTTCTGCCTGTATTGATACCGAAATGAGAAAATACACTCATGACAAAGCCAGAGCAGTCTGCACCGTTTGTAAGGCTTGTACCGCCATAAACATAGGGGTTTCCAAGAAACTGCTTGGCATAGGCAACTACTGCGTTGCGGGAGGCAGATACGACCTTGGAACTGTCCTTTTCTCCCGGACTGTCAGGTTCTTTATTGGAAGACTCCTCAGGTTTTGCAATCGTAGGCGCCGCCACATTCTGCTGAGTTCCCTTTTCCGGATTCGCCTCAATAATCGGGATCCCGGAACCATTTTTAGAAGCAGAAGCAAACTGTGCGGACTTCTGCTCTGTTTTCGCTTCCTCCAACGCCTGAATGGCAGCATCCGCTTCTTTCTGAGCCTGGGCCTTTTCCTCTGCCTGGGCCTTTTCTTCCTCCGAAGAAACAGCTTCCTTAAATTCCACCTCTGTCTCTATGTACTCGCTGGATACATAGCCTTCCAGATCCGTATCCACTGCCACCTTTACAAAGCTTCCCTCCTGTCCCACAACAGAGCATCTGGCGCCTTCTCCCAGAAGAGTTAAGGTCTTTCCATTTAAATCCGGTGTTGCCCGCAGACGGACGGTAGCAGCGCCTTTTATAATTCCATAGGTATGTCCCACTTCCCTTGCCCTGGCAGCTGCAGCCTCGCCGGTAACAAAATACTCTGCCTTGATATAACCGGTAACGGAGCCGGAACGGATCTTATACCATTTTCCGCCCTCACCGTCTACCGTTTCCAGAATCTCGGCGGCACAGTCATTTTGTATCTTTCCCGTGACAGCGCTGGTTGTATTGGCCTCTGTGCGGATATTTACCGATCCGCTTACCTTTGATACCGCAATATTATCATAATTGGGTGCGGCAAGGACGGTAAATGCCCCTGCCAGCGTACACAGGCTGCTGATGATCAGTACCTTCTTCCATTTTTTCATCTGAATACATCCTCCTAGTGCGCCGTAAGATAGCGCTCTGCACTGGTCACCGCGTTTGCTCCGTCTGCTGCAGCTGTGACGATCTGCCTTAACAGTTTGGTTCTCACATCTCCTGCTGCGAAAATGCCGGGAACAGACGTAACTCCGTCCTCTCCCGCCTTAATATAACCGTGATCCATGTCCACCAGACCTTCAAATGCACGGCTTTCCGGTGAAATACCCACAGCAATAAATACACCCTGAAGGGCAAGCTCGCTCTTCTCTCCGGTCTTTACATTGGTTATTTTCAGACATTCTACAGAGCCTTCTCCCTCAATGGAATCGGCTACTGTATCCCAGAGGATCTCTACATTTTCCTGCGCAAACAAACTTTCCTGAAGGCTCTTTGCTGCTCTGAGTTCATTTCTTCTGTGAATGAGATACACCTTGCTGCACATACGCGCCAGAAAAATAGCGTCCTCTACTGCCACATCGCCTCCGCCGATAACTGCTGTTACCTTATTGCGGAAAAAAGCCCCGTCACAGGTTGCGCAGTAAGATACGCCCGCTCCTCCAAGCTCCTCCTCTCCGGGAATCCCAAGTTTTCTGTGAATGGCTCCTGTAGCCAATATCACTGCCCTTGCCTCATAGATGCCGCCAGAGCAGACTACTCTTTTAACCGGGCCATCCTCTACGGAAATCACCTCATCCTCCTTAAACAGAACTCCCAGGCGGTCTGCATGCTCTCTGAACTTCAGTCCCAGATCGTAGCCGCCGATTCCGGGAAGGCCGGGATAATTATCTACTTCATAGGTAGTAAGCACCTGTCCACCGCTTACCATGGCTTTTTCCAAAATCAATGTGTTCAGCCGTGCTCTCTGCGCGTATACAGCTGCTGCCAGCCCTGCGGGGCCGGAGCCGATGATGATCAGATCGTATAATTGAGTCATATTTTCTATTCCTTATCTTATTAATTGGTCTACAGTTGGACATTTTTTTACATATTACCTATTATTATAACACAAATTACAAATCTGTTACAGAAAAAATTTCTTACAATTCCTGTACACGCATCTGATGATGTTAAAATGGCGTTATCCCATTGGAAACTAAAATGGGATACATGGTTTTCCCTGCCAAAATATGATATAATAGGGTAAGATTTGGAAAGGATGGTTTTGCGTATGGCAAGAAAAACAGTACTGGTCACCGGAGCATCCCGTGGCATCGGGAAAGCAATCGCAGTCAAATTTGCAAAAAAGGGATATAATGTAGCCATAAGCTGTGTGCACAGCAAAGAACGTCTTTTGCAGACGCAAAAGGAAATCCAGAGCTATCAGGTGCCCTGTCTGGCCTATATGGGAGATATGGGCGATATGAAATGCTGTGAAGAATGGTTTGAACAGGTAAAAAAACAGTTTGGAGGAGCAGACATTCTGATCAACAATGCCGGTATCGCCTATATCGGTCTCCTTCAGGATATGAGTACAGAGGACTGGGAAAAAATGCTCCATGTCAATCTGACCTCTGTCTTTAACTGCTGTAAACTGGCAATTCCTTATATGGTCCGTCAAAAACAGGGTAAAATAGTAAACATTTCTTCTGTATGGGGTCTTGCAGGGGCTTCCTGCGAAGCTGCGTACTCAGCTACAAAAGGTGGAGTCAACGCACTTACTAAGGCGCTCGCCAAGGAGCTAGCCCCCAGCGGTATCCAGGTCAATGCCGTAGCCTGCGGAGCCATTGACACAGAGATGAACCAGTGGCTGGAAGAAGAGGAGCTGATTTCCCTGGTAGAAGAAATCCCGGCCGGCCGCCTGGGACGGGCAGAAGAGGTAGCTGACCTGGTGTACCATCTCAGCTATAAAGACTCCTATCTTACCGGACAGGTAATCGGTTTGGACGGCGGCTGGATTTAGAAGCCTTACATTTTCTCCTATTTCATTTTCCTTACAAAAGCTTACAAAAGGCTTACATGCATTGACCTTGGAGTTACTCCAGGGTATAAACTCTTGGCATAAGGAATTAATCCTCAGTCCCGATGTGAAATCGGAGATTGTAATCATAAGAAACAGGAGGAATGAATTTTATGAAGAAGCGTTTCGCTATTGTAACTCTGTCTCTTGCCCTTGCAGCAGGCAGCGCCATGACATCTTTTGCAGCAGGTTTTGTAGGAACAAAAGATGGTGTAAAATACCAGTGGGGCGACGGAGCCTACTGCACTAATAACTGGGTACAGTACAAAAACCACTGGTTCTTTTTCGGCAACGATCAGTTGATGCGTACCGGATGGATCCAGAGAGACGGTACCTGGTATTATGCAGCCGATACCGGCGAGCTTCAGGGCGGCATCATGAAAATCAATGGAAATGTATATTACTTTGACAACAACAGCTGTAAAATGCAGACAGGTGTACGCAATTACAACGGCGTAAACCATGAGTTTACTGAAAACGGCACAACTGACGGCGGCCCATACGTTTATACCGAGTGGAACAGCAATGGTACCATCCGCAGAGGAACTAAGTTTGGAGTGCGCTGATCGGCTTAAAATGAATCATATGAATGCAGGAACCGCTGGAGATCGATTTTGATTTCTGGCGGTTTGTTTTATTATATAATCCTGTCTTTGACAGTTGTTAGAAGAAAAAAATCGCTGTATCCCTTGATTTTACGCTGATAAGGAAGTATTCACAACAACTTATCACTAACGCTGACAGACAG
>ENA-OYVP01000836-OYVP01000836.1-human-gut-metagenome-genome-assembly--contig:-NODE-836-length-17942-cov-13.384246_pt1 | contig 17942 bp, 19 predicted proteins | sample MGYA00244160_ERZ653377 | MGnify/ENA primary metagenome ERZ653377 (study PRJEB26926, sample SAMN06165160) | human gut metagenome | biome: ENVO:00009003; feature: ENVO:2100002; material: ENVO:00002003...
TATTTGTACTGGAGTTTTATAAATATGTTTTTTAAAAAGCAGAATGCTCTTACCAGATTTATTCTCAAATATCAAATTGCTGTAATTCTGACAGGCTCTTTTATCCTGGGTGCAGGAACAGGAAAAATCGTCACACGGATTGAAAAGCTCCCCAAGCATGTACCGTCAATAGCATCATCCTCTATAAATTCCAGTTCCTCTGCCATCTCCTCAGAATCCACAAACTGGGGTCTTGGTTTTGACGAAGAAGGGAAGCGTCCTACCGGTAACGCATCAATCGAACAATTAAAAAAATATAATGCTTACTATGCTCAAAATACAGACTCAAAAATTCTGTATCTTACTTTCGATGCCGGATATGAAAACGGAAATACCCCAGCTATTTTAGATGCATTAAAAAAACACAACTGTCCTGCCACATTCTTTGTAGTCGGAAATTTTATAGCCGATAATCCCAAACTTATTCAACGCATGATTTCAGAAGGACATACGGTCGGAAATCACACAATGACTCATCCGGATATGTCCAAAATTTCTTCTGTACAAGCTTTTCAAAATGAGCTTTCCTCGGTCGAACAACTGTACAAGAACATAACCGATCAAGATATGCCTAAACTTTATCGTCCTCCTCGCGGAATTTACAGTACGGAAAATCTAACTATGGCCAAAAACCTCGGATACTCAACTTTTTTCTGGAGCCTTGCTTATGTAGACTGGATTCAGGATCAGCAACCTTCAAAAGAAGAAGCCTTTGACAAATTGCTTTCCCGCATACATCCTGGTGCCATCGTTCTTCTTCATAATACATCTTCAACAAATGCAGAAATTCTTGACGAACTTCTTAGCAAATGGGAAGAAATGGGATACCGATTTGGTTCTTTAAACGAATTGACCGGGATATAATCCCGGTCAATTCGTTCACTTTCATATATCCTTTTTAGAGTGAAGTTCCTCTTTAATCTGACTGCTGGAAATTTCAGGTGTCCGTGGTAAATAAACAACTTCGCATCCTTCTTCCTTTAAAAAATCAAATTTTCCAAGCCAGTCATCCCCCATAACAAAAGTATCTACATGGTACTCTTTTACATCTTTACGTTTCTGTGCCCAACTTTCCTCTGGAATCACCAAATCCACATATCGTATTGCCTCTAACAACTGTTTACGTTTTTCGTAGGAAAAATAACATTTTTTTTGTTTTTCTCTCCAGTTAAATTCATCAGTCGATAAGGCCACAATCAAATAATCTCCCATCTGTCTCGCACGGCGCAACAGATTGATGTGCCCATAATGAAGCAAATCGAAAGTTCCATAAGTGATTACACGTTTCATTTTATTTACCTCTCTCAGCCAAAGAGCATTATACTCCAAGCTCCTTTTCGCACATGTCCAAAGCAGATGCAATTACAGCATCCATATCATAATATCTGTACTCTCCAAGTCGTCCGCCAAATACAACTTTATCTTCTTTATCAGCCATTTTTTTATATTCAGAATAGAGAGAGCTGTTTTTCTCATCATTTACAGGATAATATGGTTCATCACCCGGTTTCCATTCAGAACTATATTCACGGCTGATAACTGTTTTCGGTAAATCGTTTCCCTGTTCGTCTTTTCCAAATTCAAACCATTTATGTTCAATGATTCTGGTCCACGGTGTTTCTACGTCCGTATAATTCACTGCCGCATTCCCCTGATAATTTGGCTTATCTAAAACTTCTGTGTCAAATCGTACAGAACGGTATTCCAAATGACCAATAGCAAAATTAAAATATGCATCGATTGCACCTGTATAAATTACTCTGTCTGCTATTGAATCATATTCATCCTTCTGCTGAAGATAATCCTCCCCAAGTCGAACTTCTATTCCTTTTAACATATTATCAACCATTTTGGTATATCCACCAATCGGAATGCCCTGATAAAGCGCATTAAAATAATTATTATCATATGTCAGGCGAACCGGAAGACGCTTGATAATAAAAGCCGGAAGTTCCCGACAACTGCGTCCCCACTGTTTTTCTGTATATCCTTTAATAAGCTTTTCAAAAATATCCTTGCCTACAAGAGAAATTGCCTGCTCTTCAAGATTTTCAGGATTTGTAATACCTGCCTCTTTTTTCTGTTCCTCAATTTTAGCAACTGCCTCTTCCGGAGTTACCACTCCCCACATCTTATTAAAAGTATACATATTAAACGGAAGAGAGTATAACTCGCCGTGATAATTGGCTACAGGACTGTTTGTAAAACGATTAAATTCAGCAAATTGATTGACATACTCCCATACCTTTTTGTTATTTGTGTGGAAAATATGCGCTCCATATTTATGAACATGAATTCCTTCTATTTTTTCAGTGTATACATTTCCTGCAATATTGTCTCTCTTATCAATCACTAAAACTGATTTACCGGCTTTTTTTGCTTCATGAGCAAAGACAGCTCCATATAATCCGGCTCCAACTACTAAATAATCATATTTATTCTGCATGATCTGCCACTTGTCCTTTCTACAGACAGTAAAAATATCTGAATTATTTTTTACCCATTCTTCTGATAAATTTTTTGATCTTAATAGGAATGTACATTACTATACGCCCTACTTTCATTGTGGTAGAATTTTCCAGTTCAGCAACACGTCTTTCCAGATTTGTTGTTCCACTAACACATTCCAAATGATAGAAAGCTTCCGGATTTGCCATCAGCATATCAAGACGTTTTCGGTTCATGTCACTAAACAGGCTTTTATCCAATTCATGATCTGATTCTGCCTGCCTCATTTCCTGACTAATATCAAGAATATACTGATGTTTAAATTTAACGTTTATTCTGTTTAATGTAAACATATAGTTATTGAATTTTTTCCATGTATAGTAATACTTAAATCTATTCCACAATTCAGTATTTCCTGACAGTATTTCTTTAATATACTTATATTCTTCATTCATACAGTAAACCTTTTCCGGACTATTTACTGAAGAATTTGGATTATCTCTTCTGTTCATATAATATGGTATATCTAAGATCATAGCACGTTTTGCATAACAGAACGTCTGAATCCAAAAACCATTATCCTGAAAAGACGCACCCGGGGTTTCATGGTGACGTATATGGTTTTCTCTTAAAAACTCATTTTTATATATTCCACTCCAGGTATTCATAACATATGTCAATGCTTCAGGCTCCATACTGGGATTAAAAACAACATTATATTTTTCTTTCATTCCGGTTAAATGATTGTAGGTCAGCTGCATATTTCCATTTGCAGCAGTAACAAAGCGATAAAAATCAGCCTTTACAAAGTCAAGTTCATATTCTTTGGCTTTTAAATAAAGATCTTCAAACATATTTAACGGTACATAATCGTCAGGTTCTACTATACCCACATATTCACCGGTAGCTTTGTCCAGACCAATATTCATCCCAATACCATATCCCTCATTTTTTTTATCAACAACAATAATCCGGGCATCTGCGGCTGCATATGTTTTAAGAATTTCCATTGATCTGTCTGTTGATCCATCATTAATACATATAATTTCGATATCTTCCAAAGTCTGTCTGACCACACTCTCCAGACATTCTTCCAGATAGTCTTCAACGTTATAAATAGGAACCACGATCGACACTTTGGGAATATCAGATTTCACCTGAAGATACTTGTTTTGTAAAAATTGTCTCTTTTCCATTCTGGATCCGTTTTTAATCATAAACTCGTCAAAATCACTCATACTAATCTCCCGAAAAATTTTATAGTTATTCTTATTGTAATTATAAAAATATTCCTCGTTTTTCCCTTCAATTCCCAGCTTTTTAAATCCGTCTTTTTTCAGTTCATCAAAAACAGCTTTTTTTGCCTGCACATCTCCTATTGAATTCATATTATAAATACAACCTGCTAAAGCTTTATTCACATAACTGCGTTCAACAGCAGAATAAAAATTATTTTTTTCAAGAAAATCTTTTACCGCATAAAATGCCGTCAAAAAATCCAATGGAAATTTATAGTTTGTTGCCTGACAATTATTTGACATTCCAATCCGATAATAAACCAATTTCTTTTCTAAAAGAGTAATCCTGTCCGCAAGCATCATGCAGGATGCCACAAAAAGGAAATCATTTGTTCTGAAAATCTCCTGAAATTTAATATGATATTTCTTTACAAGCTCATGACTAATCAGCTTATTCCATGCCCAGTTTTGAAATGAATCTAATATATGATCCGGCATATCCTTATAACAAAATACATCTTTTCTGGGTGCATTCTCTTTCTTAAATGAGCCCTTGTCATATATGGTTTCTTTTGTTTTTTCATTATAGCGCAGAACCTGATAAACACAAATCTGCGCTTTCTTCTCAACACATCTTCGATAAGCTTCCTCCAACATTCCGGAAGCAAAAAAATCATCGGAATCTAAAAATGATAAATATTCGCCCTTTGCAATAGCAAGTCCTTTATTTCTTGCAGCGCCTGCGCCTTTATTCTCCTGAGTCAGTACAATAACTCTTTTATCCTTTTTTTCATATTCTCGCAAAATCTCCAGAGAACGGTCTGTTGACCCATCGTCAACACAAATCACTTCTATTTCCTGTAATGTCTGATTTAATATAGAATCCAAACATTCTTTCAAATATTTTTCAACATTATATACAGGTAATATCACAGATACTTTTACAGTCATTTTTCTTTCCTCTCATAAAATTGTTCCAATTTCAGCTATGTACATTTTAACATAGAACATTCCTGTTGCCAACACTTTCATCGAAACACATAATACTATGCTTTTTTAATTTCCTTTCTTTCTCAATATTCTTCTAGCCATAATCCATATATTCCTGGCTGTAATATATATAATATTATTTTTAGTATCCTGTTCTGCTTTCCTTGCCCTCTCCATCCAATATTGATTTTCTTTTTTCAATTCTTTTATCCTGTAAAATAAATATTCTTTTTCACCGGATGCTTTTAACTGAAGATATTGCTCATAGTACTTCTCATTCCAGGAATTAATCTCTTCTTTTTTTAACTCTTCCATACCTAATTCTTTAAAAATCTCTTTTTTTATTTTTTCATATACCATAGAAAATACCTGAGCATTTCCCATTGATTCCAAATTATAAAAACTGACATCAAGAACATAATTTTTATAACTGTACTCAACATCTTCATAAATTCCCAGTTCCATTAATTTTGTCCTTACCGCTTTCAATGCTTCATACCAGTCCCACGGACTGTTGGCATTATTAGCCTGCAAGCTTCCTGATGATTTTCGATAATTAACCAGTTTTTCTTCAAGAATCGTAACTCGTTTTGCCATTGCCAGTGATATGCATACAAAATAAAGATCATTTGAACGATGTGTTTCCATAAATTGTAAATTATTTTCTTTTATAAAATTTTTCCGATATAATTTAGTCCACGGACAGCCTGTACTGATATTGAAAATATAAGGAAAGCTTTTGCCTTCAAACGGAATCTTCTGAGGAACATACTCCTTTTTTAACATGTGCCCTGCATCTATAAAATTGCCAGATTTCTCATAATACAAGCGTGCATCAAAAAGGCATATATCGCTTTTATCTTCCCTGATTCTTTTTAATGTATCTCCAACTAATTCAGGTTCAAAAAAATCATCTCCATCAAGAAAAAGGCAGTATTCTCCCTCTGCCTTTTCTATTCCCAGGTTTCTCATAATACCGGCTTTACCACAATGCGGTAATTCATATAATCGAATTCTTTTATTCAACCGCATATATTTTTTAATTATAAAAACCGTCTGATCATCAGAACCATCATCTACACAGATTATCTCAAAATTTTTATATTTCTGAGCGAATAAACTTTTCAAACACTGTTCAATATATTTCTCCACGTTATATGTAGGAATAATAATTGAAACATCCGGTATTTCTTTTTCATGCTGCACTATCTATTTTCCTCCCAGTAAAATTTCTGAATATTACATTTTATATGGCTTCATTAAAATCTTTTTCGTAACACGCCCAATTCCCTGCTTTACTGCAGAAATAATTTCTCCAATCAGCATGGATGCAACTGCTCCAACAATCAAATATACAATCCACCAGCCGTTCGTGGTTTTATATGGTGGATAATTTTCAAAAAGTTGTACGAAAGGAATCCCAAACAACTTAAATTGTACTGCCTCAATAATCCAAAAAACAACAAATTGCCAGATTACAATTGAAATACTGTTTTCCCCCATTACAATCAATGCTTTTTTTATCCATATGGTTCTTTTTTGCAAAATTTCCGAAACATAAATAACCACATATGATGCAAGCAATGCCCCTATCGCAAATAAAAACGGATAAGTATATGTATTCTTCGCCATATTGATGGCATTATAATGGCCAATTATGGCAAACAATATAATTGAAAAACAAACCAAAATACCTGAATGATATACATATATTACTTCTTTGTACTCTTTAGCTGCCCGTCCGATTGCAAAATAAAAAGAAAGAATCAATGTCCTGCTCAATAAATATGGAAAATTAATTGAAAAACCAGTTGCTGCAACACATCCAAATAAAATCACAAGAAATATACTTTTCCCTTTTACCGATGGCATATAATAATCCATTAATTTATACACTACTGATACAACAAATAAAGCTCCCAAGAACCAGGTCGCTCCCATAAATTTGCCGTCCTTGTCTAATGTAAGAATAATTTTAAGTATTTTTTTAACTAAATGGATATCTGAAAACTCCTGTATATGAAGAGCTGTTGTAATCAGAAGAGAGCAAAGATTCCAAAATACAAAAGGAATATATAAAGATCTGACCTTTTTGCCAAGAAACTGAGCCGGAGTATTTCTGCTGTTAAAAAGGAAACCTGAAATCAAAAAAAATAACGGCATATGAAATTGATACATATACGGCGTAAAAGGACCTTTTGCATGAGACCACACTACAAATAATATCCCTAACCCTTTTGCAATATCAATTGTTTCAATCCTTCCGCCTTTTTTCATACAATTTTCTGCTTGTGGTATATAATTCATATCAATCCTCTGTATTACATTTTTTCGTAAGTATAACATGATACAATCATAATATCAAGTTTAACTACAAACCAATGTAACATTTTTGTTACAAACAGTTTTTATTTCTCACAATAATAAAACAATCTTATTATCTATTAATTAATTTTCATTCACATTCACGTAATTATCATGAATCTTTTGCAGCATCATGCTATGATATACAAAAGACTACAAACATTTATTTTATGAGGGAATTTATGAAAATAAAAAAATATCTCCGGCGCTTTGTCCCGGTCAGCAGAACCTATGTTGACGCAAAAATTAAAGACCTTGAAAGTACTTATACAAATCAAATTGAAAAGCAATCTGCTCTATTCAACCAATTAACCAACTATCAGAGTGCATCTTTTGACGAAATCATACAGCAACTCTCCTCTCTGGAAACACATATAACAAAGCAACAACAAAATAATATTCAAAATCTCCTGCACCATATCACAACCGAACATAATCGTATTGCATCAACCATAAATGATCATCTTGACTGGGAACTTAAGCGCCGGGATAGATGGAAGACAATGTCGGCTGAAAATAAACGTTCTGCTGGCGGGCGTCCAATCTGGGTAATCAAATGTCCTGCTCCAGAAGGTAAAGATAAAGTACTGTGGGGTGATTATCCCTATGCATTAGCTCTGAAAAAGTACCTGGAGCGTCTGAATTGTTTTGTTATTATTGATACACGAGAAGACTGGGGATGTGAAGAAGGCGCTGATGTTGTTCTTGTTTTAAGAGGAACCTATTTCTACCGCCCTGACCGCCGTAACAAAACAGCGCTCTATATCATGTGGAACATCAGTCATCCAGATAAGATTACAATTGATGAATACAATCTTTATGATGTCGTATGTATTGCTTCTGATTACTATGCTGAGATAATCAGAAATCAGGTAAAAGTACCTGTTTTTCCCCTTTTACAATGTACTGATACAGAGCTGTTTTTTCCAGCAGATAAACATCAGGAAAAAAAATGGGACTATATTTTTATCGGGAATTCCAGAGGTGTAGCCCGTAATTGTGTTATGTGGGCCATTGATGAAAATATTCCGCTTCGTATGTGGGGAAGTGGCTGGAATACTATACTCAAAGATCATATGGATCTTTTTGAATCGCCTTCTGTAGAAAATTATGAACTTCCCAATATCTACCGTTCAGCCAAAGTAACATTAAATGATCATTGGGACGATATGCTGCAAAAGCAATTTATTAATAATCGGATTTTTGATGCGCTGGCCTGTGGACTTCCAGTTATTTCCGATGAATGCGATGAATTAAAAAAAATATTCCCAACCGCTATCCTGTATTATCATACCAGACAAGATTTCAAAAACTGCATTCATAACATAGAAAATAACTATTCCCAGATATCTCAAACAGTCCTTGAACAACAAACTCTGATACATGAAAAATTTTCTTTCGAAGCAAGAGCCCACCAATTGGTAGAAATTGCATCTAAATTTACAAACAGCAGGAAAAATTAATTTTTTCCCGCTGTTTGCATCGGTCTTTCCACCAGATAATAAATACCTGCGCCAAAAAGAATGGTCAGGACAACAGACAGTCCCAGTGCAGCTGCCGGACATCGCTTTAAAAATCCTGCATTTTTCCACAGTGTATGGCTGAGAATATAAAAAGCAGCTTCCTGCATTACATATATGGAATAGGAATATTTTCCCAGTCTGCAGAAACCTGTCCTGCTGATGATTCTGGATAAAAGCCCCTTTTCTGTGAGCATACAGAGGAAAAATATACAGAAGAAGACCACTACAGAAAACTGATTTTTCCCTGCATTTTTTCCTGCAAAAAAATCTGTCAGAAGAAACAAAAAGCTTCCCAGCTCTATGAAAGAGATCATTATGGTCCTCTTTTTTTCGTGCAAAAGATCTCCTTCTGGTTTTTCCCATTTTTCTTTTACGGAATCATAAAAAACTCCCAGAAGATAGCCTGTTCCTATGCCGGCAACCGCCCTTGCCATAGCAAGGCTGAATACTCCGTAAACAACTTTTCTGCCAAAGCCGCCGTCTGTAGTCATAATATTCAACGTATAGCCAAAATACGCGATTACGCATATCAAAAGCTTCATTCCCGCTGAGTTTTTCATTGCTTTATGTAAAAGAAAATAAAAAACCTCTGAAAAAAAGAAGGCGGAAACATACCAGTTCAGACCGGTCCACCCTGTTGTAAGCCCTGTAGACTGCAAAAAGAAGAGATTTAAAATCCCCTCGCTTGCCGGAACTTCAAGAAATACAACTGAAAAAACCGTAGAAACTGCCAGTACCGGCCACAGACGGACAATTTTTTTCCATAAAAAATCAGTTGTTTTCTGTTCAGGCCGGGACAGTAAAGAGCGGTACAGAAAATATCCTGATATAATAAAAAAACATTCCACAATATATTTTGCGTACTTTGACTGTTCTGCAAGATTCTGATAAATCACCGATTCTCCCGTATAAGGCATCATAAAAGAATGAAGAAGATGAAAATATATAATTGCTGCTGCAAAAAAGAATCTGATAAACTCTATATTATTTAATTTTCCTTTTACCTTCTGTGTTCCCACTATTTCAGCATCCCCCGGACTTCGTCAAATATTTTTATTTCTGCCGGATTATCTGAATGGACTCCAATATGCTTTTCCATCCAGACCATATTGTACCAGCGTCCGAATTTACAGGCGCATTTATGAAACTCCGCCACTTTACGATAACCCATATGCTCATGAAATCTTACGCTGTCTCCGGTAAGATATTCGTCCTCTTTTTCCGGCCAGGCAATACAGGCATTGACACTGAGGATATTCTGCTCTTTCAAGATCTTTTCCAGCGTATCATAAAGCAGCTTTCCAATACCCAGATGTTTTTTATCCCTTTTTACATAAATAGAAGTTTCCACAGACCAGGCATAAGCAGCTCTTGGATGAAGCGGGCCCGCATAGGCATACCCGATCACCTCCCCATCCTTTTCTGCTTTTAAATACGGGTATTTTTCCAGCGTATGAATGATCCGCTGTCTGAATTCCTCCGGAGAAGGAACAGTATATTCAAAGGATACTGCTGTATCCCTCACATAAGGAGCATAGATTTCCAGTAATTCTTCGGCATGCTGTGGACCTGCTACGCTGATTTTTATCTCACTCATGATTTTTCCTCTCTTGCTTTTTTCAGATATTATAAGGTGTTCTTCCGAAGAAAGTCAATCCTCTGCACAGTGGAAATGTTTCCTTCTACTGTTTCCTGCTTCTGTCAAAACAATTGATTTTGCATATTTGATATGATATCATAAATTCACAGATTAAAGTATACATACACCTTATTACCTCTCACCAAAGATTAAATTTGACAAATTACAAAAGCCGGTACAATTCATAAATGGGAGGGATTTTTATGTACAAAAATAATATCAGAACTAAAAAAAAGAAAGAACTGTTTTGGATACCTCACGCCAAGCTAATAACAAGTTTTTTATTTGTAGCAACGGTAATATTCTTAATACTCATGTATATAAATTACAGAAAAATCATAGATCTGATTTTTCCTGTCTACCCTTTGTTTCTTTTCCTTATATTTTTAGTAATATTTTTAATCTATTCTCTTATTATGGCTGTTTTAGAATTTATGTCTGTTATGGCCGAAAAATAGATTATTATGAAAAAGCGGCACCTCTGTGGATGCCGCTTTTAATATACTGATAACATTGTATTAATAATGTATAAGCATTGTATTAATACTCAGTTTTCAACGTTTTTTATTGATGTTCAACCATCTTCAAAAACCTTGATTTTAAGCCATTTCTTAGAATTTGCCCTCTTTAGCAGCTTCCTCGATGGAAACAGTACCCCTTATAAAATAAGGGTTTTTCAAGGCTTTTGTGTCATACCTGTGTTGTACAGGTAACAATTGTGAATACTGCACAAAGATATAATTTTCTTCAATTTCTTCATAAAATATAACATTTTTATCACAAAAAGTACAGATTTTATATCATTTTCCTGCAAAAATCCATATTTTTATATTCTGTCTTTGAAGAATTCCTTCCAATATGGATTTTCATCATCAAAGATTTTCTTTTGTTCTGATGTCAACGCATGTGGGTAATCTCTGAACATATTGAATTCAGTCTTCTTATCAAAAGAAAACACCCATTCACCTTTTACTTCAGGATTGTCCAACCACCATATCTTGTCATCAGGATTGTTCTTATACCATCTGAACATATCATCATCCTTCCTGTGTGGCTGTTCCTGCCCTTCCACACTATAACCTGAAGAAGTTTCCATTGACCTTTCAAAGGCTGTTCCTTGGTCATCCTACACGTTCCTGTGTGGGTCTTGCATCAGTTTCATATAGTGCCTAAATGCTTTCTTTGCTTCATCAGGTGCATCTTTTGAAATCCCTGTGATATCACCTTCAGTATTAAATTGAAGATACTTCCAAAACAATGATAAGAATTCACCTGACAGCATAACACACACCTTCCTTCATCCTTATCATACCACCAAGACAGAAAAAAGAACAGACAATCATTTCTGACTGCCTGTCCTGCTTCATTACTTCAGATTCTTCAGAATCTTTGGTGTCTTTGCTTTTGGTAATGTTGGCTTTTTTGCATGTGGTATTGATGGCATGTGTGGTTGTGGTGCTAATGATGAAGGGTCATCCATTGCTGTTTCCAACTTTTCTGTGTTTGCTTTAATATCATTGATATAATTTTTTAATGACCAATTTTTTCCACCACCTGAAGAAGAACCACCACCGCCTATATTGCTGAAACTCTTTTCAGCAACAGACTGAATCTTTCCTTCTGTTGCAGTAAATGCTCTGTATAAAGGTCTGTTTGCTGTTTTACCATTGGTATAATAAGCATTCAGTCCTTTTTTTCTCATAATAGCAACAATTCTTTTTGCTTCCTTCTTGGTGTATGTCTTCCCACCTTTTGGTGCTTGTGGTTTTCCACCATTATCAACAAAGACCCAATAACCTTTTCTGCCACCACCCTTGATTGAATGTTCACCTGTTCCAAATTCTTCCCATATTGCATTTACATCATTCGACCCAACATGAACAGCAAGTTCATTTTCATCAACCATATATTCATATGTTCCTGCTGTTCTTCCTGTTCTACGTCTGCTATTTCTTTGTGTCTGTGACCTTATTTCACCACCGATTTCATAAAGAAAAGCAAGAGCAGATGCTTTGATTGCATTCTTGCAATTTTCAGAATTATCTTCAAATGTTACACCCATGATATATCATCCCCTTCCTTTGTTCTTCTGTTACATCATAACCTGCTTGTCTAAACTGTTCTGCATATCCTTCATAAGTGAATCAAACACAATGGTCTTTATATTCCAAAGGATGGACACCATCAAAGACTGTTGTCAAAACAATGTATTTGAATGACCTTGGAATCCTGACTTTATATCTTGTCATCTTGTCTGTCCTAAACCAATAAACTTCAGATACACTTCCAAATGTTCATGTCTTCCTTCCACATCATCAATCAGCAAGATATTATATTCTAACCCATCAATGATGAATCTTGCATTTTCTGCATTGAAGTGCATTCCATTCAGTCTTTTATAGTCACAGATAAATATATCTGTTGTTTCCTGAATCAATGCATTGTATTCCTGAAGGTTTATATCACTTGTCTGATTATCCAAGAATCCAAGCAGGTTTCCAAGGTCTTTCCATTCTTGAACTGTTTCACCAATTGCATTCTTTCCTGTGCCTGTCTTTACCTGAACTGTTGCAATTACATTTCCACCTATCATTGTGTCATCCTTCCTTTGTTGTTCTTCTGTTCTTGGTGTTCTTGGTTGTATACTACTATATATATTTATATTTTTCTTAGTCATTTAGTGTTTCATCTTTATTTTCTTAAAAGTATTATAGATAAAACACCAAGAACACAAAGAACACCTAGAACAATCATCACTGTATATAGTGAATTATGAAACTTCTTCCTGATTTTGTTTGCTGTTTCCTATCAAGAATTCCAATTCAACACCAAAATAATCTGCAACCCTTTGAATGGATGCTTTCCTTGGTCTGAACTTATTCCACTTGCTAATAGAGCCTGTTCCAAGACCTGCTTCCATTTCAAGTTTCCTTTTGCTTATGTGCTTTTCTCTGCACAGTTCTTCAATTCTTTCAACAATACATGCTTGCTGATTCTTTGTAATAGATAACATTGTGTTTTCAAACTGTGCAGTCTTCTTCTGAATCTTTTCTTCATATTCCAATTTCTTCAGAACAAGATATTCAACACGATTCCTTCCAGTATATGCCATCATGGAATCATAACCCCAAAATTCAGCAAGGTCTTGAAGTTCATTGATTTCCTTCAGTATGGAAACAGCTTTTTCTTTAATCTGATTGATTCTCTGTCTGCTAACACCTGTTTCTTCTGCAATCTCTGTAAAGGTTCGTTGATTCAGATAGTATGATGTTATGACATCTTTTTGTTTGTCATTCAGGACATCATCAATGATTTCCCATAATCTGCTTTTACAATCTGCTTCAATTGCATCACCTTCAATGTCAGTGGAATCTTCTAAACAATCAGCAAGAATTATATTGTCACCTGCTTCTGTCTGTAATGGTGTATCAATAGAAATAACTGCTTCCTGATTGATTGTATGCATCAGAAAATCATATTGTTCCTTGGTCAATCCCATTTCATCCATCACTATTTCTTCAGTTAAATTTCCATGATGTTCAGCAAGAAGTTTTTTATATTCACGCATTTTTTCCAACATATGGACAGGAATTCTGTTGGTTCTAGCATAATTATCAAGATATCTTCTACACTGTTGCTTGATACGAAAAGGTGCATATGTAAGGAACAGAAACCCTTTGGAAGCATCAAATTCTTCAACAGCTTTATGCAGTCCAATATATGCTTCTTGCATCAGGTCTTCTTCTTCCGCATATGCTGAAAATGGATGAACTATCTTGGTGATGAATCCAATATTCTGTTCATACAGAAGACCCATGTTTTCCTTGACATTGACACCATTCTGTATCTGTTCAACAAGTTCTTCATTTGTCATTCAATCACCACCTTCTTCACCATTTGTTTTCCTTTGGAAGAAAGCATTTTTGTATATCCATATGACAGGGATATTTCTTTAGATACTTCCAACAGGGACTTCTGTTGAATGTAGTGTCTGTTCAGAATATATCTAATTCTGTCATCTTGGATGTATTCATTCAGAAAACTTTCTAATTCCTGTCCTTCACGCTGTTCTTCCAATTCTATTGCAATCAGCTTTCCCTTTGCTTCCTGCACATCCTGAAACAACCGATTCTTCAGATTGTCAGGAAGACACATATCATCACAAGCATGGACAATTGCTTCTTGCCTTCTGATTTCTTCTTCCTGATTCCTTTTCATGTATTTATAATCTTTGAAATGTTCCAATCTTTCCAATATGTCCATGCTGTCATCACCTTCTTATTCGTCCCTTACCTGTGAAGTACTCATTCCATTCCCATTTGAAAATAAATTATATAATTCAGGGTCTGTATTATATAACTTAAGTCTTTGTTCATATCCCATTGAATCAAAGTCTTTTTTGGTCAGTCCAATATGTTTTCCATGTTCAATTCTTCTTTCTTCCACTCTGATAGTAGAAGATGCTTGTCCAAAACAGTCCTTGTTGATGGTCTTACATGCTTTCAGCTTGTCATCAATTCCAATAATCTGACCTTTATCATTTAACTTTGGTTTCCAATCTGAATCATTATTCAGCTTGTACATAAGATATTCCATTGATTCAGGCTTTGCCCCTGCACTAATCAATGCTATCTTCATAGCAGAATCCATTCTGAATTGCTGAAGTTCATTGGTCTGTGCCTGAATGGTAGCTTCACATTTCTTGATTTTATCCTGCAATGCACTTTCTGAAGAAAGTTCTTGTAAGTCAGCAATCAGCTTCTGTGATTCTGCATCCTTTGCAACCATTGCATCATGGTCAGTCTTTAATTTTCCATATCTCACATCAAGATTTTCTTCTGATGCAGTATAGATTTTGTTCTGTTTCATAGCATCAAGAATTCCTTTAACCTGTTCATCAGTCAAGTTCTGTGCTTTCAATAATTCCTGTAATGTCATTGTTATATTCATCACCTTCCTGTCTTAATTAAAAAGAAGGTGCAAAGAAAGGATTAGAAGAATGCACCTTCATGTATAGAAACCATACTGATAACTGATTGAAAGGTCGAAAATCAGTCATCAGTACAGGTTACTATCCTTCATATGTTGATACAAAAGATTCAAATGCATCATTGACAGTCTGAACTTCAGAACCATCAAGCATGACAGCAACATCATATGGCATATTACCATTGTATGTTTTAATCATATTCATTGCCATTTCTTCAATGGAATCAAGGCTGTCAGTGATGTTTTTTACTGTAACAAATTCAACACCAAGTCTGTCATCCTGTCCTTCTTCCATTGCTTCAAAGATTGTCTTTGTTGCAAGGTAACAGTTCTTGTATTTATTTAGAAATACCTTGATTTCATCATCAGACAGTTTCCCTGCAAAACTTCTAATCATGTTGATATCATCCATTCCACCTTCAGGAAGTGGGGAAGTAATAATTTCTGACACCTTATCCCTTACCTTCTGAATAACATCCTGAATCTGTGTTTTGTTTTCTTCCTTAATCTGTGCAACAGTATCATTGAAAGTGTTGAAGATTTCCATGTGTTTTAATTCAAAGGGTGCTGAATTATAGACATATGTCTGTTTTAATTCCTGCATATCTGAATTCATGGTCTGCTTTGCTGAATCATACTTCTTTACAAAATCATTCAGACCTTTGACCACACCTGACAGAAGACCTGTGTTTGTCTGTGCCTGTTCATAATATTTTTCTTTCAGTCCTGCATAAGCATCATCAATAATCATATTTTATATACCTTCTTTCCTTTTAAATTTTATATGTGAAATTATGACTTTGTACTAATTGTATTATAACATCTATAACATTAGATTCATACTTTCATTCATGGTCACATATGAGGAAAAAGAAAGGTGTCATCAAGACACCCTTCCAAGAATTTTATATATTTGTGATTCTGATAATTCATATTCATTCACCAAGTCTGACACAGGTCTTCCTGCACTGTAATCTGTCTGTATCTGCTTATTCCTTGCATCCCTTCCAATAGAATCAGGATTCTTGGGGAATGATAGCTTCTGTCCTGCAAACACTTCTAAGGCTGTTTGAAACAGGTCATCACCGACAAGATTCTTCAGAACTTCCAAGGTTCTACTGTTCTTTGATTTTCCCATGATATCACCTTCTTTTTCTTCTATATCCTGAAGTTGCTGTTGCATTCACACTAATCAATTCCATGTCAGGTTTTGTCAGGTTCTTTGCAAGTTCTGCCTGTGTCCACATTGCTGTTGTCTTAATACCACCAATCATAAATACTACTGTGTGTTTATTATCTGTCATTTTCATCATCCTTTCTGTGACAGCTTCCACCCTGAAAGCTGTGACACCTTTATTTTCAATTGTTTCAGAGAGTTTTGTGTCATACCTGATGTCTATGTGCTTCTGAATCAGGCTTTCACAGGCTCAATGGAATAAATACCATTGGTGCAATCTGCTGTCCTTGTACCTGCATAAGCACCACCACACAAACCATGACCATGAATCATTCCACAATAAGGACACACCACAAACACATTATTTTTTGTCAGTGCAACAGGTTTTACTGTCCATTCATCATTAACCTGTTGCACTGACATTGGGTCTGTGACCTTCCCATCCTGAATTTTAATTCTTTCATTTGCATCAGGAATCAATTTATCTTTTATCTTTTCATATTTCATTATCATCATATCCTTTCTTTTTTCCTTCAGGGGACTATATAAAGAGCGTGGTTAACATTAGCACACATTTTTCAGGGAATCCCTATATAATGCAGGTCAACTTTAGTCAACAATTACTCAAGAAAACTCAAGTTTTCACCAGTAGTTTTTACCATAGATTCAGCAATAGCTTCTGAAACTCTACTATTCTCTACTAATTTGTGACCTTCTCTGTCAGCATATTTAGGTGAATAACCTGCCCTGATGCAAGCCTGTGTTGCATTCAGGTCAATCAGGTATTCTTCAACTGTAGTTTTCTGTAGTAGTTTGTGACGTGATATGACGTGATGACACGTTTTTTCCTTACTTTTATATTTTATATAATATAGAAATGAGATACTAATTTAAGAATTTATCTATTTCTAAATTGTTCTAGTTATAAGATTTTCGTGTCATGTCACGTCATGCGTCATAATCTTACAAGGTCACAGGCTTTAATATTGAAGGTCTGTGACCATTCACACATACTGTGCTTCTTTCACTCTTTAAATTGAATCTTTTCTTTAAATCATTTATGAATGTTTTTTGCTTCATGGTTTCATGTCCATTTTCACGACAGAATACATCAAATTGTAATGTCAATTCTTGAATGGAATTTCTGCACAAATAAGAAACCACATCATCTTCATCCAATGATTCCAACCATCCAAGGATAGGATTGTTGTCTTTTTCAAACTGTTCCACTTCATCCTTTACCTTAGAAGGTTCAGTGAAACACTTGTTATACAGTGCCCTTTTCAATCCTTGTAATGAAAGAAGAATAAAATATTCCATTGCTGATTCTGTTTTTAAATCATCTTCAATATCAGGATTATAGTCATCATCATCCTTGCTGAATTTAGCATTGAATGGAATGATTAAAAGTCTTCTTTTAATTGCTTCAAATCCTTCTGCCTTTATTCTTGGAATATTGTTTGCACTGAATAACAGCTTGGTATATGGTTTAAATGTGAATGCATCCTGACCTTTGTTTTCTGCTTTGATATCAT
>ENA-OYVP01000854-OYVP01000854.1-human-gut-metagenome-genome-assembly--contig:-NODE-854-length-17561-cov-5.067977_pt1 | contig 17561 bp, 18 predicted proteins | sample MGYA00244160_ERZ653377 | MGnify/ENA primary metagenome ERZ653377 (study PRJEB26926, sample SAMN06165160) | human gut metagenome | biome: ENVO:00009003; feature: ENVO:2100002; material: ENVO:00002003...
CACCCTAGAGTTCGTCGGCAGCGTCAGATGTGTATAAGAGACAGGAAGCCGTCCGGCGCAGGCCCTACTCCGTCATCCTCTTTGATGAAGTGGAAAAGGCCCATCCGGACGTCATGAACCTGCTTCTCCAGATTTTGGAAGAAGGCAGCGTAACAGACTCGCTGGGACGCAAGATCAACTTCCGCAACACCATCATCATCCTGACCTCCAATGTGGGGGCCGCTTCCGCCAAACGGCAGAGCACCATGGGCTTCGGCGCCATGGCCGCCGACAACGCGGACTACGCCGCCATGAAGGAAAAGATTCTGGAAGCGGCGCGCAAGCAATTCCGGCCGGAATTCCTGAACCGATTTGATGACATTTCTGTCTTCCGCATGCTGGAACGGGACGACCTGGAACGCATCGTGCATCTGGAAGCGGACAAGCTCATCTCCCGTCTCAAGACCAAGAATATCACGCTTGCCCTGAGCCAGGAAGCTCTGAGCCTGATCATCAAGAACGGCTATGACCCGCAGTACGGCGCCCGCCCGATGCGCCGCGCCATCGAACGCCTGCTGGAAGACCCGCTGGCGGAATCCCTGCTGAGGGGAGACGTGAAACCCGGCGATAAAATTGAAGCCGTGGAAACGGACGGGACGGAGACGCTCACCTTCCTGCACATCAAGGACAAAAAACCAGCCAGGCCCAAAGCGCCGCGCAAGAGAACGCCGCGGAAACCCAAGGCGGAATAAACGCTTTTAGGCTTTTCAACCAGGGCCCCTGCATGTTGACATGCAGGGGCCTTTTCATTGGGCCGGATTCCGCGGAACTGCCATTTCCATCCCCTGAAAGGACAATGACCCTCCCTGCGTATTTACGGGCATGGTCTCATCCTTTCCCAGAATTCTGATCTTTCTGATGATGGCAAGCCTGCATGTATTCGCGGAAGACATGCAGAAAAACAGGGAACGGGAAGCCGCCCGCGCAGTCATCATGCGGACCGTGCCGTCTCTGGCCGCCTCCCCGGAAAAACTGCACCTGGAAACCATTGAAAAAGAAGACGGATATGATGTTTTCGAGACGAAAGCCTCCGGAGGAGTGCTGACGATCCGGGGAAGCAGCGGCACAGCCCTTTGCCGGGGATTCTATGATTTTCTGAAAACGAACCGTCTGGGAATGGTATCCTGGGAAAACAAGGACATTCGCTGGCCGGCACAGCTGCCGGACACCGCGCCGCGCCGCATCGTTTCTCCTTTCCGCAACCACTATTATTTCAATGTGGTCACCTATGGATACACGATGCCCTACTGGACCTGGGAACGCTGGGAAAAGGAAATAGACTGGATGGCTCTGCACGGCATCAACATGCCCCTGGCTCTGGTTGCCACGGAGGGGATCGCCGTCCGGGTCTGGAAGCAACTGGGGCTGACGGAAAAAGAAATAGAAGAATTTTACACGGGGCCGGCCCATCTTCCCTGGCAGCGGATGGGAAACATCGTCAATCATGACGGCACCCTTCCCGCCAGCTGGCACAAGGAACAAATCGCCCTGCAGCACCGCATTCTCCACAGGATGAAATCCCTGGGCATGTCCCCCATCTGCCCCGCTTTTTCCGGTTTCGTTCCCCGGGGCATCCTCCGCCTTTATCCGGAAGCGAAGCTTCACCGGCTGGGCTGGGGAGGCTGGCCCCAAAAAAACCATGCCCATTTTCTTTCTCCGGAAGAGCCTCTGTTCCTCAAAATAGGGCGCCTGTACATGCAGGAATGGCAGAAGGAATTCGGGAAAAATACCTATTTTCTCGCAGACTCCTTCAATGAAATGGAACTCCCTGCAAACAAAGGAGGCATTGAAGCCCGCAACAGCATGCTCAGCTCCCTTGGGGAACAAATCTACCGCTCCATTTCCTCCGACAATCCGGACGCGGTATGGGTGATGCAGGGCTGGATGTTCGGATACCAGCGCAACATCTGGAACGCAGATACTCTGAAGGCCTTGCTCAGCAGGGTTCCGGACGATAAAATGCTCCTTCTGGACCTGGCGGCGGATTACAACAAAACCTTCTGGCGCAACGGCATGAACTGGGACGTTTTCAAGGGGTTTTTCAATAAACCGTGGGTTTACAGCGTGGTTCCCAACATGGGCGGCAAATGCGCCATGACCGGAGTAATGGATTTTTACGCCAACGGCCACCTGGAAGCCTTGAACTCTCCGGCCAGGGGGCGTCTTTCAGGAATGGGCATGGCCCCGGAAGGAATAGAAAATAACGATGTGATCTACGAACTGATCACGGATGCCGCATGGAGGAACCGCCAGGAAAACGTGGAACAATATCTGGAAAATTATTGCCGGGCCAGATACGGGAATTATCCGGATACCCTGAAGGAAGCCTGGAGGCTGTTCCGCTGTACGGCTTACTCCAACCTAAAAGATCATCCCCGTTTCAACTGGCAAATGAAACCCGGCACCCGAAACTGTTCCGTTGACACAAGTGAAGACTTTCTCCGGGGACTCTCCCTGTTCGTCAACACCCGCGGTCTGGAACAATCCCCCCTGTTCCTCCAGGATGCCGTTGAGATGGCAACCCATTATCTTGGCATACGCATGAATGAAGCCATCCGGGCCGCCCAGGAAGCTCTGGACGAACAGGATCAGGAAAACGCGGAAAAATGCATGGCCTATTTCCGCAAATACGCCCTTCTGGCAGATTCCCTTCTGGAAGGGCACCCCACATGGAGGCTGTCGCGCTGGATATCGTTTGCCCGGTCTCACGGAACTTCTCCGGAGGAAAAAGACGAATATGAAAAAAACGCCAGACGGCTGGTGACCAGGTGGGGCCCTCCCATAGACGACTACGCCGCCAGAATATGGAGCGGCCTTATTCGGGACTATTACCTGCCGCGCTGGGAACATTTCATGCAAAGCCGGCTTTCCGGTAAAAATCCGGATATGGGTGCATGGGAGGAAAAATGGGTCCGTTCCACCGGCGTAAGCGCCGCACATGCGCCAGAGGATTTGCTCCAAGCCTGCCGCCAGGCCGTCCGGGAGGCGCCCCCTCTTCCTTCTTCCCTGAAAAGAAAAGCAGCCGGATCAATTATAGGAACCTGGACGTCCGCGACGGTAGCCGCAGAATGGAGTTACCTGGAGTGGCCCGTTTCTTCCGCCGATCTTGAAAAACTCCGCGGAGTGCGGTTCCTTTTCACTTCCGGAAACCATGCTCTGGAAATAGAAGGCGTCGAACTCCTGGAAAACGGCAAAGTGATCGCCTGCGACCAGCATGCCGGATTGGCAGGCAAGCCTTCCCATGGAAATTTCTATCAGCTTTCCCTTCCCAAGGGGATTCATGCCAACAACGGATGCTCCCTCAGAGCCAGGGTCCGCTCCATGGGAGGAAAATCTTCCAATGGGAAATTGGAACTGGTTAAAGAATGAACAGCTTCAATCTCATTTGCTTTCCGGGTGATTCCTCATTGATTCCGTGCCTTTTACGTTAGAAAACTCCGCCGTCCGAATCAGGCGGCCTGCATGGCCGGCTCCTCCCGGAATCCCCGTTCGGCCCAACCGGGCCGAAAGCTACATTTCAAACCGGTGCAGGTTTTCCACATGGGAATAACCCATCTTCCTGAGCGCTTCCAGCGCCTTGTCCGCTCTCTTTCCCGTACGGCAATACAGCATAATCACGGCGTTCTTATCAGGAAGAAGCCGGGGGGCCAGTTGTTCCACCTCATCTGCCGGAATATTCAAGGCGCCCTCCTTATGTCCCGTGCGGTACTCATCCAGAGTCCGGACATCCACCAGCACAACAGGACGCGCGGCGGCGCCTTCCGGAGACACAACCATGGCGGAGGAAGCAGGGTCACGTTCCGCATTCCTGCCTTTCAACCAAACGAAGAGGGCCGTCAGCCCGGTCACCATGACCACGTACAAAACCACGTTTTTCACGCGGCCACTTCACTAAACCGCGGCGAAGTAATCAAGAGAAAACAACGCCCTGCCCACGCGCGCAGGCGTCATTTGCTGCCCACGCAGCACCGGCGGCTCCGTTCCACGGGAAAACAATGCTCCGGATACAGAAGAAATACGCAGAAGCGGGAAGGGACAGAACTTTCCCTTCCCCCTCCACATTCAACAAGGCCGGAGAACCATTCCCCTACCCCTCATCATCAATCACCACTGCCTGGGAAGCGAAGCCAAAAGCGGGGCTTCCCCATTCCACCACATCCCCGGGTTTCAAATATACCGGAGGCTTCATCCCCATCCCCACGCCTCCCGGAGTGCCGGTGGAAACCACATCTCCGGGCCATAAAGTCATGAACCGGGAAACATAGGCAATCAGACGCGGAACAGGCCAGATCAAGCCGTCCGTATTGCCGCTCTGGCGCACTTCCCCGTTCACTTTCAATTCCAGAGGAATGCCGGAGCCGTCCCCAAGTTCATCAGCGGAAATGAACGTGGGCCCCATCGGGGCAAAGCTGTCATAGCTCTTCCCCTTGGTCCACTGCCCGCCATGTTCCAGCTGGTTGGCCCTTTCCGAATAATCGCACATCAGGGTATAGCCGCTGATAGCCCGTGCGGCCTCCTCTGGGGAAGCGTTTTTCAGCACATCCTTAATCACGACGGCCAATTCAATCTCATAATCCAGCTTGTCGCAGCCGGGCGGATACAAAACAACATCACTGCAGGAAGTAATGGCGGAAGGCGACTTCAGAAAAACAGCCGGTTCCTGCACGGAATCCCCGTCAAACTCCTTCGCATGGTCTGCATAACTTTTTCCCAGGCACACCAGCTTGGAAGGGGAACAGGGCAGCGCGGTATCAATCATCCATTCAGGGTCGACAGCTTTGGAGGCGGCACTATCCAGAAACGCGGCAATGCGCTTCATTTCCTCTCTGCAGGAACCTGTTTCTCCGCAAATGCAGGAATCAGCCTCCGCAAGCACGGAGTCCGCCACCAGGTATTCCCCGCGGCTTTCGCTCCACAGAGCCATAATGCGCTCCGCCTGGTCATTCAGGTAAAATCTGATCTTCACCCTTCCATCCTACAAAGCTCCTCCTTTTAAGCAAAGTGCGGTTCCGTCATTCTTCTCTCCGGCGGGCCCTCTTCCGCCGCCCGGACGCTCTGTGAAAGCATGCAGCGCGTAGGGCTTGCGTTACCGGAGCAAAACATTATCATGCCATTGCTTAACATCATTAACCTATGTCCGATCAAATCTACTTTTTTGACACTACCCTGCGCGATGGAGAACAATGCCCCGGAGCATCCATGAACCTACGCGAAAAGCTGGAAGTGGCGCGTCAAATGGAACGGCTGGGCATGGACGTGATTGAAGCCGGCTTTCCCTGCATCTCCGACGGCGACTTTGAAGCCGTGCACACCATCGCCCGCGAAATCAAAAAATGCCGCATCGCCGGGCTGGCCCGCTGCGTAAAGGCGGACATTGAAGCGGCGGCCAAAGCCCTGGAACCCGCCGGGGAACGTGCCCGCATCCACATTTTCCTGGCCACCAGCAAGCTGCACATGCAGTTCAAACTGAAAAAAGCGGAATCCGAAATCCTGCGCATGGCCGCGGAAGGCGTATCCTATGCCAAACAATTTGTCCAGGACGTGGAATTTTCCCCGGAGGACGCTTCCCGCACAGACCTGGACTTCCTGACCAAAGTCGTGGAAACAGTCATCGATGCCGGCGCCACTACCGTCAACATTCCGGATACCGTGGGCTACACCACACCGGACGAGTTCTACCGCATCATCCGCCACCTGAAGGAAAATGTGCCGAACATCGGCAAAGCCGTCATCTCCGTGCATTGCCACAATGACCTTGGCCTGGCCGTAGCCAACTCCCTGGCAGCCGTCCGCGCCGGAGCCCGCCAGGTGGAAGGAACCATTAACGGCATCGGCGAACGAGCCGGAAACGTGGCTCTGGAAGAGGTCATCATGGCCCTGCGCACCCGCGCCGGACAATTCGGAGACGTCACGGACAACATCAACACGAAGGAAATCGTCCGCACTTCCCGCATCGTGGCCCGCATGAGCGGCATGCAGGTGCAGCGGTCCAAAGCCATCGTGGGGGAAAACGCTTTCGCCCACTCTTCAGGCATCCACCAGCACGGCATCCTCAACTGCCGGGAGACCTATGAAGTCATGGACCCGCAGGCGGTCGGCTGGGGAGCCACGGAACTCCCGCTCACCAAGCATTCCGGACGAGCTGCCGTCAAATCCAGGCTGGAACAGCTGGGTCATGTCCTTACGGAAGAGGAAGTCAACACCGTCTTTGAACGCTTCAAGAAAGTGGGCGACTCCAAAAAATTCGTTTATGATGATGATCTTTCCGCCATTGTGGACGACTCCCTGCATGCCTCCACCGGCCTGTGGGAACTGGACTTCCTGCAATTCGTGGCAGGCAGCCACGCGCGGCCCACGGCTACGGTGGGACTGCTCAAGGAAGGCAAGAAATTTGAAGACAGCTCCACGGGCAATGGCGCCGTGGACGCCGTTATCAAAGCCATTGAGCGCATCACCAGACGTAAAGGCACGCTGAAAGGCTACAGCGTCAACGCCGCTTCCGAAGGGAAGGACGCTCTGGGAGAAGTCACAGTGCATGTGGACTTCGGCCAGCCCAAGCCCATTGTGGGCAAGGGAGCCTCCACAGATGTCATTGAAGCTTCCGCCCGGGCCTACCTGAACGCGGTCAACCGTTCTATCCGCATGGAAAACATGCCCCAGCCCAATAATCTGGATGCAGGAACCATCTAACACGGGAAGCGCCCCGTTTGCCCGAACGGGGCGCAACTCCGCCCATCAGCCTGCCAGCCTCTGCGGGGCTTGCTTTTCCATTGCTCCCATGCCATAAGGTTCAAAACTCTTACACCACCCCATGAAAGCGACATTACTCCTTCTTTGCCTGGCGTGCAGCGCGCTGGCCGCGCCGCCGACAAAAAAACAGCCGGACCCCGTTGAACCGCTGCCCGCCTTGGAAAAAAACACCATTGCCATTGACGGCCATCCGGAAAGCGTTGCAGCGGATGCCGAGGGCAATATCTATTTCACCTGCATCGGCTCCAGGCTCACGCCTACGGAAAAAGACAAGGACGGCTACCTGGGCGTCATTCCGCACGGTTCCACAGAGCCGAAAAAAATCACGGACGTAGATACCCTGGACGCGCCGAAAGGGTTGCTGTATCAGGACGGCTTCCTTTACTGCACGGACGTGGACATGGTATTCAAAATAAACGCCAAGACCGGCGCTATTGAAGGATACGTGGACTTGTCCCCATCCCGCATGAAATTCCTCAATGACCTGGCGTTCATCAATGGCAGGCTCATGGTTTCCTCCACGGATACCAACCAGATTTTCTATGTGGACACGAATACCAGCTCTTATGGGGAACTGGTCACCAAACAACCCATCTACAAACCGAACGGCCTGGCCTGGGACCCGGAAAGAAAGGTCATTTACCTCTGCGAATACGCAACGGATGAAAAAGGCAAACCCAGCGGACGCCTGCTCTCCATTAACCCCGTTTCCCGGGAAGTTACGGAACTTTCCAAGGAACGGGGACAGTATGACGGACTGGTTTACCGTGACAATGCCCTTTACTACAGCGACTGGTCCAAGGATAAAAAACCGGAAGCTGTCCGCAGGCTGGATTTGAAGACGGGGCGTTCCGCCCCGGTAGCCACCGGCCCTGTTGAAGGGGCGGCGGACTTTATCCTGTATGACTCCATGATGGTGGTTCCGGGCATGACGGAAAAGAAAATCCACATCATGCCCATTGGCGGAAAAAAATAAACACGGCTGTTCCGCTTTTATTCCCCTTATCCGGGCCGCCGGCGGCATTCCCCGCGCTGGCGGCCTTTTTCAATTTACGGCTTGAAGTACACCTGGGGATGCGCTTAGTTAATGGAGATATGAACACGATTTCCGACCAAATCATGGAGGGGATGAAAACCGCCATGAAAGCAAAAGACTCCGTTACCCTCAATACCCTGCGCGCCCTCAAGACGGCTCTCACGAACACGGCCATCGCCAAGGGAGGCTTGGGAACCCGGCTGGAAGAAGCGGAAGAACTGGCCGTGGTCCGCAAGCAAATCAAGCAGCGTGAGGACTCTGCGGAACAATTCCGCGCCGCCGGACGCCCGGAACTGGCGGAAAAGGAAGAGGCAGAAATCACCGTTCTCAAGCAATTCATGCCTGCGGAACTCACAGCAGAAGAAACGGCGGCCATTCTGGAAACCGTGATGAAGGAAACGGGAGCCTCTACCAAAAAAGATATGGGGCAGGTCATGAAACTCATGCAGGAACGCACTGCCGGCAGAGTCAACGGCAAGGAGTTGGCTCGCATGGTGTCAGCCAGACTGTTATGAAATGCTGCGCCGCCATCATCGTTGCGGCCGGGTCCTCCCGGCGTGCCGGATTTGATAAGCTGCTGGCCCCCCTGCACGGCGTCAGGGTGCTGGAACGCAGCATCCGCGCCTTTGCCAACTGCCGGGAAATCACGGAAATCGTAGTCGTTTGCCCGGAGGAACGTTTTCATGCCATTAACGGCGCAAACCTGGAAACGGAAATACCCGTTACCCGTGTGGACGGAGGGGCGGAACGGCATGAATCCGTGCAGAACGGACTGGCAGCCCTGCTTTATACCCCGGAATTCGTGGCCGTGCATGATGGAGCCCGCCCGCTCATTACGGTGGAGCAAATCTCCCGCTGCATTCAAACCGCCAGGGAATATGGGGCGTCCGCTTCCGCACATCCCGTAACGGACACCCTGAAGCGTGCGGACAAAGAACGCTTTACGCTTCCGGAACAGGTGGAACGGGACGGGCTGTGGTGCATGGAAACCCCGCAGGTCTTTCAATATCCTCTTCTCCTGGACGCCTATGTGGAAGTCACGGAACGGAATATTCAGGTAACGGATGAAGTAACCGCCCTGCAACTCATCGGCCATCCTACGCGCCTGGTGCATAATCATGAGCCCAATCCCAAAATCACATGGCCGGAAGATATTTCCCGCGCTGAAATGCTAATGGAACTCAAGCACCTCCGCAATGACTCATGACCGGCCTTATGTGTAAGAATCCCCGCATCGTTCTCATTCTGGGAACAGGGTATCTGGGAAAAGCCCTGGCGGAAAGCCTGCGGAAAGCGGGACATACGGCCCTGACGGCGGATATTGACCCGCAAAAAGCCATTTACGAAGCAGACGTTGCAGACCAGGCCTCCATGCAGGGGCTGGCCGCCCGCATCCCCTCCCCCCAGATCATCGTCATGTGCGCCAGCACGAGGGGAGGCGGAGAGGAAGCCTACCGCAACCTTTACGCTCATGGAACGCGGAACACGCTGGAAGCCTTTTCCGGAACGCCGGTCATCTTCTGTTCCAGCACAGCCGTCTATGGAATCACGGACGGACGCTGGATTACGGAGGAACACAACGTCTATCCCTCCTCCGGAAAAAACGGGCTGCTTATTCAGGCGGAACAGGCGGTTCTGGCAGCGGGGGGCACGGTCGTCCGGCTGGGAGCCCTGTACGGGCCGGGCCGCTGTGCTCTCGCCTCCCAGTACGTCACGAAGGGGAAGGCCCTCCCCGGAGCCATGGACAGATGGCTCAATTACATCCACCGGGACGATGCCGCAGCTGCCCTGCACCTGCTCTGCACCCTGCGGGAACCGCCTGCCGGCATTTACAACCTGACGGACCGCACCCCCATGCAAATGGGAGAAATATACTCCTACCTTTCCAATTTGCTGGGGAAACCCGCTCCGCAGCCTGAACCGCTCCCGGCGGAAGCGCGCCGGGGCTTCTCCAACCAGAGGATTTCCTGCTCCCGCCTTATGGCCCTGGGCTGGGAACCGCTCTACCCAAGCTTTGCGGACGGTGTGCACAATGTGCTGGAGGCACTGGAAGAGTAATTTTACCCCCATCCTTTTCCACGCTGACCGGCCCTTTCCGGACATTCCATAAATAAGAAGAGGCATCCCTGCTGAACGCATCTCGTGAGGCAGGCACATGCCGGAAAAAAATCCAGCCGACGGCCCCTCCTGTCTTTGACTCTCCCCTTTCTTGACTTGCCGGGCGCGAACAGGCAAAATCCCGCGCGCAATGCGTATCATCACAGGTCTTCAACCCAGCGGCAAGCTGCATGTCGGCAACTACTTTGGAGCCATGGAACCGGCTGTCCGCATGCAGGAAAGCGGGGAATCTTTCTACTTCCTGGCGGACTACCACGCCATGAGCACCGTTCACGACGCGAACGCGCTGAGGGAAAACTGCAGCAACCTCGCTACGGACTTTCTAGCCGTGGGCCTGGATCCCGAAAAATGCGTCTTTTTCCGCCAGTCCGCCGTGCCGGAAGTCAATGAACTGGCCTGGATACTCAGCACCGTCTGTCCGATGGGCCTGCTGGAACGCTGTCATTCCTACAAAGATAAAATCGCCAAGGGATTCTCCCCCAGCAACGCCCTGTTCACCTACCCCGTGCTGATGGCTGCCGACATCCTGATGTATGACTCCGACCTGGTGCCCGTAGGCAAGGACCAGAAACAGCATCTGGAAGTCACACGCGACCTGGCGGGCAAAATGAACGAACAATTCGGAGAAGGCACCTGCAAACTTCCGGATGCGCTCATTGCGGCAAGCACAGCCATTGTCCCGGGGCTGGACGGGCAGAAAATGAGTAAAAGCTATAATAACACGCTCCCTATTTTCGGAGAGGAAAAAGCTGTCCGTAAACTCATCATGAGAATCCCCACGGATTCCACCCCCGTGGAAGATCCCAAACCGACGGAAGGTTCCGTCATCCTGCAGCTTTACAAACTCTTTGCCTCCGCGCAGGGTTATGAAGATATGGTGCGCGGTTTCCAGAACGGGGGATGCGGCTATGGAGACTTCAAAAAGCGCCTCTTTGACGCTTACTGGGAATACTTCCGGCCCGCGCGCGAACGCAGGGCGGAACTGGAAGCCAATCAGGACTATGTGCGCCGGACGCTGGAAGAAGGCGCCCGCAAGGCGCGCGAGACGGCCTCTGTAGTGCTGGACAGGGTGCGCCGCGCCGTGGGGCTGGCCTGAAACGGAATAAAACGGAACACCCGGGAAAGCCGGGGCAGCACACGTTTTTTTGTGGCATGGAAAAGTACGGAATGTTATACAGAAAGATATGAAGAATATTCTGGTAGCTATTGATTTCTCCAACGCCACGGACGCCGTCATCCACCAAATCGGCAAACTGGCCTGCCCCAACGACAGCATCATCCATTTGCTCCACATTGTGGAACCCAGCATTTGCTATGAAGTCTCCGGCGTTCTGCCGGATGAAGTGCCCGTTCCCGTGATGGACCAGACGGAAGAAAACGAAGTCATTTCCATCGCCAAAAACCATTTGAAACAGACGGCGGAAAAACTCTCCCGGCTGACGGACGCCACAATCATCCAGGCGGTGGAAGATGAATTTGAAATCAGCGAAGCAGTCATTAATTATGCTGAAAAACACCACATCGACATGATCGTGGTGGGCAAGCATAACCACGGCTTCCTCTCCACCGTCTTTCTGGGCAGCGTAGCAAGCTCCGTGATGCGGAAATCCCCCGTGCCCGTTCTGGTAGTGCCCGTCACCAGGGAAGAACAGTAAAAACCGCCATCTCGCCAGCTCCGTCCCAATCCATGATTACCATACTCTTTATAGGCGATGTGGTCGGCGAACCCGGACGCACCGCCGTGAAACACATGTTGCCGGAACTCAAACGGGAACACGGGGCGGACTTCATCATCGTCAACGGGGAAAACGCGGCTGCCGGGAGAGGTATCACGCCCCGTCTGGCACAGGAACTGCTGCACGCCGGAGTGGATGTCATCACAACGGGAGACCATGTCTGGGACCAGGCAGAGCTGGCCCCGTGGATGGAATCCGAACCGCGGGTGCTGCGCCCCGTCAACTATCCGCAGGGAACACCGGGGCACGGAAGCGTAGTCGTGGAAACTCCCAAGGGGAAAATAGCCGTCATGCAGGTTCAGGGGCGCTCATTCATTCAGCCGCCGCTGGAAAACCCCTTCCTCATCTCGGAAGCGGAAGCCAAAAGACTCAGGGAAGAAAAAGGCGTGCGGGTTATCTTTGTGGACATGCACGCGGAAACGACCAGTGAAAAAATCTCCACCGGCTACAATCTGGACGGCCTGGTTTCCGCCGTCGTCGGGACACATACCCATGTGCAGACGGCGGATGAAACCATTCTGGAGCGCGGCACGGCCTACCTGACGGACGCCGGCATGTGCGGCCCCGCCGTCGGGGTGCTGGGACGGGAACGGGAACCTATTCTCCAGCGTTTCCGCACCTCCATGCCGGCCAAATTCCCCGTAGCGAACTGGCCCGTGCGCCTCTGCGGAGCCGTCGTGCAAATAGATGAAGCCACAGGCAGGGCGCTCAGCATCGCCCGCATCAGCAAAATCGTGGAAAAACCGGCCTCCTGACATGCATGCTTCAGCAGCATTCCTCTTCCCGTACCCGGTGGCGGCGCTCTGCGGATGTTCCGGACATGGCGGAAGCCCCGTGAAGCGCGGCCAGAACGCGGATTATAAGAAAAACCTGTTTCAACGGACGCCATCCATCAGGCGTCCCGCCTCCCCTTCCCGGAATAACGGGAAGCTGGCTGTGGCGTCCGGAATCCAAGGATTTCCCGCGTCTCCATATTTTCAGGATGAAACAACGAACAGAAACCCGGGCGCCCTTATTCTCCTTAATCTCCCATACTCTGGAACAGACACGTGGTCATGAACTATGAAGCCAGATTCGGCGGTATAGGCCGCCTGTACGGAAACAGCGGACTATCTCTTCTCAGAAGCGCCCGCATAGCCGTCGTCGGCATTGGGGGTGTAGGTTCCTGGGCGGCGGAAGCCCTGGCTCGGTCAGGCGTAGGCACTATCATTCTGATGGATATGGACGACCTCTGCATCACCAACACCAACCGGCAAATACATGCGTTGGCGTCCACAATCGGGCAATCCAAAACGGAAACCATGGCCACACGCATCCGGGAAATCAACCCGGAAGCGGAAGTCATTCCCATCAGCAATTTCTACACGGCCTCCAACGCGGAAAAACTGCTGTCGGCGGAACCGGACGTCATCATTGACGCCATCGACTCCCTGATACCCAAGGCCCACCTCATCGCCTCCTGTTACCGCGGCAAGCAACCGCTGGTAACCTGCGGCGGCGCGGGAGGACGCATCAATCCCGCCCGGATAGAAATAGACGACCTCTCCCGCACCAGGGGGGATCCCCTGCTCTCCAGCTTACGCTACAGGCTGAAAAAAGATTATGCCCTTCCGCTTGGAGAAAAAGCCCGGAAACTGAAAATCCCCTGCGTTTTCTCCCAGGAAACGCCCGTATACCCCACCTGCGACGGAAAAACCTCCTGCACACGTGATCCGGAATTCCAGGGGAAAACGGGTTGTGACGCCGGATTCGGCTCCGTCACCCATATCACGGGAACCTTTGGCTTCTTTGCGGCTTCCGCCGCCATTCAAATGCTCCTAAATAAGAAAAAAACACCATCGTCATCATGAACAAACTCCTGCTTTCCCTGCTGGGGGCCGCCCTCCTTCCCGCCTTGACCCAGTGCAACACCCTGGAAAAAGACATTGCCGGCATCAACGCCCGCAATGCGGAAATAGCCCGCGAACCCAGGGGAAACTACTTCGTCGGCCGCCGCTACCATGTACCGGCAACGCGCTTCTGGGGATACCTGCGCCAGCCGGGCCAGACTTGGAGAACGGCCCAACTCGTCATCATGGATGAAAGCGCCTGCCGCACCCCGGACCGCCTGCCGGAATACACCGGAAATCCGCGCTACGCCTACGACAACAACTATGAATACAGGGTATACGGCAAATACACGGGCAAATACGGTTACGAACCCAATTCCAATCTGAGGCTGCCCATCTTCAAACCGACCAGGTTTGAGGTGGCCAACACCACCCCCGGCTGGCTCTTCAAACCCTCGGAAAAATATGATACCGGAGCCGTTACTCTGCGCCCTGCTATCATGCCCGAGACAACCTCCCTCCCGGTCCGGTAAGAAAAACCTGTCCGCAAAAACGGGCCCGGAAAGATAAAAAAGAAGAAAAAGCTTGATATTTTCATTTTTCTGCGCTAAAAACTCCCCGCCTTAAGGCCTCCATGCTCAGGTGGCGGAATTGGTAGACGCGCTAGACTAAGGATCTAGTGGTGATAAACCGTAGGGGTTCGAGTCCCCTCCCGAGCACCAACTGATAAGTCCCTTAATTCGAAAGAATTAAGGGACTTTCCTTTGTCCGAATTGCAAGGTCTCTAATTTATAGCCATTATCAAAATCAGGCACGAATTCGCAAAATTCGGAACACGTTTGGTAGCCATTGGTAGCCGAAATCGCTCTCCCAAAGCCACATTTACAGCCGCATGCACAACCTTGAATATTACAGGAGCATTTTTGAGGAGACATTTTACATGATCCCCGTCATTTTTCCGTTTTTGAAGACTTCTTCCGGGAGTGACGGAATTCAGGGCATGACCTGTCGTGGAAATGTGCTACAAAGAGGCAATGCCCAAACCTTCCGTCATACGATGCGTCCTTGATGAACAACGCAAGGCTCAAAACAGGAAAGCGGTTTACCGTGTTTCCATACCGGCGGAGTTGTCGGAAACAGGCAAGAGGCAGAATCGTTATTTTACGACACAACGGGAAGGAAACGCTTTTGCCGCTCAGTTGCGAACGAGAAGGAATGCGGAAGGAAGCAGCGTGTTTCAGGTTTCTGCGGCAGAGGCTCAGTTGTTCCGGGAGGCGCAGGACATTCTGAAGCCTTATGGCGTGGATGTTTTCGGTTTTGTGAAAGGAATGGCCCCGGTGCTGGAGCTGGTGCAGGAAGTTTCGGAAATCGGACGGCTTGTTCGGCTGGGGCTGGAGCAGGAAAAGAGAGACAGCAAATCCATCCCTTTTTGTGACGCAGTATCAAGGCTGCTGGAAGTGAAACAAGACGTTCAGAAGCGTCGGGAAAGTACGCTTGCACAGATCCGCTATATAACCGGACGCATCGGCAAATGCTGCCCGGATTTCGCTGTGACATTGCTCTCTCAGCTCACGACGGAAGATTGCCGGAAAATGATCACCCAAACCTTCAAACCTGATAAGCAGAAGAATGATGCACGGAAAATCCTCAGCAGCATCTTCAATTTCGGTATCAAGAGGAAATGGTGCCGTGACAATCCGGCTCAGGCCCTTGACATTATTTCCATTCAGGAGCATGAAATCCATCCCTTGATTCCGGAAGAAATACAGGCCTTGTTTATGGCGTGCCGCCCACCATCGCCGGAAGAGAAGGCTCAGTCCAAAACGAGAAAGAAAACCGTAGAAGGAGCAAGATTGGATTTGACCTGTTGCCTGGCTCCGCTCGCGATCATGACGTTTGCCGGAATTCGCCCGCAGGAAGTAACCCGGCTGACCTGGAATGACATCTTTTTGGACACTCCGTCAAAAGTCATCAAAGTACGCAGTATGGCCTCAAAAACGGGAGGGACACGTCAAGTAAGTATATGTGCGGCATTAGAGGCTTGGTTGCGCATAGCTCCTCGTCAGGAGGATCTCTCTATCTGTCCGCCCCAATGGCCCGTTCGTTGGGCAGGGCTTCGTTATAGAGCGGGATGGAACGCCTCTGGAAAACGATGGCCCAATGACGCTTTGCGCCACACCTTCGCCAGCTATCATGTCCTTACTCATCGAGACATTCCCCGGCTTCAATTGGAAATGGGGCACTCCAACTCGACTCAAATCATGCACCGCTACATGAACCTGTCTGGAGTGGATCAGGAGATGGCAGAGCGTTTTTGGAACATCGTTCCCGAAGAAGATTTCTACGCTGACCGGAATGCATAACACTTCCTACCGATTCATAAGTCCTGGATATCTTCTTCTCTTCTCACTTATTTTTAGTTTATTTGTGGGAGGGAAGAAAAATAGACACCATGAAAGCGTCAAATTCAGCGACATGATGCTCCTGCCCCCCATGGAGACGGACCATCCTGACATGATTTGAACTCACGGCTTCTGTCAGTAACCTGCAATGGTCGATTTACTCGTATCGTAACGCTTGGCAAGAGTAGCCTGGCTTGCCCAGATGACAAAACCAGATTCGGCAGACTGTCGGGCAAGAAGAACGTCCAGACATTCCCGAATGCCCTTTAGCTCTGTAATGATGTCCTCGGCAGAGACGAAAGTACCTTCTATGATTTTCATGTTACTTTTAGGATAAATCTATTATGACTCGGATTTTTGTTGGACTTCGTCCAACAAACAGGTAAACTGAGGATATTATGTGGTTGTGTTGTACTGGATCGATGTTGAGTTAGGGTAAAATTTTGTTGACTATCAACGCATTATTATACAAAAGGTGCGTCAACGTTTTTTGCCTCAAAATCTTACATTCGAGGCTCTTGCTTAGTAATATCAATTACAGAATGGTGGTTCATATTTACCCCCTCTTCCATTGCGTCTGCTATTTTTGAAATATATTTTTTGATTTCATATCATATATTTTTAATTTTCATCAAAAAAAACATGATATAATTATAAATATATGGTATTTTTATTATTTTCTTCCTCTGCTCCCTCATCTCTTTTCGCCCACCCACTCACGGGTAAAGATGGCAAAAATCCGTCAACTCCTTGTTTTCTTTTAACATAGTGATCTTGGCACTGCGCGGCCGACGTTGTTGAATGGTGTTGTCTTTCATGATAAGGAATCCTGTTTCTATCATCCATCTCTTCAGTCATGGCGGTTCTAGTATTCATTATTTTGTATCTATGAAATTGCTATCTTTGACGCATATAATAACCTCTTCAGTAACATGATACTCGTAAATATCCCGATCTGCCCGGTTTGTAAAGCAATGCCAGACAATGGTGCCGGTCATTAAGAGGATGAACAAAAGAAAGAAGGCAAGCGCCTTGCTCCTTCTCGAAAGGACGGGCTTATCATGAACATGGGGAATTGATGGACCGCACTCCTGCTCTATACACCTGATAAGTTCATCATGATAGTGTACGGCAGTCCTTCCGAGATAAATGTCCGGCACCTCCTTGTTTTTATGATCCTCCTCTTTAGTAATGGATGGTCTGTTTTTCATTGTTGTTTTCCTTGTTGATGACATGCGTTTCTCCGGCAGGAGCATACGGCATGGCGTAAAAAGGGTTATCAGAGACAGCCCCTGCCCATGAATGATGAGCTTGACCAGCCATTGCTCCACTTTGGGGAAAGAACTTGAAAGATGGATGATGATGGTTGCTGAATCGCCGTATTTTAGACACTCCCTTGCTATTGAAATACAGCATCCTCCAGCCTGTTAACAGAAACAACTCTGGCGCATAGAGCGCCATTTTCAAGAGCATGCCGGATTTGACAAAACATCTAAACGTCCCTCAATAAAGATTTTTTTAATTTTATCTAGATTAGGCTCTTTTATATCGTATCCAGCTTCCTTCATATTATGATTGGTTTCTTTTGCACTCTCATAAGCAAAATAGGAATCAATGAACGATTGAACGCAAATTTCGATAATCAAAATAT
>ENA-OYVP01000855-OYVP01000855.1-human-gut-metagenome-genome-assembly--contig:-NODE-855-length-17535-cov-5.094279_pt1 | contig 17535 bp, 9 predicted proteins | sample MGYA00244160_ERZ653377 | MGnify/ENA primary metagenome ERZ653377 (study PRJEB26926, sample SAMN06165160) | human gut metagenome | biome: ENVO:00009003; feature: ENVO:2100002; material: ENVO:00002003...
GAATTGCTCGATTTAATTTCGGGAACGGACTTCTCTCTCGGTGAGGCTGGCGAGGACATTAGCCTGGAAAAGAAATGCAAGATAGTTGAACGGTCAGTTACCGAGACACATTATACGAGCTGGGCGCTCAGCCTGATAGGCATGATTATCTCTCTTGCAGTCGGAGCGTATTTGTCTACGTTGCCGATCGAGATCGCGGTGGCTCTTCTGGCCGCATTTCTAGTTGTCCTGGGAGTATACGCGTGGTCTCGGTTTTGCTTTGAGCGTGATAGAACCGTGCTGTTGTGTGCGTTGAATCATATTAAGACGATTAAAACAATAAAGGAAACGGCATAAGGGTGGAGAATCGCAGTATGGCTGCAATAACAGGTGACCTAACAGAGAGGAAATATGGGCTACCAGCTGGTCAGAAGACCCGCCGGTAGCCCATAGTGAATCGGAGGCGGCTGGATCAATCATCAATATAAATGGAGCTACCGGTAAACTCGTCGAAGAAAGACATGGGTATGCTCCTCTGGCACTTATAGCTTATGTTCGGAACATAAGAAAAGTAGTTGCCAAGTTCTTTGCCAGGGCATAGAACGAGTCCTTCGACCTTATGGGTCAATTCATTAGTTAGAACTATTAGATAACGCATTTCCTGTGTTGAAATGCCCATGTCTTCAAAGATTTCTTCCTTCGTTTGCGGTGAATACCTTCCAAGATCGACTGTCGGAGAATCTTGAATTTTAATTTCGAGTGCTTGATTGGGGAGGTCCGGATAGCCTCCAGCGAGTCGATTGTTGGGCGCAATTTCATATCCGAGCGATTTAATAACAATAGCTTCGAGACTTTGTCCGCGGTTCTTGGTCGCAGCTTGGTCTATGGTGCTGCCTATTAGTTTATCGACAATTGCATTTTTGATGCGCTCAATTGAGAGCAGCTCGCCGGATTTGGGCGGATCAGCAAAATTAAATGAATGCCTACCAAGGTCTTCTGTTAACAGACTGGCATCAATTGCATCCGTCGACGATAACACTGGTTTGCTTTGTCGCACGATTTTATCTCTAGCACTATTCGAAATAATTAGCTGGTGTTTAATAGTTGGTTGCCCAAATACCCCAAAATGGTGCTCGATGCACGGTGCGGTGGTCACTACTATTGCGTCTATTTCGTCTGTATCGGGATTGATTCTGACCAAAACAAAGCGCACGTCCCTGCTGACCAAAGAGGAGGAGTTGTCATACTCGACGACAACTGACTTTGAGTTCGGAATGCGATTCCATACTTGTAAGTTGTAACTTGATTTGTCGCCCGTCACCATGTATGGATCAAGCATTTCAGCTTTGATTTTCGGGTCACCTTTCTGGCGCTTACTCTTTTTAGTTTGGCTATAACTCTGGTATTTATTTAGTTGCCTCTGAATTAATTTCCTGAGATTTGAACCATCTGTTCTGGACTTCCCCGTGAACTGAATTTTAGTTCCAATTAGCGGGGCAAGGCGCTCGGCAATTATGGGGCCTGGGGTAAGATTGTTTGGGCTTAGTGGAAATTGTTCAATTGGCATGTTTGCCTCCAAGGAGTTAAACGTGGGTAGTTTTTCGCGTGAAACAAAAGAGCGTGGAGCACATTTTACGCCTAGGGATATAGCAATATACATAGCCGAAGGCCTATATGGGTTGTTGGTGAATCCTCCGCACAATATTTCGGTCCTCGATCCAGCTTGTGGGGACGGAGAACTGCTTTTGGCGATGTTTGCGGTACTGAAACAGCACGGTCATAACGTAAGCCTAATCGGTGTCGATAGCGATATGCCTACATTATCGCTTGCTGAGCACAGGGTCATGTCGACAATCTCGCCGGCTGATTCCTTCCGCTTCGTAAATGCAGACTTTCTTGAGTGTGAGCCATTTCATGCTCCTCAGCCAGACAATTCGGAGCGTGAGAAGCTGGCACCGCATATTGCTCCAGTAGACATCATCATCGCAAATCCGCCTTATGTGAGAACCCAGATAATCGGGGCACAAAAGTCTCGTTTTCTTGCAAACAAATATGGGCTGACCGGTAAAACGGATTTGTATCATGCGTTTTTCATCGCATATAAATCGTTCTTGAAAGATGGGGGTGCATTGGGCGTGATTACGTCCAATAAATACCTTTACAACAAGAGCGGAGCTGCCGTTCGAGAATTCATACGGTCTGCCTATCGCATAGAGTATCTTGCAGATTTGGGGGATACGAAGGTATTTGAGGCGGCAGTTTTGCCCGCGATTTTGTTTGCGCGAAACACGGCGCCTTCCTTGAAACCGGTGGAATGCCAGAGAGTTTATGAAACAAATCAAGATGCGCATGCAATTCGCGCGGAGAGCATTGCCGACATTTTGCGAAGCGATGCCGAGGGGGCCTATGAGGTTGGCGGAAAGGTTTACCTAAAAGAAACGGGACATGTAAGGAGAACCGAGCAATCAAAAGAGCCTTGGATGCTTTGCAGTATTTCTGATGAGGCATGGTTAAAGCGCATTGATGATGCGGCATCATACAAGCTTGGAGATATTGCGAAAGTTCGGGTGGGTATTAAAACGACGGCGGACAATGTTTTCATACGGGAAAGCTGGCAAGATCTTCCCAATGATCGCGTTCCTGAAAGAGAACTGATCAAACCGCTGATATCGTCGAAAGATGCTACAAGGTGGCAACTAGAGCGTGATCCCGTTAAATCTGTTCTCTACACTCATACGATTATTGATGGTAAGCGCGCCCCCGTTGACTTGGAGAGATATCCGCACGCAAAGAACTATCTAATGACTCATTTTGAGCAGCTGGATGGGCGTTCGTATGTTAAAAAAGCAAAAAGAAAGTGGTATGAGCTATGGGTTCCGCAGGATCCTAAAGCTTGGGGTTTTCATAAAATTGTTTTCCCGGATATTAGTGATAGGGCAAAATTTTTATACGACGCGACAGGTGCGGCTGTAGACGGTAATTGCTATTGGATAACGCTAAATGAGGGAGTCGATCAGGACTATCTTTATTTGATTCTGGCTGTCGCTAATTCCGCCCTCATGGATCGTTATCACGATATGGCTTTTCAAAACAGGTTGTACTCTGGAAAGCGTCGCTATTTGACTCAATATGTCAGCTGTTATCCACTCCCGGATTTATACACGGATTCGGCGCAGAACCTAGTTCGATACATAAGGAAGCAGCTTGATGACGGACTAGAAATAGATGAAAAATGGGTAGATGAGCGCATTGAAGATTGCTTTAATATGAGCGTGCACTGAACTTGATGTGCACTCGTCGCTCATTTGAGGGAAAGATCTTGAGTATCTGATCGCTTGGCCACTGATGAATATTGAGAAACAGCACCTTCAATATTGCACTTTGGCACCGGGGCCGACATGGGTTTCGGTGCCCTTTTGTTGACGGCCAGTGTCACGTCACTGTGTGCGATCAGGACTGGAAGGATCTTGCACAACGCGACCTGGGTCGACACGGGTGAGGCCAACAGGCGGCATCACTGAGGGATGGACCGGTGGCAACAAACGGTGCTGGGGTTCATAACAGCCTCGGTATCCAAGCGCAATATCGGCGGTAGTGTCGAGATAATTGGCGTAGAGCCGATTCGAAGCGCGTTGGCGGCGCTGGTTCGCGATGGTCAGTAGCGCTCAAACGAGTAGATATTTACGTCGGTATCGTGGGGCCTGCTGCTGTCGTAAATTTTCGCTCCAGTCTTAAAAGCCTTTCGTTCTCTGGCTGCCTATCAGAAGGACGGAAGCAGTCTTTCCCCTATCTCCTTTTTTGATAAAAGAAACTGGGAGAAGGAGTCCGTTGGGCCTTGCTGTTGGCGTTCCTGTGAGTATTGCCCTTGATGCTCTTCTGGTTGAGGCCGGGGCGCGGCATGCGTTAACTCCTGCTGAAGTTGCTTACTGCGCTTGTCGTCTATGATTTCAAAGAGAATCAGCCTTCCCTTTCCGCTGGGTGGGAAGATCAGCGGTCTCTCTTTGCCTTCTGACCAGGAGTCCAAGGGGCTTCTATCGGGGGTAAAATCATCCATCGAACTTATGCCTGGGACCGGAATCGGGCCGTCTTGGATATGCTCTCTGTCGTTGTTGATTGAAGCAACAAGTCGCAAAAGATCAAAGAGGCGCAGCTTCCAGCCGCCAAAGCGAATGGTTGGCTTGTCTATTACCGTGCAGCTCGATTTTGATGATTTAGCACTTTGGTCAAGCTTGTCTCGAAGTGCGGGATAGGCGTATTGGTTTAGGTAAACGGCTATCTCCTGATTGCCTTCGATGACCTGGTCTTCCCAGATGACAGGATGGGGAAAGGCGAGGTGCTCAGGCGTCTTTGTTTTGGGTTGGTTCTTCGGGGTATTGATTGCGGCTCTCCAGGACTGATAGAGCTCATCCGTTATCAGGGTGCTCTTGAAGTAAACGGGCCCTATTTCATGGTCGACAAATTCCTCGAGTTCCGCAAAGTATGAGAAACGTCTTTTTTCATTGAGTTGTTTAGCAGTTTCAGCCTTCTTATGGAGGTTGATGGCCGTGCCGTGCGGCGCTTTGCGACCCAAGCGCTTCGTTTCATTGAGCCGGGGGTTGCAGTAACGATTTGTAGCTGGGTCAAAGCGGTTGCAGTACTGGCTGTTTGATCCGGTTGGAAAGAATAGCGATCCGCAGGACTTGCATCTAATGGGAATCTTGCCGCAATTGAGTAACTCGCTAAGAAGCCTTGCATAGAACTTTGAAAAGGACCATTCCGTCTCCAATAGACATGTATTCTCGGCATGGCGAATAATGGCCTGTCTCTTTATCTGCTTGAGTGCCGCGTCGTGGTCACTCAGCGCCGCTTTGCGGACGAGCGGCCCCTGTGATTTATTGAGCGCGGCGCGGCGAAGGGGCCCGTAGCGATGGATAAACTCTTGATGCCTGGATAGCTCTCCCTCAGACACTCCTTCTGGCGGCTGCTGAAAAGACCCATGTGAAATTACGGAAAGCGAATGGAAGTAATCGGTGGACCGGAGCGATTGAAGTTCATTTAGAAGGTCTGCCAGTATATCGACATCGCATTCGCAGGCGCGGGGCTTCGTTAAAGAGCAAAGTAATTGCGAGCAAAGATTAATGACGGTGTCAAGCTGTTGGGGAATCGCAATTATTTCAGCATTAGAGATGCCTATATATGATTGTATTAACTGCTCTTCCAGGCTATGTAAAATATTTTCTGCAAGGGAGTTGCGTGATGTTTTGGCAAGGCTCAGACAGGTTTGAAGCGAGACAGCATATAGCGACTGCAGATACTTGAGATCGTGACTCGCTAAATAGGGTGATGTATTCCCATGAAAGTAATTGCCGAAGCTTTTGTTTGGTCTGTATGACGTGATTTCGGGCTCTTTTGTTAGTTCAAAAGAGATACTCGTCGCTCCTTGTTCTGAAACATGCTTATCTAAATGAAGGTACGAGTTAAAGAGATCGACTGCATCGTATTGTTTAATAAGATTATTATTTGAGCACGCAAGAGCGAGCAGCTCGTTGATCTTGGCGCACTCGATGGCGATTGTGCTGAAAAGATACGAATAGTAGAGCGGGTCAGGAACGTATGAGCTGTTGCAGCTTAGGCACACGGAACAGGTGTGTGCAAGAAGCTCCTTTGTACAAGTTGAAATGTGGCCGTGCGAGCTGCGGCCAAGGGCTTTTCTGATGGCAGTATCGAAATCGGGAGAAACGGGTGGCTGTGCCTTGAGCCAACGACCATATTCATCCCGGTTGCGGAAAGTGATGATTTTAAAATCAAATCCATCAACGCTATCGATATAGGGTGTTGACTTGAATCTTATCCAGGGCCCCCTGTTTTTATGAAAGACGCCGCGCTCGTTGCAATCAAAGTGAAGTGGATGGAAGTTGTGGCTGTTTGTGTCATGCAGAGCATAAAGAGGTCGGCATTTCCGGTAATAAAGGTGCCAACTGGCCATTTCGGTAAAGAACGAATAAAGATCTATTTTTATCAGTTCGTTTGCCAAGACGATTGAATTAAATGAAGCGGCGGAGCTTGCTGGCTGTGTACGGAAGCGGTTCCGTTTGTCTAATAAATACAGACTTGGGTTTGACTTTGATCGAAGAAAAAGGACGTCGGTATTCCAATCAGCGTTGCGACCGAATGTTCCTCTCATAGTCATCTCCAAATAGCACAAAATTTGAAAAGCAGAATATGTGTGCTATTGTGCCACTTTGTCGTGTTCAATAGGAGTCGAGCAAGAAAGAAGTCCAAAGGAGGACGGAAAATGTTTGACGATACCCTGTTTGAACTGGTGAATTCCACTAAGCGTGACGAACTTGAAGATCTCGTCTGCGAAGTTATGACCATTTGCGACGAGTTGAAGGCCTGTCTTTCCGAGGAGTGTGGGCTCGGTTTCTTTGAGGCTTGTGCCCGCCAGAGCGCCTATGAGCTCATGCTCGACAATTGCCGTGACGAGCTTGCCCGTCTGGGCTTTGAACTCGAGTGGGGCGTTGAGGACTATCCGGTGGTCTCGCCGGTTCGCCAGCTTGAGTTTACGTGTATTCCGACACGAGACATCGCTAGCACTGAGTTCTCGAGCCGCGACGACTTCGATATTGCCTGCTAGCTTCTCTCCTTCACGAGCGGTCAACTGACCTGTTGTTTTGTTGGGGCAATTGATTAGCCCCTGTATTTGCATCAATCACCCTAAAACCAAATCACTAACCAATCGGGTCTCTCTGAAAGGAAGATCATGTACGCTTCTATCCAAATTTCGACCAGTGCCGTTGATGCTGCGTCTAGTACCACTAAGAGTGAAGTCATCAAGCTCGTACAGGGCGCGTTGCTCATTGCCGTTGCTGCGATTGCCGTTGCCGGCATCGCCTCTGTCGCCGCTCCGTTTTGTGTTTGGAGGGGCGAGGTCGCGCTGTTCTTGAACGATTCGTTTCATACCGCCTATCCCGTTCCTGCGATTGCGGAGTATGCGGCGGCGTCTGGGTTCGATTGGATGTCGCTGCTCGTGGCTGCGCTCATCGCGGCGTACCCTGCCTACCATGCTGTTTGGCGCGTTCGCGAGGGATTTGGGCTCAGCTGTGAGGCGTCGGTGTTCAGCAGGCGCGTGTCGCGCTTTCTCGCCGCGGTGAGCGCTTGCCTGCTGCTGGCGATGCTGTTCATGGGCTATGGAACGGGTTGGCTCATCAACGGCAGTGCGATGGGCGACCAGGGCCTTGTCGAGACGGGGCATCGCGCATGGACCATTTCGATCATGATCATGCTGGGCTGCGCCCTGATGTGCCTGTTCAAGTGGTTTGTTGCCAAGGGCCCCGGACGCAACTTTGGCAGCGGCTTTGCTATCGAGCTTGTCCGCCTCTCCGACGTCCTGCTGAAGCGTGCGAGCTCGAATCTGGTTTTGTGCTACGTGGCCGAGCTGCTTGCCTGCGTACTGGCACTGGTTTTCATTGTTGTCGTTTATGTTGCCATAAGCGTAGCCTTCGCGCTTGTAGTCACAGCCGTTGCCTTGGTGCTGTGCCTCGCCGGACTTCCCTTTGCGATTGCCGGTTCGTCGTATAGGTAGCGGGGCTTTCTTCCAGCTGCCTACGCCGGTCAGGATCAGTGCTGGTTCGTGGCCGGTCGTCCGGCGCGCTTCGTTAGAGTCCAGCTGCAAATGGACCCAGGATGGCTATGCAAGTTCTTGCCATTCGATGAGAAAAACTTGCAAGAATCGCAAGTTCTTTTCACGCGATAAGAAAAACTTGCGAGTAGCTGCCGACCTTTACTCACTCTTATTCTCTTTTGGACGCCGCTGACGCTGCTCCCTAACCTCCCTGCGTGAGTTTTTGTCCGCACGGGATGGTATCCAACACATGCAACAACTAAATCGGAGGTTTGACCATGGCTACGTGGGATCTCAACTGTCAATCGATTCCGTCGTCTGCGGACGACAAGGAGCTTGCTCCCTATCTTGCACGTCAAAAGGCGATGCGCGAGTTTTTTGAACGTGCGCTGTTTGTCCCCAATGATCAGGACAACAATGGCCTGTACTTTTTGGGCGCCACGACGGGCTCGGGTAAAAACTATACGGCCGAGCAGGTTACGGCGGATCTGATCGCCGGCGGCTGGGATAAGTCGGGCTGCTTTAACAAATGCCCTGGGCGCCGTACCTTGGTGTTTGTGGTTCCGGGTAAGGACAACCGAGACAACTACATTGCAAGCGTGCGCAAATTGCTGGTTGACCAGGGCATGGATGGCGATGCCGTGCAGCGCATGGTGTTCGATCTTCCGCGCTCGGGCGAAAACATCCTGCGTTGGATTGAGACTACGCGCGGCAAGGGCGCCGTGGGCGTGCGCGACATCCCGTGTCCCATCGAGGCAGACGACGAGAGCTCTCATCGCATCATTAAGCGCGCATGGCGCAACGCGATGGAGATCGCCGATGATCTCTTGGACATCCTTGACACTCGAAATCGCCTGGGAGGTGTTGCAGACCGTTTGACCCCCGCCCTTCGCGAGAAGCTATCGTCGGCGGATGCGAGCTTGCGTTGGGCTGTGAGCCACGAGCTTAAAAACGTCACGCGCGGTATGGAGGTGATCCCTCAGATTTGGCCGTCTGCCCTGCTCAATGACAAGAGCATGCCGCATGTGATTGCGTGCACGCCTCAAAAGCTCGTCAATAGGATCGATACAGTGACCGGTGCAGGCATTGTGCTCTTTAACGCAATGGCTGCCGAGAAGGGCCTGTTTATCTTTGATGAAATCGACCACATGAAGGCCGACATACTGTCGACGCTGACAGACGATCCCGTGACGTTTCAGCCGGACGAGGTTTTGCGTATCCTCGATCGTCATTTTAACGGCGGTGTGGTGGATCCCTTGCTACTGGGGAATCGAGATCAATGGATGGCGGTCTACACGCACGCTTCCACGTCGGGCGATCACAAAGGGTCAAACGCCGAGAGGAACAGGGTTTCGCGGGCGAGCGTAGAGGAAGCTGCCGAAGAAATCGCCAAGGATGCCAAGATAATTCAAAAGGCACTCGCCTCTTGTATTAAGGAAATGAAACTGCGCCCGCCTTTTGCGCTGTCTGACGAGGCGAAAGAAGAGCAGCTCTCCGGTCGACATCTGTTTGGTAGTGACGATATTTCGGTGGGCGACAACTCAGCGAATCCGTTGCGCTTCAAACTCAATGAGGGCGGTACTCGCAATATGATTACCGCTCGCGGAGGGAATGGGCAGCAAACCGTCAGCAAGGCGGTGCGTCGTGCACGCGGTCTGGTCAGGATGGTGGTGGGTCATCTCGCCCGTTGCGTCACCCTTATGGACAGTCTGTACTACGGGGGTCTTTCGTACAAGGACGATCTTTCGCGCAAGAATATCATCGACGCTCTGGGCATTAGGAACGACCAGACCAGTGAGAAATACTTTTGGAATTCGTTGATGCTGGCGCTGTTCTTTAAAGATCGCAAGAACGACGAGATCGATGCCGCCGATGACTCGATGTATGCGCGTGGCGTTGACTACTTAGTGATGGAAACCACCATCGAGCACATGTTTACCACGTACCTAACCAGCCATGGCATTGAGCGCATGCCCGAGGCCTACCTTGCCTCCATTGCTGCCAAAGCGCCTTGCGTGTGCATGAGCGCAACATGGAGTGCGCCGACCGTCAAAAACTTCAACCTCGATTACCCAGACGAGGTTCATGGCGTGGTTCGCAAGGACGCTTGGATTGGCGAGCTCAACCAGGAAATCGTGCGACAGACTAAGCTGTTTAACAAACAGGCTGCGAAGGAGTACGACGTCGATATTGCCTGGGTGGATGAGTCCAAGGAAATTACCGGCATGGTCGCGCTGGCAGGCGGCGCCTTTGGCGGCATCATCGTGTCGCCCGACGAGGTGTACGAGCGCGCGATGCGGTTCTTTGACGGGATTGGCGTGAGTGAGGGACTTGCGGTGCGCCTGCGCTTAAAGATTGCCGACAGGGTGGGCGTGAGCGACGCCAAGAGCATCGAGTTTGAGCTGAAGCGCCTGAGCAAGACGCTTGTTGCCGTGAGTACTTGGGCCCGTGGTGTGGCGCGTAACGAGCAACAGGCGGGAGCCGTTTTTACCACGCGCCACATGGGAAACCATGGCGAATTCAATAGTCTGGCGCTGGATCTTGCGCGCGAGATTGTCGCGGAGCTAGTGATTAGAAACGTCAAGTGCCCCGAGATGTCGTACGAGAAATCGCTTGAGGCCGCCAAGGACATGGTGCCGTGCTTTAACGCTGCGGAATGGGATGCAGGTTGGCGTGGCGCTCAAAAACGTCTCGAGCTGGGCCAGCCGACCCTGATGTTTATCAATCTTTCGGCAGGTGGCTTTTCCAAGAATCTCAAATACAAGGTGCCGGAGAATCTGTGCGACATGGTTCATCAGGTCGATTGCGGCTTTGAAAATGTCGACCGTCGCCCCAAGATGGATCTTGATTTCTTATATATCGAGTCGCCCACAAGTCGTTTGACCTGGGGAGTGGAGATCAACTCAAATAAGTTTGTCCAGCAGGCGCTACTTGGCGTGGTGGAGCAGGAGGAACTGGTAGCGCGCGGCGAGGTTCCGTTTACTCAAAAGCGCCGGAACGTACGGATGCTTCTATCTGGCGTTAATAAGAGCCTGCCGGTGCGCGACACCCTCTCTTATCAGGTCGAAGGCGCTCGCATTGTGGCACAGGCTGTGGGTCGCCTGATGCGCACGAGTGTAAAGATGCCTTGCGTGCAGGTGATGCTCGACCGCGAGATTGCGAACGATTGCAACTTTTCGTTCTTGCATGATTTGCCGATGGGCTACGAGCTTGAGCAGGTGGTTGGTGCCTGCGCCGCTGCCAACAACCATATGACGGACAACAAGGAACACGCTGCCGTTAAGCAGCAGAACCTTGCCGCCTTTAGGAACAACCTTGCCAAGCAAAAGCACGAAAAGCTGGCGTGGAAAGTTACCTCGCTAAACGCCGGGGACGAAGATCTCGCTGCTTTTGATGGCGAGCGCGACTTTTACCTGCATCATTTTTGCCTGCCATGGGAAGATCTCGCGCAATACCCAGAGCGCCGGAGTACCGCGCTGCGCATGTCGCATGCTGCAAATGGCTATGCCTATGCAGAAGGCGGGGCATGCAAGGTGCCACGTTTTGAATTCCCTAACTACGATGGTGAGCCCGTCGAGCAAATTGCCGCTCGTCTGGAGGACTATTGCCGCTGCAGCGCGGGCTATAAGGGCGCAAAGGTTCGTCAGGTAAGTCAGGCTGCGGCGCGTGTGCCCGAGCTGCTTTCGATTCGTGAGGTGCGCGAGCACTGGTCTCGTGACGGGGTGCCTTCGACGCTGCAACCGGCGGCAACGGCACACATGACGCCCTATATGTTCCAAGCGGTCTACCTGGGTGAGCTGGGAGAATCTGCCGGAAGGGCAATCTTTGAGGCATATTACGACGGCCGTTATTCGCTCACGCGCGGTGATGCGGCCCATGCCGAGACGGGCGGCGATTTTGAGGTGCTCGATGCCGCCGGCAACAAGACCGGGGTGTGGATCGACTTCAAGCACTATCGCATCGGTGCCTATATCGCTTATGTTCGCGACGGTCGCGAGGCGTCGGATGCCGAGCGCTTTAGGGCGAAGGCTCAAAAGGTTGGGGCGAAACGCCTGCTAATCGTCAACGTTTTGGCTGATGAGGCAGCGCTTGAGTGCGCGCCCAAGGCACTCGACGCCGAAGGGGCTGTGTTCTCCGTTCCTTATATGGCCGCTGACGGTGCAATCAATCTGGAGATGATGGAGGCGGTTCATCGTGCAATCGAAGCATAACCAGTCGTGTGGCTTGGGAGACATTGCCGTATCTGAGTTTAAGCTGCAGCTCGATGCCGCTGCTGCCGAGGAGCGCTACTCGGTCTTTTGGTGCAACGTAGGCGATGCTGGTAAGCATGCCGTGGCGAACTTTATGGCCGATGTATGCCAGGCGGGCAAGGTCGTCGCGCTTACGCAGCTTGCAGACAACCGCGTCTTTCTTATGGTCAAAGCGGGCGTGCAGACGGGCGACCTTAATGCCTCGCTTTATCAGGAGCAGGTGGTTCCGATTAAAACTAATTGGAACGAGTTGGACGATTACGTTGCGCTCCGTTTGCTGTTCAACTCCTGCTCTCAGTTTGAGGGGATTGAGGACGAAGTTCCCAATGACACCGGGCACCTGTATGTCATTAGCGCCAAGGGTGCCCGCCGCGATGCTGTCGGAAGCGACGGAAGGGGACCTGCCAAGATCGAAACGGTTGAAATCGTTATCGATGAGGATTGCACCTTTGATCTTAAGATTCGGACGTTTATCAAGCGCCGTGTGCTTATTGGCAGGGCACAAGGTGACGAGAAAGAGCTCGAAAAGATTAAGAGCCAAGTGGGCTACAGGCTATCGCCCGTGGCGACGATGGTGCTTGCCCACGAACAAAAAGACGAGTACATCCTGCGCCGAGCCAAGGGCGACAAGCCGTCCAAGCGCCGTGATCTGACGTTCTCGGCCCAGGCGGACAAGGTTGCCTATACCAAGAAGGGCATTCTGTATCGAGAGCTGCAGATTCTCGAACGCCGTTACAGCGACTTCGCCCGGGTGACGCTCATGGAATACTCGCGCAAGAGTTTCTACGAGGTGCTCAAGGGCGATGAGTACGCGCGCGTGGTTGCGGAGCGCATGGCGGGGCAGCGAATCGTGGTGTCGTTTGCGCGTAATGGGCTTGCCGAAGTGGCGCGCCGGCTGGCCGATCGACTTAACGATTCCTCGTGGGGCGTTCGCGCATCGTATGGCGGAAGGACCGTGGGTTCGCGGGCGCTGAACCTTGTCGTTGTGCCCAATGAGGTTGCTGAGGACGACGGCTATGCCTTACATGTTGGCGTGGTGGAACAGCACGTGACGTCGGATGTGTGCGAGCCACTGTTTAAGGTGGTGCCAAAGCAAAAGGATCGCAATGCGCAAGAGGCGATCCTGGGTGCCATGCTCAAAGAACTGCTGGTAAAGCAGGATGTTGTCGACGAGCGGGTGGCGGCGTTTGATCTTGACGCTTTGGACATTGAGTCGGTGACGGTGTGTGGCTTAGTCGATGTGCCGCATAAAGCAAAGGACAAGATTGAGCTGGATTCGCGTATCGCTACGTTGGCGATTGGCGCGGATGGGGGCATGCACTATGCCTCACATTCGGCAGAGGATGGTCCCGAGGACGAGATGGAGCTCGATCTGCTGACCGCGGACGGCAAAATCGATAAGGGCGCCTATGTCTTTGACGTGCATGCGAACGGGCGGTCTATGCTTGCGCGCGTGCGGGATACGGGACTGACGACGTTTTCCAACAACTTTATGGCTCTGGTGGGCGAGCATCAGCTCGCGGGGAAGGCGGGGCGTAAGAAAGAGATTTTCGAGAGCTACAACTCGCCTTATTACGGCATTGGAACGTTCGAGCGCGCGGGCAGGACTTGCTATTTTGTGGGCGTCAACAACGGCACCCAGGAGGATATGGCGACTGCGATTCACGTGCGTTCGATTGAGATGCTCGGCGGCGATGATTTGTCCGAGTTGTTGGCTCAGCTGGCCAACATAGGCCTTTCGCGCTATAAGGCTCCGTCCGTGTGGCCGATTCCGGTCAAGTATCTCAACGAGTGCGCTGCGCGTGAGGGCGCGGTGGGGGATGGCGGTGGCGGCAAGTGATGGTGTTGCGCAATTATTGCTACTAGAACTTTTTGGAATTATGCTTGCATTGTAAAAGGGGAGAACATATACTGCAGCCATAGCACATCAGATGGGGTCTCAAAAAGAGACCAAGCAAACGAGTTTTCAGTTTATGTTGAGAGGTACTTGAGCATGACCAGCAGAATTTTCCCTCTTTACAACGACAATACCGACCATATCGATCTCAATACCATCTGCGGCTACAGTATTTGTTCTAAGGCTGAGAACTACATGTTCGCTCAAGATGATTTAGAGCTTAGTTCCGAAGATTATGAGTACCTGGATGATATTGAGCGCGAGCGAGAGTATGAGCTCGGCATCCGCTGATGGATGTGGGCTTATCTCCAACTCCTCCGATTTAATTACCCCGTTATCACCTCTTTTAGCGGGGCATATTAGATCGATTATGTGTGTCAAACATCAGCTCATCGTGGGAAGGAATCGGCAATGAGCAAGAACGTGAATAAGAACATCAATGGCGGCGCTGCGGGTAAGGCGAAGGCCGCCGAGCGCATAGCGACGGTTGCCGCGGCGACGATCGCCATGACGGGCGGGTCGCTGCTGTCTCCGCTGACTGCGGTGGCGCAGGGTGCGAACGGTGCCGACGCTACTGGGAAGCCGGCTGCGGTGCTTTCCCCGTTGACGAGCGCGGCCGCTGCTAGTGCTGGCGCGGGCACGGTGTCAGCGGCGCAGAAGGTCGCCAACCTGCAGGCTGCGGTCGATGCGGCTCGCGCCAAAGCTGATGCTGCAAAAGCCAGTCTTGAGACGGCCGCCGCTCCCTACGATGCCGCTGCCGCCAACCAGCAGCAGGCGCGGGGTGCCTATGACGCGGCTCGCGGTGCAAGCGATGCTGCTGCTTCTGCCGCTTCGACCGAGCTGGAAAAGCAGATGGGTGCCGCGCAGGACAAGGCCGATGCAGATGTGAAGGAGCTCGAGGACGCTCAGGCCGCACTCGATGCCGCAAAGAAGGATCTGACGGACAAAGGCGAAGCTCTGAGCGCTGCCCAGAAGGCCGCCGACGATGCCCAGGCTGCGCTCGAGGCCGCGCAGGCTGCTGCAGCCGATGCTACGCCCGAAGCCGTTGCTGCAGCTCAGGCCGCTGCTGAGCAAGCCGCGAGCGAGCTGGAGCAGGCAAAGCAGCAAGCCGCCGACGCGCAGGTTAGGCTTTCGAATGCCCAGGCTGGCATTAATGCCGCCGCGGCTAAAAAGCAGGACGCACAGGACAAGCTTTCGGCAGCTCAGCAGGCAAAGGATTCAGCCGATGCGGATGTGAATGCCGCTCAGGCGAGCTATGACGCCGCCAAGGCAGATTTTGATCGAGCCGAGCAGGGTGCTGCGGGCCCGGAGTACGAGGCTGCCAAGGCAAAGGTGGACGCCGCTACTGCCACGCTGGAGGCCGCCAAGTCGGTCCAGGCGCAGCGCGAGGGCGAATTTGCAGCCGCCTCGCAGGAAGTGACCGCTGCCGAGGGCGAGGTGCAGGCTGCTCAGCAGGCGCTCGCCGTCCAGCAGCAGGCTGCGGCTGACGCGCAGTCCAAGTTGGACGCTGCCACGGCTGCTGCGACCGCGGCAGACGCCGCCGTCGATCAGGCTAAGACCGAGCATGCCAATGCGCTCGCGGCGCTGGCCGACGCTCAGACCAAGCTCTCGGCCGCTAAGGACGAGAAGGTTGCCGCCGACCAAGCGCTCGACCAGGCGAAGGCTCAAAAGCAGCAGGCCGACCAGGCTGTGGCTCAGGCACAGGCCAAGCTCGACGCTGCCCAGGCTACGGCGAACGCCTCGGCGGAAAACTACCGCCAGGGCGCCATCGCGTTCTTTAAGAGCGTGGGTGCCGACGATGCGGCGGATTTGATCCTCAACTGCAAATATGCCAGCCTTACCAAGGTGGGCGAGGAGGTTGACGCGACGAGTCTGGCCAACATGAAGCAAGCAATTGTGTGGCTCAAGGCGTGCAACGAGTACCGCAAGAGCGTCGGCTTGAGCGAGCTCAAGGTGACGTACAACATGATGGCGACCGCCATTGCCGATGCGAACTACTCCGACACCAAGGTTGCCCATGCTCAGCAGTTCAACGTGGGCGAAAACGTGGCGTGGAACTACGGAAGCGATCCGTTCATCCAGTGGGTCGATCAGGAAAAGGCCGTCTTTGACCGCGCTGCGGCTACGCTGGGAGCGACGGGCCTTACGGGGAATGCTGCTTTCGATTTTTATCGTCAGCATGGTGACGAAGTGGACCGCTACGTTGCTGCGCATGGCGGGAGCGTGCATACAGTCGGTCACTACATGAATGTGATCGATCCCGATTACACCGTGACGGGCATGGGGGTTTGCACGCGCGGGACGATGAACCGTTGGCTTACGCAGGCGCAGACGTTCTCTATGTCTGGAGGATGGTACACGAATGCCGCCAATCCGATGACGGTTGCCGAATACGAGGCTGCGCTTAATGCGTGGTGTGACTCGTTGGCAAATCCTGGGCAGGGCGTGGACGCGGCTCGTCAGGAGCTTTCTGCCGCTCAGGGCGCGGCTGCGCAGGCTGGCGGCAAGGTGAGCGCCGCGTCGCAGGCCGCCGCTGCAAGGCAGGCTCAAGTCGATGCTGCTGCCGCCGATGTTGACGTTGCTACCGCTGGGGTCTCGGATACCCAGGCTGCCGTGGGGGAGAAGCAGGCCGCGGCTGAGGCCGCTGCGCGTGCCGTGGCTGATGCCCGCGCCGACGTGGATGCTGCCGGCGCTGCGGTTGCCGCGGCGCAGAGTGTCGTGACTGCCAAGTCTGATGAACTCGATGTCGCCAAGGGCAAGGCTGCCGCTGCCCGGCGTGCGCTGGATGCCGCTCGCGCCGGCGTTGGCGACAAGGAGAGCGCGCTTGCTACCGCCCAGGATGAGCTGGCTGCGTACTCTGCCGACGTTGCCGCTGCACAGCGTGCACTTGATGCGGCTTCGGCGGCGCTCGAGGGGGCGCGTGCCGTTCAGGCTGACGCGCAGGCTGCAGTGAATGCCGCGCAGGGTGCGGCAGGCCAGGCAGATGCCGACGTCGCTGCTGCCCAGGCCGAGCTTGTTGCCGCCCAGGCTGCTGCGAGCGGTGCCGGCACGGCTGTGACCGCAGCTCAGGCCGCATCCGTCGCGGCTGCTGCTCGTGCGGCTCAGCTACATGATGCCGCCGCGGCGCTTGCTCAGGCGACGGAGGACAAGGCCGCTGCCGATGCTGCTGTTGAGGCCGCGGCTTCGGCGAAGACTGATGCCGAGTCTGGCGTGACTGCGGCGGATGACGCCGTAACGGATGCGACCGCTGATCGCGATGCTTCTGCCGCCGCGGTTGCCCGCTTGCGCAGGATTAACCTTGCCGACGCCATCGCTAGCGGCCGTGCCAACGATGCGGATGAGGTGCTCAACGCTAAGATCGCCGCAGCGCATGATGCCGCCGAGCGTGCCGCAGCTGCCAAGATTGAGCTCGACGCTGCCGTTGCTGCGACGGATGCTGTGGCACCTGCCTACTTGGAGGCGCTTGCCAACTATACCGCCGCCAAGGCCGAGCTCGACCAGACTATTGTCGAGCTCAACGCCGAGATCGCTCGCCAAGAGGCCGCCGAGCGCGGGAATGGCGAGCAGACTCAGCCTGCGACGCGGGTGACGTGCCAGGCCAAGCACATGACCTCGGCGTCAGGGGTCACCACGCCGCAGACGACGATGCCCGCCACGGGCGATGCGTCCGACCTGCTGGGCGAGACCTTCGTAATCGGCGGCACGGTCCTGGTTGCCGCCGGCGTATTCCTCTCCGACAAGCGCCGCCAACTGATCCGTTAGGGACGGAGGAAAACGGATCATTTGAGGCGTCGCGCCAGCCAGCA
>ENA-OYVP01000886-OYVP01000886.1-human-gut-metagenome-genome-assembly--contig:-NODE-886-length-17134-cov-8.438784_pt1 | contig 17134 bp, 16 predicted proteins | sample MGYA00244160_ERZ653377 | MGnify/ENA primary metagenome ERZ653377 (study PRJEB26926, sample SAMN06165160) | human gut metagenome | biome: ENVO:00009003; feature: ENVO:2100002; material: ENVO:00002003...
GCCTTATGGCCTGCAGTGTGGTACAGAAATGCCTCATGTTCATCTTTGCCCTTACGGTATCGGTCGGTGAAGCGATGGCAGGCAGCAAGGGAGCCGCAGGCTTTACCAAAGCCACCCAGGAAGTGAGTTCCTACCAGACTCCGGTGTCAAACTTGATGAAAGCGATTGCAGCCGTTATAGTTTTAGTAGGAGCTTTTAACGTTTATTTTAAGATGCAGAACGGCGACCAGGATGTCAAGAAAACTATCATGCTGACCATTGGCGGATGTATTGCATTTATCGCTCTTTCTGAGGCTCTTCCGCTCTTCTTTAAGTAATCCAATCTGTCAACATACTATCCAGAATTATGACGATGAATCAGGAGGGTTATCCCGTTTTCAAAGGCTTGCAGAAACCGCTGGAGTTCATGGGCATACGCGGTCGTTTTCTGACTTTGGCAGCAGCGGCCATCGGTATGTCTTTCGTGGGTTTTATCGGTTTCTCCATCGCCTTGGGAAAGCTTGCCGGGTTCATCGCCATGCTGGTGATGGCAGTGATCGGATTGGTCACCATTTACGTCAAGCAGCGTGGCGGTCTCCACAACAAACGGCGGGCAAAGGGTATCTATGTTTACAAGAATCTGAGACGCAACTCGTAAAACTATTTCAAAGATTATGGCACGTACCAAGAAAAGAATATTTGACGGCCTCTATGCACAGCTGGAGGAAACGGACGGCAATGTCGTCCTTTTTTCAGCCAAGGGGGAACCGTCGGTTATTTTCGAGATAACCAATCCCGTGCAGCAACTCTGCACCGATGCGGAACAGTACATGCTCTTTCAAGATGTGCTCTCCAACGTGGTGCAGACCCTTGGCGAGGGCTATGCCCTGCAGAAACAGGACGTGCTCTGCAAGCAGTCCTACCACCATGAGGTGCCGGAGGATGCGGAGTTCCTGACCAAAAGCTACTTCCGTTATTTTGAGGGAAGAGAATTTACGGAGATACGTACCTACCTTATCCTCACGCAGGAGGCACAGCGGAGCCAGTTCGTTCAGTACGACCCGAAGAAATGGTTGGACTTCCATTCCAAGGTTTCTAAGGTGAGCGACATCCTCAAGGAGAAGAACATCAAGCATCGCAAACTCAGTAAAGAGGAAGTCAAGGAGTATTGCCACCGCTTCATGGCTTTTCAGTTCCGGCATGGCCCGTTCTCCATGACCAACTTCAAGGCATCGGATGAGTATCTGAAAATCGGCGACTGGGTAGTCCGTTCCTATCCGCTGGTGGATATAGACGAGATTAACCTTCCTTCGCTGGTGAAGCCCTACACACAGATGAACATCAACGGCTATGGCATCGCCACGGATTTGTTCTCCTTTCTGACGGGTGTGCCCCATGCCGATTGTGTGGTGTTCAACCAGGTGGTACAGATACCGAACCAACGAAAATTACTGAGAAAACTCCAGGCTAAAGCCAAGCGCCACGGCTCCATGCCTGACCCGAGCAACAAGATTGCGAAGGAAGACATTGAGGAAGTGCTGGACCGCCTGGCTGTGGACAGCACGCAGTTGGTTTATTGCAACTTCAACATTCTGGTAAGCTGCCCGGCAGACAAGGTCACCCCGGTCACTTCCTATCTGGAAACCAAGCTGTACGAATGCGGCATCATGCCGTCCCGTACCGCCTACAACCAGTTGGAATTGTTTACCGACAGCTTCCCCGGCAACGGCTATGCCTTCAATCCGGACTATGACCTCTTTTTGACGCTCTCCGATGCCGCTCTGTGCTTCTTTTTCAAGGAACATCTAAAGGGCTCGGAAGATACTCCGCTGACCACTTACTACACCGACCGCCAGGGGCTGCCAGTGTGTATTGACATCACAGGGAAAGAGGGTAAGGTGAAGATGACGGATAATGCCAACTTCTTCTGCATCGGACCTTCAGGAAGCGGGAAGTCATTCCACATGAACAGCGTGGTTCGTCAACTATTAGAGCAAAAGACGGATGTGGTTATGGTCGATACGGGTGATTCCTATGAAGGTATCTGTGGTTACTACAAGGGAACCTATATTTCTTACTCGAAGGAGAAGCCCATCTCCATGAATCCTTTCAAGGTAACAAAAGAAGAGTATGACTTGAACTTCGGGGAGAAGAAGAACTTCTTGAAGTCTTTGATATTCTTGATATTCAAGGGTAACGACTTTCCAAGCAAGATTGAGGACATGCTCATCAACCAGACCATCGTGGAATATTACGAAGCTTACTTCCATCCCTTTACCCAATTCACAGAAAAGGAACGTGAAGGACTTCGGCAGAAACTACTCGTAGCCTCCAAGATGGAAGAAGACTACGACAAGTTCTCCCACAGCATGGAAGACATTGATGCCCAAATCAGAGAAGCTGAAATGGACAAGCAGGCGGAAAGCAGGGCACTCATGCTTCCTGCAGAAGCCCGACGACTCAAGCTGCTCCGCCAGTGTCGTTCGCTCTTTGCCCTTGCCCAGGATGAAGCTGCCAGCAAAGGCGAAAAGGAACGTGCCCTGCAGATTATCGAGAACTACAAGAAGGAACTCTACAACAACTCCATGCTTATCAAGATAGACAAGCAGATAGACCACATTGAGGAACAGAAACGCAGACTGAAAGTCCGGGAACTGTCCTTCAATTCCTACTACGAGTTTGCTTTGGAGCGCATTCCGCAAATCGTGGCACAGGAGAAGATTCAGTTCAACATCCGCGACTTCGCTGCCATCCTGAAGCAGTTCTACCGGGGCGGCGAACTGGAGATGACCCTGAACTCCGACCTGGACGTGAACCTCTTCGATGAGCAGTTCATCGTCTTCGAAATCGACAAGATTAAGGATGACCCCGTGCTGTTTCCGATTGTGGTACTCATCATCATGGACGTGTTCCTGCAGAAGATGCGCATCAAGAAAGGACGCAAGGCACTCATCATCGAGGAAGCGTGGAAGGCGATTGCTTCACCTACCATGGCAGAATACATCAAATATTTGTACAAAACGGTCAGAAAGTTCCATGGCATAGCAGGTGTCGTTACCCAGGAGCTGAACGATGTGATAGATTCGCCCATCGTGAAGGAAGCCATCATCAACAACTCCGACGTGAAGATACTGCTCGACCAGACCAAGTTCAAGGACCGCTACGAGGACATTGCCGCCATCCTGGGACTGACCCCCATCCAGCGGCAGCAGATATTTACCATCAATGCCCTGAACAACCGGGAAGGACGCAGCTACTTCAAGGAAGTCTGGATATGTCGGGGACAAAACTCGGATGTGTACGGCGTGGAAGAAGCGCCGGAATGCTACTGGGCCTACACCACCGAACGCACGGAGAAGGAAGCCCTCAAACTCTATCTGGCCCACTACGGAACCATGCAGGAAGCCATCACGCACATTGAGGCAGACCGCAAACGGGACGGCGGGCATAAGTATCTGGAATTTGCCAGAAAAGTCAATCAACATCAAAAAGTCATGTCATTATGGTCAAGTTAAGATTCCTGTTGATGGCGGTACTGATGATTGCCGCTTCAACGCAAATGTATGCCGGATGGCGCATCGTTGTGGACAAGAACTGCATCAAAATCGTGTCGTCCAACCTGGCCGCCCAGAAACTCATTGAGGAACAGCACAATGCCCGGCTGGACACCATCGCCGCCAAGCAGCAGAAGGTGGAACTCTATTCGGTCAGCATGGCCACGATGAAGGAACTCTACAAGCTGTCGATGCAGAACATCTCCGGCTTCGGCACGGAGAGCCTGTACTACAAGGAAATCGGCAGCTGTGCCCTCGACATCATCCGGAACGTACCGGAACTGATTAAAACGGTCAGCAAGGCCAAGTTCACCAACCAGCTCTACTGCCTGACGGAACTCGGAGGGCTGGTGATGGAAACACAGCAGCTGGTAGGCAACTTTGTGAATATCGTGAACAATGCCAAGATTCCCAATCCGCTCAAGGGAGAAGGCACTGCCGAGAAGAAGAGCGACGGTTACAACATGCTCGACCGCTACGAACGGATGTCGCTGGCCAACTCCATCTACACCCACCTGAATGAGATCCGCTACAAGGTGGACGGCATGATGCTCATGGCACAGTATGCCACGCTGAATGACCTCTGCTTTGCCATCGATCCCGAGGGATGGGCCAACATTGTCACCATGAAAAACCATGTGGACGGACTGGTATCGGACTGGAACGGACTGGTGGCTGCTAACTAAAAGATGAAAAAGCTATGGAACACTGGAAAAAGAAATTGGGCGCATTGTGTTTGATGCTATCTGTCATGTCGTCAAACGTAAGCTATGCCGTGGTCATACCCAAGGACCTGCCGACCATTGAAGCGCTGATAGCCCTGCACAAGTGCATCAAGAAGGACGAGGACCAGGCACTGGGCAGAGTGGCCACCAGCTTCGGGGAACAGTCGCTGGTGACGAAAGGCGCCAACAAGTTCAACGAGGTGCGGACCACGCTGAACACCAAGATGAGCAATGCCCATTCGTACCTGGTACTGGCCGGAGCCATTTCCTCCACCGCCAACTCGCTCTACATGCTGGTAAAGGAATACAAGGACTTTACCTCCAACACTTTCAAGCATGTCAAGAAGAAGCCCTTTGTGGGATGGTATTATGCCGATGCCAACGTGGCGATAGCCCGGGAAGTGAAGCACTGCTACAAGCTCTACGCTTCCGTGGCCGCTTCGGGCATCAACCTGATGAAGGCTTCCATGGACGAGAAGCTGAACCTGGTGATGACCCTCAAAGCCACCATCGACAAGGCCCGTTACATCGTGGACAATGCGAACCTCTACTGCTTTCTTATTACCGACTGCGGCTGGAAGCCCGACTACATCTGGGAAATACTCAACTCCAACGTGAAGGACGAGATAGCAAATCGTGTCATCAATCAATGGAACAAAGGATATGTCAGCTAAAGCAATCATCACAGGCATCATCGCACTGATGCTGATGGGGTGTCCCTACAGCGGACATGCCCAGCGTCCAACCAAGGACAAGGAAAAGGCCCGGCAGTGGCAGTCCATGGAGAACGGTCCATGGGATTTCGCACCGGACTGGTACTACTTCCTGTTGCACAAGAAATACTCGGGCGCGGAAATGTACTGGAAGTGGGCAGGATTTCAATCCGGCTTCCGGGTACGTTTCAAGGAGCACAAATCCAACGTGAAACGCATCATGCCCACCCGGGTAACTGCGGAAGAGACCCAGCGGCAGAAAATCAAGAAGGTGGAGGAAGAGCGGCAGAAGATGGAGGAACTCTATCAGGAGGAACTGCTCCGCGAGGCAGACCGCAACGTGGACCTGATGTTCCCTTCCTACAAGGACGAGTTCAACCGGATGCAGGACTGCATCACCGACGGACTGCTCTACTGCATGCAGAAAAGCAAGGGCAAGCTCCAGTACCAGGTGGACGAACTGAGCCGTCAGAATGAAATCCTCTGTGCCGACATCGCCTACATCCACAAGATGGGAGTCGGTTACGGACTGGAGAATGCCAAGCGGCAGAAGGCTTACGAGGAAGCCCGGCAAAAGATGGAGGAACTGGTCAAACGGACCGCCAACCTCTGTGCAGTGGCTTCCACACATTATTGAAATACCAGTTTAAGAATCAGTTTCTTTGAGAATATAGTTTGTAACAAAAATAGAATGAAATATGAATCTACTGTTAGTACCATTAACCATCGGATTGCCTGCCATTGACGAGAGTCTGGACAAGCTGCTGGTCGCCATGGAAACCTTTCCCAATGTGGCGGTGCTGGGTGATGCCATCGGACTGGCACGCATCCTCGGCCTGTTGCTGGCGCTCTGTGTAGGCTCCTATGAATGCTGGATGATGATGCTCGGACGGCGCGGCATGGACGTGATGAAACTCCTGCGCATCATCGGCATTTCCATCTGTATCTCTTCTTCCTCGTGGATCTGTCAGGCCCTGCAGATTCCCGGCAAAGGATTGGAAACCGCTACCAAGGCCATGGCAAAAGCCAAGAACAAGGAAGTGGCCGCTTTCGAGTTGAAGGTGGCGCAGAAACAGAGTGAATACCTCGACCGCCTGCGGGAGGTGCAGGACTCCATTTCCACCGCCAAGCAGGTAGCCGCCATCGGACAGGATGCTGCCTGGTGGGACAAGCTCATCTACAACGTGGAGAATCTGGGCAACACCATCAACAACTATGCCCAGCGGGCAGCGGTGGCGGCTGAAACCAAGATGAGCGAATGGATCAACGATGTCATACGCTTTGTGGGGGAACTGATATTCCAGATGTCCTACTACGGCATTCTGGTGGCGCAGCGCATCTTCATGGCCATCATGATGATTTTCTGTCCCATCATGTTCGCCCTGTCTCTGGCTCCGCCCTGGAACTCGGCCTGGAGCCAGTGGATGTCGAAGTTCCTTTCCCTCTCGCTGTGGGGCTTCGTCACCTATATGTGCATCTACTACATTGACTTCATCCTGCTTTATAACTTGCAGCAGGATTTGATTGCCTACAACCATCTTCTTCACGGTTCGGTAAACTCCTGGGAACAAATTGGCGCACTGGGACTGCAAGGCATCGGCTCCAACTGTATGTATGCCATGGGTATGCTGGTGGGTGCCTACATCATCCGCTTTGTGCCCGAAGTGGCTTCGTGGCTGATTCCGGGCGGTGTCAGCTCCGGTGCAGGTTCAGCAGCCGGCAGTACTGTGATGGGCATGACAGCGATGGCAGGAGGTATGGCAGGAAGTGTGGTCGGCTCTGCAGCTAGCGGTGCCGCTTCTCTGGTCAGACCGAGCAAATCCAAAAACAGCAACAACAAGAAGTAATCACTCAAACCATTCCCTATGCTTATAGAATCCTTAGCACAGAAAACGAAACTCGCCCTGATGACGGTGCTGGCCACGATAGGTGGCTGCACCCTCATCTGCGGGTTCACCGTCTGGTGCTGCATCTCGCTCGTGACAAAAGAACGGGAGCAGATTTACATACTGGACGGTGACATTCCCTTCCTGGCACAGCGTGCCCAGCTGGAAGCGAACTTCACGATGGAAGCCAAGGCGCATATCCAGCTCTTCCATCAGTATTTCTTCAACCTACCTCCCGACAACGACTACATCAAGTGGACGGTCGGCAAGGCAATGTATATGGCAGATGGTACTGCCCTCAAGCAGAAGCAGGCGTTGGACGAGAACGGATTCTACTCCGACATCATCTCCTCTTCAGCGGTGTGTACCATCATGTGTGATTCCATTCAGTTCGATGAACACGAACGGAAGTTCACCTACTACGGAACACAGCTCATCAAGCGCCGTACCCGGGACCTGAAACGCTCCATGGTCACTACAGGCTACATCGAATCAGTCCCCCGTACCCGAAACAATCCGCATGGTCTGATGATTACGAATTGGAGGACGCTGGAGAACAAGGATTTAGATTACTAACATTTAGAGAATAAGTACCCCATGAAATCATTCAGAAAGACACTTCAGGAAAGCAGGCTCAAGACGCATCACTTGATACGCTCCTGGCTGCAACCCAAGTTGGGAGCCGTCGGCACCAAATACCGCCTGGCAGGACGCATCCGTCTGGCCAACATCTGGGCAAGGAAACATCCCAGACGCACCTTTGCCTATGTCACCGGTTCGCTGGTTTTCCTGCTGGTAAGTACTGTGGCAATCGACAGCATGACCTTGTCAGACAAGCGTGAGCCGGATGTCAGCAGTATTGCCCAGTTGGAACCCGTGTTTGCCGGATTCCGCACCATTCAGGCAAACAAGAGCATACATCGTTCCACGCTGACGGAGTTGACCCAAGAGGGACAACAGCTGCGGGAGGAACTGGACTCACTCATTGCGATACCGCGTAAAAGCCATCAGGATTCCATTCATATCGTACAGAGTTACAACCGGCTGGAATCCATCGTTAAATCACTTCAAAACAATGACCATCCATGATCAGAAAAATCAATTTCAAACAGCCCAAGTACATCTTCCCGTTGGTGGTGTTCATACCCTTGTGTGCCCTGGTGTACTTCGTGATGCAGACCTTCGGAGGCAGCGAGGATGCCCAACAGATGGTTGCTACCGACCGTATCAATACGCAACTTCCTAATGCGCAGGCGGAGGAAGCCGGAGACAAGATGTATGAGATGTCGCGCCGTTTCGGGGACGAAGATGCCTTTACCGCCGTCGGTGCCATCGGAGAAGAACAGAAGAAAGCCGAAGAACTGGAGCACGGCTACAGCGAAGACGAACTCAACAAGCTGGATGCTGTGGAAGCGGAACGGCTTCGTCAGCAACGGGAAATGGAGGAACTGGAAAGGTCGTTGGCCGAATCCAGAAGACACATCAACTCCTTTGCATACGGGGACAATGCTTCTTCTGGAAATAGGTCAGGTAATGGAAGCAGAACAGGTACATCTACTACTACCGAAGGCTATACTTCACAGGATGACTTCGCCCGTGACCTGGAGGAAATCCAGCGCAGAAGTTACGAGCGTCAGAAGGCCATTGAAAGCGGATTGGGTATCGGACGTTTTGACCGAGATGAACAAGCAGACAAGCAACGTAGGGATTCCATTGTCAAGGTCCACCAGGCTGAAAAGGAACGCAACCGCCCCAAGCTCGTCATCAAGTCCGGTGATACCAATGCGGAGAAGTTCCATACAGTGACCTCACCCGATGATGTAGCGGAAGCCAAGTTGATTCGCGCCATGATTGACCAGACCACCAAAGCCAAGGAAGGTACTCGTTTACGTTTCAAGTTGCTGGACGATATAACCGTTAGCAATACCAAGTTGAAGAAAGGCACCTACCTGTATGGGACAGTGACAGGCTTCGGACAACAACGTGTGAAGGCTACCATTACCAGCATTCTGGTCGGAGATAAGTTCATCAACGTGAAGCTTTCTGTGTTCGACAATGACGGCATGGAAGGGTTCTATGTACCGGAATCTTCCTTCCGTGAATTTGTAAAGGATGCCAGTTCCAGTGCCGTGCAGCAGAACATCAACTTCCAGTCAGAAGATGGCTACGGTTCCGGTATTTCCAGTGAAGCCTTGGCGCTGCAAGCCTTGCAAAACGTCTATAACTCAGCTTCTTCTGCCATCTCGTCCAACATCCGCAAGAATAAAGCGAAAATCAAGTACAACACGATTGTCTGTCTGATTAACTCGGAGGAAGCAAGGTAAAAGGTCAAGAATGAAAATAGGTAAACTATCTTACTAATCACAAAGTAAGTAAGGTTACAAGTAATAGAGTAAGCAAGTTTACAAGTAACGGAATCAACAAATAATCAAATCAGTAAATCATAAAAATTACCCAATATGAAAGCGAAATTATTTTTACTCTTCTTCGGTCTTCTCGGTTTTGTCGTACAGGCTGCTGCCAAGGAGAAGATCTATGTGAACAGTGAGGTCACTACCCACATCGTCATGCCCGAAAACATCAAGCTGGTGGACATCTCTACAACCAAGATTATGGGCAACCAGTGTGCCGACAACATGGTACGCATCAAGCCTTATCTGGAACAAGACTCTGTAAAAACAGCGTTCAGTGAGAATGAACTCTTGGGCACCATTACCCTAATTGGAGAGCGTCATATCGCTCAGTATGATGTGGTTTATACCCATTATCCCAGCATGGCAGCCTCCATCTTTGAGGTAGCTTACAGCGATACCCAGTCCTATATCAACCCCGAGGTATCGATGCCCAAGGCCGAAATGGTGCGCTATGCGTGGGCGGTGTATGGCAGTAAGCGCAAGTACAATCAGGTGGTGTCGAATGCACACGGCATGAAGGCCATCGTTAACAACATCTATACCATCGGTGACTACTTCTTTATTGATTATTCCTTACAGAACAAGACGAAGATTGCCTACGACATTGAGGAACTTCGCGTGAAGCTGACGGACAAGAAAGAGACGAAAGCCACCAACTCGCAGACTATTGAATTGACACCGGTTTACTCATTGAATCCCGTCAAGAAGTTCAAGAAGAATTACCGCAATGTGCTGGTGATTGAGAAACTGACCTTCCCGGATGAGAAGGTACTCCGTCTGGAAATCTCAGAGAACCAAATCAGTGGCCGTGTCATTGCGCTCACCATTGAATACGAAGACATCCTCAATGCCGATGGCTTTGATTCGGACATTTTGAAGAACTCTTTGTGCTATCCTTACTATTACATTTACCGCTAAATCCGACCCGTTATGAAGAAGATTTTAATGATTATCTGTAGTGCGTTTGCCGTGCTTTCGGCATCCGCACAGGACAAGAAACTCACGCTGAATGCAGGTTTCCTGTTCCCGAACACCTTGAATGCGATGATTGGTTACGAGTATCCGTTGAGCTATGGCAATGCCGTGGAAATCTACGGTGAAGTGGGGAATCATTGGCAGGAACCCACCTGCTGCCGCTTCTGGAAGGGTTACTACTGGGATGGCGGATTGGTCTATAAGCAGCGACTGGTACGTTACAAGAACGGCATGCTCCGCTTCCGTCTCGGCCCTCAGTTCGGTGCCACCCAGAAGAAGTTCTTCCTCGGTGTGGAAACCGGTTTTGAATACAGCTATGTCTTTCAGAACGGCTGGGAGTTCTCGCTGATCCAGAAGAACAACGTCAACTTCTTGCATGGAGATACTTTCCGCAACGGACTCTTAGTGGGTGTAAAGATTCCGTTCTGATTATCGTTTAACGTGTATTTTAAATGCAATAACAATGGCATTCGAAGAAACCCGGGAACAGCAACAGATGTACAACTACTTCCGCAGTTGCATCTATATTTTTCTCATCATCGAGATTGTGATAAATCTTCCCATTACGGCGGATAACCGTGTCACACAGTTTATACTGGATATTCTGGCCCGATTCAAGGTGTTCAATTCCGTGTCGGGCTGCAAGGTGGCAGAGCTGATCTGTATCTGTGTAGTCTGCATCGGGACCAAGGCAAAGAAGGCGCTGAAGTTCAATGTCAAGACGATGGTCATCTATCCGGTGCTGGCGGGATTGACATTGGTCGGGATGTGCTTTATCTTTCATGGCATGAATATTGGCATGAGCTGGTTCGGCTTCCCAGCCAACCGCATCCTATATGCACTATGTTCAGTCGTAGGTACCATGCTGGTGCATCAGGGACTGGACGGCATTGCCAAGTATTACAACTACAAGGTGGGTGAAGACCGTTTCAACTTCGAGAACGAATCGTTCCAGCAGTCGGAGACTTTGGTAGCCAATGACTATTCCGTGAACATTCCGATGATTTACTACTGGAAGCAGAAGATGCACAAGGGTTGGATTAACATTATCAATCCTTTCCGTGGGACGATTGTGCTGGGTACGCCGGGTTCAGGTAAGTCCTTCGGCATTATCGATCCCTTCATCCGTCAGCACGCTGCCAAGGGATTTGCTATCATGTGCTACGATTTTAAGTTCCCTACATTGGCCAAGACACTTTTCTATCAGTATTGCAAGAACCGTAAGGCTGGTAAACTGCCACAAAACTGTGGCTTTCGCATTATCAACTTCACGGACGTGGAGTATTCGGACCGCATCAATCCGATTCAGCGCAAGTACATTCCAGATTTGGCGGCAGCTTCGGAAACTGCAGCTACTTTGCTGGCTTCCCTGAACAAGGGAGGCGGTGAAAAGAAAGGCGGTTCGGAAGCCTTCTTTACCAATTCGGCAGAGAACTTTCTGGCAGCCATCATCTATTTCTTTGTGAACTTCCATCCAGTAGGCTTCAAGAATGGCAAGAAGCTGAAACGCTATGTTTCTTTGGCACCAGACTCCGAAGTAGTCATACCCGAGGGAAATAAACTGGAACTGGTGATACGGAACTGGGACGATTACCATGCCCTCGATGCAAAGGGAAACATCATCCTGGACTTTGTGGACAAAGACGGAAACGACGTGTCAACAGATGAAGACCGGATGTTTGTGGATTTAAACGGCTTCTCGTATTTGGACCGGACGGGCAAACAAGTTCACATAGAACGCTGCTGGTACGAAGATGATAAAGGCAAGGAAGTAGAGCCGGACACCATCACCGGGGAGTATTCGGACATGCCGCATGTGCTTTCCTTCTTAGGCAGGTCCTACGACCAGGTGTTCAACATTCTGATGCAGGACGACAAGATTGCTTCCCTCATGGCTCCCTTCAAGAGTGCTTATGAGAACAAGGCGAACGACCAGTTGGAAGGTATGGTGGGTACCCTTCGTGTCAATGCAGCCCGACTGGTATCTCCGGAAGCCTACTGGGTGTTTACGGGGGATGATTTCGACTTGAAGATTTCTGATAAAGCAAATCCGAGCTATCTGGTGATTGCCAACGACCCGGAGAAGGAACAGGTCATCGGTTCATTGAATGCACTAGTGTTGAACCGACTCATTACCCGTGTAAACTCCAAGGGAAACATCCCGGTGAGCATCATCGTGGATGAGTTGCCTACACTCTACTTCCACAAGATAGACCGCTTGATTGGTACGGCCCGCTCCAACAAGGTAGCGGTGACCCTGGGCTTTCAGGAACTACCGCAGCTGGAGGCTGACTACGGCAAGGTGGGGATGCAGAAGATTATCACGACTTGCGGTAACATCTTCATGGGTGCTGCCCGTAACAAGGAAACCCTGGAATGGGCGCAGAATGATGTGTTCGGCAAGGCGAAGCAGACTTCCCGGTCCATTTCCATCAACGACAACAAGGTATCGACCACCATCTCCGAGAAGATGGACTACCTGGTGCCTGCCGCCAAGATTGCGGATATGGCGACCGGTTGGTTGGCGGGTCAGGCTGCCCGTGACTTCACGGCTACGGACGAGCGGATGCTGAACCACTTCGACATTGAGCAGTCGGAAGAGTTCAAGACTACGAAGTACTTCTGCAAGACACACTTCGATATGAAGAAAATTAAAGACGAGGAAGACCACTATGTGCCGCTGCCGAAAATCTATGAGTTCAAGAACGACCGCGAGAAGGAAATCATGCTGAACCGCAACTTCAAACGGGTGAACGATGAAGTGGAGAAAATGGTAAAGGAACTGCTGGGGATGCCTTAGAGCCTTGATGTAATACCTTTATAAACAAACATAGAATATTGTAATACAGCGACATGGAGATGATTTATTCTTCCATTACTTCAATTAGATTGAGTGGTAATGCACTGAAGGTCATCGCCCTTGTTTCAATGGTGACAGACCACTGTGCCTACTACTTAATGGAACACGGCATACTTCTTTATGAGGTCATGCGCTGCTTCGGTCGCATTGCCTTTCCGGTGTTCGCCTTTCTCATAGCAGAAGGTTTCCGGCATACCCGAAACCGGATAAAGTACTTCCTTCAGCTGCTCGGGTTTGCCGTAGTCAGTGAAGTGCCTTGGTACTTGCTGAACGGAGCGGACGGAACGCACAATGTACTCTTTACCCTGGCATTGGGCGTATTGGCTTTGGCTGCGATGGAAGCATTTAAAAAGGATGGCATCCTTTGTGGGGCTGTCATCCTTTCTATAGCTTGTTTCGCCACTTGGTCGGGTGTGGACTATGAGTGGCGGGGGATTCTGATGATGGTGGTATTCTACCTATTCGGGAACGTCAGCAAGCCTTCTTTTCCCTCGGGTAGAAAGGCGCAGCTATTTTGTGCCTTTCCACTCATGATGCACTATGGGATAGTCGGTGCTTTACTGGCTTGCGGGGTGATTGCCTGTTATGATGGAACACGTGGCTTCATTCATGGCAAGGTGGCAAAGTATGGGTTTTATGCGTTTTATCCGGCGCATCTCATTGCTATTGATATTACACTCTATCTTAATGTCTTCTTGAACAGTTTGATTTGTTTAAATAGTTAAGTGCATTTTTGCTTGCACAAGAAATACTAGGTTTCATTTCATTCGACAGTAATTCCAGATTCAAAATTAGCTCGTTTGCCAAATCTAGAAAATGACTGCAAATTTTAGCAGAAAATCTTATCATCATTGAACGCGTACTATCGCTTTCCTTTTTATCCATCATTCCGGACAGGCAGAAGTCAAACAAATCTATTCTGAGGTGTGTCTTTACAGGCATGTCAAAGAGTATAGAGAGTACCAATCCACGGCGGATGCTCAGATTGGGTGTCATCACAAAATCTGCTATCTCGTCGTAGGATGTCGATAAGTAGATTTCCTTGTCAGTTTTGTCCAAATTAGATAATATCCATGCTGCATTGCCTGCAATTCTTTTGTCTTTTGAACTATGCAGGGCATGAAGAAGCGATGCAATTCCTTGTTCATCATGGTGTAGTCGGTGTGCATAATCTCCAACTTCAGCTTTAGATAGTCTCCTATTCAATAGGCGTACCCATTCATAACCAATTTTATCCTGAATCTGTTGCATAAGGTTATATATTCTATGAGTTCACCTTTGAAAGATTGTCAATCATCCTTTTTAGATTCCTGTCATTTTCTTCATCAGATATGGACGGATCTTTCATGAAACGCGAACAAGGTAAATGAGGACAACCTCCACAGTTTTTTCTCTTTTCCTCTTTGCAGCATTTCCAGATAGGACAGATGTCATCGCCCGTATATTGTAGCCAGAATACTTTCCCTTTTATCTTCTTACATCCTTTACATTCATTGGGAAAGGATGGGCAATCAATACATTTTGCACCGCATGGAGAAGGGTCGCAATAATCATCTTTCCAATACCACCATTTGCTCTTTTCCTTATCCGGTTTATCGGATTCTATGTAATATATCAAAGCCCGATAGACATAGAGCTGGCATCGGTCAACTATACAACCTTTCATTTCACATTCCTGTTGGTATAACTCTTCTGGACTTTTTCCTTTGAGCGAACCAAGTGAGGTGTAGCCCATCTGCAACAGGTCCTGTTCTGTCTGCTGTCCGATATTGGGAAGGTGAAGGTAAGGATGCACATCATTATTTACGGTTTTCTTCTTTGGAGCCTTTTCCTTTGGATAAGGTAAAAGATTTTCTATTTGCTTGACTACCTTCATCAGGATGTCCTTATGTTCTACATCTAAAATGTAATGGGGTTTTGCCCCTTCATAGGGTATGCCTGTTTCTGCCTCGGACATCAGAGCTTCGATTTCTGGAAGTATTTTGACGTAGGCTATATTGTCACAAAGAAGGATTACTGTTTTTTCATTCACATATATCATGTAGTCTCCAAACATTTTTCGGTAGCGGATATGTCCCAATTCCTGCAATTGGGAGCAGACGAACTCTACAAATTCAATGTTGCTGGCCATAGCTTATACTTATCAGTTACTAACTAAAGTTTTTTTCCCCCCCCCAATAAAGAGGGTGGGAAGTAACAGTAATTCAAATTTTCTTCGTAAATTAGAGGTGCTTAATCAACTGATTTACAATGGGAAATAAGAATACTGTTATAGATGCAAAAATAGGTAATTTGAACGAACTTACCAAGGTTTTATCCGTTAAAGAACAAGCCCAGGAGCAACTTTTAGTCGTCATGAAGGCATTGGGCATCGGTAAAATCGTTCGGAATCTAAAGTTTGAGAAGACTCAGGGCTATACCTTGACCTCCCTCTTCATCTCGCTCCTCATCATGCGCCTGTGGGGAAAGACGATTGCAAGTGCCACTTCCAATCATTTTCATGGACTTTGCGCTGTGTCAAAGAACACGCTGTATCGCGCACTTTTGAACGCCCGCATTGACTGGCGAATGCTTCTTACCAAAATCACCCTTCGCTTCCATGCCATTCTCCGGGAGCATCAGGTGAATACCGACGAGAATGACACTTGTGCCATCCTTGATGATACAACCTTTCAGAAAAGCGGCATTCGAATCGAAGGTGTCAGCAAGGTGTTCGACCATGTCACCCACAGCTTCATTTATGGAATGAAATGCCTGACGCTGGCTCTCTCAGATGGGAAAAGCTGCTATCCCATAGACTTCTCCCTTCATCGTGAAAAAGGAAAGAAGAAGGATTACGGCTTGACCTTAAAACAGCGGAAGGAGCAGTTCAAAGAAAAGCGGAACGCAAAAAATCCGGACTATGCGCGCAAGGCGGAATGTGATGAGAGCAAGCTTGAAATGGCCAGACGCATGCTCTGTCATGCCGTGGGGCATGGTATCAACTTCAAATATGTGCTTGCTGACAGTTGGTTTACATGCGAATCGCTCATACAGGCAGTCCGCGAGCTATGCGGTGGTTCAGTGCACTATATTGGTTTGACCAAGATGAACCCCAAGTTGCGTTATCAGACAAGCAAGACCAAACGTCCCCAAAACATCCATGAACTGATTGTAAGGTATGAACGCACAGCTTCATGCTATTGGCGAAAGTACAAGTGCAAATACATTCAGCTTCATGCAAAACTGGGCGAACAGTCCGTACGCATCTTCATCATCAAATACGGGCGAAGCACCCATTGGAAAGTGCTGCTTACTACAGATACTTCCATGAACTTCGTCAGAGCCTTTGAACTTTACGAAAGACGCTGGGGCATAGAGGTCATATTTAAGGAATGCCGTGGTTATCTTGGACTGGGGAAATGTCAGAGTCGGAACTACAACGCTCAGATTGCAGACACCACCTTGTGTTTCATGATGTATCAGATGCTCTCCCTGGCCAAACGCTTTTCAGAATATGAAACCCTGGGAGCACTATTCCGTTCCGAGCGTGATCGGCTGCAAGTGCTCACCCTGTGGAGCAGGACTTTGGAAGAAGTCAGGCATCTGTTGGAAGTTTTATCGCGTGAAGCAGGAGTGGATCTGTTGGCATGCCTATCAACTGTAGCCGCACGGCAAATGGCAGACTTCTCCACAAAGGTCTGGGCACATCTTCTGTGCGATTCGGACGATTATGCCATGCCCGATTTGGACTAAACATTTTTTAGTCGTGCGTTAAATCGTTCGGAAAACAATGATTTTTAGACCGCCCACCGAAGGAAACTATTACTCAAATAGCTGATATGAGGGGGGGGGAAACTTCAGTAATATATCAGTAAAATCCTTTGGGGTGACAACGGGTTCCCAAGACGGGCTGCCGCTACGATTGCCTGCCATATGGCACCGGCCGTTTTCTTGATGGCGGGCGGTGGATTTATCGTTACATTTCACGGGCAGCCAATCCGGAATGACAAGTAATGCCGCACCTGTGGCATAATAGAGCATTATTT